>Ga0272412_1000222_pt1 | contig 15090 bp, 25 predicted proteins | sample WWTPWeurt_MetaT_FD_193540 | JGI IMG/M metagenome (GOLD analysis project Ga0272412, IMG submission 193540) | Metatranscriptome of activated sludge microbial communities from WWTP in Nijmegen, Gelderland, Netherland - WWTP Weurt (Metagenome... | ecosystem: Engineered > WWTP > Aerobic digester >...
ATTGCATAAGTATAAATCAATTTATTTCTTAAATAATGAGTTAATATATGTATATAGGCATTCAGAATATTTGTCAAGTTAGTTTAATACAATTTTATATGAATATAATTAAGTGTGAGTTCGTCAGTCTCCTAAGGTGAGCAGTAGAGCGGTACCACGCTTGACCCAATAATCCTGGTCAGCGGTTCCGACTGAAGATGGATTTGGCTTGATTGGCAGAGCAACAGTTAACATATAACTGGGACGTTCTCTGACTCCTGTTCGAATTGGGTAATAATAGCACGGGCATTGATAGTTGCTCTAGCCCTTCTTTTGCTTCTGTTTACCTTCAGTGTATACAGGCTTGAATTGGATAATTGGCATCTTATAATGAAGCTTCATTGGATCTGCATCAATAATATAATTTTTGTCACCATCCCACTTGGCACCTTCTAGGAAAAGACCCTCTACATAGGCGCCCTCCTTGGCGGGGACAGAACAATTGGTGTCTGGTGGGAGGAAGGCAAAGTCCCACTGGAACTGGTCAATGGGCATGCGAAGTTTACGTGCAGAAAGTTGCTACAGTGCAGTTGTGAAGCCGGTTGGGAAAGTAAATCCAGAGATCCAGAAGACATTGGGTTGTCCCTTGTAGGCCCAGTTGTTGAGCTGTTCTATACGTTTGCAAAGATCCTCTATCCAAGAGTTAAGGGGTTTTAGGCTGTAATAGGCAAACTTCCAGGACTCCGGAACCTTGCCGTCGAATAGAGAGTCCATGACTTTTTCGAGGTCTTCAGAGATGAGTACGAATCCTTGGATACCTTTGTCTAGGCTCTGTAGAGAGTTACGCACAAATGTGAGGACACGATTGTATCTGCTGATCTCTTGCATGAGAACTACTTTGAGGGGGTTAGATTCATCTTGTGGGTTAATCTTTTCAGCTACTTCTTCAGCATTTATGACTTCTGGAAGCTTTTCCAGCAGTTCCTTGATGATGATGGCCACCTTGCTTTCACGGGAAACCTCATTGCCAGTGCCCTATCTTGGGCTGAGAGAAATGATACTGTTAACAAGGTTGTTGGTAAGGATGATTTATGAAGAGATTTCAGCGTTGATGTGCTGTCCAAAGGTTTCAGGGCGTTCAACAGCGGGGTATTCCTTGATCTTGCTGGCATAATAGAGTGGTTCACTTCCTGCGAAGGTTTTATCAAGATTTTTGGCCTCTTTCTATGTTAGTTCATCCGGAATAACGTAGGGCTGCTCGAAGGCTCCCAACTTGTGTTTATCTTCAAAGAGCACATTCCTGCTGTAGAACTCGTTAGCATATACGTTAAGAAGGCGTCGGTCCCAATCATCAGTGACTCTGCCTCCGTAGGTAACTTCGGAAATCAAAAAACGAATAGCATCCCAGGGTGGTTCTTTCTAGGGAGGAAGGTTATCTCCTGCGCCAGTGCCACCTTGTGCTCCTGGGGCCCCGGTGCTCATGCCTGTTTGTCCTGGGTTGAGAGTCTTATCAATGGGAGCGGAATCATCAACGTACATCTAAAGTATGTTGTCAGCAGTCTCCCAGTCAGAGTCATTGAAATCATAAACGACATTCCAGCCAAGGTTCTTAAAGCGTTTTCGCTCAATAACGATAGCATGGAACCATGTAAGTGAGAAGAGTAGCTTCTTGTAATAGCTCTTGTTAGTAACTTTGGCAGAAATAAATTTGTCGATGGTCATATTCTGATATAGGCGCAACATGTTAGCACGAACACCTTTAGGTGGTTCGGAAGTGACTTTAACACACTTCTGTAAAATGCTGATGGGGAACTTGGGATGCGGCATAGAGCTCATCCAAAGGCGGAAGTTGTCGTGTATGTCGGCCTTCATCTATTCAAGTGACTAAATGATCTTTTCGAGTTCCTTAAGGAAGGATAAGCTGAGGTGACAGTTGGCGAGATAGAGCCAGAAACCGTTTCTGGAAGCCTCATTAACTTTTTCTCTAGCCTTTTTTGCCTAACCCTGTCCGAGGGACACGGGAACAAGGAGTGTGCTCTTAGCTTTGGCAAACTGGTCAAGCTAGCCGAAGGGGTCAGTTCCTGGTGAGAGGATGAAGATGACTGGTGTGATCTTGGATGAGTCTTGGAATATTGTCTCGAGGTTAAATGGAAGCGGCTGCGTATACTCTTTGCTAAGTTTATTTTCAACGAATTGCGTGGCCATGAATAGCACACGATCTGATCGGATTGTCTTGATGATGATCATCTTGCGAAGGTGGTCGCATTTTTGGTCCCACTCACCCGGGAGTGCCTCGGTTTCTGGTGTGGAACTCATATACCAACGTTTCCACTCTTTTGCATTATGTGTAAAGGCTCCGATGATGCCTGTAAAGTTGGCCATCTTGTCTAGGTCGCAGACAACATCCCAACTAGCCTATTGGATCCAATCGGGGTTGGGGTTGGGTGGTTGGTTTTTGCGGTCTGCAGTGAGATCAGCACCCTTAAGGAAGAAGTTCCACTCGTCAGCATCAATATCAGTGTTAAGGCGGACAGCCATCATGATGGATAACAAGAGCTTATCTTATTCAAAGAGTCCGCGGCACGCGTAGCGATAGACCTCCTATTTATGACGTTCAGATATATTTTGTAGCTTTTCAGGGAGAGAGTCGTTGACAGCTTGTTTGGCCATGTAGTTTTCGATCGTTCTAGCAAAGAGCTAGATGTAGCTTTCGAGAGAGAACTGATACATGTTATCAATTAAGGAGAAGTCATTGATGATGAAGAAAAGTCGGGAAGCAGTGGCAGCAAGGGAGGTATAGGAGTTTCTGGCATTGAGTGTTTTGCGCATCTATTGTGTGGAGGTTTCCATTTAGTGACGAACTTCTTCCTCAGTCTCTTTAGCAGCCTGCAGGGCCTTTATGAGGTCAAGATCATCTATAAGGGAACCCTTGGATTCTTAGAGCATCCTGAGGATCTTTTCATCTAGGTCTTTGAGCTTCTGCTCGTTGTCAGCCTTCTTTCGGACTAGTTCGTTCTTCTACTTTTCCAACTGAAACTCCATTTTTTGGATAACGACAGAGATGAGCTACTCCTTAAGACCTTCCTCCTTGACAGTGCAGTTAACAAGAGTGACACGTGTGGATACTTCAGCTTTATAGCGAGGATTGGCCAGCTTGGTGGTCATGTAAAAGCGGAAATTGGGATCATACTTGATCTCTTTATCAGCAGAGATGCACAAGAGAATTTTACCAGCCATTTTTTTAAGAGATTTATTGAGGATGGGCTCTAGTGAAGGGTCTAAATCTTCATCAATGTTCTGAAGGATTACGACATGGCCCCAAGAGATAGCGCGCTCAAGTGTTTGCATGTAGTTTTCGGTCTGTGGGTCAATTACGAGTACCTTCTCAGATACCTTTTCTTTGGAAGGAACCTTCGATCGCTCCATATTCTTGATCCAAGTGTTAGCTTGAAGTTGTGGGTCTATGCATAGTGGGAATCGCTGTGTTTTTGTAACGAGGACTGCATTTTCTTTAGAAAAATCGTCATCGGGCAGGCCCTGGAATGTCCAGTTGAGGAAGTCGATGGGCTTAGCTAGAAACTCAGCAAAAGTGTAATCCTTGGAATGAGCGATCTTGAGAGACTTGACCATATTAAGGAGTGCGTCCTTAACAAAGATTCTTCTGTACTCTGAGGGGAAAGGTCCGGCATAGGACATAAAGGCTGCGGACATGAGTGTATCTCCAATGAGGTAGTCGTATTTTATTTCAAGTCCCTAGCGACGAACGGCCCAACCCTCTTTGGTGCCTTCTAATCCAGTGATTAGCTTTTCAGCGCGATCTTGTTTCTCCTGTAGAACTTTGGTTTCTTCCTTATAGCTCTCCATGTCTTCCTGCGCCTTCTTGAGTTTATCGTTAAGGTCTTTAATTGTTTCTTGCAACTTCTTAAAGCTTTCCTCTAAAGTCATGAGCTCTTCTTCAGATTTTCGAAGCTTTTCTCTGAGAAGGTTGACCTTAGCGCGCTTAGGTTCAATATCCTTAAAGGCCTTGGCGTAGCTTTCCATTGCCAACACGAAGCCCCATATGGATGCTGCAACATCTGAGATATTTTTGATGCGCTCTTTGCTCATAGTTGAGTCGTGTGTGAGTTTTTCAATTTTTAACAGAGTTTTTTGGGAGATGTGATCCTTGTCGATCTCCTGCATCTTCTTTAGAAAGTCTGGTTGTGCCAGCTCCTTCTACACTGTGGCCCAGGTTGGATCCTTGCCCATTATAATCATGATCGCGTACATTACGTTGTCTACTCCCTGTGGTGGTTTCTTGTATGCTTTCATTTCTGCTAGCTTTTGACTGTTTAAGCATTAAAGATCTGTTTCGGCCTTCTAAAGTGCGGGCAAGGCGGCCTACAGGTCCTACTCGGCGTCTTGTTGAATCATTTTGATTTCAGCCTTTTCCTTCTCTACTTAACCTCGACGGATGTCCACTTCCTTTTGCTTTTCGTTGGCATCGCGACTCTCTGACTCAATACGAATCATAAGATCTTCGCATTCCTTAGATTTTTTGGAGAGTACGTAAGAGTTGCGCTGCAGCTGCTGTTTCAGTTCATCTGACTTTTGTGCGGCCTCTAATAATTTTCTTAGACCAAGTGCTAGCTTTCGTATTTCCCCACCGAATTCATCCTACTTGTCGCGAAGCAGTTAGCAGTATCCTTTGACCAATTCGATGTAATTTGAGGGCGTGATGTAGTACACACGCTTTAGTTCACGGTACATCCTATCAGATAGATCTAAGACTTTCTGATGAGCGCTGCTGAAGAACACTGCGATGTTACTCCTTAACTCATCCTACGATATCTAGCCCTCTGCGGTGGCCTACTATTGCTACTATGCGGCATTACCTTCTCCGCTGGCTGGGGCTTGTTGCTGAGAAGCTGGAGCAGTCTGTCCCTGTGAAGGAGTCTGTTACTATGGGTTCTAGCCTGCCGGCTGCTGGGGCTATTACTGTGGTTGTGATTAAGGCTGTGTCTGCACTGCTGCCTGTTGTTCTGGAGGAGCCTCCTGGCCCTGACCCTCACTCTAAGGGATCTCATCAATGTTTACTTTGGCCTCTAAATTGAGAGTAGAGAGATATTTGTTGGCCACTTCAAGAAGGGCATTTTCAGGCCACGGTAGGTACCACACTATGGTAGTGTTGTTGACTAGTCCGGGGTACATACGGCAATAGTTTCTTAGGGTGTCACCAGTCTTACTCATGCAGAGCATGAGGTGGAAGTTGTTCTGTATGCGTGTGAAAAAGAAATCGAGTAGGTCTTCGTCCGGGGGCATACGTGCGTCTTTTTCAAGGTTGTTGGCCTTGAAGTACTCTTTTTTAATGCCTTCGCGAATGTTGGGATAGTCCTCTTTCTGGGAGAAAAGGTTTGGGACTTCTCCAACAGAAAGAATGTTGTTGATGTCTTCGATAAAGCCCTCATTGATGATTTAGTTGTCTGAGAAGAGGAAGACACCTGATCTATTTTTATAGCCAGCGGATTCTGCCCACTTCTTGATGTCATCACGGAATTCCTTCATGCGGTAGTTCTTAGTGATCTCAATCATCCAGAGCTCATAACCGGCTATAAAAGCGGCCAGTCGAGTAAGGGAATGGCGGCCGGAGCCGCCTTCGCCGACTAGCATGCCATGCCCCTTTCCAAGTTTAATAATTCGGTGAATACGGCATACGTAGGAGATAGCTTCATTGAATAGGACGATGTCCATGGTCTGTCCTCGCATTTTTTCGTTGTATTCAGCAAGCTTCTGGTCAACGAACTTTTTAAGTAAGCTGCGATCCTTGTAGGGGACCTCCGTGTAGATTTACTTGCCTCCTGAGTCTTCCATGAAGTCAACGAAGATAGTATCTTCTTCCTCTTCGTTGGAGCAATCTCGCATATTGGTCTAGAGGGTCTACTCAAGTTGGTCGGATATAAGTTTCTTGAGTTGAATGCGGTCGTCGAAGGAAACCAAGCGATCGTGGAAGACGCGCAGACTCTCATGCACCCACATGCGAAATATGGTAAGTTTAGAGTCACAGTAGAATCTGTCGAGAAGATAAACGCCCTGTATGACTTTTGAGATGTCTCGCATATTAAAGACGTAATGCGATTTAGCAGGTGTAGGTAGGAAGGTGTCCGAAACTGCCTTGAATAAGTTTAGGGTGGCAAGTGCAATGGGTTCAGAAAGTGGCTTAATCTCTTCATCAAACTCCTGGAACTTGTACGTGAGGATAGATTAGTAGATGCGACGTACTTGAGTATCGTGAGGGAAGGTAAAGTTGATCATGTTGTATTTACTTTGAACACGTCGGGAGATTTCTGCACGACCCCCTCCAGGTGGGCCCATAGCTGCAATGAACTGAATATCGATAATGGCTTTAAAGAGGTCACGCGTTGTACGGTCATACCATCCTTCATAGTCTATCCACTGACGGACGAGTTCTAGAGGTGGTTGAGAACCAAACTTGTCTTTGCGTGGCATGTTCAGGTCGTCGATGAAGATTACAAGGCGCTTGCCATCGGTGACCATTTTGTTTTTGGAGCGTCGCACCAAACGAGACTCGATTTGCTCTTGGGTTTTGAGGGAGGTAGTTTGTGAAGAGAAGACGATGTTCATTGAAGTCATTGTGTCGTCGAAGTCTTGAAGAATTCCGTTGATAACGGCAGTTTTTCCAGTACCTGTGTTACCAACAACAAGAGTCTGAATGCGGTTGTTGATGAGTGCCTACAAAATGTAGCGGTTCCTGGCCGAGTCAATGGTAGGAACAAGCATCTTATGGTAGGGCATATTGGGGTTAGGCTTCCAGACGGTGGCGTTGATCTTGTCTTCCCAGGAAGACCACTCATTCTTCTCAATGTTAATGTAGTAATCGTAAACAGTATTGGAGTGTGGGAACATTGACTCGATATCTCTCATGAAGTAGTCGATAACCTTTCTGCCATCCTCATTAACAGTGGCCCCGAAGCTCCAAATCAGTGCAAAGCACCACCATTTCTCCAGTAAAGCCCAATAGATTTCGTTTTTCTCAGGAATGTCCAAGGAAATGGCCTTTTCTGTGCGGAAGAAAGCATCCATTAGTCTAGTGAGAGACTGCACAATGTTGATGTCGAGGCACTTAACGAGCTCCTTACATTGCATGGAGCGAGCTCTGAACAGCTTACCAAGCCACTTTTCAACAAGGTCTAGAAGTACTTCTTGGACGGCTGGATCCTTTACACGCATTATCCAGCCTTCGATGAATGGACGCCATCCGAGGTCGTTTGCATCAATGTAGATCATACCTGCTCGTGAAACGGTGGCAGGGGAAGCAACAGCGAGATCTTCAACCTCGAAGACAAGGCCGACTTAAGTGGGCAGGGATATACGGTCTCCATTTAGAAGGGTAAGCACCTTATTGTCATCGAGCACAGTGTTCATGGACTCGATCCACAAAGTATCAACGGGACCATCAAGGATCATCCAGCGTTAATCGAGACTCTCGTCCTTGCATAGTCTAGACATCATAGACGAAAGAACACCCTCATTCCATTCTAAGGTCTGGTGGTCTACCCACCCAAAGAGTTCGTTGAGATTCACAGATTTCGGGTTGAGTATTTCAAGTCGAACAGCTGCATAATGCTGTGGGTCTGTCTTGTTTAGAGCATTGAGAGCCTTCTGCAGCACCTTCCAGACAGTGGATTTACCAGATAGGGCCTATCCGACGAGCATGTTGCCGTGCCGCGTGTTCTTGGAGTCGAATAGCTGCATGCACTTAGTAATCATTGCTGGCTTAGGCACTAGTTGCAGAGCCTTGAGTTCGGCCTCTACCTAATCACTAAGAGATGTGTTGGAATTTCCCTCAGGGAGCTCTGTGTTGGGAAAGAGGTCGTTGAATAGATTGTTAAAGAGAAAGATGTCTTCCTGTACAAGTTTTGGGAGGTTCATGTCCCGAATAGCGCGCATTAAGATTACAGTCTCTTGCTAATTTTCCTCCATCTCTGCTTCCTTGTCTTTTTCCTTATCTTTTGAGGCGGCTGCCGCTGAAAGCATTAACTCTGCTCCTTTTTCTCTACGAATGGCTCCTGCACAGTTGAGCACAGACTTAATGGCACGAAGACCGAAGTCGTAGTGGTCCTGTTTGGACAGTTACTGAGTCATAAGGGTGTATAGGGTAACTATTTTGACAGAGAGTGGTCGGCCATTCTTGAAGCCTTCACTCTATAACATAATTTCACAGATCATTGAGGTCTCAGGCACCATCATAGAGATGGGACGGAACAAACTTTTGAGGTTGTCTGGCAGTTCTGAGCGGCCGGCATAGCCTGGGTTCATAGTGATGAATATGGCACACTGCTCGTTGATGGGAATAGTGTCTTCTTCAAAAGCGAATGTTCGTGGGCCGTCCGGGTTGGCAACGAGAGCGCGTAATGCGTTCATGATAGAAAGCATTTGCTGGGCTACAACAGAAAGTACCTCGACTTCGATACGGTTGAACTCGTCGAAGCAGCCCCAACCACCTGTCTGTACTAGGCCGGAGAACATACGTCCGATAGACTTGTAGTCAAGACCTTCAGAACAGTTAAAGACTAGCACAAACTTGGCCATGCCTTTGCCAAGATCTTTCACAGTCTCAGTTTTTCCTGTACCGGCTGGCCCTTGTGGGGCGCCACCCTTATTGAGACGCATTGCGGTAGTGAGAGTCATGTAGCAACGGTCTGTCAATGCAGTGATAACCAACCGACCATTATTACCTTGGTATTCGAATCCGTAGGGGAACTTGGTATTGGTCTACTCTACAAATACGTCATAGTAGTCGTTTTAAGGGACATAAGTGAAACGGAGCTGCTTTTTCCAGTCAAAGGATTGATCAGAGAAGCAGGTCTTAGAAAGGAAGTCAATAATATCTTTGGCGTGTACTTCAATGGTGATAAGGGCAATGAGCTTTAATCTATCAACTTCCTGTGTGGGTTTACGCACCAGCTTTGTTAACTCGTTGATGAAGTGTGTCTTCTCATCCTTTACAGGTTTCCACACCTTGTGTTTTTCAGCCTTCTCAGCTGCCTGACGCAGGGCTGTCTGGCAATCTAGTGTCCAGTTGATCTACGAAGCAACGATTAGCAGCTAGCCTTAGTGCTTATTAACCCAGGTCTACACCCAGGAAAGACGCTTGTTGTCTGATTTTTTCTACATGCCTGTGCTCGACTGCGGATTGTGGCATTATTGTATGAGATTCTTGAGGTTCTCCACCATCTTGATCTCCACTTCCTTTAACCATTTCTCAATACCATAAAGACATGGCACTTTCGTTTTCAGTGGTACAGTCTCACCTTCTGGGGAAACCAATGTGACAACTTCGAATACCTCCTGAGAACCTTTGCCGCCCTTTCCGCTGATAGCAGCTGAACCTGCAGTTGATGAGGGAGCAAACTCAAGACGCTTGATGCCTTCGAAGCACTTTTTGATGTGTTTGTTGACTCTGGAGGGGTCCTTTGAATTACCAAGAATCTCGAATAGATCATCGTTGGATAGGAAGTAAAAACGTGGGAACTCCTTGCGGTTGCGCTCCAGCAGCTGTAAGAGCTTTTTTTGTGACTCCTCAAGCAATTTGCTCATGTCTTGGAGCTCGCGTAGGAAACCTTCGCGGCCAATTGAGCGCTTCACGTTGCGGTCCGCATAGATATCGCACATATACTTCTGGAAAGTCTTTTCAATCTTAAGGAATTTTGCAATATCTCCCATGAGCTACTTGTCTTGCTCATTCTGTTGGGAGGCGAAGATAGATTCAAGGTAGATCCACTGCTTCTGCACCTGCAGTAGCTATTCAAGAGTCTCAAGAATAAGTTATAGACGGTTCTCCCACATCTCTATCTGCTCTCGGAATGAGTCGAAGAAAAGCGAAGTTTTTTGTGCTGATAGTACTCCCATGTGATCTTCGAGTGCAGACTGTATCTCATCGATCTTCTTTACCTTGTAGAAACCTTTTTTGTGCTCTTCCATTATGAGCTCGAGTACCTCCCACTTGCTCTCGATAGCAGCAAGTGCACTTTCGATCTTGTACTCCTATGCAGCAGTCTCGCAGACCTCTCGTACTGACTCGGCCGAGGCCAGAATATTGATCTTGAAGATGTCGTGGAGGATAAAGGTGTCAGATTCATAATCGAGGACAGCATTGTTAAGTAGCTTCTGCAGCTTGTCCCAGTGCCTCGAACGCATGTACTTTTCTCGCAGCATCTTGATGAAGGGTAGCGTCTGACGGAACTACTCCACAGTTGTCTTCACGGCATTAACTATCTCCCACTTCTTCATTTCTTTAGGGTAAGCATTCAGCTTCACCTAGTATTCCTCTGCCATGTCGTCGAGAGTCTCAAGAGAGAAGTCCTTAAAGCGGATCGCCTTTACGTCCTCCCACTACTTGTCCCAGCGGTCCTTGGTGCGCCAGACGTCCTCAAGGTTTGAAATCTCGCGCTCTACAGACTCAAGTTCAGCAGAAGGCGAGTAATTGATAGAGAATAGGTCAAATCCGAACTTCATAGTTACCTCCTTCTTCCGCAGTTGCTTCACTTACTCTTTGTACTCGTTCAGAATTTGGAATGCTTTTTCGTTGGCAAGGTTGCCCACTTAATATGGCGCATTGGCAGAGAATACTATCTTGCACTCGGCACCCTCCTTCATGAACTCCTCCAGATTCTTATTTGTTTCGTTGTATAGTTCTTGGTACACGCGCAAGTTCCGCCCCTCCTTTTCGTCTAGCATCAGGCAGAACTGAGTCCAGGCTTCCTTTAATGCGTTTTTTCTTTGCATATCAGCCTCATTTAGCTGGATAGAGTAGTCTTCCAGCAGTTTAAACTTATCCTCTATTGGTTTAAGCTTTTTCTCTGTAGATGGTTTCTCAGCTTTGCACGAGTTCAAGATATCCATGTTTTTCTTAAGTTGATGCAGGTCCATAGGCGCCGGGCCAAGGTACACCTCATTCGTCTAGAAGTACTCGTATAATTAATTCAGCTCAGAAATTGCCTTTTTCTGGACTGAGTTCAGGAATGCCTGTTAGTACTTCAACAAGATCTCCACAATTGATTGCTTTACGTTAGTGTTATCCAGCGTTATACATCCGTGCTTATCTGTTGTCTTCTCCCGCTGTATTTCCTATGAATCTCCCTCAAATTTCTCAATGAATGAACGAATATTCGATATGTCATCCCCTGGTTTCATCATCCCCTCCGCCATCTTTTCTTTGTATCCTGGTGTCAAACAATTCTGCCAGTATGTCATTTTTTACTTCCATGGGTCAGTTAGGTCACCCTTCTCCAGGTCGTCGCACCATTTCTTCAGGTTCTCCAGTATCTTACTTGTGTATTTCTTAACATCGTGATCAGCAGAGATCTGCTCGAAGTAATCATCCTTTGCTCGTAGTGGTTCCTCCACAGTGATGGCAGGTTGCTACGGTTCGCCTGCGCGACGCTACTACTGCTGTGCCAGAAGAGGATTTGCTTTGGCCTCTTTTTCCTTCAGAATACGCATCTCATCCAGTTTGCGCTTTCGCTCTTCCTACATCTCCACTGACATACGACGGAAATTCTTTAGAATCTCTAACATCGATGCCATCGTTGAACGCATCATTTGGATTAGATAATCGGTACTAGGTTTGAAGCACAATTAATTGTTCTCAATCTCCACACTAAGCTTGAAGATCGGTTGAGCCTGCATCTTATCATCATCTCCCACTATCTTGTGCAGCTCAAGCAGCGAATTCTTCACTGCTTTCTTCAGCGCGTCTTCTATTTTCTGGTCGCGCTTGTCCACATATTCGAACCACTGCTTCTATATCTCTGGGCCCTGCCCAATGAAAGTCTCGTAGGTCTCGCTCAGGATTTTCTTTATTTCCTCGAACCCGCCTTTTAGTTTGTTGTACTTCTCGCGTCTGTGTCGCTCCTGCTCCTCTTCAAATGCCTTTATTTCTATTGCCTTTTTACGATCAATTTTAATAAGTAACTAGTTAGCGATGTCCTGGCATTTCTAGTCAATCTTCTCTGTGTTCTATTTGAATACTTTTAGCTTGTTAAACAGTTCATTGCATGATCGTCTGGAGTCTCGTGCGAAATTCTCTAAAATTCCTTTGGAACTCCACTTCAATCTTGCTAGACCAGGGTGGATCTATCTATCCATCTAATCAAGATGTCCACGGAATAACTTCTTTTCACTCTCATCCATGTAATCGATTATCTTGTTGTGGTCACGTACCACTAGCATCACCAGCTCTTTCAACACTCGCAGATTCTCACGATTCACTGTTGTGAAGTCGTCCGCGTAGTTTGGCACCACGATTCCAAACGGGATCAGTTTTTTCCAGGCTACAACTTCATGCATCAGACGCTCAAGTGGTCTGTCGAAGTTGCTCTCTATGTGTCCCGCCTTAGCTCCCTAGGTCAGTGCCTAGTTTGCTGGTTGCTACTGTTGACCATGCCCACCTGATCCACCACCTTCTTCAACACGTCTTGCTAATAGTGGAATCTCCAACGATTTGGTGAGTTGGGAGGGTGATTCCTCCAGCTCCTTATTCTCCTCTTTCCATTCCTTGAGCTTTGTTGTTACGATGAATAACCGCAACGACTGGAAGATGTTGTCGTACTTATCAAAGGCTGCGCGCTTGATCTCCTCTTCCACGAAGTATAGCTTATCAATCCAGTCTTTCATGTTTTATATGCGGTGAATGAGGGAGCGCACCCAGATAGCCTGGCCACTATATTTGCCGTGCTGTAGCGGAATGTTCATCAGCTGGCTAACGAATGATTTTTTCAGGTTGTCATACTCGTACTTAGTCTTATCTAGCTCATCTGAAAACATTTATAGCAGCTCTACAGCTTTCTTCTTCACTGCCTGCTTTATCGAGTCTCGCTTAGCTAGATAGTCGAATGCCTCCAGCATCTCTACACCCTGCTGTACTGTTGCAACCTACTCGAACGCAAAATTTATTATGTTCTGATACATCACATCAAGGTCTTTCAGCCCGGTCTTAAATGTATTGAATAGGTCATGCCAATTAGGTGCCTTCACGTCTAGTATTGTCTCTGCTTTGGAGTTTCTGATCTTGTCTAAGTGTTTGCGGAACGAATCCTTGATCTCCTCAAGTATGTTCTCGATTTCAGGCCCATGCGAGCCACCAAATTATGGGATCTTGTTACCCTTTCCAGCAAACTACAGCTGTCCTTCACAAATCTCCGTTAGCTCGGAGCAGCGCTGCACGAAGGCATCGATCTAAGCGAAGATTGAGTTCAAGTTGAAGTCCCATTTGCCTCCAGTTTTGTTCCTCTTATTTATCAGGGCCACTGTCTTTTCGTAGATCCGCTTCCACTATTTTCCACACTCAATTGAATCCTAGAGGTCCCGTGTGCATTTCTCCACATCGCGCCCAAGCAGGTCCTCCACATTTATTATAGCCTTGCATCTCTTAATTATTTCGTTACTGATCTTATGCAGCAGGCCTGCGATGCGCTCGTTAGAATTATAGTGCTTTGAGTGCTCCCAGATCATTCTCACACGATTGAGCAACGATGGTAAAATGTCAGGGATTTGATTTGGTTGCGACTCTTCCAGCTTTCTGCAAGGATCATAAAGGCTGTTCAAGAATGATAAGTTGTCCTCAGCCTCCTCGCTCTTTCTGTTTATGTTTTTTATCAGTTCTTCGAAGCTCAGTACGTAGGATGAGTCCACGTCCTTTAAGATCTTTATTATCTTTTTTAGCTCCGGATTCTCCAGTTAAGTTTGGATGAAGCTCAGATTTTCTTTCCTCTTTCGCCAATAAGTTATCTCGTCTAATGGACCAGCGTTTTCATTGTCGTGCTGATTGTCCTGGTTGTTGACCACCTCCTTGATCTGTCGATACCACTGAATTAGTGTTGTTTCTAGCCTCTGGATTAGGTCTTTGTCCTATGAACTTGCTGAAAAATCACTTATGTCCTCTTTAGGGATGTACAACTTTGTGAATCCTTCGTTCTGCTGGCTTGCTTCTGTTAACTGAGCCATGAATTTGTGCAGTTAAGCTATGAATTCTTTCTTCACGTTTTCGGGCCACGAATTGTCTGCGTAGATCTAAGGATTATACTGCTCATCCAACAGCTTCAACAGCGTTTACAAATAGTTTGGCTTAACTGCATTGTGCTTTACGATAACATCAACATTTTCCATGTTAATTGCTACCTAATTTTAATCCTCCGTTGCATTAGGGGGTTGCACTTTTGTGAAGAACTCGAAGTCCTGATCGTAGCTGTGCTCGTTCAGCAATGGTGGTTCACTGAATGTAAACTATAACCCTGCCTCAGTCACCCAGAAGAAAATCTTCACTACCGACTGGTCCTAAAAGAATGACGTAAGAGCTTAGTCGTGAGACTCCAGCCATAGATTTATATCGAATATGGTCATTTCGCGTTCCAATACATCCTTTGTCCACTGGATAAGTGGCTTCAAGTTGTCGTGGACCTGCCTACTCTTGTCCTGCTTAGCCTGCTAAGATGAGGGTCGCTACTGCTAGTCGTCACCTGATGAAGGTTGCTGCTGTTATTGTTTTGGCCTCTTAACTTTCTTCTTCACTATCCGCTTTTTTGGAACATCCTCCTCATTCTAACCTTGTTCCTTAGCCTTTTGCTTTAGCTGCTCTAACTCTTCAGCTGGTATATCTTCCTCCACATCTTCTTCAACTTCCTCCAGATCTTATTCACCTACTTCTTCAGGTAGGGGCTGGTTTTGTGCTGCCTGTTATTCTTGTTATTCTCCTGCTTGCCCTGGTTGACCTGCCTCCTTGTTCTCTTCACCTACTGGTTTTTACTCTCCTTCCCCTGGAGGTGGTTTCTGTTCTGAGGATCCTGGTGCCTGTTGATTTGCCGCCGATCCAGCTTGCTGCTCACCTTCAACCAATGGAGGTTTATCAGTAGCAGCTGGTTCTTAACTCACTTGCTGTGGAGGTTGCTCTGCAACTTTCTACTCATCCACAGGGGGTTATCCTGCCCCGCCATTAATGTCTTTCACTTCTTCAGTGCTGCTCATTGATTGATTTTTTAAAATAATTTATGGTTATTATTCCTCTTTTTGATTCTTCTAAAGCCTTTCTGAAATTTCGGCTCTTTTCAATAAAAT
>Ga0272412_1000223_pt1 | contig 15083 bp, 11 predicted proteins | sample WWTPWeurt_MetaT_FD_193540 | JGI IMG/M metagenome (GOLD analysis project Ga0272412, IMG submission 193540) | Metatranscriptome of activated sludge microbial communities from WWTP in Nijmegen, Gelderland, Netherland - WWTP Weurt (Metagenome... | ecosystem: Engineered > WWTP > Aerobic digester >...
TATCGTTTTAGTCTGATTTTAGTTCTAAACTGAATGAAAATTCTTCAAACAATGGGCAAAAAAATTATTTTTTTTAAAGGATCTGCACTCGCTTTTTTCTTCCTATTATCTGTAGTGCTTTCCGCTGCTCCTGATGTCAACGCGGGCAAAGATCTCTTCAAAGCAAATTGTGCTTCGTGTCACAACAAGAACATGAAAGATGACCTTACGGGTCCGGCTTTAGGCGGAGTTGAGCAAAGATGGTCAGGCAAGGAAAAATTGCTTTATTCCTGGATCAAAAATTCACAAGGTGTAATTGCATCAGGCGACGCTTATGCTGTGGCACTTTATAATAAATACAATAAATCACAGATGTCTTCTTTTCCAAACTTGAAAGACGAAGATATCGCTTCAATACTCGCTTACATTGATGCTGCCTACACCGGGAAACTCGCTGGAGCACCTGCAGCAGCTGCAACAGGGGCAGCAGCAGGTCCTCAAGAGAAATCTGACAGCAACATCCTGTTCTGGTTGATTGGTGGCATTTTGGTATTAATTGCGTTCATCATGTTGAGGGTTGTCCAGTCTTTAAATGCATTGGCTCAGGCAAAAGAAGGACTGCCGGTTGATGCACCAAAGAGTTTAAGACAAATGGTTACCTCAAAAGGAATGGTTGGTTTTGCAATTTTTGCACTCATCGTTCTTGGTGGTTACACAACCGTTAACAATGCTATCAACATGGGTAGAATGCAAGGTTATCAACCTGATCAGCCAATAAAATTTTCACACACAACACATGCAGGTTTACATAAAATCGATTGTCAATATTGCCATGATGGAGCAAGAAGAAGCAAGCAGTCAGTTATTCCTGCTGCAAACACTTGTATGAATTGTCACAAGGCAATTAAGGTAGGATCAAAATACGGAACCGGTGAACTAACCAAAATTTTCGCATCCATCGGTTTTAACCCTAATGACGACAAATACATCGACAATTATTCAAACCTATCAGAGGCTGAAATTGAAAAAATATATAAAGAGTGGATTGGTGCTTCATATGTAAAAGCGAATAGCCTGACGTCAATTGATGATAAAGGTAAAAGGGAAGTTGAAAGGCAATGGTCTGAACTAAAGTCGTCAATGACTAGTGAGACAAAACCTAAGATTCAAGGGCCTATCGAGTGGGTCAGAATTCACAACTTACCTGACCATGTATATTTCAATCATGCTCAACACGTATCGGTAGGTAAAGTAGCTTGCCAAACATGTCATGGTAAAATTGAGCAGATGGATGTTGTAAAGCAATACTCTTCTCTTTCAATGGGTTGGTGTATCAACTGTCACAGAGAAACCGAAGTAAAATTCAAAGACAATGCCTTTTATGATTCCTATAAAAGATACCATGACGAGTTGAAAAGCGGAAAACGAGAAAAAGTGACCGTTGAAGACATTGGTGGTCTCGAGTGTCAAAAATGTCATTATTAATCTGAAACTTAAAGAGCGCATAATATTAACTCTATGAAAAACAAAGAGCAAAACGTTTGGACAGGTATTGATCAGCTGGCTCAAACTCCTGAATTTATCGCAATTGCAGAACAGGAATTTGTTAATTCGGTTGGCGATGAAACTTTACCTATTTCTGAGCAATCATTAAGTTTAACTTCGAATAGAAGAGACTTTTTAAAATATCTGGGATTTGGTTTAGGCGCAGCAACCATAGCAGCAAGCTGTGAAATTCCGGTAAGAAAAGCTTTACCTTACGTAACAAAACCTGATACAATAGTACCTGGGGTAGCAAATTACTATGCATCAACTTTCGTTAAAGGTGGTGATTATTGCTCAATTTTGGTAAAAACCAGAGAAGGTCGTCCAATTAAAATTGAAGGTAATTCACTTTCTCCTGTAACCAAGGGTGGAACAAGTGCTCGGGTTCAGGCCAGTGTGCTTGATCTTTATGATACCAATCGTTATCAATCACCAATGCAGGTAACTGCTGGAAAAACCAAGCCAATCAATTGGTCTGAACTTGATCAGGCGGTAATGGCAAAGCTAGTTTCAGCAACAGGAATACGTATCTTGTCAAATACAATCTTAAGTCCAACTGCTAAAAAGGCAATTGGTGAGTTTTTATCCAAATATCCATCTGCAAAGTGGGTTAGTTATGACCCTGTTTCAGCCAGTGGATTATTAGACGCGAATCAGGCATGTTTTGGGGAACGTGTTGTTCCATCATACAGTTTTGACAAAGCCAAGGTTATTGTCGGTTTTAATTGTGATTTCCTAGGTACTTGGATTTCTCCGATCGAATACGCTGGTCAGTATGCTCAAAACAGGAAAATTGATGGTGTAACCGGAGCAAAAATGTCTAGACATTACCAGGTAGAAAGTCACATGTCTCTTACTGGTTCGAATGCTGATAACAGGATTTTAGTAAAGCCATCAGAGCAAGGTGCCGCTATTGCTAATCTATATAACGCCATTGCTTCACAGCTTGGAGCTTCTTCTATTAATGCTCCAAAGTTAAATGAAAAAGCTTCAAAGGCACTTAAAGATGTTGCCAAGGATTTGGTTGCAAACAAAGGCGCATCTTTGGTAGTATCAGGTTCTAATAACAAGTTTGAACAAATTCTTGTAAATAAAATAAACGATTTACTAGGTAGTTATGGTAATACCATAAGCTTCAATAATGCATCCTTGCAAAGACAAGGTGATGACTCAGGAGTTCAAAATCTGTTAAATGAAATGAACTCTGGTGCAGTTAATGCATTGATTGTAATTGATGCTAATCCGATTTATGACCTTCCTAATGGAGAGCAATTCAAACAGGCACTTTCAAAGGTAGGATTAAAGGTATCCACAGCAGGCAATCCTACTGAAACTGCTGTTGCATGTGATTACATCGCTCCTACACATAATTTCCTTGAATCATGGGCTGACGCAGAGGTTAAAAGAGGAAGTTATAGCCTTGTTCAACCTACGATCGCACCATTATTTTCTACAAGACAATATGAGGCTTCATTGCTTGTGTGGGCAGGTAGCTCAAACTACAATCCTACTGCAGAACAGCCTTACTACGAATATCTAAGGAATAATTGGCAATCTGGAATGTTTGGCCAACAGAAGCAGTTTGCTTCTTTCCAATCATTTTGGGATAGTACTCTCCATGATGGGGTTTTCAATAATCCAAAATCATTAACGGTTGGTTCTTGTAATGCAGATTTAACAGATATTGGTTCAAAGATTTCACAACCTTCGTCTGCAGCATTAGAAATCTCTTTTTACGAACCAATTAATGTTGGAGATGGTGGTTATGCATCAAATCCGTGGCTTCAGGAATTGCCTGATCCGGTTACAAGAACTGTTTGGGGCAACTACCTCGCAGTTCCGATAGGATGGGAGGGAGAAGCAAAATTTGCAACTTTCAAAAATCTGAAAGACGGAGATTTGGTTGACTTAGAGGTTAATGGAAAAAAAGTAAGGGTTCCAATTATAACTCAATTTGGTCAAATGCCTGGTACAATGGGTCTTGCCCTTGGATACGGCCGAACAGTTGTTAGTTTGGCAGGTTTGAACATTGGGGTCAACACTTTTAGCTTAACGTCGTCTTCGAATGGGTCAACAGTTTACAGCTCCGACAAAGTAAACGTTTCTGGTAAAGTCGGAACAGAAAAAGATTTCTCTTGTGTTCAGTATCATCATACAATGGGTGTAACTGGTACTGATAAAACTTCCAAACAAACCATCAATGTTGATGAACTTGCAATCGTAACTTTAGGATCGGGTTATCAAGGATCACTTGTCCCAAGGACAATAATAAGAAGAGCGCACGTCAATGAAGTTGAAAAGTTTGTTGAAGAGCTTAAAGAAGAGAGAAGTGAATATCAAGAATTAAACAGCAAAACATTATACAGAAAACATGATCAAACTTATGCAACCGGTTTACATTGGGGAATGCATATTGATTTGAACTCATGTATTGGTTGCGGTGCTTGCTCCGTAGCTTGTATGTCTGAAAACAACGTTCCTGTTGTAGGAAAACATGAGGTGCACAGACATCACGAAATGAGTTGGCTTCGTATAGACAGATATTTCTATGGTAATCTGGAAAATCCGAACACTGTTTATCAACCAATGATGTGTCAACACTGTGACAATGCACCTTGTGAAAATGTTTGCCCGGTCGCAGCTACTAACCATAGTATGGAAGGTATCAATCAAATGACATATAACCGTTGTATTGGTACAAGATATTGTGCAAACAACTGCCCTTATAAAGTAAGAAGATTTAACTGGCTTGATTATACAACTGCTGACTTGTTCGGGGCTAATGAATATCCTATTAACGGAGAAGAAATCAGGTTTGGAGCAGATAATTTAACCAGAATGGTTTTAAATCCTGATGTTACAGTAAGAACAAGAGGTGTAATTGAGAAGTGTAGCTTCTGTATTCAAAGAATCCAGGAAGGAAAACTTACTGCAAAAAGAGAGGGTCGACAATTAAGAGATGGTGATGTAAAATCAGCTTGTATGACAGCTTGCCCAACTGGAGCAATTACTTTCGGAAATGTTAACGATCCGGAAAGTATGGTAAGCAAGAAAAATGCAAATCCACTTAACTACTTGGTTCTTGAAGAAATAAACGTAGCACCTGGTGTAACATACAGTGCAAAGATCATTAATAGTAACGAAAGTCTTGAAGCTTAATTAATAATAAGGAATATATAACATTGATATGGGACATTATGTTTCTCCACTTAGGATACCACTAATAGAAGGCAACAAAACGTATGCAGAGATTACAGATGACATCTGTAAACCTACGGAACGTACGCCAACTAAACTGTGGGTATTAGCTTTTACAGTATCAGTAGCATTTCTTGCTCTGTACTTTTTTGTAGTTACCTGGACAATTTGGCAAGGTATAGGTTCCTGGAATCTAAACAGAACCATTGGATGGGGTTGGGATATTACCAACTTTGTGTGGTGGGTAGGTATTGGTCACGCAGGAACTTTGATTTCAGCTATTCTTCTCTTGTTTAGACAGAGATGGCGTACAGGTGTTAACCGTGCTGCTGAGGCAATGACTATATTTGCGGTTATTTGTGCAGGCCAGTTTCCTATTTTTCACATGGGAAGGGTTTGGTTAGCATTCTTTGTATTCCCTTATCCAAATACCCGTGGTCCATTGTGGTTGAATTTTAACAGTCCATTGATGTGGGACGTTTTTGCGATTTCCACATACTTTACTGTATCATTATTGTTTTGGTACACTGGTTTGGTACCAGATTTTGCTACAGTTAGAGACAGAGCTAAAGGCCTAAGATGGAAGATTTATAATTTCCTGTCTTTTGGATGGACTGGCTCAGCAAAGCATTGGCAAAGATGGGAGGCATTGTCTCTTGTTTTGGCCGGTCTTTCTACTCCACTTGTACTATCTGTGCACACCATCGTATCATTTGACTTTGCAACTTCGATTATACCGGGTTGGCATACAACTATATTCCCTCCGTACTTTGTTGCTGGAGCGATATTTTCAGGTTTTGCAATGGTATTAACCTTGATGATTATAGCCAGAAAGGTTTTAAATCTTGAGCAGTACATCACCATTGAGCACATTGAATCCATGAACAAAGTAATCTTGCTTACTGGATCAATTGTTGGCGTTGCTTATCTAACAGAACTTTTTGTTGCTTGGTATTCTGGCTATATATATGAGCAGTTTGCATTCTATAATAGGGTTTTAGGACCATACTGGTGGTCATACTTTGGAATGATGACTTGTAATGTGATCTCACCTCAATTCTTTTGGTCAAAGAAAATTAGAAGAAGCATAGCATGGACATTTGCACTTTCTATAGTTGTTAATATCGGAATGTGGTTTGAAAGATTCGTAATCATCGCTACTACATTGGCTAGAGACTATTTACCTTCAAGTTGGAGTTATTACTCTCCATCATGGGTAGAGATTGGTATGTTCTTAGGTTCACTTGGTCTCTTCTTTACTTGTTTCTTAATCTTTACAAGGGTTGCTCCTGTGGTTGCCATTGCTGAGGTGAAATCAATATTGAAAGTTGCAGGTGACCAATATATCGGTCCTAAGGCAAAAAAACACGATCATCATTAATTTGCTTGACAGTAAAGTTGTAAAAATATATGAAAACACAAAATAAAGAAGTTCTATTTGGTTTATACAATGATGAGACGGAGCTTTTAAGTGCAATTAAGCATGCCAAAGATGATCATCTAGACATCATGGATGTATTGACACCTTTTCCGGTTCATGGTTTGGACCCACTTCTGGGCTTGAAAGAATCTCGCTTACATATTGCAGGATTTGTTTACGGAGCAACAGGTACGTTGATAGCATTTTTATTCATGACATGGGTTTTTGTTCGTGATTGGCCGATTATATTTGGTGGTAAACCTTATTTTGCTGCACCATCGTTTATTCCTGTAACATTTGAATTTACGGTTTTACTCGCAGCTATTGGTATGACGGTTACCTTTTACACAATTTGTGGTATGGGACCAGGTATTATTAATCCAATTCTTGATAGTCGTATTACAGACAATAAATTCTGTATTGCTTTTGATGTAACCCATGGAAATGCCAACGAAGAAAAATTCAGATCTTTCTTCAGCAAAACTGGTGCATCTGAAGTCCTTTCAAAAAATATTTAATTAAAGCATAAACATCTCTGTGATGAAGATTTTGAAAAATTTTGCTTTTTTACTCATTGTCAGTGCAGCCTTTTCGGCTTGTTCTGGTCCTGCCGGCAACTCTACCGGTCATGAATACATGCCTGACATGGCACATTCTGTTGCGGTTGAAGCCAATGTTTACAATAACTATTGGGCTAATAGTTGGGATGATAAAAGTGTTATTAATCGCAAAAAGAGCTCCATGCCCGGACTACCGGTTAAAGGTACAATTCCAAGAGGATTTGCCGGATTTGCGTTAGCCGGTGACCATCAAGATGATATGATGGCGTTGCTGTATGGAGAGACTTCAAATAATGCAATAAGAACACCAATGAATGGTAATGTTCCTTACTATTATGCAGATAATGAAGATGAAAGGACCAGGGCGATGAAGGAAATTACCAAAAACCCTTTTCCGATTACAAAATCTGGTCTTGAAAGGGGAAAAGATTTATATGTGATATACTGTGGAATTTGCCATGGTGAAAAAGGAAATGGAGCAGGTTATTTAGTGCGTGATGACGGAGGAAAATACCCGGCACAACCAGCAAACCTCGTAAGTGATGATTTTATTAACTCCAGTGAAGGAAGATATTACCATGCAATAATTTATGGTAAAAATACCATGGGAGGTTATTCTGACAAACTCTCGTACGAAGAAAGGTGGCAAGTAATACACTACATCAGAAGCTTACAGGCCGAGACAAAGAGTCTAAAATACAGCGAATCAGAAAATACATTTAATAATGCAGTTCCTGCTTCAAAGATTGTTAAGCCTGTCAGTAATTCAGTTAATGAATCAAAAGTTTCGCCTGAGAGTACTGTTTCAACAGAACAAAATATTAAGAAAGAAAGTCATTAATCGCTATAAAAGAAATTTTTCATATGAATCAGTTTGTATTTGAAAAAAAGCAGAAGAATGTACTTGGAGCTTTTATAGCTGTAGGTATTCTGTCTATGATTTTAAGTTACTTTATGGACAGCGGAACCATGCACATGAGGTTCTGGACAAACTATCTTCACAATACAGTGTTCTTTTTGGGGATAGCATTTATTATAACCTTTGTTCTTCATGCTAAGGTGCTTTTGTATTCCGGTTGGCACGTTGCATTTAAACGTGTATGGGAAGCATATGCTCAGTTCTTATTAGTTGGATTAATACTTATGTTGCCTGTAATAATTGGCGTTTGGGGACACTTTCACCACCTATATCACTGGGCTGATCCCGAAGCGATGAAAACAGATAAAATCTTACAAGGAAAGTCTTCCTTCTTGAATCCGGTTTGGTATACAGTCGGTACCTTAGGTATAGTAGGTGTTTGGTATTTCTTTTTTGCTAAAAAATATAGGGCATTATCAATAGACGAGGATAACAACCCGGATGCTGAGTACAGCCAGCACAAAAAAATAAAATTCAATGCTGCTGTATTCCTACCCATTGCTGCATTTTCAAGTGCTGCATTAATTTGGCAGTGGATTATGTCGCTTGACGCCCATTGGTATTCAACAATGTATGCCTGGTATACAACTGCAAGTTGGTGGGTGAGTGCTGTTGCTCTAACCATTCTTACATTAATTTACTTGAAAAGTAAAGGTTATATGGATATGGTAACTACTGAGCATCTTCACGATTTAGGAAAATATATGTTTGCGTTCAGTATTTTCTGGACCTATCTATGGTTTTCTCAATATATGTTGATTTGGTATGCGAATGTGGGTGAAGAGACAACTTACTTTCACCTAAGAATGAGAAAGTTCCCTGTTTTATTTTACGGAAACCTTATTTTAAATTTTGTGTTACCTTTCTTGATACTAATGAGAAACGATACAAAGAGAAAATATGGAACTCTGGCTTTAACTGCAGGAATCGTTTTCTTTGGGCATTGGTTTGACTTTTTCCAAATGGTAAAACCGGGTACTTGGCTTTCTGAAATAGAACACGCTAAACATGCAAATCACGAACCATCTTCAAAGAATTTAGAAACTGCAAATTTAGAGCAAGGAATGAATCACGATTCACACGAAGCGGGTGATGAACACAACTCATCTGCTGAATCACATGAAGGAACCAAAATTAGCAAATGGGGTTACCCAGAAGGTTTTGTTAATGGAGTTAGTTTTCCTGGTTTCCTCGAGTTAGGTACTTTTCTTGGTTTCATTGGTTTGTTTTTCTACTTTGTTTTCGGACAGCTTGAAAAAGCTTCTTTGGTACCAAAGAATAATCCTTACATTGAGGAGACTGCACACCATCACGTAATGTAATTATTTATAAAGAGATAAAAATAATTTTATGACTGTCTTTATTGTTTTCATTTGCATAGCTTTATTAGCCGTTGTGCTTATCCAGGTCGGAAAAGTTACTGAGCTTGCAGGTAAGATTAAGGGAGAAGAAGAAACGCAATATCAAACTAATAATTGGAACTCCAATTTATCACTGATATTTTTAGTTGTTTTCCTTGTAGGAATTGTTATTTCAGTAGTTTATTACAAAAATGACATGTTGGGTTACGGCCCGCATATGCCTGCTTCTGCCCATGGTAAATCATTAGACTTCTTGTTTAATGTAACCTTGTTTTTTACCGGTATAGTATTTGTTCTTACACACATAGCCCTTTTTTGGTTCACATACAAATACAGAGGTAAAAGAAACCACAAAGCATCATTCATCTCGCATGACAACAAACTGGAAATCATATGGACTGCCATTCCAGCAGTTGTTATGACATTCTTAGTAGTAGGAGGTTTGGATGCTTGGAACGATGTTATGGCAGACATCAAGGATAAGGACGAGTATATAGAAATAGAGGCAACAGGTATGCAGTTTGCATGGATGTTGAGATATCCGGGAGCCGACGGCAAGTTGGGAACTCGTGATTACAAAAAGATTTCAAGTACAAACCCTTTGGGTCAAGATTGGACTGATGAAAAAAACCTGGATGATTTTCAACCATCAGAAATTGTTCTTCCAGTTGGTAAAAAAGTAAGGGTAAGAATAATTGCACGTGATGTACTCCACAACTTCTTTTTACCTCACTTCAGATTAAAAATGGACGCAGTTCCCGGAATACCTACTTATTTTGTATTTACACCGGTTACCACAACACAGGAATACAGAGAGCGTTTAAGCCACTACAAAGAATGGCAGGAGCCTTCAGATTCAAAAGACCCAGAGAGCAAGCCAAGATGGCAGACTTTTGATTATGAATTAGCTTGTGCTGAGCTATGTGGAAAAGGTCATTTTAGTATGAGAAAAATTGTCAAAATTGTATCTCAGGAAGAATATGACCAATGGTTAAAAAGTCAAAAATCCTATTACATAGAGAATATCAGAGGTAAAGAAGAGGACCCGAATATTGGAAAGGTTTCTGCTCAAGAGTTAAAGTTGAGAAAAGAAGAGTTTTTAGCTCAGGTACAACAAGTTATCGCTGATACCTCAGCAAAAGAGAAGGTTGTAAAACTTGGTTACATTAACTTTGAAACAGGTTCTGCAAAACTTACCGAGGACTCAAAATATCAGCTGGATGATTTTGCTGAATTTATGAACAAAAATGCAAATTTGAAGGTTGAATGTGATGGGCATACTGATAATGTCGGAGATGCTGTTGCTAACTTGAAATTATCAGGTGAACGGGCAAAAAGTGTCGCAAATTATCTTATTTCAAAAGGAATTACAAGTAACCGTTTATCTTCAAAAGGTTTTGGATCCACTAAACCTGTTGATCCTGCAGACAGCGATGAAGCAAGGGCTAAAAACCGAAGAACAGAGATTAAATTTTTATAATTAAAGAAAAATTTACGCCATGTCAAATATTTCACAAATTGATCAGGAGAAGTTGATTGAGCAAGATGGTTTCAATGACCATTTTCACGAACATCATGATGAGGATAAATATCAAATGGGTTTCCTTACTAAATACATCTTTAGTATGGACCATAAAATTATTGCAAGACAATTTCTTTTAACAGGAATGTTTTGGGGAGTAGTGGGCGCTCTAATGTCTATTATTTTTAGGTTACAGCTTGGTTTTCCTGAGTCTGATATGGCCTGGATAAGACCGTTTTTAGGTAAATGGATAGTAATTAATGACAGTGGTGTAGGTACGCTTGCCCCTGAATTTTACTATTCACTTGTAACCATGCATGGAACAATCCTTGTTTTCTTTGTATTAACAGCTGGATTGAGTGGTACATTTAGTAATTTGCTGATTCCACTTCAATTAGGAGCCAGAGATATGGCTTCTCCTTTCTTGAACATGCTATCTTACTGGTTCTTTTTTCTGTCCAGTGTAGTGATGTTTATTTCACTTTTCATAAGCACAGGGCCATTTTCCGGCGGTTGGACAGCTTACCCTCCCTTAAGTATTTTACCTCAGGCATCTGATGGTTCAAAGGCAGGTATGACTTTATGGGCTGTAAGTTTGGTTTTATTTGTAGTTTCTGTTCTTCTTGGTGGTATCAACTATGTAACCACTGTACTAAATCTTAGAACGAAAGGAATGTCAATGTGGAGAATGCCACTTACAATTTGGGCGTTCTTTGTAACAGCGATTATCGGGATACTTTCTTTTCCAGTGTTGGCTTCAGCATTCTTTTTAGTGATATGTGATAGAAGCTTGGGAACGAGTTTCTTCTTAAGCGAGATATTTATTGGTGGCCAGGCATTGGATCATGTTGGAGGTTCTCCAATTCTATACCAACATTTATTTTGGTTCCTTGGGCACCCAGAGGTTTATATTATTATACTTCCTGCGATGGGTCTGGTTTCAGAGGTGTTATCTGTTCACTCACGCAAGCCAATATTTGGTTACAAAGCTATGGTGTTTTCGATTTTAGCGATAGCATTCCTTTCATTTATTGTTTGGGCTCACCATATGTTTATGTCAGGTGTAAATCCTTTCATCTCTAATTTCTTTGTCATTTTCACATTGATTATAGCCGTTCCTTCTGCTGTAAAGGTTTTTAACTGGATTTCTACTTTATATAAAGGGAACATCCGTTTCAATTCAGCTAGTTTATTTGCGATTGGATTTGTATCTATGTTTATTTCAGGGGGTTTGACAGGAATTTTCCTTGGAAATTCCGCTTTGGATATTCAATTACATGATACGTACTTTGTTGTTGCCCACTTTCACATAGTAATGGGTGTTGCTGCATTCTTTGGAATGTTTGCAGGTATCTACCATTGGTTCCCTAAAATGTGGGGTAGGTTCATGAATGAAACTGTTGGTCAAATACATTTCTGGGGAACTTTGATAGGTGCGTATATGATATTTTGGCCAATGCACTACCTTGGTATGGCAGGTGTTCCAAGAAGATATTACAGCTTCGAAAACTTTGACGCGTTCTCTCATTTTGATGACATGAACAAGTTCATTACCATCGCTGCAATTATTACATTCTTCCTCCAGGTGATGTTTGTGATCAATTTTATATACAGTATTTTCAAAGGTAAAAAACAAACTACTCAAAATCCTTGGGGAGCGAGTACACTTGAATGGACTACACCTATTCATGCAGGTCATGGTAACTGGGATGGAAATTTACCTGTTGTTCACAGATGGCCTTATGATTACGGTAAAGATGGTGAAGAGTATATATCACAGATTATACCTCAGCAACCTGGTGAATCAGATATGCATTAATAATCATAAAGGATTGAATAAATTCTGAAGAAATAAAATGATAAAATCTCTTTCAATAATAGATTTGATAAAACTCAAGGTGAATGATTTGGCTTTATTAACCAAATTTCGCTTGTCTTCAATGGTGGTTTTTTCCGCTGTCGTTGGCTATGTAGTTTCAATCCAAGGTCAAATCTTATTTGAAAATCTTATCATTTTGGGACTAGGTGGGTTTTTAGTTACTGGAGCTGCAAACGCACTGAATGAGGTTTTTGAAAAAGATTTTGATATTTTGATGAACAGAACAAAAAACCGACCATTAGCAGCAGGTAGAATGAATGTCTCTGAAGCTGTGTTGTGGGCTGGTGTTTTTTGTTTATCCGGAACATTTTTGTTGTTAACATTTAATTTGTTTGCGGGTGTTTTGGGCATGTTAAGTTTGGTGATTTATTCATTTATATATACACCCATGAAACGGTTCACACCTGTTTCTGTATGGGTAGGTGCTTTACCTGGTGCTCTACCAGTTTTAATTGGAGGTGTAGCAGCAAATGGCTTTCTCTCTACTTCTGTTGTTTGCTTATTCATGTTACAAGTACTTTGGCAATTTCCTCATTTTTGGGCAATAGCTTGGGTTGCGGATGATGATTATAAGAATGCTGGTTTCAGGCTTTTACCTAGCAAGGATGGGGAGAAGAACTCTTCTGTAGGTTTTCAGGCATTTTGTTATACATTGATATTGACTTTAGTTGGTTTTGTTCCGTATTACCTGGGAGTAATGCATTTTATACCAACATTACTGATTTTTGCTGTTTCAATGTTTTTTACATTTAAGGCATGGAACCTTTACAGAAAAAGCGATTTGGCCACAGCCCGATTACTTATGTTTTCTTCATTTATTTACTTGCCGGTAGTACTCATTCTTTTTGTTATTGAAAAAATGTTAGGATTATGAGTACATCAGTGATGGTTCAGAAGAATAAAATAGACTCAAAATACTTTGCACTTTTGGTTGGTTGCGCTAGTATTGTAATGATGTTCACATCCTTTACAAGTGCTTATATAGTGCGTCAAGCAGGTGGTAATTGGTTGGAATTCAGCTTACCACAATCTTTTACTTACAGTACGATTATACTGATTATCAGCAGTGTATTTTTACATTTTTCTTATCTTTCTTTTAAAAAATCTAAGGAAGTTACGTACAAGGTTTTTTTAGTTCTGTCATTTTTTATGGCATTGTTTTTTTTGTTTCTTCAATATTATGGCTGGACGCAAATGAAAGATATGGGGGTAACCTTAAATGGTAATCCAAGTGGTTCTTTTGTTTATGTTATCAGTGGAGTACATGCAGCACATATAATCGGTGGTTTAGGTGCTTTGATTATGGCTCTGACACATGCTTTTATGCTTGATTTTTTTGTAAGTGAAAAACGTAAAAATCGATTCAAAATGGTGGTAACATACTGGCATTTTGTTGATTTAATATGGTTATATTTATTTATTTTCTTTAATGTTCAACGTTAATAAACACTACACGAATGGCAACTGATTCAGTATTAACACACGAAACCGAGCAAGAAATCTGGTCTGGAGGGAAGGAACCCTTCAAGGCTAGTTATGGTAAATTGATGATGTGGTATTTTTTGGTTTCTGATGCATTTACTTTTGCTGGTTTTTTGATAGCATATGGTGCACTCAGATTTAGCGTACCAACCTGGCCTTTGCCTGATTTTGTTTTTAGCTCATTACCATTTGGTATACATCATGCTCCTCTAATTTTTGTAACTATTATGACATTTGTCTTAATCTTAAGTTCTGTTACGATGGTTAGAGCGGTTCAGGAAGGTCATCATGGAAATAAAAATGGTGTTGTATTTTGGATGTTGATGACCATTTTTGGAGGACTCGCTTTTCTTGGTTGTCAAGCTTGGGAGTGGTCAACTTTGATTGGTGTGGAACACATGACTGTTACAACCAATCCTTTTGGTGCTCACACAAAAGATGGGGTTTATCTTGAAAATGAGTATGGTCATCCTTATGCTCCCGGTGAAAAAGCTGAAACGTTCACCGCAGGTCATACTTATTTGATTGAGAAAGCTGAGAATCCTGAAACTGGTAAACTTGATTGGGTTCAGAGGAAAATGAAACATACGGATGGTACTGAAAGTGTGCAACAATTTGGTCCGAAAGCATTTGGTGCATTATTTTTCTTTATCACAGGTTTTCATGGTTTTCACGTTTTGTCAGGTGTGGTTTTCCTGTTGATAATAATGGTAAATGTAGCTAGTGGGCTATACCACAATCGTGGGAATCATTATGAGATGGTTGAGAAAATTGGATTGTACTGGCACTTTGTAGATTTGGTGTGGGTATTCGTTTTCTTAGTGTTTTATTTACTTTAATTTATTAAAAAATACCAAATAGATATGGCAGACTTAGATATAGAAGCTGGAAAAAAAGTAGTCTTCAAAGGACTAATACTCTTGGGTGTAATAACCATTATTGAAGTAATGATAGCCTTGGTTGGAAATGGTCATATCATTGAAGGTTTTCATCTTCCAAAATTGATAATGTACCCGGCAATGATTGGGTTTAGTTTATACAAGGCATATTTTATTGTATTTGAATTTATGCATATGCGATATGAAATGCAGGGTTTGATGAGAAGTGTATTACTTCCTACCACTTTGTTGATTTGGGCAGTGATAGCTTTCTTTCAAGAAGGTTCTGCCTGGAAGCATCGAAGAGAACAAATTAAAACCTGGAACACAGAACAAGCAA
>Ga0272412_1000228_pt1 | contig 14982 bp, 15 predicted proteins | sample WWTPWeurt_MetaT_FD_193540 | JGI IMG/M metagenome (GOLD analysis project Ga0272412, IMG submission 193540) | Metatranscriptome of activated sludge microbial communities from WWTP in Nijmegen, Gelderland, Netherland - WWTP Weurt (Metagenome... | ecosystem: Engineered > WWTP > Aerobic digester >...
GTATGCATTTTGAATCAAATAAATCCGAATCCCTCTTTTCCTTCCATAATAGCAACAACGAGTTTTTCTATCAGTATCTCTTTAGTTGGGTATTCTGGAATATCAATTTAATTGAAGCAAGTGTGGGCTGTAGGTAGCTTCTTAGTATCATAGGCTTTATGAATTTAGAATTTCTAATTACCATGAATTCCCTTAAGGTTCTTAAATCCATCAAGTGGCACTTTGGAAGTTCCAGTAACAAATTGAAGGAAGTTGGCCTTTTGACTGTTGTCAAAGTTCTCCATGATTTCCCAGAACCATACTATAATTGCCGAGTCTTTCTAATATCCATGATATTCGGTATTTTCCTTCAAATCTTGAATATCTATGTCTGGCAAACCAGATATCATAAGTTCTAACTCATGTGAATCAAAAATAGAGACTAAGTAAGGTGGAATCAGATCGTGGAATCCTTCTAAGAAGGCTTCAATCTGTGGTTTAATTTCTTCAGCCATTTTGGAATAACAGTAGGTCTAGACATACTCTAATTTGTTTTCTTCAGTGACTGGAATGTTCTTGCCATCATTACATAATTCTTTAATATTAATCTTTCCAAATTATTCCTCTTCATAGCTCCAAGTTAAACCGAGATCCTTAATTTCATTTTCAACTATCCACTTAAGATTTTTGTACAATTAAATATCCTAGTCTTCCATGTCGTGGTAGGTCAGCGGCTAACCCAGTATATGCTTATAGAAAGATCTGGTAAAGAAAGCATCTAATAGTTGACCATCGTAGAGAGCTTTTCCGACGATTCTTCCTATAAATTTGAAATATTGAAGATGGTCTGGATTGATTGAGCTCTTTGCGTTGGGTAGGAAAGTGTTTCCATTAAGTGAGCTTTTAAAGAGAGCATAGTTGGCGTTGAAGATCTCTTTGGAGAGGATAGTGTACCACTCTCTGAGAAGACCTCCTGCATCATAGCCCTCTTCTCCAATGAATTCGATGGTGAAACGACCCTTTAATTCATTGGGATTAGCCTTAGAAATATAATTATATGACTCTTGGAAAACATTTTTGCGTGAAACTCTTAAGCGCATGCCATAATTAATGATGTTTTGTTTTATGAGTTTATGTTCCTGGCGGAAGAACTGCTTTTTATTTTCAAATTCAATGATGCGTGGGATTTTCTTGAAAACAATGCCAAGCGGTTCCTTGAGGATGGAGGTGTACTAGCGCCTTCCTTGATTTTAGGATTCTTTTAGCCGTTGTTTTATCATCATGTTGATTACAGTCTTGGCTTTCTCGCAAATGAACATGAACAATTATGTGTTGTCAAGGTCCATCTTCTTTGCATCTGCAAATGAGGAGTTACCTAAGCCCATTTCCTACAGTGTTTCCACTCGAATAAGAGAGGAAATCTACTTCTTCTTGGTCTTGTCTTATTACTTTTTATTCTTTTTCTTCAACAGGAATTCAGTGTCGTCATCATGCATCAATTGGTAGATGATAAAGAAACACTCAAGGATAGGTGTCAGGCGCTGAATAATTAATTAGATAAAGTTAATATTATTTCGCTCCAATAGCAGTGCAAAGAGCTCCGTCACGTTAAGGTACATGAGCTTTAACAGTTTATCGTTGATCAATGACTGGAAAGAATTTCTTATCTCCGCCTTGATTTTCTCTAAAACATCTATTTGTTGTGGTGCCTGCTCCTTTTATGGTTGAGTGTTCACAGCCGGTGCCTATTGCTACTACTATTACTGTGTTTATTGGTTGTTAGGTTATTATTCCACTGGCTAAGGCTATTGTTGAGGTTACTAAGTAGAGGATTGCTATTATTGTTGCTAATTGGCACTTTCTTGTGTGGTCGCTGTCTGTTATTGTCCCTGCTTCTGGTCTTTGGCTGCAGTGTTTTTGGGTGCATCTTGTTCCTGCTCCACACTCTTTGTATATGATTTTTCGAATAATTATCTTATAATCAAGAAGATCTTGTATATATTATTTTCACTGCCTAGATATTGTTCGATCTCTCTAATTATATTAAACTCTTATTCTGATGTATTATTTAGCTTATCTGAAGGTTGTTGGTTTATCTTAAGGTTTGTTTATTGTTTCTATTGCTATTACAGATTCTCTGACTATCCCTAAGAATGCTCAATCTCATTTTTCCGCAGCTAATAGATCTGATTAATGCTCTGGCCCAACTCTACATTAAGGTTTTCTGCAAAGAGCATAATAATTTCACGCAGTTCTGCAATGAAGAGATCCAGATTATTCTTGTCAAAGCAAAGATGGTTGATAATCTCGCTCAGCTCTTTGATAGACTATTTATGCAGGTGATCACTTGAGAGAACCTAACAAATGCACTTTATGCTGCTGGAGTCAAGTTAGAATTTAAAGATAAAGTTGTTGTCCTACTATTATTATGAGTTGTCATCGCCAGCACCCTGTTTCATGTGCAAGTTAAAGTATTTCTTAGTAATGTTGAAGATGGTGTGTACAATGAGATGCAAGTGCAATTGACTTTCAAAGAAGCTTTCATTCATGAGCAAGTGGATGAGGTCCAGGTAGACAGTAGACTGCAGTTGAATTTTGTTATTATTAGTTAATTAATCTGATTGCTATTGCTATCCAACACTGCCTTTCTACTTGATCAATGCAATGGAAGCCAAAGAATTAGTATGTTTGCAGATACTCTTTCCCTTGCTTTTGTCTTTACTCTATTTTTGTAGTTGTTGTTGGGAAACTTCTTCTTAAATCTGGCCGCCATCTTTTTTGGAATCTAAGGAGCTGTGTTATTGTGCCTCTAGGAACATTTATAAATTGGAGGAACATGACAGTTAACTGAGAATAAATAGAATCTTAAGAGAAACCTGTTGATAAACGAGCTTATAGTTGCTTTATGTGTTGTTTCGTTCGAATAAGATAACAAATGGAAAATCGCTTGCGCTTTCCAGCTATTGTTACCCAGTGGTGAGTGCTAGCTGTCCCTTCAATTGCGGAAGATTCTGGTTGTTGAGGATAAACATCATAGCGTCTAGGATTTTGAATTCAGAAGTTGGGTTAACTGTGATAGCTTTCAGCAGTTGGAAGGGGAATTTTATGAACACACTCTGTTCGAGGTAGAGCAGCTTCAGTAAAGACTCTATGAGTCGCTCGTCAGTCTGATACAGTTTACTGAGGAGGCATTTATCCTTTAGGATAATCTCTTTGGCGTCCTTGTAGAGCTTGCTCTGTTTCTGATTCTACTGTAGGGCTTAGAGCTGCGCCTGATGTTACTGCAGCGCTTATTGATGATGACTTAGTTGCTAGAATAGTCTAGGATGATTACGCTCAATTCCCCAGTCCATATAGTGATCGTTGAACTGTCGTCTTTCTCTAAGCATTTGAGCTTCTTGTCGGATCTCGGGTGGAAGGGTATCCAAAAACTCGTTCTCTGAAGTCATGAGCACTTCCTCTCTAAGCTCCTGTGTAAGTGACTCTAAAAACGTTACGTTGTCAATGTCACCCTGTCTGCTAGCTTAATGCTGCTGTTGAGACTGCATTGGGATCTCAATATTGATTAATTGCTATTACTGAGGAGAATGTTGTTGTTGTTACTAGGCCGCAGTTGATGGTGGGTTTGTCTGCGGTTAATGCTATGGGGAATGCTATACAGGTTAGTTGGGCAAAACTGGTTACTGCTAAGGCGGAAGCTGTTGCTATTATTATAGTTGTTGAGGCTAAATTGGCTGACCTTAAGCTTACTAATGAGCTGATCCCTGAACAATGATTCGACTTAATTCAGTGGGTAGTTGGCTGATGATCTGTTACAGATTTTGCAGGTTTTAAATATTGACTTGGGCGGCTTGCTATTGTTGATGTTGATTCTGTGGTTGTTGAGGCAGCTGTTAAGGAGGGAGTTGCTACTAGGGTATAAATTATGCCTACTGCTACTAAGGTGCTCTTGAAGCGGGCTACTGCTGATTACTTATGTTGCCAAGGATTTGAACTAGTTAATTGGTAAGAGACTCTGCAGAAAAAGATGGTTATTGAGATTAAGAGGAAGAGGAAAGTGGATTTTGCTAAGAGGTCTGCCTATTAGCTTAGCGAGAAGGTTGATTCCCTAGTAGTGATTGTGCTACTTAAGGTTAAGAGGTTTATTGCTATGATGGTGGCTATTGCTATGCCTAAGGTTATTATCTTTACTGTTGCTATTGTTGAGTAACCCTTTGTTGCTCCATACGCTGATGCTGAATCCGCTGTTCTTCGATGGGGAGGTAAGCTTGAATGATATCAAATTTATCTTCTTCTGGCAAAGCATCAAAGTACGTTAGATCAATCTGATACCTTTCAAAGAAGGATTCATCCAAATTGAATGTCTGGAGTATACCCATCTATCGCTGCACTAACTCTCTGTTTTAATTTACCTAAGATTCAGTCTACTATTATTATTGAGGTGGCTAAACACTTTATACAGGTGCTTTTTGCTCTTCTTCTATAGCTATGTTGGCAGATTATTGTTACGGCTGTTGTTACTGTTATTATTGTAAGGGCTGTTGTTGCTGTTAAGGTGGTTCAATGTGAATATCCTAATACTATATCTGCTACTCTTGTTGATTATTAGACTGAACTTACTGATTTACGAAAATATCATTGCTTTCTAATTAATATTCTTGCTATGCCCCTTCTTCCTATTCCATCTCCATCCTCTATTAATCGTTATTGAATATAATTTGATCTTAAAATATTTAAGCGTGTTAATCTATATTACTACCGCTATCTTAATTTACAAATTCTTCTGCAAAAATGGGTGGTCTTTAAGGAGGTTATAGCAACAATGGCTGATCCTATTAAAGTGGTGGTAGCGTGGATATTGGTTGTGGAACTTATTACTGTTACTAAGGTGCTTGGATCTGTGGTTGAGGCGCAATTAAGGAGAGGAATTAATTGCGGAGATTCTGGACATTCTAATTGTTATTATTGTTGTTGTATGTGTTAGGAAGTAAAACATTGTTGGAGCCAGCGCGGTCCCTATCGCGGTCCAGTCCGTAGGATAAAAGATGGTGGCGCCATTGGAGCGGCCTTAATCGATATTAAAAGTAATCCTCATTTTCATCTAACATGTTGTCGCGGTAAGAGTGGAATGGATCATTCACAATACGAGCAGCAGCATTTTCTGCAGCCTCTTGTCCGGCACCAACTTAGTCAGCTACCAACTGGATTCGGCGCCTAAGGGTACCGGCACCTGCACCGCTATTATTGGCATTATTTACATCGTCGTTTGCATTCATCTATAATTAGTGTTGCAACCTATTTGCATGGAAATATAAGGGCTGTTCAAGTAGATTGTTTATACTAGTGCGATGTTAGAAAAGTTCATGGAAGTCGTAAAATATATGGCTGAAGTTGTCTTGCTCTTCAATGAAAGCGTTGGCTCTTACTCCGCTTCTTTGGTTCTGGGGAAGGATAGAGCTCTTCTTGCCTTCGCTAGGTTGCGCGTAGTTCATTTGGCGCCACTTGTCCGTGGGAGCCTGGTAAACGTTCTCCTCTTTCTTGCTAACGAAGTTATAGATCTCCTGTATGCGTTTGGCAACTGTGTACTCTAAATGTTGGGCCTCCTTACCATTTACTGCTTGTTACTAAGGCATCTTAATCTATTCTATCAAAAGTTCCTCAGGCTAGTTTTCTGCCTGCATTGCTTCGCTGTTGCTGATTGGAGGCTGTTCGTTGACTGCCAGACTCTTTTACTGCTGCTAGAAAGGGAGCGAAGCCACTATCTCTTTGATTTGCTGATTTACCTTGCGGATAATGGTGTTCATTTCAGAAGGGCGGTTGAGCTTATCGAAGGTGATGATTGTCTTGCTGTTTTAGGCAGCTACGAGCCCTATCTCAGCATTGTTAGATGGTCGTGAAGCGTTGGTGTCTACGACTATATAGATATTTTAATCATTTGGCACATCATCGTCATCATCAATGTCTGAGTCTTCCTCGCCGCTGCTCTAATATTCCACCTCGATGATCTATTGCTGAGGAATGTCTTGCTGATTCTGGCTCTAACTCTGACTCTAACTCTGGTCGTCTTCCTAGTTAGTCTGCGATTGAACGTTTGCAGAATCTTCTTCGATTATCTGATTAGAGCTATCTTCGATGTATTCGTCATCATCTTCCCCGTCCATAGCTTCTTCCGCGTTCATCATATCATTGGAATCAAAAATATTATTATCATCTTCATCATCGTCATCCATTAGGTCATCATCATCATCACATCCATCATCGTTGTCATCTATGATACCTTCATCATCATCATAATCTGATTAATCATTCATTTATGATTCAATAAAATCTCTATTTCGCTCTTCCTAAGTCCCCAGCATCTCACTTAACTCACTGTCATCGGATGATAAAATATCTTCTATTTGACTAGAATCTAATTAGCCAATCTATAATTCACTATCATTGCCTTCCTAGTCTTGGTACTAATCATGCATCTGATTGCTATCTTACTCTTGATCACCTTCATCACCCTCAATGTCAACATCTTCTTCCTCGTTCTCTTCATCGTTTTCGTTGGCTCCGCCGTCTTCCTCGAACTGCTCTCCAACATCTTCTTGTTCATTGTCCCATGCTGCACTATCTTCACCCTCATCTTCCTCATCACTCTCATTAAATACGGCTTCCAAACGTCCGTGTCTTTCATAAATACGCTATAGTGTCGTTCGCTCCAAAGCATTGCGTTGCTGTCTGTTATGGCGGGCATTGCCGCTGTTACTTTTGCCCTATTTGGTGATCGAGAGAAGGCTATTCCATTCAGCAGAGAACTTATCCTTAGTGAGTGACTTCTATGGCATGAGCTGTCTGTTGATTTCGTCTGTCAATGGGTTGATACCTTCTTGACAGGCATTGTTACCGAGTAATGAGGGTTATCCAGCATTATTATTAGCGTTTGCGCCAGACGGTTTTGTCGTGCCATCTTCCTTTAACTGTAGTTTTTAAGATACCAAAAAGTAGATTTAGTATTGATGTAGGATAGAAACAGATTCAGAAATAAGTGGTAGGAATTTCTCTTGCTAGAAGAAGTAAGAGCGCAGTTCTGCTTGCTTAAAGATGTCGGCGTATAGCTTCATGAAGGCCCAACCATGTGGGAAGTCTTCAGAGCGCAAGGATAGACGAGCAACTTCACGTAGTTAAAGAAGGTACGTGTGAAGCGATGAGTAGCACATCAATGCATGAGTGCTCTCCCCCACATTAAGTACGTCATTCTTTTTCTCTTCCAACTCTTTTTCTAGTGTCTCGTAGATAACGTGTAGGATTTTCCTTCTCATTTCATGTGCATATGTCAAAGTTTGATGCTTGTGGTTCTCGCACAACAGAGGGTGCTCTAGACAAATCTCGAAAAGGATGTGCTGGAATTGATTGATGGAGAAGTACACAACAGTCTTCATTAGGAAGCCCAGGAAGCTCAAGCTGCTGTTGCTTGTACTAGAAGTAGGGCTGTCACTGATGTTCAAAAGCTTCTTCAAAGTCTTTTCTATTTCCAATGTGTTCTCGTTTGATTGCTGTTGCTTCAACTCTTCCAATTGTCTCAGGATCGCAGCCTTTGGGTAGCGTACTCTCATGATTGATGAGATAAGAACTGGATATTTCCTTATAACCAGGTGTAGTACCTTGATGAGCAGGGCGTAATGAAAAATTAAATTCTATTATTTCTTTTTTAATTCAGTTTTGAAACAAATAGTTTCTTAAGAAGATAATTAATTATCGGTGGTGCTATCCTGGTGGAGAACTGCAGCGTTGAACTGTCTGATAAATGCATCCATAATTAAGTGGAGGATAGCCATCCCACTCTTCTTTGGATGGAAGTTGATCATCTGGTTCTAAGCTACTTGATGATGTTCCTCTTTCTTGCGTATGGTGTGACGGTCCTCGCTCTATGATCTCATTGTTTTTATGGTGTTATTTTAATTTGTTGTTTGTTGTTACTGTAGAATTGGTTTCTTCTTTATTGACTGAAGTTAATTGCTTTCTACATTACGCGCAATCTTTGATGCTTGTGCAGGGATTTCCTAATCCTGTTGGAAGTAAGCAGCCGGTGCACAGTCGAAACGATGTAGCTAAATCATTGGCTTCAGACAAACAAAATTCTCTTCAGCCTATACACTTCCTTTGTCCTTGTCATTCTCCTTCTTCCCCTATTTTAATGTCTTATTTTAATTACTCAACTCCTTTTCCACTTCTTGCAATTACTCCTGCTCTGGCTTTGGTTGCTGTTATGTTGGCTGCAATTGTTGTTAATCCTGTTGCTGCAATTGTTATTGGGGTTGCTATTGTTAGGGAGGAGGAGGAACTTTTTGGATGACGCAAATCTAATCGAATACCTATTTGAACATCGGACTGTCTTTGTAAGTCTTGGCGAAGTGGTCCAAGAACTTGATCTGTCCTACCTTGTACTCATCCCGTCGCTTTAGTCCCACAGAGGGGTCCCAAATCAGGGGTTGTTGTGGGGGTACAGACTAAGCTGCTTTATTTTTCTACTGGGCTTTATCTTTTTCAGCCATGGTCTCCGCCTACAGTATTTATGGTATCTCATTTTGAGCAAGCGGTTATTATTGTTATTAAAGCTCCTGCTGACATGATTCAGTGAAGAAAAAGTGTTTTATCTGAGCTTCAATGCAGACCTTTTCAAGGATCTCATCTTTAATGCAGTTTTCTACTAATTTGTAGAATAGGTCCAAGATTCCCTCACTCTTTTCTCCGAAATCCTGCATCGCAAACAGGTACTAAAAGCCATGGTTTTCCAAGAAGAACACTATATTCTCTTCGTTCTGATTGCACACCTGAATAAGCAGTGTGAGAAGTCCCTGTAGAATGTTATTGCTGATTAGATTTTACTGATAATTTGAGAATAGTTAGTTATTAGTTTGTAGCAAGTTAATTATAAAGCGCAGACACTCCTTTTTGTAATCAATGATATCTGTAGGCTGCTACAATAGCTGCTACTATGGTGGCTTTTATTGCTCTGATGGTGAGGACCTATCTCGGTTTCGCTTCACCTTTTTACTTGAAACGCTAGCAAGAGCAGCTTCGCCCTTCTCTTAGGAGCGATGAGCCCGTCCACGGCGCTTATTTCGCTTTTTAGTGGACTTCTTTTTAGACTATGGTTATTGCTGCTGTTGTTGCTAAGACTTGCCCTCCTCAGCCTTGTCGCTTGTTTATTGTTGTTATTACTACAGTTATGAAGGACTGCTGCTGCTTTTCGCTTCTTCATTGGCGCTTGGAGGTTTTACTTCTGATATTACCTACTTCTGTAACTTATGTGTAGGCTATTATTATTTTCCAGCATCTTGCACTGTTGAAGCCTGTTGCTACTCATCTTAAACTGGTTCCTTCTTCATCTTGGTGCTCGGAATGTAATAAAGTCCCACAATTATTTTTAGAAGCAGCTTTTCCAGGTTCTCAAAGTTCTACTTCAACTGCTCAGGAGTTATCAATTACTAAGGCTGCTGCTGAACCTGGGGCGAAGACTTAGATGGAAGCACTACTTTAGGGGATTTGATTTAAATCTGGCGTTTTTCTGAACTTGGTTGATGCTTATCGGTGCTCAACAGTGGCTTCCCTGAGCTCTGTTGTTATTGTTGCTCTCGTGCTCCCTGCTTACTACTGATAGCAGATCCCTGGCCAACGTGGCTGCTGCCAGTGGCCGCATCTTGAACAACCAGAGAGAGGAGTGGTTCCTTGTTTTAGAGTAAGTTATCAGCGTTTAGGATGACGAGCTGTGAGAGCCGAAGCAATTCAAGTCCAAAGTCTTGTCGCATGAAGGAGTTGTTTTTGTGTACTTAGAGACTCTTTTCGCCAAGCTTTAGTAGCAGTGGGATTAGCGAGTTGAGCAAACCAATTAGCTGATGGTTGCTGTATAGTCGGAGAGGCGGCATACGAAGCACTGTACCATCCTTGATGCCTTTACGAACTTCCTCAGTGCCCTTGATGGGGACCTTAAAGTTGAACTTGTGGAAGAGCGAGTTAACTATTTTCTTGATGGCTGCGAACAAGATGAAGGAATAATCAGATAACATTTGTTCCTGTTCCCGTTTGTTAATAATGATCAATAGTAAATCAGCTTCGGCCTTCTCAAAGCCCTCTAACCAGAATACTTCGCGCACCAAGATCTTACCAAGGTCCATTATCTAGTTAAGAAAGTTCTTCTCAAAGTCTTTTTCTTCTATCTTTTTAGGCAGATTCTTTTCCCATTTTTCCAATCGTAGTTTACGCTCTGCCTCATTTATTTATTGTTGACTTTATTACTGGTTTGCACTGGTTTATTAAGTCCCACCTCGCGTATAAAAATTTTACCGATTAGTGCGACCAAGCCCCTGCTACACGAAGTACTCAAGTGGGTTACTGAAATTGTGGGAGAATGCGTTATGCATTGGGCTGATGGGTCCCCCCTATGCACCAATGTTGTCTTGACCAGCGTTCGGGTTGTTGGCGATCCAATCAACAAGCATACTCACGTCTGGGATCATTATGGCCTCCATAGCGGCCTCTGCCTACCTCCGCTGGAAACCCATCTGCGTTATCTGGTTGATGATATCTTCGTACTACTACTGGATATTGTTATTATCCTAAACTTCCTCCTCTTGGTTCATCCCATACCCGTGGTAGCTTTGCATCATCATTCTGCGAATGTGCTGTTGATGCTATATCTATTTCTAGTTGGAGCTCTTTATAAGCAGATTGCTTAAGTTAGCCTTTGACGTGTCTAGTAGTTTATCTAATACAACCTTTAGCAGATTTTAGAATGAAGATCGCTTGAAGCAACTACCAGCAAACTCATGCAAAGGAAATTTATTTTTTTGTTGCTGCTACTGAGACTTTAGCTGTTACTACCCTTAGCTAGCTTGCAGTAGCAGTTGTTCCTAATTCTCTGAAATCTGTACTATCACGTTACATAGGCGCTTCAGCTGGTCCATTAGGATGGCCTAAGCATATTCCTATGACTGCTGCTCTTGCTTCTCCAAAACAATTACTGGGTAGATCACCTCTATCACGTTCAGCATCAGGTTCTTTATAAGTTAGCCTGCATTGTCAGCTAAGCTATCCAAACTGTGTCGCAGCATTTCGTGCAATAATAAGGTCTCTTAGTTGAATTTATTTTGCTCTTATTGCTGCTCCATAACTTCAAATTGCGCACTCATTTGTTGATAGATCAGGAAGAAGTTGTTCAAGAACGTGTAGAAAGATGCAAAACCTCCCTATTCGTAAAGAGTTAACATTATACTGCAAGGCCAAAACTGCATCTAATAGGGAAGTTTCTTACTCTCCTCAAGGAAGAGTGAGGAGAGCTCACAGACGTGCTACAAATTTACACTTGTGTGTGTCAGGATCTGCATTTACTTGAATAATTTTTCTGGATTTTCCGGATCCGAAATGTCAACAAGTAATTAGGCATCATCTTTATTATTATTATTAATCAGGACCTGTGGGAAGAGGAAAAGAGCCGTGAAATCTTTAGGGTTGAGATGCACACTGCTAAGGACCTCATTCATTAGTTTTGCCAGATCAACGTAGTAATCAGTTGGTATGTTGCGGTGCTGATTTGGAAAGGAAATTCGTTTGAAGAATTTCTTGATGGATTCGTTAAGGAACTTGCTGTAGTCTGAGGCTGTGATGTCAACAGCAGTTGAATATGCTTCTTTGCACTTCTCCTTCAGCTCTTTGATCTCTTCAGTCTCCACCAACACTTGATCCAGGTTATGTGCTTCCTCCTCCTCTTTCTGCAGTGGTTGCCTACGTTGACGTACCTTTTCTTCTGCACTGCTATATGATTGTAATGTTTTTTTGAGGAAGAAAGCCTCCTCCCTGTGTATCTAGTTAACGATAATACGATAAAGTTAAATCATCTGGTTGCTGATGTGCTTCTGCTTTTCGTTTGGTTCTTTAGCAAAATAAGTATGCTCATTGATACCTGCATAACGGTAGCAATCAATTAATCCCTCGATCAGTAGAAGTTTCCCCATTATATTAATTGGTTCTAGCATTGCCGGGTCCCGCTTTTCAATCATTTCAGTAATCTCTTGCACTCGGGTTTGGTAACAGATTTCATCTGGTAATTTCTTGGAGAAATCTTCAAAACTACTAAGCGGGCCTTCTAAAAGTGCCTCCAGCTTTTTGAATTCATCCTCCAACAGCAATGACACCTTATTGAAGCTGAATTCATCATAATATTGTTTACAAATGTGTTGTAGGCCCTGCATTAACTACTTGCTTTCTTTGGTATCCACCATCTGAAGTAGAGGGAATTAGATTAGTCCAAGCAACATATCTGGTTTTATCACTTGCAGGATCTTCTTTATCACTGGATGTTCGCAAAGCACCATGCGATTGAAGAACCTAATGAAGTTTTGCAACATCTTGCAAAACGTTAGATGCTCTTGCACTGTGAATGGACAATTTGGTGATGCCTTGTTCTCCTCTTCATCACTAACTAACTTTTAAGAACCGCCACGAATATAGCGCTCTAAGCGCTTCTGGAACACATCCTTCATCTATAAGAGTTTGTTCAGTGTGCGCATGATCTCCTTTATAACAATGTCTTTAGCTGAATCGATATTGGTGATGTACTTTATAACTGCATTTGATAGTTGGTGGGCATGCTTGTTTTAGCTCAATGATTTAATGGCTTCTTTATCAAGGAAAATCTTAAAAATCTTCTCCACCAATGCCAAGCGCGAGCACTAGTGCGCGCCTTGCTCGTTCATTGACACGTAATTCAGGAAATTAATTATCTATGTTATCTGCTTAATATCGGTAGGCAGTGGTCGATCGAATATCACCTGCAGGATGTTTTGGATTAGGCGAGTCTACACGAATTTCTGGATCAGTTGTGGTACTTCGCCACAGATATTTTAAACCAATGTAGCTAAATTTATGATCAGGGCTTAGGCTTCTTCCTATTCTTACTTTTCTTATTATTGTTTTTAATTAACTTCTATGAGTTAGCTGCCCAACGCCAGAAGCTGACTATCAGCGATCTTCCTAGCTATCGTCGGCACCATTTGCCGTGATGTGCGACGCTAAGAGTTATCATCGCGCTTGAAGATTTGGTTTATTATCTGAATCAAGTCTGCTATGTACTATAGAAACATACGGTATTCTACGACCACCCACCTCCTTGATTTGTCCATCTATTGAATCATCTTTTCATTCTTCAACGCAAACCCCAGAACCTGTTCACCCTTTTATAGAATGCGGTCAACCATGTTATGGTCTCTAGCGCGGTCCTCCAGCTTTATAAGCACCTGTAGGAACTATCCAACAGAGTCCAGGATCTTAAGATTGTATGTTAAGTGGTTATCAACGATTGGGCTTTCAAATATCTTCATTATGGCTGATATACCCTCACTACTGATTTCTGTGCCTTTATCGATCAATTGCAGGATCACTATCTTCTAGAACTTCAGATCCTTCAGTGTTGACTCTGCCAGCAATACACCCTTCTCGCACTTCAGATCCATCTCTTCCACCGCCATTCCTGTCGTTGAGGTTGCATGGCTCAACTACAAACTTGCGAAATCCATGAAAATCCGCTATATAAAGGAGGTGTGTGATGCCTGTATGCTTTTTAGCTCTTCCGTTGCTGGGTGTTATTCTAACTTGCATATGTTTGTTACTAAGAACAACACATTGCTGTGGATGCTTGGGATCAGCTTCAGATAAAACAGATCGAACAGCTCCTGTATTATTTACTTGTACGACAGCACACTATCGTGAGCGCTGGAAGGAATTGGCATTGGCTATTTGTTACTCTAGTAGCTTTGAATTAGATTCATGAACACAGCAAATGCATTAAGACAGCAAGAAGCGATCAAAATGCGCGTTTGATATGAGTTTTATTTCAGTGCCTATCGTACTCGAAAGAGTAGAGCATCATAAATTGGCGTATTTGGTTTGATCATTTACAAATTCTCTTGCTAAATGATCTTTTTTGTGAGTTCTGTAAAGGATAGGCTGCTGCTACCACTGTCTTGCTTAGTTTAAGCTAAACTAAACAGATCTTTTATTTGAACAGAGAATTGACGGACTCCTGTCACTTAAATTGTTGATGCACTATTGCTTTGTTAAGTATAATTTAAGGATGCCTGACTTGGGTGCTGATAGTCAAAAGAGAAGCCTTTAGCTTCGAGTATGTTATAGTGTTATTGTTGCTGCTCGTCGATCATGGCGCCTCCTGTGCAACCGTTGCCACTGCCTTCAGGACGATAAATTATGTCAATACTGGTCTTTTTGCGTCGCTGGCAGCCGCTTTTAGCCTCAACGTATTTCTAGTACTGTTCGTCATCTTTGAAGAGTGCAGCCATCTAGATTTTGTTGCCATTAAAGCAGTTCTGATGCTGAATAAAGAAAATCAGAGAATAGAAAAGTCGCGCCAAATTTTCTGTTCCTAAATATTCGAATTCGAAGTATTTAATGTTCTTGTCGCTGAAGATGCGGTAGCTGATGATCAGTGCTAGATTCAGAATCTCATAATTATCACTATTATAGAACAGTTCCAATATTTGATCCAGCGAGCGAAACATTATGCGATAACCTTCCTTCTTAAGCAAGAACTTTGTGGATTCCAATACCTTAATCACACCTACTTCAACCGCTTTCTTTTCATCGTCGTTAGAAAGCTGCTGCTCTTGCATGTTCAAATTCTTTATTATCCCAATTTTGTTGGCTAAAAGTGTATCAATCCTGTCTAGCAAATCACCGATAATCTGAGATTCTGTTGAGTTTAACACGTAGTCTTTCATAATTAAAGTCGGCAGTATCGCTGTGAATTGATCGTCTGGCTTCTTTATGAGCTCATCGAATTCCTCTTTCTAGTCTTCCTGTAAGAGGGAAGCAATAAAAAAGTTAGATCAGAATAAGATAATTTATTTATTGATCGAAAAAAGTTTAATAGTGTAAGCCCACATGATTGGGCTACACTCGTCTACGGTGGCAGCGCTAATCCGCTTTGGAAAGCACCACGCAGAC
>Ga0272412_1000229_pt1 | contig 14940 bp, 4 predicted proteins | sample WWTPWeurt_MetaT_FD_193540 | JGI IMG/M metagenome (GOLD analysis project Ga0272412, IMG submission 193540) | Metatranscriptome of activated sludge microbial communities from WWTP in Nijmegen, Gelderland, Netherland - WWTP Weurt (Metagenome... | ecosystem: Engineered > WWTP > Aerobic digester >...
ACCGTCTCTCCGTGGCTCGGGAAACCCCTTCTCTGGGGCCTGCTTCTCGTGTTCGGGGTGAAAAACCTGCTGCTCTCCCTGCTGACGATTTCGGCCACCACCCTCATGTCGTTGCCCATCGCCATCAAGCGAACCTTCTATTTGGAGACCACCGCCAAAGTCATCGAATTCGTTAAAAACGTGCCCTCGGTGTGGGTGACCTCCAGCGCCACCGTCGTGCGTGAGCTCATGGGCGTCAAAATCGCCGACACCTGGAAAAGCGAAATTTCGCTCATGAACCTGGTGGTCTTCGGCGGGTTGAGCTTCGCCGCTTTCGCCGGGCTGATCTACACCGGAAACATTTATTTCGGAGCCCTCTTTCCCTTGGGCATTTCCATCATTGTCGCCTCCATCCTGACGGGGTGGATCGTCGCCCACTTCGCGGGCCAGGCCTACCGCCGGGACGACCGCAGCGCCATGATGAAGCGCTGGTTCCAGGTTTACGGGCTTTCGGCGCTCATCGCCGCCTTCATTTTCTTCGCGCCCGTGACCAATTTCCTCACCGACTTGAAAATTCAGTCCCTTCGAACGCCCACGGCGGCCGAAGTCGTGCTCAAACAACTGGCCGATCCGGTCACCAAACCGCGTCCGTACACCGGCGTCGACATTTCCGGCGGCCTGGCCTTGCAGGTCCAACGAACGGAGCCCATCGCCCAGGAGGCCGCCCCCAAGATCATGCAGGCGGCGGTTAACGTGGGGGCGGGCGTGAAAGCCGAGGTATTCCCCGGCGTCGAGTCGATCCGCTTGACGGGAATTCCCAACACGGCCCTGCCGTTGCCCGGGGACGTACGCACCAGCCCTTATACGACGGCCCAGTTTGAACCGCCCAAGCCCCTCGACATGCTGAAAAAACCCCAGCTCACGGAGGAGCAGACCAAGAAGTTGGCTTACCTGCTCTCCCAATTGGACCGCATGGGCGACGACACGACCAAATGGGAGAACATCGCGATTTACGGCGGCTCCACGGCCCTGATCACGTTGGTTCCGCCCTCGGCCATTGGGCTTAAGGTCGCCGACGTCGGCGCCTATCTCAAGATGCTCTCCACGGGCTACCCCTGGTTGCGGGAGCCCATGGTCGCCAAATATTGGGCCCAAACGGCCCTCTTGATGGACATCAACGCCACCCTGGGAGACGCCAAGACGGCCAAAGCCGCCCAGGTCCGTTCCGTCAAGGACATCTCCCAGCTCCTGCTCTGGGACAAGATCAAGGACGTTTGGGACGTGGATTACACCCGATTCGTTCAAAAAGGGCAGGTCCTTCGAAACCCCAAAACCGGGGGCGTTCTCATTTCCGAGGAGGATTACCGGGACTTGGCGGAAACGGCCAGCGGGTCCATGGACAAATACGAAGTCCTTTCCACCGCCGTCATCAACCTGCATTACGGTCTCGGCTACCCCCTCGAAAAGATCACCCCGGAGCTCGTGTGGCGGTTCACCCGACTTTCCTACGAGATCGAAAAATCCTGGGCGGTCGTGGTTCCCAGCGTCGACATTAAACCCGTCCAGCTGTTCCCCAAATCCGTCGGCAAAGTGCTGCGGGTCGCGGGCAACATCACCTTCTTTCTGCCCGTCAAAATTCCCATCCTTTCGGACGCCCACCTGGAAATGATTCCCATGGTGACGGCCTTTTACCAGGAACCGGGCGGCCTTCAGGATTTCTTCACCCAAATGTTGGAGCACAACGAACGGGACCTGCGGGGGGCGGGCAACGAAGACTACATCAAAGCGTTCCTGGACCGGATCGGCGCCGATTACATCCAACGGTTCAGCGATCCCGCCAAATTCCCGGTGGATTCGGCTCTGTACAATATCGTTCGCGACCGGATGACCGAAGACCTGAAAAAGTTCAACAAAAAACCCACGGACAAGGACCTCCGTCTGGCCTACCTCCAAACCGAATACAACCTGGGCCGGATCGCCCTTTTCAACCGCCACAAAGTCGAATCCAAAGACCTGGACGCGATTCGGGCCGCCGCGCTTTCCGTGGCCCGGGAATTGTCCACGGTTCAAAGCATCGCGAAGTCCCTGGCGCCGCGCCTTTACGAAAGCCACATGAAAATGGAACCCGGGGTTTTGGAAGTCGAAGGGATCATGCTCTATCTCCTCCAGGGGGAACCGGACCGCAAGGTCGAGTATTTGCGGGTGTTCCGCGACGTCCTTAAAACGTCCGAGGCCATATTGGCGGACATGGCCAAAAACAAATGGACCGTGAGCGACGCCTATTCCCAGCACGTACTTTCCCTCTTGCCCCCGGCCCTGGTGGCGGACATGTCCCCCAAGGCCAAGGAATACAACGTCCTGCGGGATCTCTCCATGCTTCAAATGAACATTCAGCTGAACGGCATCAAAAAAGCCGACGGCAAACCCTACGCTTTTAAAGAAATCATGGACGCCCTCCTGGCGGTCAAGGCCCGCGTGGCCGGTCTTCGGGTGCCGGAAAAGCCCGGCATCATGGCCACCATGCTGCTCCACTCCCTCAAAATGAAGACCCAGCACCCCGAAGTGACCGACAAGGAATATTGGGAAGGCAATCGCCTGCCGGTGCTTCGCTATTGGGCGGCCTGGAGCGCCACGCCGGAATTGATGAAAAAACTCGACGCCGACCCCCACTGGGCCTGGTATCGGAACAAAATCAACGGGGAAATCGAAGCCGAAATGGGGGCCAAGATCACGGACCCCGAAGTGCGCCAATTCAACGCCGTTCAAAGCATGGCCCAGCTGGCGGACGCCGTGTACAACGCGTTCCCGAACCTCAAGAAGGAACATCAAGGGAAACCCGCCCGGGTGGCCGACCTCCTCCTCACCTTGGCCCATCGGTCCGAGACCTACACCCAATTTTTCGGGACGTTGAAAAACATGCCGGTAAACGCCATCGGCTTCCAGGAATACTTCGTGGTGGCGGGCTACGAATTGAACGGCATGTCCCAAAAATTCGACCCCAAGAAAGCCTTTGAAAAAGAGATCGATGGATTTGTTCTCCGTCCGGTGAACGATTTGTGGAACACGGGACTCTACGAGTCGCTTCCCAAGGCGTTCGTGGAGGCCGTACGCGTCCGGATGAAGGACACCCAGGAACGCCTCGGCATCGGCGATCGGCCCATCAAGGCGGACGATTTGAAAATTCAGGCCATCCAAGCCTTTTACAAAATGACGACCTCCGCCATGTTCAGCGAAACTTACCCGGCGCCCCTGCCGGCCTATTCCGCCGCCTTTTTGAAGGACGTTGTCGCCCTGGGCCGGGAATTGGTGGGCTACGCCGTGGAAATCGGCGAACAAACGGCGGGATTGCCCCGGGTCAACGAGTACGTCGTGAAAGAGCCGGGCATCCTGGAAAACGAGGCCATTCAAATTTATTTGCTCAAGAAACGGTCGGGGGCCAATTTCAACCTGAAGAATTACGTGGCTTTCACCCGCGCCATCTTCTTGAAGATCGATTCCATTTTGAGGGACCAGCCGGGCCTGTTGAGTTCGGCGACCTTCGCGAAATACCGGACCGTCAAGTCGAGCCTCCTCTCCGAAGCGGCCAACAAACAAATGAGCGACCGGGGCCGGGACTTCCTGGCCTTGCGGTCCATCGCCAATTTGGTCGTCAACGCCGAACACAACGACATGCGCCCCAAGGCCCCCCTGGCCGCCCGGGCCTTGAGCGCCGAAGGCTGGATGACGGCCTACCTCGACGCCTGGGACCACTTTGAAAACGCCCCCAAATACGGCGGCAAAAAATACCAGCACATTCCCTACCGCGAAGAAGGGTTTGTGGACATGGTCACGCTGTTGAAACAGAAATGGGGCTTTACGAAATTCTGGGAGGCCTATTATTACGAGCGTCTGAACCAGGTGGAAAAGTTCATGTCGGATCCCGCCTTCGTCAAATTCATCCGCACCCAGGGGGGGACGGGGGAGAAGCTCCTGTGGGTGATCAACGACGACATCTTCCGGAAATCCGGCATCCGGTTCGATTCCAACCATCCGATCTTCACCTTTAACGGTGTCATCGGCGTGACCGAAATGTTCATTGACGCGGCGAAAAAATTCCCGGGAACGGAAATCAATTACCAACTGCTGGCCACCCGGTATTTACGCTATTACGACCTCTTCCACCAGCCCGATCCGGCCACGGGAAAGCCCCGTTTCCCCAACCTGCCCTACATGGAAGAGGGGTTCATCGAGAGTTTGGTGACCGGCGGCTACAACTTCGAAGCCAACGGCGGCCGGTTCGAGGACGAACTGCGCATCATGAAGCTTCGGGACGTGGACGCCCTGATGGGGGCGAAACTCCTGGATCCCGAAGAAAAATTCCAGGGGATTTTCGTCCGGGGATACCTGGAGGGCATCATCCGATCCGAATCCGCGGTGCCCCCCGGGGTCAGCGCCCCGGTCATCGACTTTTTCATCCTTCAGAAAATCGTCGGCATCGGTCAAACCTACAACATGCTGACGGGTCCCTCGGTCGGCGTGGGGCAACCCTCCTCGGTGGATGTTCAAAAGGACCTTCCGGTTCTAAAGACGGCCACCCGGGCCCTCGTGTTTGTCCACAACGGGGTCCGCCAGCAAACCGCCGATAAAAAAGAGCGTTACCCGAAACTTCGGCCGATCTTCAACATCCTCGGCGAATCCGAAAAGTGGGTGGGGCGGATGCACGCCACCGGCTTGTTAAAAGAAGACCGCTTTCAGGAAATCTTTACGAACTACATCGATGTTCTGGAACGCCATTTCGACGAGCTGAAGGGCACCTATTTGCCGCCCGAGCAGGGCGCGGGCGGCGCCCGTTACCTGGGCGAACTGGGAACGTACCTCCGGGTCCTGAAAGAAAATCTTCGAAAGGACGCGGCCGCCATCGAATCGCGTTTTGTGACCCGGGACCAGCAAACGCGGCAATTGGGCCAGGCCGCGGGGTTGGAGGAGGAAAAGGCGGGGGGAACCGAAGCGGAAACCCGCGCGCGGGTTGTTTTCGTCCGTCCCGAAATCGACGAAAGCCAGTTCATCCTGGACGCCGGCTACATCGTCACCGAAATCCTGCGGGACATGGAAAGGGAAATCGGGGCTTCGGGCAACGCCGCATTGAAAAACGTGACCGTGGACCGGTTGATGACCCACTATTTCAAAACCTTGGCCCATTTAAAAACCACCCACTACAAGAACCAAATCATGCAAATCCAAAGCTACCGGGATTCGGAGGCGTTGGGCCGCCTGAACGGCAAAATCAACAACTACGCCATGCGGTTCGCGTTCATCGACTATCTGGTCTATTCGGCCGAAGGGGACCCGAACCTTCGGGCGTTTTTTGAATCCAAAGGGCTGAATTCCGCCCAGCAGTTCATCGACCGGTTCTACGCCAACCTCGAAATCGTTCAAAAGACCGACGGTTTAAAACAAGCGCTGGAAGAATTGCGCAACGCCAACGAATATTCCGCGGAAGGCGTGGAGTTCAGTTACGCCATGATGCTGACGTTGAACCACAAGATCACCCCCGAAACCCTTAAGCGCGTGGCCACCCACATCCCGGCCGTGTTGCGGGACTACAACGATTATCTTCTCCGGCCGGGCGCCGCCGCCGGCCAATCGCTCAAATTCCGGGTGGATTCCGCGGTCGTTCTTTACGAAGCCCTGGCCCGGGAGCTCGCCCTGGCCCGCCCCTTCGGCGCCACCGGCGATCGCATGGAGGTGAAACAAAAGCGGACCAACGAGCCCTGGATGGTGGACACGCTGGTCAAGGCCGTCTACGGCAACCTCTTCGGCATTTATTTGGAGGACGACAATCCGGAGCATCGGAAGCTGATGAAGGAATGGGAAATCAAGGCCTTCGGAAAAGATTTGAAGAGCATGGTTCAGCAGTTGGCGAGCGAGCCCACGGTCATGGGCCAGAAAAACGCCTACTTTGATGAAATCGCGAAAGTGGACGAGGCGATTCGGGAGCGAACGGCCAAATACGAGGCGGCCAAACGCGACCTGAGGGAATCCTTGGCCGACGATTATCAAATCCAGATTCGCATCCTTGAACAAATTCGCGCCAGTCTCGAAGAGCGAATGGGGTACTTGTTGCAGTTGGCCGACACCATGGACCAAACGTACGCGGAAGGGGTCAAGGACAAAAACCAGGCCACCTTGGAAGTGCTGATTCTGTTGTCCGCCCTTGGGTTCGGCGCCGGGCTGCTGGCCTTTTCGCGGCGCCGATGGGATCGTTCTTCCCGGGAGGGTTTGACGCGCCTCCAGCGGCTTCGCGCCGATTTGGCCGATCTGAACGCCCAGCGCAAGCAGGTCCCCTACTTGAGCAACGCGGCGCTCGCGATCTATTTGGGATTGCCCGCGGCCTACGGGCTCTATTTCGGCGTCGGCGCCCCGCGCCTCGCCCAGGACGCGGGTTCGATTTTCACCCAGGCGCCCTATCAGTTCGAATCGCCCCGCAGTTCCCAAGGGACCCTCTTTTCGGAAGGCGGTTTCAGCGTTCGACAGAGCCAGGAAGTGCGGGACGGAAAGCCCGTGGTGGAGCACAAAATTCTAAGCGGGGGCTACCTGGTGGGCCGGATCGAACTCAACACCGGCTACGCCGAATTTATGCCGGGCGCCGTGCCCGGCGGCAACGGATTGTCCTACCCCCTGAATCCCGGACCGTCCCTGGTGATGCTGGGTTTCGGCGAAAACAAGCCGGACGGTAAAAAAGCCTACAGTTATCGGGGGGCTCTGAGCCAAGTCACCTACTCGGTGGATTCGAACGGACGTCTCGTCCTTTCGGGCACGCTGCGGGACGCGGGGGGCGCTTTCGAGGCCCGGAATTATCAGATGGCGGTGAGCGTGACCGCGGGCCAAACCCGCGTCAGCGTCTCCGGCGATTTCACCGCCCGACGGGACCTGAACGTCAGCGAGTTCAACATCGGCAGCCTGAACACCCAAAGCTACATCGGGGTGCCCCAGGGCGCGCCGTCTCCGTCGGATCGGTCGTTGTCCTTGGAGGCCCAAGGCACGGTCGCCGGCAACCGGGTGTACCTCTATTTCGGCAACGACCACAAGCTTCCCGACAGCGGCTTGACCCCCTGGACCGTTCAGTCGGTCTCCCTCGGCGGCACGGCCTACAACAACACTCCCAACGTCCGCATTGTCCCCGAATCGATCACGTTCAACGGCCGCAAAGTGGACCCCGTGGCCGCCTACACCCTCCTGCCGAACCAATTCGACCGCCACAACGTGGCCATCGCCCCGGTCATCGGCGGTGGGACGCCGCTGACTCTGCAAACCGGCGGGAAAATCAGCGTGCGTTACACCGTGGACATCACCCCGGTCGTCGTCAAAAACAACGGCGCGGCGGCCCCGACGGCGCCGGCCGGCGGCGGCACGAGCACGCCGGTCAAAAAACCCTTCAGCCTCTGGCAAACGGGCATGGCTTTCCTGGTTTTCGCGGGGGCGGCCTATTTCGGCTTCGACGCCTCGGCGGCGGGATCCGCCGGGCAAATGGTTTTGGGCGGTTTCGTGGGAATGCTGGGGTCCTGGGGCTCCCTCTTTTACGGTCGCCATCTCGCCCTGGGGCTGGCGGCGGTCGCGGTGCGGCCCGGTTCCGGCGAACGGGCGACCTTGAATTTGGACGCGCTGGCCGCCCGCCACGGCCTGGCCAGTCTGGAAGCGACGCGGGACTTGCCCGCGGGGGTATTCGCGGAAATTGAACCCGCCACGGGACGCGGGTTCATCGCTTCCTGGCTTGTGACCCCCTGGTCCCGGGCCGACGCGGTTCGCGCCTCGGTTGTCGCGCTCGTTTTGACCCACGAAGCCCAGCGCCGTCGCCTGAGCCGTTTGGAATTACTGCAAACGCCCGTTTTGTACTTGACCAAGCCCTTCCGCGCCGGGACATTCTCGGCGGTTCGCGATCGATGGAAGGAAGGATTCCGAGCCGCGTGGTCGGGGATGGGCGAATGGGCGCAAATGGGTTCGGGGTTGTTCAGTTACGCGACGAACGCGGGCGTCAAAGCGTTTCCCGCGGCGCCCGCGTTGATGGTGGCCGGCCCCGTGGCGGGCCTGGGCGGGTCTACATTCCTCACCGACCTTTTGGGGTTGGTCGCGGGTCCGACGGTCTGGAGCTTGCCCGATTCCCTTCATTCCCTTCTGCGGGGCGGGGGGTTCCTGGGCGCGCCCGGGGTCGCGGAAAGCCGGAAAGGCGACGCGCTCGTGGTCAGTCTGCCCGAGGGGAAACTTTCGCCGGCCGTGGGCCGGGCGCTCCTTCAATTCCTTTCCGGCATCGGCGCCCGCCTGGAATCGGACAACGGGCGGGCCCCCGTGCACGTGGAGCTGGTCATCGGCGCCGCCGCCCCCTCCGCCGATCAGCGGGGGCAGCTGATGGCCGCCTTCCGCCAATTGGCCCAATCCGGCGGCGTTTCCAAGGACCTGCAGGATCGCCTGACCATCGACGTCACCCACCGGGCGCCCGAGGTTTTGAAAACCCGGTTGGGCGAATTGGCCCAGACCTCGAACATCAACGTTCTTTCCTCCGGCGACGAAGCCCCCTTCTGGTTCGGCCTCGGGGTTCCTCTTCGGGTCTTCGCGGTGCGCCTGCTGGAGAAGTTGACCCAGGTGGAAGTCGAGGTGGTGTTCACCGGCGCGGAAGCCGAAGCCGTGGCCCGGTTGAGCGGCCAGCGGGTCGAAAACGGTCAATTGCGCTTGAAAGCCCTCGGTCGGCCCTTGGACATTTTGGACGCCGACACCCGGAAAATCGAGACGTTCAACCAACAGGCCTAGGACCCCGGGAGCCCCGAAATCCCGGGGGTGGACGGGGCCGTTTTCCTTGTTTTGTTCGGGGTCTTTTTTGCTACACTCCAAGGAGCCGGACGCCGCGGTCCCCGTCCACACTCATTGCTGAGAAGGGTACATGAAGCGACTCCTCCCCATCCTGGCTCTCCTTTGTCTCTGGGTTATTGCCCGCGCGGGCAAAAACCCCCTGCCGGAACCCGATCAGCAATCCCGGGTTTACCGATTCAAGCCCGTTCAATTCAAAACCATTGATTCCTATTCCGATGAAAAACCCCTCTTAAACCAAATCGCCCGGGACACCTGGGGCTACTTCCGCGATTTGGTGGACAAACAGACCGGCATGCCCCTGGACAACGTGCTGATCGGCTCCACTTACACAAAAGTCAACAGCTACACCTCCACCACCAACATGGGGCTTTACCTCATGTGCCTGGTTTCCGCCGAAGACTTCGGATACATAACGCGGACGGAAAGCCTCGCCCGGGCGCGGCGCCTTCTGTCGACGCTTCGGGAGGTGGACCATTGGGAAGGGCAATTTTTTAACTATTACGAAACCATCACCACGGACGCCTCGTCGCGTTTCGTGTCCTCGGTGGACAACGGCTGGCTGGCCGCGGGGCTCATCGTGGCCCGACAAGCCTACCCCGAATTGGAATCGGAAATCGATCCGATGCTTCGGCAAATGGATTTTTCGAAATTGTTCGATCCCGAGGCGGGTCAGCTCTATTTGGGATACGACGCCGACAAAAAGAAGCCCTCGGACTCCCATTACGGCTTGCTGTGCACGGAACCCCGTCTGGCCTCCTACATCGGCATCGCCAAGGGCGATTTGCCCCACGACCATTGGTATCGGCTTTTTCGAACCCTCCCCCTGGATTGGGATTGGCAGAATCAAAAACCCAAGGGGAAAATCGTTGAAAAAGAAGGCGTTCCCGTCTTTTACGGCTATTACGAACGCAACAAAGTCCGCTGGGTGCCGTCTTGGGGGGGAAGCCTTTTTGAATTTTTGATGCCGACCCTCGTGTTGGACGAAGGCCGTCTATCGCCCAAGGGGTTGGGCGCCAACAACAAGATCGCCCTGGACGCCCAGATCCGCTATGCCCTCGAAGAACGGCGTTACCCGGTGTGGGGCCTTTCCCCCTGCGCCACGCCCGACGATCCCCTGGGCTACAAGGAATACGGGGTTCCCTACTTGGGGGCCAAGGGCTACCGGGACGACGGCGTGGTCACCCCCCACGTGAGTTTTTTGGCCTTGTCCGTCGATGCGCCCCGGGCCATCGAAAACATTCGCCGTCTGGCGCGTTTCCGAAATTTCTATGGGGAATACGGATTTTACGACAGCATCAACGTCAAGACGGGTCGAATTTCCCCGCGTTATTTGGCCTTGGACCAGGCCATGACGTTGGTGGCCCTGAACAATTACCTGAACAACGGCGCGATTCAAAAGCGGTTTTGGAGCCATTCCCTGATCCAGGCCCAATCCCGGCTACTCCGCGACGAGGTTTTTTTTTAAGATATAACGGTCCGAATCGGTGATCCCCCGGACCGTTGGGGTTTTGACGCACCCCGACCCTGATCTTTCCGCGCCCTATTTCGTTGAAATTCTCGCCGGCCTTCGCCGGACTTTGGGAGCCATTCGCGTCAATCCGCCCCCGGGAACGCCGCTGACGGGCGTGGTCCGGGTGGCGCCGGAAGGAAAGGCGTCCCTGCCGGCGGGGTGGCGGCGACTCCCGACGGTGGTGGTCAGTGGCCGATCCGCGACGGCACCTTCCTGGGACGTCGACAACGTGGTTTCGGCGCGGCGGCTGGTGGGTCTTCTGATTCGGCGCGGCCATCGGCGAATTGCTTTGATCAACGGAAAGTTGGACACGGCCAACGGGCGGGACCGCCGCCGGGGTTTTCGGCAGGCCCTGCGAAAAGCGGGGATTCGTCCGATCCCCGCCCTGGAAGTCGAAGGGCGCTTTGATCGAGAGCGCGGCCGTAAGGCCATGAAGTGGTTGTTGAATTTGAAACGGCCGCCAACCGCGGTGTTCGCGGCCAACGATGCCATGGCCCTGGGGGCCCTCGAAGAATTACGATGTCGGCGATGCCGGGGCGTGGCGGTGGCGGGTTTCGACGATGTCCCGGAGGCTCGGAGGGCGGGCTTAACCACCGTTCGACCGCCTCTTCGTCGGCTGGCGGTCCAGGCGGGCCGGGCTCTTCGCCGGTGGGTTCAAAGGGACGAGCGCCCGGCGGCAAGGGCGATTGTGGTCCCGGCCCGGATCGTGATTCGAACGTCATCGATGAAACGTGTTGTTATTTAGAAGCAAAGAACGAAAGTCAGGAGACGATGTGAACGTCACGAAACGACGTTGGATGCTGGTCGCCGCTCTGGCCGCCGCCGCCCCCTTGGGGGCCGCGGTGATTGATCCTTTTGAGTCCCTTTCGGGTTGGTCGACTTTCGCCGATACCGGGTCCACCGTGACTTTAAGCGCCGTCACGGGCGTCGCGGGCAACGCCCTTCAAATGAATTACGACATGACGGCCGGATCTTTTGTCGGCATCACCCGCACCTACAGTTCCCGGAATTACGCGGCCACGGGGGCCAACGCCCTCCGGTTCGCCTACCGGGCCTCGGGCCCCACCAACACGGCCCAAATCGAATTCGTCGACGCGGACAGCACCACCACGGTCTTGGCCGACGGCCTGGTTTACAAGTTTCCCGTGACCCCGGACAACACCTGGCGGGAACTCACCGTTCCCCTGACGGATTTCATTACCTTCGCCAACGGCAACTCTTCCTTCGATTTGTCCCAAACCGCGAAATTCAGCTTTGGCGTCACCAAAGACAACGGCTCGGCCGGGACCGGCACCGTTTATTTCGACGCGTTCCACTTGATCCGGGCGACCCAGCCCGTTTCCTTGATCGACGGCAGTGAAAATTCCATTCCCGGTTGCGTGGCCAATTCGGTTCTCAACACCTGCGTCAACGACCGCATCGGACCCCAGTCCATCATTTATTTCCAGAGCGCGGGGTCGGGATACTCCGCGGTCGTTTCGACGGTCACGATGAAAGGGGCCAAAACCCGTGAACTCAAGTGCACCTTGGGCGGCGGGCAATTCTGCGGCGTGGCCGAGGAGCTGGGCGGAATGTCCCTCCGCGGCAACGAAAGCATTCGGTTTTACGCGGGTTCGAATTTCGGCGGTTCCTCCGTTAAAATGGAAGTGAAAGACGTGGCCAGCGTCACCTTCAGCACCACGGTCACGGGGCTCCCGGCGCCCCCGGCCAACTTTTCGACGTACACTTTTTCCGCGGCCGCCATCCAAGCGGCCCAGCCCGCCATCGACCTGAGCGCTCTCAAGGAAATTGTTTTTGTCTTTGACACCGCCGGCGCCCACGACCTTTATTTCGACGACCTGTCCATCGTTCCGCCCGCGGCGACTCTGGCCGACCTGTCCGTCGTGGAGGATTTTGGGTCCGATCTGGCCGAAGGGAACTTCGTCACGGCGGCGCCCACCCAGGCCACCGTGGGACTGTCCTACGTGGACGATCCGACGTCCTTGGGCGCCGGGGCCGACAACCGGGTGGCCAAGCTGGATTACAGCTTCGCCGTGGACCCTTCAACGCCCTTCGCCGTGGCGGAGCGGACGTTGGGCATCAACCTTCTGGCGGAGCCCGGTCTTCGCTTCCGGTTCAAGGGGACCGGGGGAAACGAAAATTTAGAGGTCAAAATCACCGACGGCGACGGAACGATCTACGTAAAGAAATTGACCGAGGTGACGGACACCGGGGGGGTCTGGAAAACAGCCACCCTCAAAAGCGACCAGTTTTCCTTCAGCACGCTCGGCAGCGACGCCCGCCTGGATTTGAAAAACATCACCAAGGTGGACTTCGCGGTGTCGCTGGGCAAAGCGGCCGCGGGGACCTTGGCCTTGGACAATCTGGAATCCCTGCCGGCCACCGATTTTCAAAAAACGTCCATCGGACGCGTGTTGACCCAGGTGACCACCCCCAACAATCCCTTTTCCCCCAACGGGGACGGCATTAAGGACTCCTTCCGTTTAACCTACACCCTCAGCCAAACGGCCCACGTGGTTCTCCGGTTTTACGCCCTGCACGGGGCTTTGATCAAAACCTTCGACGTCGGCGATCAAACGGCGGGGGACCACGCCATCGATTGGGACGGCACCGCGGACGACGGGCGGCGGGTCGGCAACGGCCTGTGCCTGTTCTCCTTGGAGGCCGACGGAGCTATCGACGGGAAAGACACGTTTAAAGAAATCGCCGGGGTGCTCCGATGAACCGCCGCTGGTCCTTTGCTTTCCTTTTGTTGGCCGCTCCCGCCCTGCGGGCGGCGTTCGAGCCCCTGGGGTACGGCGCCGCGGCCAAGGGCATGGGGGGCGCCTACGTGGCCTCCGCCGAAGACGGCACCGCCGCCTATTGGAACCCGGCCGGCCTGGCCCTGGTTCGTCAGCCGCAATTGACCGCTTCCATGGAAGACTTGTACGGATTGGGCCTCCTTCGCTACGCGGCCGTGGGTTATACCCATCCCCGGCTCGGCGGGGGAACGCTGTCGGCCCATTTGCTCCATCTCGACACGACGGGCGAAGCCGATTTTTATAAATACGCCGAGAGCACTTACCTGGTGGCCTACGGCAAATCCCTCTGCCAGGACTGCCTGAGCGTGGGGGCGGGGCTCCGTTACTACGCCGCCCAGGGCGGCGGCGCCCGGGGGTCGGGCGTCGGCCTCGACCTGGGTCTTTTGTGGCGTCCCTTCGACGACCGCCTGCGCCTGTCGGCCGCTTGGCAGGACGCCAATCAGCCCTCCATTCGCTGGGACACGGGCGCCGAGGATCTCCAGCCCTACACCGTCCGGACGGGCGCCTTGTTCCGTTTGACCACCACGACGGATTTGGCGGCGGAATGGGACAAGCGACGATTTGAGAAGGCCCAATGGCGGTTCGGCGGCGCCCAGCGATTGATGAAAAATCTGGTCACCTTCCGGGGCGGCCTCCACCGCGGGGGCGACCAGGAGCAATGGGGCTTTTCCGTGGGCGGCGGTTTCCACTTCCGGACCTTTGATGTGGATTACGCCTGGGACAGCCAGGAAGCTCTCGGCAACACCCAAACCATGAGTCTCGGATTGAGGTTCGGCCAATGAAAATCCTTCGTCCCGTTCTCGTCGGCGCGGTCCTGGTCGGAGCCCTCTCGATGGTTTCCACGGGCCTTCGCGCCGCGGGCCCCGTCCTCCTGCTCGACAATTTCGATGAAGACAAGACCGAAAACGCCCTGGGCGGCGCCACCGGCGCCTGGATGGACCCCGAAGACAAAAGCCAGGGGTGCACCGCCTCGCGCGTCCAGCTGGACCGGCTGGGCTCCCTCGGGCGAAGCCTGCGACTTGATTTCGACATAGAAAGCCAACGGGAAAATATTCGGGTCCCCACGAATTTTTCCGTGGCCAGCCCGGCGGTCGCTTTGAACCAGGCCTTCAACGGTTATTACTCGGTGTTCCCGGCCCAGGACCTGCGCCCCTACAACTACTTGATTTTCTGGGCCAAGGGCGACGCCACCGCCGGCTACACGCGTTCCTTTAAGATTGAAATCAAAGACGGTCTCAGCTCCGGCTACAAAGGATTTGTGGTGGACGGACTGGGCACGGAATGGCGCCGGTTTGTCGTCCCCCTTCGGGATTTCGCCGACATCAAGGACTGGGGCGCGGTGAAGGAATTCGTGATCGTTTTCGCCGCCGACGCCGTGACGCGCAAAAACGGCACTGTCTACATCGACGACGTGTATTTCGCCCAAAACCCCGACAACAATTTGACCCTCCCCGAACGGGAAATGACGGCCCGTCACGCCGAGAAACCGGTAACCCTGGACGGCAAGCCCTCCGAATGGCCCCGCCGGGATTTCATCGATTTGTCCCCTTCCGAATTCGTCGAATCCGGGGCCCGGGGGCTTCGGGACGCCGGGGCCCGCTTCGCCGTCCAGTGGGACGAGCAATGGCTTTATTTGACCGTTGATCTGGAAGACAACGAGATCCAAAACGGCGAAGAGGGCGAATCCCTGTGGAAAGGCGACGTGGTGGAGCTTTACGTCAACCCCACGGGTCCGGTTTTCACTTGGGGGGATCCGTCGGCGTTCCAGCTTGGTTTCTCCCCGGTGTCGGCTTCGGGCGTGCCGGGCCG
>Ga0272412_1000230_pt1 | contig 14937 bp, 2 predicted proteins | sample WWTPWeurt_MetaT_FD_193540 | JGI IMG/M metagenome (GOLD analysis project Ga0272412, IMG submission 193540) | Metatranscriptome of activated sludge microbial communities from WWTP in Nijmegen, Gelderland, Netherland - WWTP Weurt (Metagenome... | ecosystem: Engineered > WWTP > Aerobic digester >...
GTCAAACAGGTACAACACGTTTTGAGACAGGAGTTAACTTGGGTGATGGCACAAACACGAATGTTCCCTTAAGTACTCGCGGCAGCGCAGGTACCGATGGTCAGGTGTTGATTAGCCGCGGAGCAGGTTCCTCACCTGAATATGTTGATACATTGAACAACTTCGTGATGAACAATTCCACGTTCAATACTTCAACATTGAATAATACAACGTTAAATAACACTACGACGGTCAATGGTCCAACAACCTTCAATAATACTGTATTGCACAATGACAAAGTGACCTTTGGTGATACAGCGGAATTCAATACAACCGTAATCTTCAATCAATTGCCTAAACTACCTTTACCTAAAGGTAATATTTGGGTAGGCGATAATACCGGTTATGCCGACAGTGTAGCTCCGGGTGCGAATGGTTCCGTTCTCCGTATCGTCAGTGGTATCCCTACATGGCAATCAGGTACCGGAATTTACTCCTTCCATAATGGCATAAGTTTAAGCAGTGATTCTGTTACATTAGGTGGCAACTTTATTAAAAATACAACACTCGGCTTAGGAACATACAATCTAACAATTGGCAATGCAGGTCAGAGTGGAACAACGACATTTGAGACAGGCATAAACTTGGGAAGTGGTTCAAACACCAATGTACCATTGAGAACGCGCAATAATGATGGAAATTCAGATCAAATTCTTATAGGTATGGGAAGTGGTAATTCACCTCGTTGGGTTGATACTCTCTCAAACAAATACCTCAGTAATTTCACATTAACAGGTGCCAACACTACAATTAACAGTACAAACGTAACATTTGATAATAGTACAACAACTACATTCAATGGCAATACTATTTTCAACGCACAATTAACTGTCAATAATAATGCAACATTTAATAATACAGTCAACTTTGACTCAACGGTAACATTCGCAAAAACACCGGTATTCCCGCTTAAACAAGGTCAGATTATCTATGGAAATCCATCCAATATGGCTGACACTTTGGCGCCGGGTGCAAATAACACAGTATTAAAAATTCAAGCCGGTTTACCAACATGGGTTCCGAGCACAGGTCTCTATCAATTTGCAAATGGTGTAAGTTTATCAAATGATACTGTTATGTTTGGTGGAACACCATTAATCAAAAACACAACATTAAGTGTTGCAAATTATAATCTTACGATAGGCGCAGCAGGCAATGTCGGTAATGTGATTTTCGGTACAGGATTAAATTTAGGGTCTGCAACCGATACAAATGCAGCTCTGAATACTCGTGGATCTGATGGTAGTTTTGGTGATGTGATGATTAGCCGCGGTGCAAATAATTCACCTCTGTGGACAAATACTCTTGCTAATCTTACAATTAACAATTCAACAGTTAATACCTCAACAATTAATAACAGTACAGCATCAAATACTACATTAACAGGAAATACAACGGTTAATGGTCCTACAGTGTTTAATTCTACTGTCAATACAACAGATAAAGTGACCTTTGGCGATACGGCACAATTTAATTCGGTCGCTATCTTCAATCAGCTACCTCAGTTACCATTACAGCAAAATGCTATTCTCGTTGGAAATGCCTTGAATATTGCAGCACAGTACAATTCAACAAATCAACCCGGATATGTTCTTGCTCAAGATAATACCGGAAAGCCGATTTGGAGAAGTCTTGACACATTAACTGAGGACTGGAAAGTTGGCGGTAATGCAAATCCGACAAGTACTGTATTTGGTAATACCAACCCAACAGGAGGTATAAATGTTGTTGCCGGCAATCAAAACCGTATTAATATCAGTGGTACATCAGCCAATGTTACTCTTCCGGGTAATGGATCAACTCCAACAAGTTTAACTTTCAACAATACAGCAAATACTTTCGGTACGACAATAAGTTCAACTCCGGGTCAAGCAGCCAATATCAATTATACCTTACCGCCGACACAGGGTAATGCAAATGCAATCTTGCAAAATGATGGTGCCGGTAACTTGACATGGAATAACCCATCGCCGGGAGCAACATTCGTTTCTGTCTATAAAGGTAAAGTCATTTTGACACCGGATGCAAAAACAGTGACAATTTCCGGTTCTATGCCGGCATTGAATCAGAACTCAGTTATTACGATTGGTTTTGAAACATCGGGTACACCTTGCACCATCACAGCGTATGTGAGCCAAATTACAGATGGAACGTCTTTTGTGGTGCAATTTAGCGGTGCTGTACCGAATGGTGCAAAATTGAGCTATATCGTTATACCTTAATATATTACATAAATTGAACAAAAAATTACTATATAAGAGTGAGAAAACTATGAAGTTCCGATTTCTCCCAATCGTGATTCTTCTCATGTGCGGAATCGTTACCGAATCATTCGGTCAAGCGCGTGATCATAAGGTGCAACGCCTCGTGTTGGACAATGACGGAAGTCCTGAAAGCACAATCCGTTTCCAAACACCGGTGCCGAATTTTACCAGTTATACTTTGACGTGGCCCATTGATGATGGTGTCAATAATGAAGTATTGGTAACCGACGGTAGTGGCGTATTGTCTTGGAAGAATATAAACCTTCTTGCGAACAATTGGCTGGTTGGTGGTAATGGCAACATTACGAATCCTAATACAGAGTATATAGGTACCAATACAAACGTTGATTTCGCCATGCGGGCTAATTCCGTTGAGCGTTTACGTTTATTGGCAACCGGTGGTGCTTTAATCCCGGCTGCCGGTGGACTATCGCAGCAATTGCAATTCCAAACACCCAATGCTGCTTTTGTTTCTTCATTCCAATCGGTCAATCAATCAGCAAATATTAATTATTTGTTGCCACCGACACTACCAACGAATAATGGTTATTTGACAACAACAAATTCAGGAACATTAACTTGGAATAATATACCGACGGGAGAATCGGTATTGACAGGCAATGGTGTTGCAACTCGTGTTGCATTTTGGAATGGTACAGTTGGTAGTCCCTCAACAAGTTTGACCTCAAGTGCTAATTTATTCTGGGATAATGTCAATAGCCGTCTCGGTATTAATGTACCGACACCTTCGCAGACACTCACCATTGATGGCAATCTTTATTTATCAGGTACCGGTAATCAATTACATTTCAAAGGAACCGGAACGGGAGTAACAACATTCCAAGCAGGAGCTCAAGGCGCTGCAAATATCTCTTATACATTACCAGTGACAATCGGTGGTGCTAATAATATTTTAGTAAATGATGGTGCAGGCGCACTATCATGGCAACCGGTTACTAATTTAACGAATGCATGGTTATTGGGTGGTAATACTATTACCAATTCGGCAACCGAATATATAGGAACTAAAAATGCACAGGATTTTGTTGTACGTTCAACCGATATTGAGCGTTTACGCTTGTTAGCGGGTGGTGGTTTACGTTTATTAAGTAATGCCGGAACTGCGCAACAGCTACAATTTCAAAATCCTGCCGGCACATTCACATCAACATTCCGTGCCGGTGCGCAATTGGCAAATATTGACTATGTTCTTCCGATTTCTCAAGGTGGAGCAAATTCTATTTTGTTAAATGATGGTTCCGGTAATTTGAGTTGGACAACAAGTTACGAACAACCATTGACATTTAATAATGGGTTAACACGAACAACAAATACTGTACAATTAGGTGGAACCTTAATTCAGCCGACAACAATAGCTTTAGCCGGAAATTCTTTTACGTTGAGCGGTTCCGGTAATGTGACGATTTCTCAGTTTGCAACAGCAGGTATCGTAAAGAATAGTGCAGCAGGTGTCTTATCTACCGGTCAAGTAAACTTAGCCTCAAGCACAGAAGTGACAGGCATCTTACCGATAGCTAATGGCGGTACAAACAGCAGCACGATAGGTGGCGCGGGAACCGTAGCATTTTCTAATGGCACAAGTTTGAATTATACAGCCGTAGGAACAGGTGGTCAAGTTCTAGTATCGAATGGTACGGGAACACCAACATGGCAAAATCCAAGTGGTTTAGTATTAGCCAATAATGGCTTAAGCAAAGCAGGCGATACAGTCCAACTTGGTGGCAACATGATAAAGAACTCAAGTATAGGAATGAATAACCGTAGCTTGACATTCAATGGCGCAGGTAATATCACAGTTGACGGAACAGTAATCTTAGCACCGAATGGTACAGGTGTAGTGCAAGCAAATCGTTTTGTAGGCAGTGGTTCATTGACCAATGCAGTAGATTTAACGACAGCTGAAGTAAACGGCATCTTACCGATAGCTAATGGTGGAACAAACAGCAGCACGATAGGTGGCGCAGGAACCGTAGCATTTTCCAATGGCACAAGTTTGAATTATACAGCCGTGGGAACAGGTGGTCAAGTATTGGTATCAAATGGTACGGGAACACCAACATGGCAAAATCCAAGTGGTTTAGTATTAGCCAATAATGGCTTAAGCAAAGCAGGCGATACAGTCCAACTTGGTGGTACTATGATAAAGAACTCAAGTATAGGAATGAATAGCCGTACATTGACGTACAATGGCGCAGGTAATATCACGGTTGACGGCACTGTAATCTTAGCACCCAATGGAACCGGTGTAGTGCAAGCAAATCGTTTTGTAGGCAGTGGCTCATTGACAAATGCAGTGGATTTGACAACAGCTGAAGTAAGTGGCATCTTACCAATCGCGAATGGAGGCACAAACAGCAGTACAATAGGTGGTGCGGGAACGGTCGCATTTTCCAATGGCACAAGTTTGAATTATACAGCTGTAGGAACGGGTGGCCAAGTATTGGTGTCAAATGGTACAGGAACACCAACATGGCAAAGTCCAAGTGGTTTAGTACTGGCAAATAATGGCTTGACAAAATCGGGCGATACTGTTCAGATCGGTGGCACTTTTATCAAGAATACATCGGTAGGAATGAATAGCCGTACATTGACATACAATGGTGCAGGCAATATCACGGTTGACGGCACGGTAATCTTAGCACCGAATGGTACAGGTGTAGTGCAAGCAAATCGTTTTGTAGGCAGTGGTTCATTAACCAATGCAGTAGATTTAACGACAGCTGAAGTAAACGGCATCTTACCAATTGCTAATGGCGGTACAAACAGCAATACAATAGGTGGCGCAGGAACGGTCGCTTTTTCTAATGGCACAAGTTTGAATTATACAGCCGTAGGAACAAATGGTCAAGTGTTAGTATCGAATGGTACGGGAACACCAACATGGGGATCACCAACAGCAGCAATTATTGGTGCTAATGGTATTACAAAAGCAGGCGATACAATCAAACTTGGTGGATCTCTTAATCAGAACACTAATATACCTTTCGGAACACGTAGTTTAACTTTATCGAATAGCGGTGATGCCGGAAATGTGATCATAGGTAAATTCACTTCAGCCGGGATTGTTAAAAATAATGCTTCTGGTGTATTATCCACCGGTCAAGTAAACTTAGCGTCAACATCGGAAGTTACCGGTACTCTCGGAATTACAAATGGTGGTACAGGATTAACCACAGCCGGTTCGAATGGTTCAATGCTTCTAAGTAATGGAACAAATTGGACAATATTGGGACCCGGCACCAATAATCAAATATTGACGATCAATGCCGGAGTACCAACATGGCAAAATGTACCTACTGCAATAACTTCTCTTAATGGATTGACAAATGCTACGCAAACATTTGCAACGGGTACTGCAGGAACAGATTTTACCATCAACAGTGCAGGTTCAACTCATACATTCAATTTACCGGATGCTTCAACATCTGCACGTGGTGTTGTGACTACCGGTATTCAGACATTTGCCGGTGCAAAAACATTTACGAGCGACGTAACTCATGCAAATCAAACCGATGTACGCTTCGGCGATGCGGATAATTCAAATTATGTGGGTTTCCAAGCACCTAATGCCGTCGGCAGTAATGTTGTTTGGACTTTGCCTAACACAGATGGTTCTTCTGGACAAGTTATTTCTACAAATGGTTCTGGTGTATTAAGTTGGACAAGTAATGGTCTGACTTCTCTTAATGGTTTAACAAATTCAACGCAAACATTTGCAACGGGTACTGCAGGAACAGATTTTACTATCAACAGTGCTGGATCTACTCACACATTTAACTTACCGGATGCTTCAACATCAGCACGTGGTGTTGTGACTACCGGTATTCAAACATTTGCAGGTGCAAAAACATTTACAGGTGATGTGTTGCATGCAAATCAAACAGATGCGCGCTTCGGCGATGCGGATAATTCAAATTATGTGGGTTTCCAAGCACCAAATGCGGTGGGCAGCAATGTCATTTGGACATTACCAAACGCTGATGGAACAATCGGGCAAGTACTTTCAACAAATGGTACCGGAACTTTACAATGGTCAACAGTTGCAATAAATGTCCCTGCAAATAATGGTTTAAGTAAATCGGGAGATACCGTACAATTAGGCGGTACACTAAATAAAAGCACAACAGTCAATCTTAATTCGCACAACCTTACTTTAAGTTCACCGGGCAATGCAGGAAATGTCATCATCGGAAAATTTACTACTGCGGGTATAGTAAAAAATAGTGCAGCAGGTGTATTATCAACAGGACAAGTTAATCTGGCATCTTCGTCCGAAGTTACCGGTGTGTTACCTATAATAAATGGTGGTACGAATAGTAGTACAATCGGTGGCGCAGGAACAGTAGCTTTTTCAAATGGAACAAGTTTGAATTATACCGCTGTAGGTACTGCCGGCCAAGTATTGCTCTCTAATGGTACAGGTACTCCGACATGGGGGTCACCGACAGCTGCAATTATCGGTGCTAACGGTATTACAAAATCAGGCGATACAATCAAACTTGGTGGTAGCTTAAATCAAAATACGAATATACCTTTCGGAACACGTAGTTTAACTTTATCGAATAGCGGTGATGCCGGAAATGTTATTATCGGAAAATTCACTACTGCGGGTATAGTAAAGAATAGTGCTGCCGGTGTATTGTCCACCGGACAAGTAAACTTAGCATCTTCTTCTGAAGTTACCGGTACTCTCGGAATTACCAATGGTGGTACAGGATTAACGTCAGCCGGTGCTAATGGTACAATGCTTGTAAGTAATGGAACAAACTGGACTCTTTTAGCACCCGGTTCAAATAATCAAGTATTAACAATTACCGGTGGCACGCCAACATGGAGTGCTGCAAGTGTTGATTGGTCAATCTTAGGTAATTCAGGAATTAACCCCGCAAGTAATTTCCTCGGAACGACAACAGCAGCTGATATGAGAATTCGCACAAATAATATTGAGCGCATTAATATCTTATCCGGTGGTAATGTACGATTGGAAAGCAATGCCGGAACAGCACAGCAATTACAATTTGAAAATCCTGCTGGAACATTTTCAACAAATATCATTGCCGGTGCTCAAGGCGCAGACATCACTTATACATTGCCGACAACACAAGGTGTTGCGAATACTGTACTTACAAACAACGGTTCCGGTGCTATGTCTTGGCAAAGTGTTGCTGCATTAGCCAATGCTTGGTCACTTATCGGAAATTCAGGCACTAACCCGACGAATAATTTCTTGGGAACAACAGATGCTCAAGACTTACGCATTCGCACGAGTAATATTGAGCGTTTGAATATTTTATCCGGAGGTAATGTACGCTTAGAAAGTAATGCCGGAACAGCACAACAATTGCAATTAGAAAATCCTGCCGGCACATTCTCAACAAATTTTGTTGCCGGTGCTCAGGGAGCCAATATTACATATACACTTCCTACGGCATTACCCGGTACAAATGGTGTCTTAACTTCCAACAGTACTGGTACACAATCATGGTCAACAGTAGATTTGTCGGGTGGTAATCAACTATTAACAGGTCAAGGCGTGGCAACACGTGTCGCATTCTGGAGTTCAACAAATACCCTTACATCAAGTGCAAATTTATTCTGGGACAATACGAATAATCGTCTCGGCGTGGGTTCGCCTACTCCTACGCAAGAACTTGATGTCAACGGTGATATTCTTATACGTTCCTCCAATGGTCAATTGCAGTTTACAGGTAACTCCACAGGTTTAACAACAATCAATGCCGGCTCACAAGGAGCGACCAATATTAACTATACATTACCGACAGCTGCTCCATCGGGTACAGTATCTGCACTCATCAGCAATGGTTCAGGTCAATGGAGCTGGCTTTCAGCGAATAATCCAAGTGGCCAAGATGGTTTTTGGAGTTTGCGCGGTAATGCCGGAACAAGTACTGCAGATAATTTTATCGGCACTACGGATAATGTTGATTTGAGAATTCGTACAAATAATACTGAGCGTATTCGTGTTGAATCAGGTGGGGATGTCGGCATCGGTAATATTGATGCACAAGAAATACTACATATCCATGATGGTGCGAACGCAACATATTTGAAAATAACTAATACGAATAGCGGTAGTGGTAGCAATGATGGTTTTAATATTGGTATTAGTAATACAAGCGTAGGCGAATTACGCTTGCGTGAGAATCAAAATATGGCTTTCTTTACTAATAATAATCAAAGGATGGTTATTGAAAATGGTGGAGATGTCGGTATTGGTACTACAAATGCCGCAGAACGATTCCACGTTGATGGAGGAAATTCACGATTTGTTGGTGGTTCCACATTAGCACAAACGTATTATATGGATTTACGCAATCAAAATAATGAAGGTTTACAATTGCGTTTCTTTGAACCTGATGCTTCCGGAACAAATTACACAGCCATGTATGCAGATATTCAGACAAATAATTACTTGTGGAAATTACCAAGTAATACAGTGCCAAATGCGAATGATTTTCTTAAAATTGCAAGTGTTGACAATTTAGGTGGTGGCAATTATCGTTTAAATTTATCATGGGATCCAACAAGCGGTGGTGGCGGTGGTTATATACCGAATAATGCATATCGCTCAGGAGCGGGTGTTGCTACTAGAATTGCATGGTGGAGCGATGATTCGACACTTTCTTCAAGTTCCAATCTTTTCTGGGATAATGCAAATAATGTATTACGTGTTGGTACCAGTTCAACAACATATACTTCTACGGATCTTGGCGCTGAAATTCAAGGTCATTTAATTATCACGAATGGTATTGGTACGCCGCGTGAAACACGGTGGGCAGAAAGAAACTTTAATCCTGCATCAGCGGGTACAAGTCATTATATTGCTTTGTCAACACGTACTGACCAAGATTTATCAGCCAGTGTTAATTATTATTGGCCAAGCTCTGCACCGTCAACAAATAATATGGTATTGACAACAAATACAAGCGGTCAATGGAGCTGGAACGATGGTAATAATTTATTCTGGCGTGTTGGCGGTAATACCGGTGCAGGTGGAGACTATATTGGTACTGATGATAATCAGCCCTTTCCGTTCCGCGTAAACAATGTTGAAGGTATGAGATTAGTTCCCAATGTTGCCGGACCACGATTGGGTATAGGGCAAACAAACCCATCGGAGCGTTTTGAACTTCGTGATGGTAATCTCCTCATTTCCAATAGCGGCACAGCAGGTCAAATTCGTTTCCAAGAGCCAAATGCCGGCGGTACAAATTATACGGCATTCCAAGCAGGAGCACAAAGTAGTGATATTACTTATACTTTACCAACAGCATTACCCGGTACAAATGGTATTTTGACATCCAATAATTCGGGAACACTATCATGGTCAACAGTTGATTTATCGGGTGGTAATCAAGTGATTTCAGGCCAAGGTGTTGCCACACGGATTGCTTTCTGGACAGCGACGAATACACTTGGCTCCGATGCAGAATTGTATTGGGATAATACAAATAAGCGCGTTGGTATCGGTACAACAACTCCGGGACAAGAGCTTGATGTTGATGGTGATATTAGAATCAGTGGTGCAAATGACCAGTTAGAATTTCGTGGTAATTCAACAGGATATTCCACAATTCGAGCGGGCAATCAAGGTACAACAACGATTAACTATATTCTCCCAACGGCATTGCCAACAGCAAATCAAGTACTTACTGCCAGCTCTGTCGCAGGGTCTGACATTACTTTAGGTTGGGGTAATGGCTTGAATTGGACATTAACGGGTAATGCAAGCACAAATCCGAGTACTAATTTCTTGGGTACAACGGATGCACAAGATTTCAGAATCAGAACAAATAATACGCAGAGAATATCAGTACTTTCGGGCGGAGGTGTTTCATTATTAGCAGCAGGCGGCACAACACAAACACTTCAGTTCTCAGATGGTGATAACTCTAATTTTATAGGGTTGAGAGCGCCAACAAATGTTTCCTCAAATGTCACATGGACATTACCATCGGCTGACGGTACGGCGAATCAAGTGCTGATTACTAATGGTTCCGGTACTTTGAGTTGGAGCAATGTCACCGCAATTACATCCCTTAATGGTTTAACCGGCTCAACACAAACATTTGCAACAGGCACAACAGGTTCTGATTTTAATATAGCGAGTTCAGGTACAACGCATACATTTAACTTACCTGATGCTTCGACAACTGCACGCGGTGTTATTACAACCGGTGCTCAAACATTAGCCGGAGATAAGACATTTAATGGCAATGTTCGTGTAGCAAATCAATCAGACATTCGCTTTGGCGATGCCGATAACTCTAACTTTGTTGCATTCCAAGCACCGGCAAATATTATAAGTAATGTGACATGGACATTGCCTGCCACAGATGGTACTGCAAACCAAGTATTACGCACAGATGGAGCAGGCAATTTGAGCTGGACTAATGCTTCCGGCGGCGGACTTATTGTGAGCGATTCTGCATGGTCATTGAATGGTAATAGTGTCACAGCGGGTAAATTCCTTGGAACAAAAAATGCCTTTGATTTACCGATACGTACCAATAATATTGAACGATTAACACTGTTTTCAACGGGTAATATGCGATTGGAAAGCAATGGAGGCACAGCCCAGCAGTTCCAATTTGAAAATCCTGCCGGTAATTTTATTTCGACATTCCAAGCAGGCGCACAAACAGCGAATATCAATTATACATTGCCAATAGCGGCTCCGGCAAATAATCAAGTATTAATTTCAACAGCCGCAGGTTCAATGAGCTGGGCAAATATTACAGCCATTGCGGGCTATAGAAAAGTATCAGACTCTGCTTGGGCATTACTTGGCAATGCGGGTACAAATCCATCAGTAAATTATATCGGTACATCAGATAATCAACCATTGGTGGTTCGTACGAATGCAGTTGAACGTTTGCGAGTTTTCACGTCGGGCAATGTGGGTATTGGTTCCCCAACGGATGATGCAAGTGCATTATTAAACCTTACATCAACGACGAAAGGTGTTCTTTTCCCACGAATGACACAAGCACAACGCTTAGCAATTGGAACTCCAACCGATGGTCTTCTTGTCTATCAATCTGATAATACACCGGGATCGCCGCAAGGGTTTTACGGTAGAATATTTGGTCAGTGGGTTGCTCTTCCGGGCTGGTCGCTTACCGGTAATGCCGGCACTGACCCTACGAATAATTACTTAGGTACAAACGATGCTAAAGATTTAAGTTTGCGTACAAATAGCACTCCGCGTTTATTACTCAAAGAAGGAACAATGAATCTTCAATTGATTCATACAAATGCGAATATGGGTCGTCTTGAGCTAAAACAAAGTAGTACAACAGGTTATAGAATCGGTACTTTGTTTGGTACTGCGAATGTTGACTCATTGACTCTTGGTGTTAATGGCGGAACGGGTATTTCTATAAATGCAACTAATCGTGTAGGTATTGGTACTTTAACCCCGAATGAGCGTTTGGAAGTTAGTGGAAATGTACGTTTCAGTAATGCACTTATGCCTAATGGAACTGCCGGTACAACGGGTCAAGTTCTGTTGTCACAAGGAGCAGGGGTTGCGCCAATTTGGTCAAGTACATTCTCCGGTGTAGCGATTGATTATTGGAATCGTGGTTCAGGAACATTATCATTAGTCGGACTTGGTTCCGGTAATACTGCCGCTGCTCAATATGCAATTTCAGCCGGTCGAAATAATACGATAAGTTCATTAGGTGAGTACTCAACAATTATTGGTGGTTTCAGTAATAATATTCAAGAGAACCGTGCTTTTATTGGTGCCGGTGAATTAAATACTGTTACTGCCGGATTCGGTGCAATTATCGGTGGTATCAGTAATACCGTTACCGGGGTGTACTCATTTGTGGGTAATGGTAACAGCAATGATGCGCAGTCTTCATTCTCCGGTATTGTCTCCGGTCAGGATAATGCAACGAATGCATCTCACTCATTTATCGGCTCAGGTCAAAATAATATTGTAAGTGGTGCTTGGTCAGTCATACCCGGCGGCTTTAATAATAATGTACAAAGCGGTGGAACGTATGGTGTTATCAGCGGTGGTCAAAACAATGCCGTTAATAGTACGAATACCGTTGTAGCCGGTGGTGGAAATAATACGATTGGAACTAATTCTAACTATTCAGCAATTGTAGGTGGTAGAGAAAATCAAATCGGTAATGTCAGTGCCGCAGAGTATTCAATGGCATTCGGCTACGGAGCCGTAGTCAATCAAAACAGTGCCGTTGTGTTCAATCACCCTTCTGCTGCTCAACAAACTCAGGTTGGTATTCGCACGAACTCACCTTCACGAGCACTTGATGTTGCGGGCGATGTACGCTTGGGTGCAAATGGTACAACAATTACAAATGTGATTAAAGCAACGGTCAATGCAAATATCGGTTCAGTACCGGCGAATGGTTCTATTACATTCGATTTTGCTGTTACTAATGCTGCTGTCGGAAGTACTGTTTCGATTTCGCCGGCAGATGATTTAGGTAATGGCTTAATAATTGCCACAGCAAGAGTTTCTGCTACTAATACTGTGCAAATTCGTTTACAAAATGTTACAGGCGGTGCAATTGATCCGAATCAAATGGACTATTTCATTACTGTAATTCAATAAAATTATAGAGTATAGATTATATGAGATATGCACGATTTTTCATAGCAATGTTGTTTGTCGCTTTTTTGACTGTGTCGAAAGGGTCAGCGCAGCTTTTTGTGAATAATGGTGCGCAAATTCATGTCACAACCGGATGCCAATTAGTAATCGGGGGCGAAGCATGTAATGTAGGGCAAGGAATCTGGAATGTAAATGGTAATGCCCTTATCCACATTTTTGGTAATTTTCGATTATTAGGTGGTATTGTTACATTCGAAAATTCTTCCACAGGAATAGTAACTCAAAATCTATTTGTTGACAAAACAGGAACTCTCTATCGCAATGGTAATGGGTTATTTGCCGTTACTCAAAGAGTCTATAATTGTGGATTAGTGGACAATAGTGGATTGTTTGAAATTGGAGTAAAGAAATAATATGATAAAACTGCTCCTTCATACGATTACTTTTGTTACTGCATGTATGGTGTCAATGTCATTACATTCACAAGACTTCGTTAATGACACATGTGGTATAATAAAAAATAAGGGAACTATTCGATTCTTGGCTGACACAGGAAGATTTGCCAATGGACAGCGTGATATAAATAAGATTGATAACAGCAATGGTATTGTAGAGTTTCTCGGTCGAAATAATCGCTTTACTAATCTTGATTTGACACCAAGTAATCAATTAAACATCCAAGCAAGTACGGCATTAGGAGTACGCTGCGATTTTCGGCTTAATGGACTAACACGTTATGCTTCTGCTGCTGATACTCAACGAATTCACAACCGATATTATTCTAATTTACAATTAGATAATGTCGCATTCAAAGTAATGCCTGATAGTGTGTTTATTGGAACAAGTTACACAGTAGTACCTAATACAGGTAGTAGAAAATATAATGGATTTTTCTATTATGATGGTATTTTGAATCAGAGTATTTTTCCGGAAAATGGCTCTACACCCTTATTAAACCGTTATTTCAATTTGGGATTATTAGTAAGTTGCGCCGATCAATCAAGCACAAAGACTGTTGATTCCGGTAAAACTATTCGTATAGATGGAATAGTTAAATCAACTCAATTTGCTCCTTTAGATATACGCTCTTCATTTTTGGGCTTGGGCAATATAGGCAATGATTCTTCCGAATTTTTAGGTTCCGTTACCATACGCAGTAATGGTATTTTTAAGATGGGTGAAAAGCCCGCAGTATTTTACAATACAATTACGGCAGATCGCGGTTCAATTCAAGCATTGCAATTCGCCGGTCACATGAGAATTGCCCCAAGTGGCTTAATGCAATTAGCAAGCACACAAGGTAAATTGGAAATGGCTTCTGATACTAAGCTGTTTATTGAAGGCGATTTTCGTAATCAGGGTAATGGATCCAATTTTGTAGTGAACGATAATTCTTTGCAGTATTATCGTGGTGGTGCCGGTCAAGAAATCGAGTTTACGACAAATCAGAATCCCTATGGTAATTTGACAACCCTCAATGCGAAAACCGCACGTGATAACTTCTTTGTGGGTGGTAATTTGCTTGTGCAAGACGGCAATATCACTATGAATACAGATACTTTGACTATGATATCTTCTGCAAAAACTGTTGTATATAAAAACGGTTTGGAAGAAGTTATTGGTAAATTTAGGCATCTTGATGTGCAAGCCAGTCAATCGAGTTTAGTCTTTAATAATGCTCAAACTACGGCGCGATTTATTTCCGAAGCACAAACACGCCCACGTTCTGTGACAATGGAAGTTCGTCCGGCTGTAAATCCCGAGCAATATGAAGATACGACAGATGCCAATAGAAAGATTATTCTTAACTATGCCGGCGGTGGATCTACGTGGGAAGCAGTGATTCGTGCAGGGTATCGGAAAGATGAAGTTACTTTAGTAGGTGCGGAGAATGAACTTGAATTTTATGAAACAGATGTTTTAAATGCAAAAAATATTAATACTACTATTGTAAATCCTTCAAATGTTTATACAAGAAATTTAGCACAAAATTCTTCA
>Ga0272412_1000231_pt1 | contig 14930 bp, 26 predicted proteins | sample WWTPWeurt_MetaT_FD_193540 | JGI IMG/M metagenome (GOLD analysis project Ga0272412, IMG submission 193540) | Metatranscriptome of activated sludge microbial communities from WWTP in Nijmegen, Gelderland, Netherland - WWTP Weurt (Metagenome... | ecosystem: Engineered > WWTP > Aerobic digester >...
CACGATTATTAAAATCCAGCGAGATAGGTAAGGATGATGTTGTTGACCACACATCTTTCAAGCACTTTTCTTAGTTCAGGTGTTTCCTTACCTCTGCATTTTGTGAAGTTTCTCTTGTTTCTGTTGAGTTGATCAGTAAGTAGCACATGAGGAATGTCAATCACGACTTCCCAAATGAACTCAACAATAAGTGTCATTGGAGCAAGCCACCAAATGTTCTTAAATGCAGTCCATTCAAGCCAAGAAGCAGCGAAATGAATGAAGATCCAGACTCCAATGAAAAGGAGGAAGTTAAGAATTGTAATGATGATCCAGAAGTTTCTTAACCCTTTAGTGTCTCAAGCATGAAGATTGTACATTACGAAGTTCCAAAGTCTTCCAAAAGCAAAGTTAACAAATAAGCAGAAGATTGCTGATCTCCATCTTGTATTGACCCATTGGACTCCATTAAGCCAACAAACAATGATCAAGAGCATTGCTGAAAGTCCAGTGTAGTGAATAAGTCCTCTTGAGAATCTGTTTACTCTTTCGTGTTTGGCGATGATTGGGTTGAGTAAAGGATGCTTAATGAAGAATGAAATGAGGTATTTCAGAATGCAAGGTTGTTTAGATGATCTGTTAAGTGTTCTGATGACAGTGACTTCACTTGAAGCACCAGCTCTTGATTTAGCTCCTCTCTTTGATTTAGCTTTAGTAATATAAGAAGCATCAGATCCATTATCAGAGTTATCATCATCATTTGCGCCAGCAATATTATTATTGACGTTAACAGTTCCAATTTTGATTGATTACAAATCATTATCATCATAATCTCCATCAACATTATACTTATTGCTTCGAGCATAGTCAGCATTGTATTTGATAAGACAAGCAACGAAAGATACGAAGAGGAGAATTCCCATCAAAATGTTGAACAAGATGATCATGATCCAGATTGCTGCAAACTTAGATGAATCATCTTCAGGAATTTCTTTGTTTGACCAAATAAAGTAGCTAAGATGAGTTGAGGTATAAACGCCGTCCTTGCTCTCAAGACCAGTTTGATCATAACAATGTTTGACTTCATTGAGATAGAACATTTGAACAACTCCATTCACAAGGTTTTTGCATTGCTTTCTATCAGAGTCGAGTTAAACTGTGCAGCCTACGCTTGAATCAATTTCCATGTTGGTAATTGAAGTCCATTCACCATCAGGCTACACGCATTGGAGATTTACAGCCATTTCTTTAGAACAATCATCAAGAGTGAAAGGTAAATTGTTATCACATCCATAAGCCTTTGCAAATTGTCTTGGTTGTTCGACCACATCGAAGATGATGTTTCCTGCACAATTGATCTTATCGATGTCGTTACAGACGATCTTAGCATAATTCTTCTTAATCATGGGAAGCTCAATACCAAATTATTATGTTCCATCAATAGGTTCAAGTCGACCCCATCTGGAGAATCTATCACCGTTTCTGAATTCAGAGGTTTCTCCGGGTAATGCTCTGATCTTCTCTCCGTTTGAGTATTGATCCATGATGAATTCAATGTTCTTTTGTTGTCTAACAGTCAAAGTTGCATAGTTATCATAAATGTTTTGTAAAATGTCAAACATTTCTTCATTGAACACTGCTTTAACATTAGTAACTGAAAGATCAATTGGTTTTTGATTGGTGATCAAAACATAAGCATATTGAAGGAAGTAATCCATCGCTTAGGAGCCTGGATTAATAACACTCAAGCCATTAACAAAATCATCAAATGCATGCATAAAGATGTAGTTGATTTCAGCGAATAGTTCTTTTTGCATATTGTAAGGCTAGAGATTGTCAAACACTTGTTGACTTGAAGTAGAGTTGATCAAAGCCAAGCAGTTGTCAAGTTGACCCTTTCTGTACTTCTTATTGACTGCTTCAAGATACCTTTCTCCATAATAATCATCACCATCATATTCATACCAGTTCTAAAGTCCTAAACAGCTTCTTGTCATTTCATATCTTGAGTTCTAAGGCCAGTAGAATGTTTCGAAGATTGTTTATCTAATATTTTCTCAAACAGCAGCCTATTCTTCTGCAGTCATTTCTTCTGTAATGAATTCTTCAATGACATATCCGTTCATACTCTTAGTCATCTACTATTGACTGATCAAATCGTAGCATTGGAATCCAAAGTCATAGGTTCCAGGAGGTAAGTAAATGTCTTTACTGACTGAGTCAATAGTTTCAAACTCAATAGTATTTCCTATAGACAAAGGACCAATATTTTAGAAGTATTCATTGACAGTTCCTCCTCTCACGTGGAAATTTCCATCGATATAAATTCCTCAGTCGCAATATACTCTCATTTGCTCATCTTCATCAAGATTTTGTTGAGGAATTGTATAAGTAAATGAAATAGGACTTAATGATGTTTGTTCAGTTTGAGAAGGAATGATTGAAATCTTCTCGCTTTTATCGACAGTTGAGATAAGTAGAATACTGTAAACAATCTTGGTTGGATCAGAAACAAGTTTCTAAGGAAGAGTCAGTTTATAAACTTTACCTTTTTCAAGAGCCTTTGCTGCAATCGTGATGTTAATGTAATCAACATCATAGACAATTCCAGTAGAAGTGATCATTGACACGAATTTATTATTTTCAGAATTTTGTTCTAAAGAAAGATCATAAAGTGTGACATCATCAGTTTGAAGTTCAATCTCACTAACATCAAGTTTTCAGTCATAGTAATACTGGAAGTAAACTTGGGTCTTTTCATTGACATCGATAAATCCATTATTTGGTCCTCCTTGTCTTAATGAATAGAATCCACTTGTTCCAATATCAGTTTGGATTTCAGTTCTGCATTGACCAATTAGTTAGTCTGTATCATCTCCAAGATTGGCATACATAGAGAGAATAAGTTGGAATGGATCAGCATTTGTGATGGAAGATCTGAATGTTGTTGAGGTTTGACCATCAACAATCGCTTCATTTGCGCCATCAAAATCAGCAGTTGACCATTTATAGGTAAGATTCCATGATTCATAACAAGTGATTGCTTTTTCTGAAAGTGAGAATGAAACATCTGATGTACCATATGTATTTGGAATGCTTCCAAGATCACAATAGCATTGGAGATTTACATATTCAGAAGCAGGAACTTCATCATAGAAGTAATCATCTTCAACAAATTCCCCTGTGCTTGCATCACATAATGAATAAGTTATTTCTTCTTTAACATAAGTAAGATCGAGAATTGAGAAATCAATTTGACTTGGGTACAAAATACATTTATAGTTAGCATATTCATCATTTCTTGTTTCATATTCAGTAGCAAGTTTTTACACTTCAACAGATTCAGATCTAGTATCATTTGTGTACTTATACAAAGTACATGAGTATTCTTCCCCACAGTTTATCAACTCAACTTCATCTTGAAGATCTCATCTTTAATAGGATGATCCACATCCAGCTCTCAAAACTCCAAGACCTGTACCACTATAAGCTTGTCCTCTTGTGAGTTCTACTTAAATAATTGTTGATTCTTGTTTTTGACCAGCACAGTTAGAAAGAGATGCTTAAAGATTTATTACTGTTCTTCCTGTTCCATTAAGACTAAGATCAGCGATTGCTTTTATTGTTCGAGAGAGATGTTGACCTGAGTATCCAAAGGATTCAGAGAAGTAAGTTCTATTGACAAGCATTTGATAGGATGTTGCTTTTCTATTGTAAGCAAAGGCTGTGTCTGAATTCTGAATGAAGTCTTTTAGGGCGAAATTTAAGTTATTCTTAAGATTCGTGTATTAGTCAGTGAAGAGGGTACTATCTGCTGATACCATTTCAAGTTCTAAAGTATTTCATCCACACATTCCAGAAACTGATGTAAAGTTCAGATTGATCAGATAGTTACAATTCCATTTCACATATCCTACTCTTGGATCTTTACCAATAGAAAATCCAGTTGAAAATCCATTAATGACAGGAGGATTAACTCCAACAGGTGCTGAAATAGCAACATCATAATCTCTGTTCTTTGAGTAAGTAAACTTAGCAGCATTAGTGTCATAATACCAGAAGGCATCTGATACTCTAATAATGTCTCCTACTGCATAAAGTCCACTGCTCATTGATGTAATGTCTATGACTGTGGTTGTTGAATTTGAGGCTGTTACATTTCATTGGCATACTCTAGTGCTACTTAAAATGCTTTGAGGAGTCGTTCTTAAGGAACCGTTCTCATATAGCGAATTTTCAAAGAGTGAGTTACAAAGTCCCTATGAGTTGATTGAACTTGTGTTTGTAGCGACTGCTTCTCTTGGCATTGTTGTTGTGATGTTATCACTAATGATTTAGTTTCCGAACAATGATTCTGCAATTGGATAAAGAGCCTTGTAGAACTAAGCTTGATTTAAACCAAGTTGAGTTCTCTTTGTTGACAAGAAAGTCAGTTGATTTGTATTCAAAGTGCTATTTATTTTAGCAATAATTTTCTCCAGATCATTAGTAAAGTTAGTTTAAGTCCAATCTTCATTAAGAATCAAATCTTTGCATGTGAGAATAGGTCTTGTTGGATCAATAGCAAATGGAGTTCTATAACCGACATAAATACCTGCACCTTCCCATGTTAATCAAGCTGTTTGATAGTCACTATTTAAAGCAAGTACTGGAGAAGCATCTTGACCGTATTGAACTGAACAAACTCCAGGGCTTTCAAGAGAAGCGACTCCAACACATGTATCACATACATCATAAGCAGTGCAAGTAGCGCAATCGCATCTACACTTTGAACACCATTTGAATTGAGTATTCTTATAGAATCCAACAGGACAGGTCTAAGTACACTATTGTCTATACAAAAAGTAAGTATCAACACATTCAAGACAAGTGGGTTGATCATTTGAATCAACTGAGCAGGTAACACAGTTAGTTGGACAAGCAACGCATTTTCTTGTTTCATTACTTGCAACGAATCCTGAAGGACATGTGACTTGACATAATCCATTGTGGAAATAAGATCCAGCTGGACAGGTGATACATGATGAAGCATCAGCACAAGTAGCACATGTTGATGGGCAGTTTTGACATGTACTTGTTGCTTGATTAAAGAATTGATTTGAAGTGCATTGAGAAAGGAAACAAGTCTTTGTTGTTGAGTTCAATGAATACGTTGCAAGACAAGTCTAGCATTCCTTTGCTAAAGATGAAGAGTTGAAGATACAAGAAGCACAGTTTGCAGAACATGATTCGACAACGCATGTTTGACCTGAAGGTACTTTCACTTGATTTGCTGCAGGGATAGGAGCGACTTGATTGTTACATGTTAAGCAGTTTCCTGTTGAAGAACATGTGAGGCAGTTTGAATCACAAGCAGTACATGTTTGATCGAAAAGATTCTTAAGGTATGATCTTCCGTCAGTACATTGAAGCTGGGCATATGTTGAATTGATGAGTAAGTAGCCAGGCTTAGCTTCAGTACAAACAACATTAGTTCCTGACATTGCACATTTAGCACATCCATTAATCAAAGCACAATTAGCAGTACACCATCCATCAGCTCCTGGAACCATATTTGCAATACATTGGGTACAAATGCCTTGGTTACATGAAGTACAGTTCTATCTGCATGGGAAACAATATCCTCCAATTTGACCATGACCAGATGCGCAAGGTCCACAAGAACCTCCGTATATGCCTTGAGCAATAATTGTTCCTGCGAAAATTCCTTTGTTATATTCAGCGATTGCAGCTGTTGAGGTGATATATAGACTAGCATTCTTACATGTTGTGCATGCAGTTGCTGGACCTCCATTTAAGACACAGCTTCCGCAAGTACTATCGCAAGCAACACATTCTTTGTGAGAAGTAGCAAGATTAACCTATGAAATGAATGTATTTGCTGGGCATTAGAAAACACAAGTCTTTGTAGCTAAATTATAGAAAGTATCTGGATCGCACTAACTGCATTCAGTGGCATTTTGACAACTGGCACATTTGGTTTGACAATTATAGCAAGTCTTATTACTTTGATCATAATAAGTTCTAATAGGACATCCATCAACACAAACACCATCAACTAATATAACTCCAAGAGTTTCGTTACATGATGAGCATGTCACTCTTCCTAAAGCTGAGCTGAAAGAACATTGAGTACATCCTGATGGACAAGTTTCACAAACTCCATTGTTGATTGTCGTTCCAGTTGGACATGTAGATACACATTGGCTTCCAAGTAAGTATGTGTTACCCATACATGAGGTGCAGGTTGTTGTGTTGCTGGTAACAGTGATGTTGAAAGTACAGGTTCCACAAGTTGATCCACATGATGTGCATTGACCGTTGAGAACACTCTATCCGAGAGGGCATGAGGACACGCACACAGGGTTGGCAGGCGAGGATGTCGATGTGAGGAATTGACCTGCTGGACAGTTGTTTGGATCACATGAGATCTAATTAGTCGCTAACACGAATGAAGAAGCGCATTGAAGACAAACAAGAATTCCATTTGAGTTATAACCGCAAGTCTAACAGTTTTGCATATTTGAGCTCACATCAGTACAACTAGCACAAACATTCGTTGTTGGAGAGGTGAATTGACCACTTGGGCATGCTTGACATGAATTACCGACTCTTCCAAATCCAGTTGGACATGTCGAAACGCAAGTATTGTTGAACAAGAATGTTCCTGTGGCACATTGAGTGCATTAGGGTGAACCAGTCAAAGAGATCGTACAAGCTGTACATCCAGTAATTTGGCATGAGACACATCTATTTGTAGAATCAGGTGCTGTTCCTGTTGGACAAGTGGACGTACAAGTTAGTTCAGTGACATTATTTGGTCCAGGAAGTACTTTACTTACAGCGAAATTGTTAGGACTAAAGCATTGATTGACACAGTCTCTTGCAACTTCATTATAGAAGAATCCATCTTTACAATCATAACATTCTCTTGTTCCGATCTAAAAGTTCCATGAACAGTGAGAGCAAAGAGTAGTACAAGCCTAACAAGATGATGTAGCTGGAGGAGCAGGTAATGTTCCCATATTCCAGAAAGAGCCATCAGGACAAGATGAACAATTTCCAAGTAAAGTTCCTCTTAAAACTTGTCTCAAAGGACCGAAGTTAGATTAGGCATCGCATTAAGTCTTTGTAATGCATTGAGGAGTACCTGTTCCATTGAAGTAGAATCAATCAGCGATACATTCATCACATCTCTACAGACCGTCAGTGTGTCTGAATCTACATTTAGTACATCCATCGATTAATGTTGGATTACAGAGCTTACATTTGTTTCCATCACTGTAATCAGGTCCATAGCCTGTTGGACATTTGTCCCCACAATAAGTAGCGTTGGTTTAGAATGCATTCTTACCAGTTGTATCAGCATCAGCAATCGATTGCTTGCAATTAGTGACACATTCATTCAAGAAAGTGAGCAAGAATCCTGATTTACAGCTAGTACATCCAGCAGCTCCATTGATTAATGAACAAGTAGCACATGATGATGGGCATGGTTGACAAATGTTTGTTGTTGGATTGAGGACTGTTCCTGCTGGACATTGGGTGTAACAAATTGTTCATTCAGGATTAGTGAAAAGTCCAGCGTTACATTGAGAGCATGTCCAAGTTCCATTAGTGTTTGAACATGAAGAACATCCTGTTATTTGATTAGAGCATGTATAACAAGTTCTATCAGTTGTTCAAGGTCCAGAACCAGCGGGGCAAGTATCAAGACAAATGTTTGAGGATGTTGATTGTCTGAAAGAAGGGGCAGGACAGACTGCATTACATGAGAATTGACCAGCAGTAGTAGGATTGGCATATTGAAGAGGGAATCCTGTTTTACATGAAGTACATCCATTTGCAGCTGAGTTATTGGTACATGTCAAACAGTTAGCTGAACAGCTTCCACAAATAGAAATTCCATTGACGACTTATAAAGGATTTCCAGATGGGCATGTTGTCACGCATCCTCCTTGATACAAAATTGAGGGAGCTGTGCATTGAGTACATCCAGTTGCTGTACAGACTGCGCAATTTGAAGTACATGATTTACAGTATGAGTAAACAACTCCATTCACAGTCTCATTGAAGACGAATTGACCAGTTGGGCATGACTCCACGCATACTTGACCTGAGCCAAACTATGGGTTTCCAGTGATTCCATCAATAGTACATTTCTTACAGACAGGACTACTGTTAGTGGTGCTTGTAGGTTCGCATTTTGTACATTCAGAGTCTGAGCAATACAAACAAAAAGATCCAGTTGAGTTAGTGAACAAGAATGAATTAGGTTGAGTACATGAAGTGACACATTTACCTTGAACGTTATCAATGATGTATCTTGGATCATTATTAGCTCCACAAGTTAAAGTACATGAGGTTCCAGCATTACATTGGACGCATTGACCTTACTCATTACAGGTCTAACAATTGGTCACTCCGCAGTTTTGGCATGCTCCGCTTGTGATATTGGGGAATTGAGAGGAAGTGCAGTTGCTCTTACAAGAAGTGTCACTGACTTGGTAGTAAGGAGCCTAGCATTGAGCAACACATTGATGAGACTACAAAAGCCATTAAATACCGTCTCTTTCATTACAAGTTGTACAGATGTTGTCAGAGTTGAAAGCTCCACAAGATGAAAGGACGCATTTACCAAGAGAGTTCAAGTAATATCCATTAGTACAATCAGTACACATCACTTGACCATTTTCAACCTCACATTCAGAGCAGTTAGGAATCGCCTCATAACAGAACTCACATTTAGCAGCAGTTTCATCTGTTTGATCAATCTTCATGTATGATACTTAATCGCATTAACAGATAGGATTGCCATAGTAATCAACTCCTAACTCAATATTGTTATAGCACTAAAGAGGGTAGAACTCAAGATCAAAGTCACATCTTCCCAAATGCTCTACATGATCTGAGCATTTCTTGCATCCAGCTTCAGGATGTAAATATTCATTTTCTTCACAAAGAGTACACTTATCTCCAAACTGAGAAGGAGAGTAGTCTTCAACACATACATCACAAACAGTGAATAAAGAAGGCTTGTCTAAGTCTAACCAACCGTAATAATCATCAACCATTTCATTGCTGAGATGACATCAATCACAGTTCTCAATGACAGTGTCACAAAGGACGCATTCATGGGTCTCAAAGAAGTCATAGTATTGGTTCTCAGCACATGGAGGCAAGCAAACCATTGATAAATCATCAGCGACAAATCCCATGGCTTCACATTCATATCTTGTGTTGCAGCTGCCGAAGTAGTCGTTTCTGTAGTGATCAGGATCTAAACATCCTATGCAGTAATAGTTTTCATAGATAGGTTCAATACCATAATCTGTACATCTATTAGGTTGAGCATCTACATAAACATCAGCTTCACACCAATCATCTTAACTATTATCCCAAGGAGCCATTCCAGGAAGACATTCATCACATACATAAGCGTTTTCTAAATTTGGATTTAAATAAGCTGTTTCGCAACCAAAAACTGTGTATTTTGTTTCGATACAACCATCGATAGGTTTAGCTCCATTGTGATAGCTTTCTTCCAAAATCATAAGATTCGTAATAGGAACAAACCCAGTTGGACATTTCTTCACACAAACTTTATAATTCCATAAAGTAGGCACAGCTTCATATTCATCTGAAATATCAGAACATGATGAATAGCATCTTCCTGAAGGTTCATGGAGGTAGTACCCAGTATCACAGACAACGCAGTAATCAACAAGACCAAACTGATTGATCAACTAGCCTGCCGAACAATGATGTTCATAACAAGTATTCTCAAAGAAATCATATGCAAATCCTTCAAAGCATTGATGGCAATACAAACCTTCATTGTTACATATATTGCATCCTCTGATAGAATTTGTACAAAGCTCACATTGTCAAGAAGTCTTGTTGAAGAAGTAATGTTCCTCACAGGCAAGACAGTTGGTTGGGTCGTTAAGGTCAGTGACTGCACAGTAATCAAGAGGGTCGATCCAATCACAGACGAGGAATTCAAAGTCATCGTTGTTGAAAGGAGCGAAGTATTTCAATGCGTAGTTGGGTTGACAGATTGTGCATGATGAGTAGTAATTGACAGCTGGTAGATTAGGAGGAATCGTTGTGATTTGGTCACATTGATCACATTTGTCTACCTTGCAAGGCTGACATGCTGAACCAACCCATGAATATCCATTATTACAGACCTCACATTTAGTATTATCATGAGTAGGAGTTGAACAGTTTCCATAAACAATTCATTAACATCCTCTTCCATCTGCTTTTTTAACCCATCCAGGAGCACAAGAATCGCATTCATCGACTGATCCATCAAGATTAATGCTACAGGTTGAGCAGAACTCCCAGTCTGCAGGATTAGCTTCATCAATACATTGCTTGCATCCCACATGGAAAGGACCATAGTTGAAGATACAATCTCCATCGCAAATAGCTGCCTAGAGTAACTGGCCGTATCCAAGAGAACCAGGCTGTGTTGATTCATAGCCAGGAAGGAAGTTAGTTCTGTACTCTTCATTCTCACATTCATTGAACTCACACATGCCTGTTTCGAGATTGAGCTCCATATTGTCAATACATTCAAGACATTCAGTAACTTCAAGTGAGATTCTATCGACCTAACAATGTCTACATCCTTGATAGTCTCCATCATCATAGCACTTCACACATGCTCTCTTATTAGGACTCAAGGTGTATCCGTGATGGCACTACAAACAAATTGATCTGTTCTAAGGATTCGCTTGGACACAGAAATCGATTCCATTTGACTCCATACAAACGCCTTGTTTAATCTCAAGGAAATCTTCGCATTCAAGACATTGGTTATCTGCATTACATCTCTTGCATCTATCGGTACAAGGAAGGCAGGTCAAACCTTTCTCATCGTATCTGAAGCCAGCATCGCAGTAAGGACATCTGTATTCATTGTCTTCTGAGAGAACAAGTCCTGTGCCTTTTTCTGTTGTGAGAGGGATAGGACTCCATCTACAGGCGGATGCTTGATGAGGTGGGATTGATTTACAATCAACGCCTCCAAATTCAAGGTAATAACCGTTTTGACATTCTGCACAAGTAGACAATGAGCTTGATACATCACAGTTATCAACCAATGTTTCTGTACATTCTCCTTCTTCTTCGTTCCAGTAATATTGGTGGATGCATTCAAAACATGTTAATTCTCCAAGATCATTCTTTCCATAGTCAACACAGAAGGCAAAGTCATCAATACAGGTCTATCCATCGCCTGATGGAATCAAATCATAATCACAAGCTGTACATTCTTCACCATATCTTGTACATTCAATGCAATCAGCATCAATGTTATCGCATGACTGGCATTCTCTATCATCTCTGCTCCAGAAATATCCATCATCACACATTGGGCATTCATAAACCTTTTCGCCTTCTTCATAAGGAACAATCTCATATTCAGGTAGATCATAGTCGCAATTCTCAAGAGGTTCCATACAATCGTTCTTATTTGCCATTGGGAACCAGCCATTAACACATTGTTTACAAAGGTAATTTTCTTTATTAACGTCGTTGTTTGGAATTGCTCTTGTACAAACAGTGCATTTTCCAGTCTCAAATGAATCAATCTCAAGACATGATTTGCATGAATGAGATTCTCTATGCCACACAAAGCCGGATTCACATCAATCACATTCATAGAACCCTTCTCTGATGGCAAATCTTGGTTGTTTGTCAAGACAATGAGGGATGACCTTTTCAATGCATCCAAGTTTGTTGGGATGGAGAATGTAAGAGATGTAGTCTCCTAGCTCGATGTCCCACCAAGGGTCGTCACATTTGTCACATTTGTCCTTTGAGCATTTGTCACAGTGAGGATAGGGGCATGTGATGCATTCGAAATCATCAGTTGTGTAAAGTGTGTCTTTGCATTTGCAGACTAAATTCTGTTCATCATTTACGTAGTTAGCACTGAATTGAGTACAGTCTGGGACGCAAACACCTTCAAATCAAGCAAGGAAATGGAGTTCTGAGTCTTCTTCTTGTTCACATTTGATACATTTTCTGTAATTTTCTGAGTCAGTTTCAACGCATTCAGGAATCAAACATGATTGAGTTTCATCTGGATTTAAGTAAGGAGCGAACACAAGGACTGAATCATCCTACATGGTTGCTTCACAATGGGTACAAACAAGATCAGTGCTGCATTGAGAGCATTGGTAAGTGATTTCATCACAGTGTCTGCAGTAGCCATCTTGGTCCCAAAGATCACATTCTTCAATGTAGCTTGAGAACATATTGATCAAAATAGGTTCATCGTTTAGGTATTCGCATTTTTCACTGCACATTTCATGGCCTTCAAGACTATCTTGATAAACAGGAATTCATTCAATCAAGTTTCATGCAGGAGCAGAGGAAGCAACAGCAATAATGCATGAATAAACATGCTCATTTTCAAAGAATTCTCCTGCACATGCACATCCAATACCAATTTGCTTGGGTTCATCATGTCTCAAAAGAGCAGTATTGATGTGAGTTTGAGAAAGTATGAATAAGAGGGTGTCAAGAGCTGACTTCTCTGGTTCTTCAGTGTTGATGATGTAAGGGGTAGTGAACATTTCATATTCAAGATGTTCATATGTGTAGACATATAAGGAACTTAACAAAGATCTGAAGCCGAATCCATAGACATCTCCGTTTGTTCCACAAGAACCTTTCTCATTTAAGTAATGTCTTGCTGCTCTTGCAATACCTTCGTTCCAGATGTAAGCATCGCCATCTTCAGGGAATAAGGAAAGCTCGTCAATTGCTGTCTCAGAATAGTCATAGACATTCAAGTAATTGGACTTGTTATCTCTGATTGAGTTGATTTCGTTATAAAGATTGTAAGCAACATCTTGCATATTTGGAAGTTGAATTTGCTCATCATCATCAAGATTTCTCTATTCATTAATGAGTTGAGGCATCCATCCATCTTCGATCACATCTTAATTCCAATAAGTTGTATCTGACTCACATTGCTCATAGAATGGTTTCTTAAATTCAGGTAATAGAATTTCTCCAATCGTATCATCAAGTGCTCTATCTCTTCTCTCAGTTTCAAATTGAACTGGTGCTGGGAAAGGATTAGTTGCCAAACACTTTTCAATGTCTCCTAAATGAGCAGGTCTATTGCAAACAACTTGACAACAATGTTCATACTTTTCAAAGCTTGGAGGATTTATTAAGCAAATCTTTGCGCAATCTTCGAGTTCAGGAGTAAGTTCAAATCCAAGTTCATAAGGATACTCAGGATCATCTTTGACTACTGGATCTTCAGCTAGCTCAATAACACAAAGTTGACCAAGTCTTGGATGACAATTACAAGCAATACCAATGTGAGTAAAGCTTCCATGAAGTAATGCATTTCTTGCTGGATGAGATGGGTCGAAATCATCAAGAATCATGTCAAATATTGTCTCAAGGGATGAGACCCAGAAGAATTTCCAAGGCAAAAGATGGATTCAATGATGAGTCTTGTAACTTACATATTGATCAACAAATTCAGCTGTTGATGAATCATCACTTGCAAGTCCTGGAATGATTCTTTGACCTTCAATATTGGCTAAGTAGTCAGCAGCAGCATGTGCAAGTTCCTATGACCAGATCAATGGAGGTAAAGAACCTTCTTTTTCAATTGCAAGTGTTTCGACTTCATCTAAAAGGTTATCAAGTGTTTAAGGTCCAGATCTGAACATTCCTTTCCACATACAAGTCTCTTAGCTGTCAATTTGATCAAAATAGTCGAAGCATACGTAGTGATCGTCAATCTATCTTGTTTCAATTTGATCCTCAATAAATTCTGCAAGAGTGTCAAGATTGCTTCTGAAGCCATTAAGAACAGCCCACAAGTTTTTGATATTAGTTTTGTAGTTATAAGTATCGTCCTAAACATAATGGTATTCACTCTAGAAATGATAAAGTTCTTGATTCTTGAACTTATTCCATACTTCTTCCATGTCAAGAATTTACAAGCTGACATCATTATGAAGAAAATCATAAACATCATCAAAATCAGAAGTAAATGTTCCGTCTCCATTGATCAAATCAATGAGATCACCTTCAGGCTCTGGAGGACTTCTGACAAAATTGCCATTTTCATCTCTCTTTGGAATGTAAGGGAAATAGATTTTATTGTCTTAAGATAAAGAAGTGGGAATTTCTCCTGTCTACCACCACCATTGAAGAAAATCAAGATCAATTTCTTACTGTTATTCTGGTACAGGAGTTGGAGGATCCCAAAGTCCAGTGTTTGGATTGTAAGTTGCCAAGGTTTCATCTTGTGGAATGTATGGAGGTTATACAATAGGATTTACTGGATAGGCAGGATCAGTGATCAATGTGCTTGTTTGATCTGGAGGAATAGCTCCAACTTGAGGGTTTGAAGGAGTATTTACTGTTGATCCAACAACTGGGTTTGAAGATGTTGGAGAAGTCACGGGTTCTTGAACAACTGGAGGAGTGACTACTGGAGGAGTTACAACAGTAGGAGGAGTTACTGGAGGAGTAACAACAGGAGGAGTAACAGGATTTGTGACAACTGGAGGGGTCACAGGAGTAGGAGTTGGAGTTACTGGGGCTGTGGGAGTTGTCTACTAAGTTGTTGAAGATCCTGTTCCTGTTGTCGTTTCTGACGGGGTCGTTGGAGTGGTTGGAGTTGTTGTTGCAGGTTTAGCCTTTGCAGTTTGATAAGTAGTGTTCAAAAACCTCACATCGTTAGCTGTCAACGTCAATCCAGCCATATTCTTTGCTAAAACTTGAACTTGCATGACCGTCATGGCAGGGTTGTCAAACAAATAAGCTCCATACTAACTCAAAACAGGTTTAACCAAGCTAGCATCTAACAAAAGTGGATTATCAGGCTACGTCTAAGCGTAACTTGCTGCAAAAAGAAGCAGAGTGAAAGTTGAGACCATCACTAACTTCGAGCGACCCAA
>Ga0272412_1000232_pt1 | contig 14909 bp, 27 predicted proteins | sample WWTPWeurt_MetaT_FD_193540 | JGI IMG/M metagenome (GOLD analysis project Ga0272412, IMG submission 193540) | Metatranscriptome of activated sludge microbial communities from WWTP in Nijmegen, Gelderland, Netherland - WWTP Weurt (Metagenome... | ecosystem: Engineered > WWTP > Aerobic digester >...
CTCCAGGGAGCACATCTTTTGATGTAACCCCTTGCCGTGCAGCGGGTTGCGCCAAAAAACACCGGCGTTCGGTGCGCGGCGATCCAAAACCACCACCGGCAGACCACGAGTTGTCGGCCTTTGTCTATGCAAGAGCGAATTCAGATCCGGATGGAGGCCTACGATCACGAGGCTCTCGATCAGGCCGCGCTGGACATCGTCGAGACCAGCAAGCGTACCGGCGCCCGCGTGGCCGGTCCCGTGCCGCTGCCGACCCGCATCGAGCGCTACACCGTGCTGCGTTCGCCGCACGTCGACAAGAAGAGCCGCGAGCAGTTCGAGATCCGCACGCACAAGCGGCTGATCTACATCTCCGAGCCGACCACCAAGACGGTGGACGCGCTCAGCAAGCTGAACATGCCCGCCGGCGTGGACATCCGCATCAAGGCGTGCTGATTCGCCCGCACGCCAAGCGCTAACGGCACCAAAGAGAGCTGAACATGGTCGAGGTCAAGGTCTTCAAGGCAGGTGCGGTGTCGACGCAGCAGGTCGATGCTGGCGCGTTCGGCGAGAAGGTCCTCGGGCGCACGCTCAAGGACGCCATCGTGATGTACGAGGCCAATGCGCGGGCTGGCACCGTGCAGGCTCGGACCCGCTCGATGGTTCACGGTGGCAACAAGAAGTTGTGGCCGCAGAAGCACACCGGTCGCGCCCGCATGGGCACGACCAAGTCGCCGCTGTGGCGCGGTGGTGGTCGAATCCACCCGCCGGCGCCCCGCGAGCACGGTTTCGCGATGCCGAAGAAGGCCCGCCGCGTCGCGCTGCGCAACGCCCTCTTCACCAAGTTCCGCGACGGTGAGGTCGCCATCGCCGATGGTTGGCCGACCGGCAAGCCGAGCACCAAGTCGGCGTTCGCCATCCTGAGCAAGTTGGGCATGCATGGTAGCGCGACGGTCGTCACGACGGCCGTGGAGCGCAACCTGGTCCTGTCGCTGCGCAACGTGCCGATGGTCGACGTGCGCACGGTCGACGACCTCAACGCCCGCCAGGTCTTGCTGCGTCGCTACCTCGTCGTCACCCCCGCGGCCTACAGCGCCATCGAACAGCGCTTCGCGAAGAAGGAGTCGTGAGATGGTCAACCCCGCCCAATACTACGACGTCGTGCGTCGGCCGATCGTGACCGAGAAGTCCGCCGGCCTGCAGTCGCTGCGCAATCAGTTCACCTTCGAGGTCGCCTCGTCGGCCAACAAGGTCGAGGTCCGCAAGGCGATCGAGACCCTGTTCTCGGTCAAGGTCGAGAAGGTCACCATCGTCAGCATGCCGGCAAAGGCCCGCCGCATGTTCGGCCGGCCCGGCCAGACGAGCCCGTGGAAGAAGGCCGTGGTCACCCTGCGCAAGGGCGACACGATCGACGTCGCCTGATCAGGTCAGGAACCGCACTCCACGCCACGCATACCGAACCGCGCACACCGCACTACCGCATACCGCACCAAACCGAGGCGCAGCAATGCCAGTCAAGATCCACAAGCCAACGTCTGCAGGCCGGCGCAACTCGTCGGTGCTGGACTTCGGCCATCTGACCCGCGGGAAGCGTCGTGAGAAGTCGCTGACCGAGCGTCTGCACGACAAGACGGGCCGCAACGCCCTCGGCCACATCACGAGCCGGTTCCGTGGTGGTGGCGCCCGGCGCCTGTATCGCAAGGTCGACTTCATGCGCGACAAGGACGGCGTTCCGGCCGTGGTCGCCGCGATCGAATACGATCCCAACCGCACCGCGGATATCGCCCTGCTGCACTACGCCGACGGCGAGAAGCGGTACATCCTGGCCCCGAAGGGGTTGACCGTCGGCATGAAGGTCCTGTCGGGCCCGCAGTGCGAGCCGGACGTCGGCAACAGCATGCCGCTGGAGATGATCCCGCTCGGCCTGCAGGTTCACAACGTCGAGATGCAGCCCGGCCGCGGCGGCCAGATCGCGCGTTCGGCCGGCAACTCGTGCCAGTTGATGGCGCGCGACGGTGACTATGCGGTGGTGGTGCTGCCTTCCGGCGAGATGCGCAAGGTGCCGAGCAACTGCCGCGCGACGATCGGCGAGATCGGCAATGCCGACTGGCAGAACATCCGCTGGGGCAAGGCTGGCCGTGTGCGCTACCTTGGCCGCCGTCCGCACAACCGCGGCACCGCCCAGAACCCGGTCACGCACCCGATGGGTGGTGGTGAGGGTCGCACCGGTGGTGGTCGTCACCCGTGCTCGCCGACCGGCAAGCTCGCCAAGGGTGGCAAGACGCGTCGCGGCAAGGCCCGCAGCAACCAGTTCATTCTCCGGCGCCGTCCGCCGGGCAAGCACGTCGCCGTCGGCAGCGGTAGCTAAGCAGGAGATCCCCGATGAGTCGTAGTATCAGCAAAGGCCCCTTCGTCCATCCGAAGCTGCTGAAGAAGGTGGAGGCGCAGAACGCCAAGGGTACCAAGGACCCGATGCAGACCTGGTCGCGCGCCAGCGTGATCCTGCCGGATTTCGTCGGCCACACGTTCAACGTGCACAATGGCCGCGTCTTCCTGAAGGTCTACGTCACCGAGGACATGGTCGGCCACCGTCTCGGCGAGTTCTCGCCGACGCGCACCTTCCGTGGCCACTCGACCAAGAAGGAGGCTGTCAAGTGAGCTTCGAAGTCCGCGCCGTCCACCGTGGTGCCCGCATGGGCGTCTACAAGGCTCGTCGCATCCTGGCGCTCATTCGCGGCCGGTCCGTCAACGCGGCTCTCGATGAGCTGCGTCACGATCAGCACCGCGCTTCGCGCGCCATCTACAAGGTATTGGCTTCGGCGGTCGCCAACGCGCTGCAGAACCCCGCAGTGCGCGCCAATCGCCTCGTCATCGCCAAGACCTTCGCCCAGGATGGCCCCCTGCTGCCCGGTGGCATGCGCGTGCGTCCGGGTCCGCAGGGTCGCGCGATGCCGATCAAGCGTCGCACCTGTCACATCCACATCCACGTCGCCGATCCGCAGGCGGCGGGTGCCGAAGGCGAGCAGCAGTAAGCAGGAAGTCCACTAGGGCAGGCGCCAGGAACACGAACCATGGGTCAGAAAGTCCATCCAACCGGCTTCCGCATCGCGGTCACTGAGCAGTGGCGCTCGCGCTGGTACGCCAGCAAGCGCGACTTTGCCAAGAACCTGATCGAGGATCAGAAGATCCGCCGGTTCATCCGCAAGGAGTGGCAGTTCGCGGCGATCCCGAAGGTCGAGATCGAGCGCACCGGCGAACTCGTCACGGTGTTCGTGCACACGGCGCGGCCTGGTGTGCTGATCGGCAAGAAGGGCACCAAGGTGGACGAGTTCCGCCAAGTGCTCGAGAAGCTCACCGGCAAGCCGGTGCGCATGAAGATCATCGAGATCCACCGTCCGGAGATGGAGGCCAACCTGGTGGCCGAGGCGGTCGCCGAGCAGCTCGGCAAGCGCATCAACTATCGCCGGGCCCTCAAGAAGGTCGCGGACGCATCGATCAACGCCGGCGCCAAGGGCATCAAGATCCGCGTCGCCGGTCGCCTGCAGGGCGCCGAGATGTCGCGCATCGGCAACTTCCGCAAGGGCCGCGTGCCGTGCGGCACACTGCGGGCGCAAGTCGACTACGGCTTCGCGATCGCAGCGACCAAGTACGGCACGCTGGGCTGCAAGGTCTGGATCTTCCGCGGCGAGTACGGCCCCGGCGAGACGACCAACGGCCTGCTGCCGGTGCGCACCGGCAACGAACAGCCGAATGCCCCTCGCAGCTGAACCCGTAGCGCACAATCCACCACCGACCTTCCTCTCCGCTGACGCGCAGAACCAAACCAAGGCAGTCCAGCCATGTTGATGCCCAAGAGAACCAAGTGGCGCAAGCAGATGCGCGGCAAGATCCGCGGCGAAGCGACGCGTGGCAATGAAGTCGCGTTCGGCGAGTTCGGCCTGCAGTCGCTCGAGCCGGCGTGGGTTTCCGCCCGTGTGATCGAGGCAGGCCGCGTGGCCGCCCAGCGTGGCGCGCCGGAGGCCAAGGTCTGGATCCGCGTGTTCCCGCACAAGTCGGTCAGCAAGAAGCCCGCCGAAACGCGTCAGGGCACCGGCAAGGGCGATGTCGAATACTGGGCCGCGGTCGTCAAGCCGGGCACCATCCTCTACGAGATCGACGGCGTCACCGAGGAAGTCGCGAAGCGCACCTTCAACCGAGTCGCCCACAAGCTGCCGGTCCGCGTCCGTCTCGTCCGCCGTCGTCACGGCTGATCCCGAGTGAGCACAGCTGACCCCGAGCGAACACAGCAATGAAAAAGGCAATCACGGAAGTCCGCGGCCAGGACTCGGCGGAGCTGAAGAGCAAGCTCGCCGACCTGCGCAAGGAGCAATGGAAGCTGCGCTTCCGTGGCTCCGACGAAGAGGTCGCGAAGAACACCCGCCACGGTGAGATCCGTCGCACGATCGCGAGGATCCTGACGGTTCTGACCCAGCGCGAGAACGAGCAGAAGGCGGCCAAGCAATGAGCACTGAAGCCAACAATCCGGGCACCGGCACCCCCGAGCGCAACCAGCGCAAGGTCGTCCGTGGCATCGTGACCTCGAACAAGATGCAGAAGACCGTCGTGGTGCAGGTCGATCGCAAGGTCCGCCACCCGCTCTACGAGAAGTTCGTCTCGCGCCGCACCAAGCTCTACGCCCACGATGAGCAGGGCGAGGCCAAGATCGGTGACGTCGTCGAGATCGCGCAGACCCGGCCGCTGAGCAAGCTCAAGCGCTGGCGCCTCGTGCGTGTCGTGCAGAAGGCCCCGCAGGCCTGAGCCTCCTAGACCAATCGCACCAGCTAGCCGCGCAACCCAATAGCAGGGCCAGACAGGCCAGAAGCAGAGCCGGACAGGCAGGAGATTCCGATGATCCAAGAAATGTCGATGTTGGACGTGGCCGACAACACTGGCGCCAAGCGCGCCATGTGCGTGAAGGTCCTCGGCGGCAGCCGCCGTCGTTACGCCTCCGTCGGTGATGTCGTCATCGCCGTCGTGAAGAAGGCGCTGCCGACCGGCGAAGTGAAGGAGCACGAGGTCGTCAAGGGCGTCGTGGTGCGCACCTCGAAGCCCGTGCGCCGTTCTGACGGTTCCTACATCCGCTTCGATCGCAACGCGCTCGTGGTCATCGACAAGGAAGGCAACCCGCGCGGCACCCGCATCTTCGGCGCCGTGGCGCGTGAGCTGCGCGATCGCAACTTCATGAAGATCGTCTCGCTGGCGGAGGAAGTGGTCTGATGTTGTTCAACAAGCCAAAGCCCCGCCGTCGTGCGCTGCACGTCCGCAAGGGCGACAAGGTGGTCGTGACCAACGGCCAGTACAAGTCCGCCGAGCCGCGCGAAGTGCTCAAGGTCGACGCCGAGAACGGCCGCGTGATCGTCCAGGGCGTCAACCTGCGCTGGAAGCACCAGAAGCGCTCGCAGCAGAACCCGAAGGGCGGCCGCGTGCACCTCGAGCAGCCGATCGACGCCAGCAACGTGTTGTTGTTCAGCGAGAAGCTCGGCAAGGGCACTCGCACGAAGGTTCAGCGCATCGAAGGCAAGAAGGTCCGCGTCGGTGTGCGGTGCGGAACGAAGTTCGACTGAAGATGGCTGCCGGCTGCGCGCTGGCGAACGTGAGTGAGCCGAGCGCGGGTGCGGGCCGAATGCCTGCACTGGCCGAACAGACTGAGCTACCCAGAGACTCCCGATGACTACCACTGCCGAAGACAAGCCCAAGACGCTGCCGCGGCTCCAGAAACTGTACCGCGAGAAGGCCGTGCCGGCCCTGCGCAAGGACTTCGCGTACCCGAACCCGATGATGGTGCCGCGCCTGCTCAAGGTGGTCGTCAACATGGGCGTCGGCAAGGCGGTCGAGAACAAGAACCGCATCGAGTCCGCGACCAAGGACCTCACTGCGATCACCGGCCAGAAGCCGCTGATCCGCAAGGCCCGTGGTGCTGTCTCGGGCTTCAAATTGCGCGAGGGTTACCCCGTCGGTGTCGCCGTGACGCTGCGTGGCGCCCGCATGTGGGAGTTCGTCGATCGCCTGATCACGCTCGCAATCCCGCGCATCCGCGACTTCCGTGGCCTGCCGACCAAGCTCGACGGCCGCGGCAACTACACCATGGGCCTCTCGGAGCAGAGCGTGTTCCCGGAGATCCAGCTCGACAAGGTCGAGTTCGTGCAAGGCATGGACATCACGTTCGTCACCAACGCCCCGACCGACAAGGAAGGCCTGGCGCTGCTGACGCACCTGGGCATGCCGTTCCGTAAGTGAGTGGCCGCAAGTGATCGGCCGTTTGTGATCGGCCGCAAGTCTGCGGCGAACTGATCATCGTAGCCACCAAATAGCTTTCCACCGAGTCTGAGACACAACCCAGTCAGGGACACATGGCCAAGAAGTGCTTGAGGGTCAAACAGCAGCAGGAGCCGAAGTTCTCGACTCGGCGCTACCACCGCTGCCAGCTCTGCGGACGTGCCCGCGCCTATTACCGCAAGTTCGGCATCTGCCGGTGCTGTTTCCGGCAGCTCGCCCTCCAGGGCGAGATCCCCGGTGTCCGCAAGGCCTCGTGGTAGGAGTGACAAGACCATGATGACCGATCCGATTGCCGACATGCTGACGCGGATGCGCAACGCTCTGATGAGCGGAGCCAACCACTGCATCGTCCCCGGTAGCCGCCTCAAGGTGGGCATCCTGGACGCACTGAAGCGTGAGGGTTTCATCGACGGCTACCAGGTGGCCGCCGACGGACCGCGCTCCGTGATCCGTGTCGAGTTCCGCTTCGGGCCGGACGGGGAGCGCGTGATCACGTCGCTCGCCCGTTTCAGCCGGCCCGGCTGCCGCCGTTATCGTGCCTGCCGCGACCTGCCCCAGGTCCGCGGTGGTCTCGGCATCGCGGTCGTCTCCACCAACCAGGGCGTGCTGTCCGATCGCGAGTGCCGTGTGCGCCGCGTCGGCGGCGAGGTCCTCTGCACGGTCGACTGATCCACGCTCCGAGAAAGGACTGTCCAGCAGGACTGGCCAAGAGAGATTTGCAATGTCCAGAATCGGCAAGAAGCCAATCACTGTCCCGAAGGGCGTGACCGTCGAGGTCGGCAACGGCGTCGTCGCGGTCAAGGGCCCGAAGGGTGAACTCAAGCTGCCGCTCGCTGCGGTGGTGCAGGTCGCCGTGGAGGGCGCTACCGTCAGGGTCGACCCCGTCGACCAGGACCGCTTCTCGCGCGCCATGCACGGCACGACCCGCGCCAACATCGCCAACATGATCGAGGGCGTTTCCAAGGGCTACGAGAAGAAGCTCGAGATCAACGGCGTCGGTTACGAAGCCGAGGTCAAGGGCAAGAAGCTCGTGCTGAAGCTCGGCTTCAACCGTCCGGTGACCTACGATGTGCCGGCGACGGTCACCGTCGAAGCGCCGACGGTCACCAGCCTCCTCGTCAAGGGCATCGACCTGCAGCAGGTCGGCATGGTCGCGTCTTCGATCCGCAAGCTGCGCAAGCCTGAACCCTACAAGGGCAAGGGCATCAAGTACGCCGGCGAGGTCATCAAGCGCAAGGCCGGCAAGGCGTTCGCCTCGGGCGGCGCGTGAGGTCGGATCCGAGATCCAGGTTGGTTGCGACACTGAGTGCGACAGGTTTCCTTCAGAGCTAGTCTTCACCAGAACTAGTGTTCCCGCGATAGGGCGCTCCGAAGGGAGCGACACGAGATCCGCAGTATGGTTTCCACTTCGAAGAAGCATCAGAGCCGCCGCGACAAGGCAACCTCGCTGCGCAATCGTCTGCGCGGCGTCACCTCGCGGCCGCGGCTGTCCATCACCCGCAGCCTCGCCAACATCTCGGCGCAGATCATCGACGACTCGCGTGGCCACACGCTGGTGGCCGCGTCCTCGCTCGAGAAGGACGTCAAGTCGGCGATCAAGGGCATGCGCAAGACCGACGTTGCCAAGAAGGTCGGTGCCCTGGTTGCTGAGCGTGCCAAGCGGGCCGGCGTGTTGCAGGTCGCCTTCGACCGCGGCGCATTCAAGTACCACGGGCGCATCCGAGCGCTCGCCGACGCGGCGCGGGAAGCCGGCCTGCAGTTCTGATAGCTGCTTCTGCAGCGCCAACCACGAACTTCCAAACGAGTAGAGATATGGCCAAGGGCAAGTACGAACTGATCCCGATCGACGAAGCGTTGTCGGCGGATGTCGAAGACGACGTCGTGGCGATCAACCGCTCGGCGGCGGTCGTCAAGGGTGGCCGGCGTTTCTCCTTCAGCGCCCTGACCGTGGTCGGCAACCGCAATGGTCTGGTCGGCATCGGATACGGCAAGGGCCGTGAAGTGCCGAACGCGATCGAGAAGTCGGTGAAGGACGCGCGCAAGCAGATCATGCGCGTGCGCCGCGAGGGCAGCACGATCCCGCACTTCGTCGAGGGCCGTTATGGCGCGACCAAGGTGCGCCTGCTGCCGGCGGCGCCTGGCACTGGCATCATTGCCGGCAAGGCGGTGCGCAAGGTGCTCGAGCGTGCGGGCATCTCTGACATCCTGACCAAGAACTACGGCTCGACCAACGCTCTGAACGTGGTCAAAGCCACCATGATGGCCCTCAACAAGCTGCGCACCCGGGAACAGACCGTGGCGCTGCGCGGAGTGACTCTCGAATGAACCTCGCTGAAGCCAAGGCTCTGGGCAAGAAGCGACCGACGCGCCTGCGTGTCGGTCGTGGTATCGGTTCGGGGCTCGGCAAGACGTCGGGCCGCGGCCACAAAGGCGCCAAGGCCCGTTCCGGTTGGTCCAGCCGTCTCGGTTGGGAAGGCGGCCAGATGCCGCTCTACCGCCGACTGCCGAAGGTCGGTTTCAACAACAAGATCTTCGAGAAGGTCTACACGGTCATCAACGTGTCCGACCTCGAGGTCTTCGATGCCGGCGCCACGGTCGATCTCGCGGCCGTGCTGGCGAAGGGCCTTACCTCGAAGGAGAAGCACTCGGACCTGTTCAAGGTGCTCGGTGACGGCAAGCTCGGCAAGGCGCTGACCGTCAAGGCCGACTCTGTGACCAAGAGCGCTCGCGAGAAGATCGAAGCCGCTGGCGGCAAGGTCGAGTTGATCGAGAAGAAGCAGATGCGGCCCAAGTTCGTCGCCAAGGACGGCACCTCGCGCAAGCCGGGTTCGCCACGCCTGCGGCGGCCGGCCAAGAGCAAGTAGGTTGGCGAGCGGGGTGCCCGGGTGCATCACCCAGCGCCGCCCCGCCAGCGTCCCCGACGGTCGACTTCTGCAGCAGATCAGTAGGCAGCAGCACTTCCACCTGACATGAACCTGTCCATCACCAACCTGTTCAAGGTGCCCGAGATCCGGACCAAGATCCTGATCACGCTCGGGCTGCTGTTGGTCTATCGGATCGGGTTCTTCATTCCGCTGCCGGGCGTCGACTTCCGGCCGATGCTCGAACAGTCGCAGGACCTGGGCGGCATCGGCAAGATCTTCGGCATCATGAACGCCCTCACCGGCGGTTCGCTGCAGAGCGCGACGATCTTCTCGCTCGGCGTGATGCCCTACATCTCCGCCAGCATCATCTTCAGCCTGCTCGCCAAGGCCGTGCCGGCGATCGAAGCCGTCGCCAAGGAAGGTCAGAGCGGACAGCGCAAGATCAACCAGTGGACTCGACTGGCCACGGTCGGCATCTGCCTGGTGCAGTCCTGGTTCGTGATCAGCGGCACTCTCGGCGCTACCGAGGGCTCGCGCGACCTGTTGTATCCCGGCGTGCGCGAGTGGTTTGGCATCTACGCGATGGTGGTCATGCTGGCGTTGACCGCCGGCACGATGTTCGTGATGTGGCTCGGTGAGCAGATCACCGAGCATGGCATCGGCAACGGCATCTCGCTGATCATCATGGCGGGCATCATCTCCAACCTCTACCCGTCGCTTTCGGTCTACTTCCAGACCGGTTGGGACCGTTCGGGTTGGCAGAACCTGCTGCTGTTCACCGCCATGTTCGGCGCCGTGGTCGTGGCCGTGGTCTACATGACCAAGGCAACCCGCCGCATCCCGATCCAACAGGCCAAGCAGGCGCGGGGTCGCAACGTCTACGGCGGTCAACAGCACTTCCTGCCCTTCAAGCTGAACCAAGCCGGTGTGATGCCGATCATCTTTGGCTCGGCGCTGCTGATGATCCCCGCGATCCTCGGCCAGGCCTTGCACAGCACCTTCCTCGAGCAGGCCTTCGGCCAGCAGCGTGGCTTCTGGTTCGTGACCAGCTTCACGGTGCTGATCTACTTCTTCGCCTTCTTCTGGACTTCGATGATGTTCCAGCCGAACGAGATCGCGAAGAACCTGCAGGAGGGCGGCTCGTTCATCCCCGGCATCCGGCCGGGCAAGCCGACTGCCGAGTTCCTCGAGGGCACCATGGTGCGGATCACCCTGATCGGCGCCACCTTCTTGTCGATCGTCGCCGTGTTCCCTTCCCTGTTCCGGGGCAGCCACGGCAATCTCGAGCAGGTGATGGTGTACTTCATGTCGGGCACCTCGATCCTGATCGTCGTCGGCGTCGCCCTTGACATGGTCGAGAAGCTGAACGCCCTTCTCGTCATGCGCAACTACGAGAACGTCGTCAAGGAAGGCGAGGCGAGTGGTTCGGGCAGCGGTTGGGGCCGCCGCAGCAGCTGATGGCCACCCCCGTGAACGCACGCTGTGTCTTCCTCGGCGCCCCGGGTGCCGGCAAGGGCACCCAGGCCAAGCGGGTCGCCGCGAATGGGGGCCTCGCGCACATCTCCACGGGCGACATGCTTCGGCAGGAAGTCGCTGCGGGCAGCGAGCTCGGCCGCAAGGCCAAGGGTTTCATGGACACCGGTGCGCTGGTGCCCGATGACCTGATCATCGACATGGTCAAGGTTCGCATCGCCCAGCCGGATGCGAAACTCGCCTGGATCCTCGACGGCTTCCCCCGTACACTGCCGCAGGCCATGGCCCTCGACAGTGCGCTGCCGAAGGCCACGGCTGTTTCCCACGTGATCTACTTCGCTGTGCCGGAGCAGATCTTGGTCGGTCGTCTGACGGGCCGCCGCACTTGCTCCAAGTGCGGCGCGATCTGGCATGTCGAAACCAAGCCGACCAAGGTCGCCGACACCTGCGATCTCTGTGGCGGCCGTACGACCCAACGGTCGGACGACCATCCGGAGAAGATCGCCGTTCGTATGCAAGAGTATCGGCAGCTCACGACGCCGCTGTTGGCGTACTACAAGGGCCGCCAGGTTCTGCGGGAGATCGATGCCAATCGATCCCCCGAAGTCGTTTTCCAGGAGCTGTTGAAGTTGATGCAATGACTATCGGCGAGGAACCCGCAACGGGGGACGTAAGTCCCTTGGGTGAGACTTCGGGCGCGAAGAGCGCCACCGTGGTCGCCACCCTGCCGAACGGGATGTTCCGAGTCGCCATGCCCGACGGGCGAGAGATGGTGGCCCACGCTGCCCTGGACCTGCGCAAGGCGTTCACTCGCCTGATTGCCGGTGACGAGGTGCAGGTCGAGGTGTCGCCGTTCGACCCATGCAAAGCACGGATCGTCAAGCTCATCAAGTTCAGAAGCAGCAAGCCAGCACCCCCGATTTCCCCCTACAAGCGAGAACTGTCGTGAAGGTCAGAGCCAGCGTTCGGCGCATTTGCGAGCACTGCAAGGTTGTGAGGCGCGGCGGCGTTGTGCGCGTCATCTGCAGCAATCCCCGGCACAAGCAGCGCCAAGGCAAGTAATCGTCAGGAAAGCACATGCCACGTCTCCTCGGTGTCGACATCCCCAACGAGAAGCGCATTGAGATCGCGCTGCAGTACATCTATGGCGTCGGTCCCTACCTGGCCCGCAAGGTCTTGAAGGAACTCGCCATCAACCCGGCGGTGCGCGCCAAGGACCTGAAGGACGACGAGGTCGCCAACATCGCGAGCTACCTCGAGAAGAACTACCCGGTCGAGGGTGCTCTGCGTCGCCTGACGATGCAGAACATCAACCGGCTCAAGGAGATCTACTGCTACCGTGGTCTCCGCCACCGCCGTGGTCTGCCGGTTCGCGGCCAGCGCACGCGCAGCAACAGCCGCGGCCGCAAGGGCCCGCGCAAGACCGTCGCCAACAAGAAGATCCTGAGGAAGTGACCCGATGAGTTCGCAACCCGCTGAGAAGAAGAAGGGCAAGGTTCGCAAGAACGTCGGCAAGGCCGTCGCCCACGTGAAGGCATCGTTCAACAACACCATCATCACGGTGGTGGATGCTGGTGGGCAGGTCATCGCCTGGGATTCGGCTGGCACGATCGGCTACAAGGGCTCGCGCAAGAGCACGCCGTTCGCGGCGCAGCGCGCTGCCGAGAAGGTCGCGGACAAGATCAAGAAGATGGGCGTGCACGAGATCGAGGTGCTGGTGCGTGGCCCGGGTTCGGGCCGTGAATCGGCGATCCGCGCGCTCGCCAACTCCGGCATCGAGGTCAAGTCCATCGAGGACATCACCCCACTGCCGCACAACGGCTGCCGGCCGCGCAAGCGCCGCCGCGTCTGATCGCCAGCCCCGATCGCCCAACAAGAAGAATCACTGAACTGCAATGGCCCGCAACGATACGAACGTCTGCAAGCTGTGCCGCCGCGAGGGCGTCAAGCTGTTCCTGAAGGGGCAGCGCTGCTACTCGGAGAAGTGCGGCGTGAATCGCCGCAACTACCCGCCGGGTCAGCACGTGCGCCCGAAGAAGGGAACCGACTACGGCACCCAGCTGCGCGAGAAGCAAAAGTGCAAGCGCATCTATGGCGTGCTCGAGCGCCAGTTCCAGCACTACTTCGCGATGGCCCAGCGCCAGAAGGGCAACACGGGTGAGAACCTGTTGGTCCTGATGGAGCGGCGGCTTGACAACGTCGTGCTGAGCCTCGGCCTCGCCTTCTCGCGCTTCGACGCGCGGCAGATGGTCGCACACGGCCACGTCTACGTGAACAAGAAGCGCCTGGACATCCCGGCCTACCTGGTTCGCACCGGCGACGAGATCGAAGTTCGTGGCGCGGACAAGATCAAGAAGAAGGCCGGCGACGCCATCGAGATGAACAAGGGCCGGCCGCTGCCGGCGTGGCTCGAGGCGCAGCCGACCGAGCTCAAGGGGCGCGTCATCCAGCTGCCGAAGCGCGAGGACGTCAACGTCGAGATCAACGAGCAGCTCATCATCGAGTTGTGCTCGAAGTGATCGGCCGGGCCTTCCGACCGACTACGCATCGGGTCATCACACCCACCGGGTGTCTGGCCCTCTGACCATCAGGCCGGCTGGGCAAGCAAGCCGGCCAACCAGCACAAGCTCAGCAGGAGATCGTTATGCGGATTCGTTGGCGCAACTTCGAACTGCCGTCGCAGGTCCGGCTCGATCGTGACACGGCGACGCCCACCTACGGTCGTTTCCTCGTCGAGCCCTTCGAGAAGGGCTTCGGCACGACCATTGGCAACGGCCTGCGCCGTGTGTTGCTGTCGTCGATCGAAGGCACCGCGGTCACGTGGGTGCGGGTCGATGGCGTGGTCCACGAGTTCTCGACGATCCCGGGCGTGCTCGAAGACGTCACGCAGATCGTCCTGAACATCAAGAAGCTGCGCGTCAAGCTGCACACGGACGCGCCGACCACGCTGCGCCTGGAGGTCAACCAGAAGGGCGAGGTGCGGGCCGAGAAGATCGAAGGCGACCACAACGTCGAGATCGCCAACCCGGACCTCAAGATCTGCACCCTCACCGAGGACGTGCGTTTCTTCTGCGAGATGCAGGTGCGCAAGGGCCGCGGCTACGTCACCGCCGAGGAGAACGTCACCGAGGAGCAGGAGATCGGCACCATCCCGGTCGACTCGATCTTCAGCCCGGTGCACCGCGTCAAGTACACCATCGAGAACACGCGCGTCGGCAAGTCGACCGACTACGACCGCCTGGTGCTCGAGGTCTGGACCGACGGTACCGTGTCGCCGGAGATGGCCCTCGTCGAAGCGAGCAAGATCTACCGCAAGCACCTCAACCCGTTCGTGCAGTACTTCGACCTCAAGGAAGACCTCGCGGTCGAGGGCGGCGTGCTGGCGCCGGAAGGTGACGAAGGGGCACGTCGTCGTGAGATGGCGGACCTGCTCAGCAAGGGCATCGACATGCTGGAGCTGTCGGTGCGTTCCAAGAACTGCCTGGACAGCGAGAACGTCGCCACCCTGCGCGATCTCGTGGCGATGTCGGAGACGGAGATGCTCAAGGTGCGCAACTTCGGCAAGACCTCGCTCAAGGAGGTCAAGAGCAAGCTCGCTGCGCTCGGCCTCTCGCTCGGCATGAACGTCGAAGACTACAAGTAAGCAGAATCTGAGATCGAGGTAATGCGGCCATGAGGCACAAGGTTGCTGGCAAGTCGTTGGGTCGGAACACGGCGCATCGCGCTGCGTTGCGCAAGAACTTCACTGTTTCGGTCATCATGCACGAACGCGTGGAGACGACCTTGGCCAAGGCCAAGGCGCTGCGAGCGTTCGTCGAGAAGGTGATCACCCTGGCGCGCAGCTCCGATGCCGCGACGAAGGTGCACCGGGTCCGCCAGGCGGTCTCGCTGCTGCAGGACAAGACTGCGGTGAAGAAGCTGTTCGACGTGATCGGGCCGCGTTTCGCCAATCGTCCGGGTGGCTACACCCGCATCCTGCGGTTGCCCGACTACCGCATCGGTGATGGTGGTGCGAAGGCGATCTTCGAGCTCGTCGACAACAACGTGCTCGAGCAGAAGCTCAAGGCTGTCGAAGCCGCGCAGCAGGAAGCGCCCGAGACGGCTACGGCCAACGCCTGATCGGCGCCCTCGGCGCCCCTGGCGCCGAGGGTCTCGCCGCTGCGTGATCTGCGTTGTGCGGGCCCTGTCGTTGGCGACGCACCGCCGCCTCATCGCTCACGAACGCGTGAACGACATGTTGTCGGGCCCAACCAGCAGGGCGAAGGCGTCGAGCAGGTC
>Ga0272412_1000237_pt1 | contig 14800 bp, 14 predicted proteins | sample WWTPWeurt_MetaT_FD_193540 | JGI IMG/M metagenome (GOLD analysis project Ga0272412, IMG submission 193540) | Metatranscriptome of activated sludge microbial communities from WWTP in Nijmegen, Gelderland, Netherland - WWTP Weurt (Metagenome... | ecosystem: Engineered > WWTP > Aerobic digester >...
GTTTGGCTAAAACAGCTAATATATTACCATTAGACAAAATAACAATTGTTAAACTTTTTAAAAAATTTGAAGAAAACGGTGTTGCTGAATACACAAGTAAACCAATCGATGAAAAAAAACTTTTTTTATTATATTGAAAAATAGCATGTAACTTGTTTGAAGAAAAAAAGGAAGACCAAACATTATTTTGTAAACAGACGTGTTTTATTTTATCAATAGTAGGTGTAAAAACACGATAAAAAGACAAGAAAATAAAATAATCAAAATAAACAAACAATCACCTATAATGTAAATAAAAAAAAGCTTTTTTATTTAAAAAAACACTATTTTTTAATAACATAAATTTAAAAAATAACTACTTTCAAACCAAAAGAATTAACAGTACTTCAAACTGTTTTTAAAGATGTAGACAATGGCAAAAAACTAAACTTAAACCGACAAAGTTTTAAAAGATCAAACAAGTTTACACACATTATATTTTTGTTATGCATACGGTCAAAATGTCAAACCTGGACCGATTTTTGAAATTTTATAATACTAAGTATATACATAGTAACAGGAGACAAAACCAAAAAAGAAAATGTACGGTTTTCATAAATAAAAATTCGTACACAGATAACGAAATAAGGAGGTAACTCTTTTGTAAACTCGTTAAAATCTTTACAAAATTTTGCTGTATTAATACCTAAGTTACCCAATATTGTACCTAGTGGTGGGCCTGAATCTGCAGTTGCTGATCTCAAATAAACGTCTATTACATGACGTAACAAAATATTTGCCCTAATTAATTCCTTCATAATAATAAAAATTAAAATAAATTAGTAATAACACCAGCACCTATAGTTAAAGTACCTTCACGCATAACAAATTTTAAACCCATATTTAATGGTCAAGTGTCAACGAGATCAACTTTAAAAGCTAGAGAATCACCTGGCATGACAACAGAAACATTTTCTGGTAGAATAACTGATCCTGTTATATTAGATGTTCTAAAAAAGAACTGCGGTTTATAATTAGTTACAAATGGTTTATGTCTGCCACCTTCTTTTTTTGTCAAAATATAAACTTTAGCTTCAAAAGACTTATAAATTTTCATAGAATTAGGAGTAGCAAGAAGATAACCTCTTTTTACAGTATCTTTTTTTATATTTTTAATAAGAATACCAACGTTATCACCAACTTCAGCTGTAGACATCGTTTTATGAAACATCTCTATTGCTAGACAAGCTGTTTTACGAATATCTTTACCTAATAAATCTAATTCATCATTCTCCTTCAAGGCACCTTGCTCAATTTTACCTGTAACGACAGTACCACGTCCTGTAATTACATGTACAGATTCAACAGATAGTAAAAAAGGTGCATTTATTAAACGCTGTGGCTGTGGAATATAAGTATCAACAGTATTCATTAAATTTTTTACAGAGCCTAAACCTAATTCGGTACTATGCTCCATATCTTCCTCTAAAGCTGTACGCGCTGAACCCTTAATAACAGGCAAATCTGCAGGATAGCCGTAGGTTTCTAATAGCTCTCTAACCTCCATTTCAACCAGATCTTTCATATCTGCTTCAGCCATAGAATCTAACTTATTAACATAGACAACTATGTGTGATATACCGACTTCTTTCGCAAGAATAACATGTTCTCTTGTTTGAACTTGTGGGCCATCATTAACCGCAACAACCAAAATAGCGCCTTCCATCTGAATAGCACCCGTTAACATATTTTTAATGTACTGTTGATGACCTGGACAATCTATATGTGAATAATGTCTTTTTTCTGTTTCATACTCAATATGAGACGCATTAATAGTAATACCACGAGCACGCTCCTCAATATTACTATCGATATCAGAATAAGATTTAAAAACTGTATTACCGACATTTTGCAAACATTTTGTAATAGCAGCAGTTAAAGTAGTTTTACCATGATCAACATGACCTATTGTACCTATATTACAATGTGGTTTGTTACGCTCAAATTTTACACGAACTTTTTTTTTTGCCAACATACGTTATAAAATATATTATAATTTTTTAATTTCCAACAAGATTTTCATCATTTTCATCGTTATTAAAACGACGTTTTTTCATTTTACTAAAAACTTTTAATAACAAATGACGATTTAAGCTACCAGCTTTATAAACGGCTTGTTTACGCTCTATAGCAGGACCTTTACCATAAATAGAAGAAATTAAAACATCTACTACAGAATTTACAGACAAGCTACCACTTTTATCTCTTAATAATTTAATTACAAATTTTGTACCTAAAGTTACTTTCTTTTTTTCAGTAATCGGCAAAGGAACACCCACTGAGCGACCTCCTAACTTTAAAGGCAATAAATAAATATTAGGAGTAGACATCATCATTGAAACTAAAAAAGTTTTATAAGGATCTGAAAATTCTTTTCTTTTTAAGCCTTGCTTAATAAAGACAAAATTATTAAACGCACGTAATTTTAAACCAGAAAAAATTAAAGAACCAAAAAATACAGTATGATAACGGAATCATAATTGTCAATAAAAATTATCAAATAATGTTCTTAATTGTCGAAGTCTTATTCTTTGTAACCCATAACGCATAGATATTATTTATATCGTTTTACCCCAAATTTAGAACGTCGCTTTCTGCGGCCAAAAAGTTCAACTTTATTAAAATCGTATAATCCACGTACCAGATGATAATTTATACCTGGACTATCTTTAGGACCATGACCTCTAACAAAGACGACAGAATGCGCCTGCAAAAAATGCTCACCTATCCCTGGTATTTTAGCAAATAATCTTTTACCATTAAATAAAAGACGTACTTTAGCATAGGTACGTTTAGCTGAATTAGGTTTACGTGGAGACATCGTAGCAATTTTATAAACAACACCTTTACGATGAGGTGCTCCTGCAAAAGCACGTGCTCTTAAACGCACATATTTCTTTTTTCGGGCACCCCTTGCCAATTGCAAAATAGTAGGACACATAGCTTTTATTTTTAATATATAACTTTTTTAAATCAAATACTTTAATACTAAGAATATAAAAATAATTCAAACGACCACTACTATTTACGTGGAAGCTCTATGAATCTTCTGAAAAGTTTTCTCAAATAATAATCCTTTAAATTAACTGGAGCTTCTGTAATATCCGTTCATACAGGTAAAACAGAGGCATAAGATGCACCATGCAAAACGATTGGCATAAAAGCATGGGCAACTCCACAAATTTCTGAACATTGTCCATAAAAAATACCTGGTCTACGTATCATGGAGATATATTGACTTAAACGACCAGGTACTGCATCTACTTTTATACCTAATTGTGGTAAAGCTCAAGCATGTAAAACATCAGCAGAAGTAATTAAAAATCTTAAACCTACACTACAAGGAACAATTAAAGGATTATCTACTTCTAGAAGACGTTTTTGACCTAATTCTAGACTATCCGTAATAACCATACAACTATCAAACTCAAATGTGCTATAAAGTGCAGGATCCTCCAAAGAAAATGTTACAAGGCTTGGTGTTCTAGGAAACTGTGCATTTAAATAAGCTATAGGCAATCAGCCATCGAATTCATAAGATCAAAATCATTGATGACCTACTACTTTAATTGTAAACTCTGGATCTAAATCTTCATCAATTGAGTATATTAATAGTATAGATGGTACTAATATCAACAAAATAATAACACTAGGAAACGTAGCTCAGATAACCTCTAATAATGTACTATGTTTAAACTGCTGCACCGTCAAAAAAGGACTATGCTTTGTTGTTAATGCAGAATCGAAGCTAGCGACACGACCATAAAAAAAATAACCATTATTAGTTGAACCAAATAATAAATTATCTAAATATTTTTGTGTTCAAAGCTCACGAAAAAAATCAAAAGAGATATCCTCAGTACTACTAATTCAATAAGGTACATGAATACCATCTTTAAAAAGAGATTGATCAAGATTAAAAAAAAGGAAATTAGAAAAAAAACTCAAATTTTTTGTAAAATCGCCTGACTTTACAGACGGCACTAAATAAAAGACATCCAGAAGAATTGTAGAAAGAATAGATAAGTAATCTTTATAGATTTCTACATAAAACAATATAACTAAACTATAAAGATTTAAAATAAATTTATTCGAAAAAAAAATTCTCAAAAAACCTACTTGTTTATTAAAAGAACTTCATAAAGAATCCTTTAAAATTTTATATAATGTTCAATAAACAATAGTAAGAATAAGAACAAGGTATCACATAACATTATTATGAACACCTATCAAACTTTCTATATATAACGTTGCTGGATCTTTAAAATCCATGACAAAAGAAAGTGATTTTAGCACATCAGTAAAATTAAATGACATACATTAAGATTTTAACAGAGAAATTAAATCAATAGAAATACCACCACGTAAACGGTAATAAACAATTAAAATAGCTAAACCAAGCGCACTCTCAGCTGCTGCCACTGTTAGAACTAACAAAGCATAAAGTTGTCCTAAGATATCATCTAAATATACAGAAAAAATAACAAAATTTATATTTGTTGATAATAGAATTAATTCTAACGATATTAATATAATAATAACGTGTTTACGTGAAAGAAACATACCAAAAGTACCAATTAAAAATAAACAAACAGATAATAGGATATAAAAAGACATATATTAACGAATACATTTTGTGATAAAAGAGTCATAAAATGATAAATTTCCCAAAGTTTTTAGATAAGAAAAACGGAAACCATCATTAAATTTTAAAATATTATCACCACGTCAAACATAAACATCATAGATCAATTTTTCAAATACATTATTTAATGGAAACAAAAAAAACACCAAAGAAAAATAAGAAACTGTTAAAAATTGACCTATTTCAAGATAAGGCGAGATAACAGGTAAACTACCTATTCAACCCAGTAATAAACAATCAACAACAAAAAATCAAAAAAAAAAGAGAATAATGGACGAAAAGTACCACTACGTATAATAGTGTTTTTTAAGACAAAAGGTAAAATTAATAGAGCAACTACAAAACAAGCAATAAGAAAAATACCTAATAATTTATCAGTAACAGAACGCAGAACAGCATATAATGGAAGAAAATACCACTCTGGTACAATATGAGAAGGTGTAACTAAAGCATTAGCAATATTATAATTATCAGAATGCCCTAACCAATCAGGAAACATAAAGATTATATATAAAAAAATTATTCAAACTAAAACTATTGAATAAAGATCTTTCAATCCATAATAAGGTAAAAAAGGAATGTTATCTAAACGAGAAGATAAGCCTAATGGATTAGATGAGCCAAACTCATGTAAAAAAAACATATGAAGAATAGCTACAGCTAAAATAACAAAAGGTAAAGTAAAATGCAAACTATAAAAACGATGTAATGTAACATCATCTATGGAATAACCGCCTCATAATAAAAAAAGAATATCTGGGCCTACTAATGGTATGGCACCTAACAAACTAGTAATAACCATGGCACCCCAGAAACTCATTTGTCCTCAAGGTAGAACATAGCCTAAAAAAGCAGTAGCAATCATTAAAAATCATATAAGAACACCAGAAAGTCATAACAATTGTCTAGGAAAAGCAAATGAGCCATAATATATACCTTTAAAAATATGAATATAAACAACAAAAAAAAATCAAGAAGCACCATTTGCATGCAAATATCTTATTCATCAACCAAAATATATTTCATTATTAATATTTACAATAGTAGCAAATGCTAATGAAACATTGGGGTTATAAAACATTGCAAGTAAGATACCTGTTATAACCTGAGAAACTAAAAAATAAAAAGCTAATAAGCCAAAGTTATACCAGTAATTAAAATTAGAAGGTGACGCATAAAAAAAGCCACTTGCACGTAAAATCCAGAATAATAAACTACGAGATCAAAGACGCATAAAAATTTTTTTCAAATTAGAAAGGAAAAAAAAAAGTCAAAAAATGAACAACTAAAAGTAATATACACTTAAAAATTAGCGATCAACCTCACCAAAAACGAGATCTTGAGTACCTATAACTGTAACAAGATCCGCTAAAAATAGACCTCTAGTCATAAAATCTAAACCCTGAAGATGTAAAAATCCTGGAGACTTAATTCGACATCTATAAGGCCTATTAGAGCCACTAGATACTAAGTAAACACCGAATTCACCTTTAGGTGCTTCAACAACAGAATAAGTTTCTTCACAAGGAACAAAAAAACCCTCACTATATAATTTAAAGTGATGTATCAAGGATTCCATTGAATATTTCATAAATGCTCTAGAAGGTGGTGTTAATTTATTATCGTCTACAAAATGAATATGAATATCTTTTGATTTTAAATACTGCAACAAGTTAAGTGCTTGATACATAATATTTAAGCTTTCACGCATTTCTTCGACGCGAATCATATAACGATCATAACAATCACCAAATTGACCAACAGGTACAGAAAAATTAAAAAAATTATAGGCATCGTAGGCTTCAATTAAACGCAGATCCCAAGAAAAACCAGAGCCTCTTAGCATGACTCCGGTAAAAGCTCAATCCAGAGCTTGCTGTTTTGTAACAATACCAACATTTACTAGACGCTGTTTTCAAATTCTATTATATGTAAGCATTTCGCGCATCTCATCAATTCGATAATAAAATTGTTCAATGAATAAATAGATATCTTCTAACAAACCAATAGGAAGATCTTGCGCAACACCACCAGGCCTTATGTAACTTGTATGAAAGCGTGCACCAGAAACACGTTCGTAAAACTCCATTAATTTTTCACGTTCTTCGAAACCTCAGAGAAAAGGAGTTAAAGCACCAACATCTAAAGCATGTGTTGTCAATGCAAGTAGGTGATTTAATATACGAGTAATTTCACAATAAAGCACACGAATAATTTTAGCACGAAAAGGTATTTCTAATTTTAAAAGATTCTCAACAGCTAAAGAATAAGCATGTTCTTGTGCCATCATACTAACATAGTCCAACCTATCAAAATAAGGTAGAGCTTGTATATAAGTTTTATATTCAATTAATTTTTCAGTACCTCTATGTAATAAACCAATATGTGCATCAACTTTTTCTACAATTTCACCATCCAAATGTAAAACTAAACGAAGAACACCATGCGCCGCTGGATGCTGCGGACCAAAATTCATTGTCATATTTTTAACTTTAGTAAAAAATTTCAACATATATAATTATTGTCAAGTACTTCAAGGGCTATCAAATTTAAAAAACCTAAATTTCTGTGTAGCCTCAACAGGTTCAACAAAAATAGACTGATACAAGTCATCAAACCGTAATTCTGTAAATCCTATAAGAGGGAAATCTTTACGCAAAGGATAACCTTGGAACCCATAATCAGTTAGTATTCTACGCAAATTTTTATGCAACAAAAATTTAATACCATACATATCTCAAGCCTCACGTTCTAATCAAGAAGAAGAGGCATAAAAAGAGCTTAAAGATAAAACAGGTGTAATAGAAGCAATAAAAATTTTTATATAAAAACGAAAATTAAAAAGATTATTTCAAAACGCATAATTTAATTCAAATCTATTAGTTAAACGATTAGGATAATCTATAACAACGATATCAAGTAAAGAACTAAAATATAAAATAGAGCTATATTTAACAATAACAATTGCATAATAAAAATTATACTGTGATATTATAAAATATAAACTATTTCTTTTTAGAAGAAGGCCCTTCAAAAAAAGAGACAAGAACGGATTAGACAGGATAGAAAAATATTTTGCTAAAACTAAAAATTGATGATAATAGACACCTCAAAAATAAACAAATTTCATAAAATAAATATTATTCCCAATCTAAAGCACCTTTAACTCACTCATATACGAAGCCTATCGTTAAAATAAATAAAAAAATAAATATTGAATAAAACCCAAAAAAACTTAATTTACCAATACTGACAATTCAAGGAAACAAAAAAGTAATTTCAAGATCAAAAATAATAAACAGAATAGCTACTAAATAGAAACGTACCTCAAACTTACTACGAGCGTCACCTCAAGGATTAAAACCACATTCATAAGAAGAAAGCTTTTCAGCGTCAGGCGTTTGATAAACAAGAAAAAAAGATACTGAAAATAAAACAATACCTAGCACTACTGCAAAGAAAAAATATTTAAATATTATTAAGTATTCTATAAACATAAAATTAAACTATAAAATAAAAGTTGTAAATTTAAATAAAGAAACTAAAGAAAAATCCAAAATAAATTTAGGATATAAACCTAAAGCAAGTACCAAAATAGTAAAAATAAAAAGTATAACAAACTCTAATCTTAAAAGATCACAAAAATATCTAATGAAAAATTTAGGCACTGGACCAAAAAATATTCTACTATAAAAAAATAATGAATAAATCAAGCTCAATATCATAGCAAAAGAAGATAAAAATATAACAGCATTACTAAAATAAAAACCGCCAACAAGGATAAAGAACTCACCCACAAAATTAACAGTACCTGGAAAACCAAAATTCGAAAAAATAAAAAAAAAATATAATAAAGAAAAAATAGGCATAAAAGTGCTTAAACTACCATAGTAAAAAATAATTCTTGTTTTATAACGATCATAAAGTACACCAATACCCAAAAAAAGAGCGCCAGAAGTAATAGCATGACCCAACATCATAATAAAAACACCAAAAATACCTAAAATATGTTGACTAAATAAGCCTATTATAGAAAAATTCATATGTGCAATAGAGGAATAAGCAATAGTTTTTTTAATATCAATCTGACTAAAAGCTACCATTGAAGAATACAAGAAACCTATAAGTGCCAATACAAAAATAAGAAAAACCAGGTCATTATATAGTGTTGAAAAAGATATTAAAAGCAATTTTAACATAGCATAAGAACCCAATTTTAACAAAATACCAGCAAGTATTACTGAACCGGGCGTAGGCGCTTCAACATGTGCCTCTGGCAATCAAATATGAACTGGTAACATTGGTATCTTGACAGCAAAACCAAAAAACATAAAAATAAAAAAAAAGAATTGACGCGACTCAAAGAAATAAGTATTTATAAAAAAATCAAAAGAAGAGGATCCGCTATAAAAAAAGATATTGAAAAAGCAGAGCAATACAAAAATAGAACCTAACAAAGTATAAACAAAAAATTGATAAGAAGCGTAAATTTTACGACTACGACTACCTCAAATACCTATTATAAAAAACATAGGTATTACAATACCTTCAAAAAAGATATAAAAAAAAAATAAGTCAGCGACAGAAAATAAATTAAATAGAAGCCACAAAGAAAAAAACAAAAAAAAAGAATACAGCGCAATTTTATAACGTAAAAACCAGTAAGCAAGAAAACAAAAAAAAAGAATAAAGGCTGATAATAAAATTAAAAAAATAGAAACAGAATCTATAGCTAATATATAAGTTAATTTAAAAAAAAATAAATGATAAAAAGAAAAAACAGTTTGATATCAAAAAATAGATTTGTTAATGAATAGTAAAAAAGAAAAAGAAATTAAAAGAAAAAATAAAAAAAAGAACAGAGAAATAATTCTAACAAAATTATGCATAAAAAACAAAACGAGTAAAATAAACCAGGAAAAAATGAAACAAATAATTAAAATGCTGAATCAAAGCATATATCACAAAGATGATAGAATAGACCTACATATAATAATAGAAGTGCTAACGAAATAGGTAGAATGACTTTTCAACCTAAAGTCATCAATTGATCATATCTATATCTAGGTAAAGCAGCCCGCACTCATATAAAAAAAATAATAGCGATAACCAATTTAATAGTAAATCAGAAAAAAGGAGGTATTCAATAAAAAAAAAATAAATCAATTGGTGGAAGTCAACCTCCTAAAAAAAGTATAACAAAAAGACTACACATTAAAACCATATTTAAATACTCAGCTAAGAAAAAAAAGATAAACCCAACGGATGAATATTCTACATTATAACCTGAAACAAGCTCTGACTCTGCTTCGGGCAGATCAAAAGGTGGTCTATTTGTTTCAGCAAGAATAGAGATAAAAAATAAAATAGCAGAAGGCCAAAATGGTATTAAGAAATAGACATCAGATTGTGCTTCAACAATGGCGGATAAATTTAATGATTCAGAAAAAAGAAAAACAGGCATAATAATCAAACCTAAAGAGATCTCATAACTAATTAATTGTGCGGCAGAACGTAAGCCACCTAAAAAGGCATACTTTGAATTACTAGATCAACCAGCCATCACAATACCATAAACACCAAGGGAAGAAGAAGATAAAATAAAAAATATACCTACATTTACATCAGCAAATACTGAAATATCATTCAAAGGTATTACTGCTCACGCAAATACTGCAAACAGGAAAGTACTTATAGGTGCTAACATAAATATTAAAGAATTGGATGGACTCGGTATTACTGTTTCCTTAGCTAATAATTTTATGGCATCAGCAAAAGCTTGTAAGGAACCAAATAAACCAACAACATTTGGACCCCTACGACGTTGGACAGCACCCAAAAATTTACGCTCAAAAACAGTAAAAAAAGCCACAGTAAAAAGAACAGGCAACATAGTAAACAAAAACTTTAACCAATCAATGCCAGCAAAAAACAATACAAAGATTATTCCAATCTTTATGGAAAAGAGTGGAAAAAAAACAAAAAAAAATCATTTTAGAATAGATAAAAATTTATTATAAAAGTTGACTAACATAAATTTATTAATTTTGCATATTTGTAGAGAAATTAATAGAAACATTTTTTATAGCACATAATGACATTACTTTTGAATTCTTACTAAATATATCAGAAGAATAATAATTAGTAATAGATCTATTTATAACAGAATTAAATAAAGACATATCAAAACCAGTTATTAAAGATAACTTAGACATAAAAGGCACAGCAAATGATAAGTCAAAATTATTTGTAGTTAAATCTAAACCTGTAATAAAAGACAAACGTTTATTTAAATAAGCTAAATCATGTACAAATGAACAACGATAACTTATTATATTCTTAAAAAAAAATAAAGAAAAAAAATTATCCAAAATAGAAAAATTTGAACGTAAAAAACGTTTTTTTTGTATAGATAATCCTTTTAAGATGTCTCAATCTGAAAATATAAATTTAAAAGGTATAATAACCTTTTTTGTATAACGTAAACGACCTTCTATATTTAAAAAAGTAGCATTACGTTCAATAAAACTAGTTGTTGGTAAAATTAAATTTACTTTACTAAATAAATAGTCATTAGGTTTAAAAAGACCTTGATATACTAAGAAATTAGCCGAGTTATTATTTAAAGAAATATTGTCAACGCCACAGAGATAAGAAAACATTAAATCATGTGTTGACAATACTTTAGTATTTATACCAGGAAAAAAACCTACTTCGGATGCGGACAAACGTCCCAAAAACGGAGAAACAACACTTAAATATGAGGAAGAATCAGTACCAATATTTAAATTAAAAAATGTTTGACGAATAGAAGCAAGAATAGCTAAATTATCTATACGATTCAATAAAGAGCTACCCAAGAAAATTTTTGGGTAGGCTACAGAAATAAATTTAAAATTTAAAAAAGCACAAGAAATAAAATCTTTAAATAATAACTCTTTTAAAAAATAATTTTTACCCTGTAATAACGATTTAAAATTTAAAAAACTATTACCAAGATTTTTTACTGGAAAGGATAAATAATCTAGAGCCAATCCTATACTGAAGACAGGTAATTGTTTATTAGTTAATAAATAATTTTTTCTTATACGTGAATTTAATAAAGGTAATTCAGTACGTAAATTTGTACCGATCAATAATATAATAGAAGCATATTCAAAAGAAGTTATAGTGTTGTTCAACAAGAAAGAAAAACGAAAATCAGTAAAACAAAGTTGTGCAGTATCTTCATAATTTATATTAGAAACACCTAAATCAGAGAAAAAATCTTTTAAGGCTAAAACAGATTCAAGGTCTAAAAAATGACCAGAAACTGCTTGCACTAAAGATAATGGTTTGCTAGACAAAAAATATAAAAAAAGGTCAAAAGCTGTAGGTCAACTAATAACCATTAATTTATTATTTAATCTAACTTTAGGATAATTTAAACGCTGAAGCGATAGAGAGTCAAAAGCAAAACGAGCTTTATTAGTGATTCACTCTTCATTAACTGCTTCGTCCAACACAGGAATAATACGCATAATTTTATTATTTGCAACACCTAAACTAATACTAGAAGCTAAAGAATCCATAATATCAATACTTTCATAATTACTCAATTCTCAAGGTCGTGCAGTAAAAGCATAAGGCATAGAAGTCAATGCACCTACAGGACAGAGATCAATTATATTAGCAGAAAGTTCATCAAAAATAAAACGCTCTATATAAGTACCAATTTCCATAGAATTACCGCGACCTAAAACACCAAAATCGAAAGCACCAGAAACTTCAGTAATAAAACGAACACACCTAGTACAATGAATACATCTAGTCATAACTGTTTTGACAAGTGGGCCACAGCAATTTAAATTATCCACAGAACGCTTATTATATTCATAAAAGCGACCCCTATCAGAACCAAAAGTCAAAGAAATATCTTGTAAATCACATTCACCACCTTGATCACATATTGGACAATCTAGAGGATGATTTACAAGCAAGAATTCCATAACACTTTCACGAGCATTTCTAACACGTTTACTATTTGTATAAATACGCATGTTATCCAACAGAGGCATAGCACAGGATACTACTAAAGCATTATTTGCTTCCACTAAACATATACGACAATTACCGGCAATAGTCAGTTTTTCATGATAACAGAAACAAGGCAAATTTATATTACAAGAAGAACAGAATTGAAAAATAGTTGAATCTTCTTCTGTTTCAAAAAATTGGTCATCTATTCAAACTTTCAAAATTACCAACAAAAATATAAAAAATTTTATATTACTTACGAATAAAACTTTTTTTACTTTAAACTCGGCTTGCTTTATTCAATTTATGACGCACAAAAAACAATTTAGCACGAGTATAAGAAAGCTTTTTACGCTTAAAATTATTAATACGCATATGGAAAACACGATTATAAAAAAAAGAAAAAGATACTTCAATACCAACAGTCCCTAGGATATTTCTTAAAATTAAACTAGTTTCAGGATGAAGTATTTTTTTTTTTCGAATGGCAATACACAAGCCTTCAAAAGAAAAACTATAACCTTTATTACGAAAAGATAAACCTAAGATATCACCAATTAAAAAAGAAGCTTGATTTTTACCTTTAAAGCGCTTTAAAGGCGTACCTTCCAACTGCAAATTACCAAAAATTGACATACTTACAAAATAAATTTAGAAATATATTTTTTAACAGATAAATTTAAAACCGCGCCACTATTCAGACTTGTACCTAATTTACGTAAGTTTAAAAAAAGAATGTGTTGCTTCGTAGTTAAGTCTAAAAAACCTAACTTTTGTAAATAAGTCGCGCTGCTTCGCTTATATTTTAAAATAGAAACAATATGATAAATAGGATGGTGTTTGTGACCACCCCTTTTTAACCTAATTACATAATGAAATAAGACCATAAGTTCAAAAATCTAAAGACAATGTATTAATGAATATTAACAAAGGACCTTGAAAAAATAAAAAAAAAATGTTTAAATAAAAAATTAAGACAATAACAAATGAAGATATTCAAGAAATTTTAGTTGAAAAAAAAATAGCATTAATTTCAGGATTATTAAAGAAAATAAAGCGGATTAACCTGATATAATATATAGCGCTTACTACACTTAAAAGAATAACAGTACCGGCTAATAAATAAGCATCACTCTCCATTAAAGATTGAAATACAAAGAATTTACCAAAGAAACCTGCTAATGGCGGTATACCGGCTGATGACAATAATAATAACGAAAAAATCAAAGACAATAATGGATTAGATCTTAACATGCTAGACAGATCAGTAATATTACGAATTTTATGAAAAGAAGGATTACGCCTAAAAGACAGTAAAATAGAAAAAATACCGATTGATGATAAAACATATGTTATTATATAAATTAAAAAAGAATTTAGACCAGATAATGAGCATAAAGATAACGCTATAACAAGGTAACCCATATGCGTAATTGCGCTATAAGCTAATAATCTTTTTATTTTTGTTGCATAAAGAGAAAGAAAGATACCAATAATAATAGACATTAAACCAAGTGGGAAAAATACTTGTGAAAAAAAAATAAACATTTTCAAAAAAACAAATAAATAAATTTTTACAAATATTACCAAGAAAGACAACTTTGGAACAATTGCAAAAAATGCAGTAACTACCATTGGTGAACCTTCATAAACATCCGCGATTCAAAAATGAAAAGGAAAAATAGCCAATTTAAATAATATACCTACTGAAACAAATAAAACACTTATTAAGACAAGACTTGAATAATTAATAAATATATCAAAAGAAGATGTAAGTAGATTAATCTCAAAGAAATTAGTTGTACCAAAAAGACCATATATTAAAGATATACCAAATAAAAATATACCAGAAGAGAATGAACCTAGAATAAAATATTTTAATGCAGCTTCAATAGATAGATTAGAATAACGTTTCAAGGAAGCTAAAATATACAAACAAAACGACTGTAATTCTAAAGACAAATAAAGAGAGATAAAGTCATTAGATGAAATTAAAAGAAACATACCAAAAACAGCTAACAATACAAGGATAGCATATTCTGTAATTTGAAACTTTTCGTACTTAAAATAATCTAACGAGATCAAGAAAATAAAAAAAAC
>Ga0272412_1000239_pt1 | contig 14778 bp, 3 predicted proteins | sample WWTPWeurt_MetaT_FD_193540 | JGI IMG/M metagenome (GOLD analysis project Ga0272412, IMG submission 193540) | Metatranscriptome of activated sludge microbial communities from WWTP in Nijmegen, Gelderland, Netherland - WWTP Weurt (Metagenome... | ecosystem: Engineered > WWTP > Aerobic digester >...
CCAAACGGAGGGATTATGCAACGTTGGTTTCGTTTAAGCACTCTATTGATTGCGTTGGCCCTAGCAGTGACGGTGGGTTACGCTGGGCCTCGTGTGCAGGTAGCGGGACGTATTGCTCCAAATGAGGTGCGAATATTTCTACAAGATAGTACGTACCAAATTAATGGTACATACACTGTAGCCGGTACATTGATTATTGAGCCGGGTACTGAAGTTATCTTTTTTGATAACGGTAGATTGATTGACTCGGTTGGTGGGCGGATTATAGCAGACAGTAGAATGAGTGCTGCATACAATGGCACTTCGCCAAGTTCAATTGGATTGCTGGAATACAGTGATTCTCGTTATTTTCTAAATTCGTCCGTAGTTCAAGAAACGAACTACAACGAAAAAACAATTGACGGATCATTGACATATCCTGGTAATTTTAGTAACCCGAGTGGTTATGGCAAATATAATTACATATTCAATGTTCTTTTAGATACAGTTACAAAACGTATCGAAAATCTTACAAGTGGTTCTGTACTTCCAGGACAAGGAAGCAACAAAGTTGTTATCTCGCCTATGAGAGCAATTATGTACACTTCTTCAAGATTGTGGAATACTGATGACATTATCCGTTTTCAACAATGGAGACGTTTGTCTGGTGTTACACCAAATATTCCAGTAAATGCTGCTAACAGAAGAATTGTATTTAGAGGTCAGCCAATTAATGATTACTCACGTGAGTGGGGACATATAATTGTTCTTCCTGGTGCTCGCGCAGCCTTCTTTAGAGATGTTGATTTTAAGGATTTCAGAAAAGATACAACTGTTGACGCAAAGTTAATTTACGATACAGCAGTTGTTGCACCTTCACTTAGAGCTGCATATAAAGTTCTAAATGACGATATGCATAAGTTAACAAATGGTGCAGGTGGTGCACTTACAACATTCTCAGAAAGAACATGGTTGATAGGATGTAATTTTGTAAACAACATGGCAAGGTTCAGAGGCGGTGCGTTACAAATGCTTCAAGCACCTGCTGGTTTGGGAGTGTATCCTGATACTGCAGGTTTAGGAATTAAAAACTATGCATTTGTGGACAAAAATCCATCGATGACTGAAAGTGATGGAAGTACTATAGCGCAGAAAGTTGTTCAATTAAGTGAATTGGATAATGCAAGCGTATTAGAGCCAGCTGTTTCAAATTCCGACGCAGGTCGCCAAAAAGTTGACGATGCTCGTCATGCTATTTATTTAGGTAGAGTTCGCCAACTAACATTTGATAACAACAGAGTTCTTTTGTCAGATGTTGATACAATTAGAATAAATGGTGTTAGAGTTGTTTCTGATACAGATAGACCTGCTGCATTACAATCACAGTCATGGAAAAATGAAGCTTTTGGTGGTGCGCTGGTAATATCAGGTAGAGAACTTGATGAAAATAGAAAAATTGAAATTGGTTTAGGAGTAAATGACAGTATTAGAACTACTGCAGGTCCATTTGGATTTGTTAGTTTCGGTTCAAAAGACTTTGTTACTTTTATAAATAACAATGTAACAAACCGTCAATCTTCTCCAAATTCAAGAGGTGCTAAAGGTGGAGCGTTGTATATAGGTAACTATACTTCAATGATTATTAATGGTTCGTTTACTAATAATTATGCTCAAACCCCTTATCAAGTAAATAGTAATAGCGATCAATATGCTTTAGGTGGTGCGATATTCCACGAAAATACATTAGGTCGCTTACAGCTCAGAGGTCATCCAAGTCTTGGTACTGATTTTATTAATAACAGAGCAGGTTCCGGTGGTGCGATATATGTTGACGGTAATACCGATCCACGTCCATCTCCAATAATCGGTGGTTCTGATATTCCAAATCCAAGATTAAGAGATTATGGTAGAAGAATTAACTTTGAAAATAATACTGCAATCGCTCATGGCGGTGCTGTATTTACAAAAAGAAATATGACTTCTTATGGTGCAGGTGGATTTATTAATGATCTTCCTTTAGCACAATCATACGGTACAGGATTTAGTGTGAGATTTGCAAATAACACATCCGGTCTTTCCGGAGGAGCTATTGCGATACACTTACCAAGTATTGAGCCTCCAGTTCCAATCGAACAACGTTATATAAGATTAGTGAGAACACAGTTCTTGAATAACACAACAGGACGTTTTGCTTCTTCAACCGGACTTGAAATGTTGAAACAAGTAAGAGGTGGTGGTGCAGTTTATTCTATGAATGGTGATTTGAACGTGGTTAAAGGTGTTGAATTTAATAACAATAGCGCATTCAATAGTAATGGTGGTGCGATTGCTATGATTCACCCACGTACTTCATCAAAAAGATTCTTTATAACAGACGCAGATCAATTGAATATTTTGCCAAACGGTACAGCTGTTGGTTACATTTCAAATGACAGTATCTATGATAATAGAAAAATTGCTGCTGTAGCTGCAGATGTACGTAGTTTGACAAGATTTTACAATAACGTAGCTGAGCCAAATCCTGATTCAAGATTATTAGGTAGTGGTGCAAGTCAAATGGGTGCAAATGTTATAGATATTAAGAGATTCCATCCAGGATTTGTACGTGATGTATTAGGAAATGGTTTACGCGAAAATGGTATTGGTATGGGTGGTGCTATTTATATTCTAGATAGCGTTACATTACAAAGAAGATTTAGAACCGACTCAGTATTCTTAAACCGTGTTAGAATTCAAAATAACACAGCCTACACAGGATCTGCGGTATATTCTGATAACTATGATCTTAAGCTTGTTCTTACAAGATGTTTAGTTACTTCAAACAAAGCAACTTCACCTGTAGGTAGAACACAAGATGTTATTAGTGGTCCATTTATCAATCCTGAAAATCAAGCATCAAGCGATTTAGCAGGAGCTACATTCTATGGTGACATTATCGGACCTATTCCATGGACATCATTCAATATTGCTGCAAACTCGATATATGATAATGATGCAAGATTTATCATTCGTTTACCGGATGCTCCAAACTCTAAGAGCGTATTGTCAGGTGGTGCAGGTATTGGTTTTGGTGGTGTAGATACTCTAAGAGGAAACTATTGGGGAGCTACTCAAGCAAATGTTAATACAGTAATTAAAACATCACAACCTGGTTTTGTAAATGGTGGTATTCAAGAAACATTCTTTATACAAGGGAATGGTAATACACACATGCGCTTTTTAAGAACAGGTAGAACTGATGATACACAGCAAGGTCCTTTTGAACAAAACGGATTCCCTGGTTATACATATACACCGATTCAAATCGGAAAAATTCCTGATACTCTTTTGATGGCTGGTAGAATTTACGACTTCTTCGATAAAGGTACAGATATGAAGACTGCTGATTATTCAGCAAGAAGAATGTCTCCAATTGAAGACTTCTCTGTGGGTATTCCTCCAAAACTTCAACGTTATTCAAATTCAACAAAAGCATCTTTCAATAAGTATGTACGTCGTTTAACAAGAGATCCGTTTGCAACAGACTCTCTAAATTATGCTACAAACAAAGAAAACATTCTTTGGAGACAATTAAGAAGATTGCAAACTGAATTTGCGCCTGATTATAGAACAAATGAACAAAGTCATCCAATTGGATATCCATTGTTCCTAGAAGCTAGAGCAAAATATCAAGGTGAAGACATCAATTCAAATAATGATGATCCTACTACATTAAACGGTACAGTATTCTTTGTGATTAATGATTCAACCGGAGACTATATCCGTATAAATATGAATCAATTCACAGATGTTCAAACTCTAAATAATGATGGTGTTTATCCAAAAGAAATTTTGCGTGGTCGTGTTGACTTCGTTCCTGATTCTTCTGAAAGAACCGGTACAAGTGCACGTGTTCGTAGAACGTATGAAGGTATCTATAACTTCGGTGGTACAGAAACTTTACTCCCAAGATTAGCTGATACTGCTTACAATGAAGATATTTCAGCATTAGGTGGTAGAAAATACGATGTATTTATGTCTGCTGCTCTAAATAGAAGAGGTATTCTTTATAACAACGGTCAAAAAGTTGTTTACTCTAACAGACCAAGTATGCCCGCTTCATTGGCAAGCGGTATTGATACTCTTGTTACATATTTTGCAGGTGAGCGTTGGAATACATTGCCAGTTCGCCCAGGTGATTTTGTAAGAGTAATTTCAAGAACAGTACTTTGGAGAGAAGGCGTTGACACTGCTATTGACAAAGGTTTAGGATTCAGAATTACATCTTCTACTCCTCCACCTGTATTTACTGGCAATAAGATTGCAACTGAAAATCCAAAAGTTAGTCCGATTTATTTCAGTAGTTATAAAAACAAAATATTCCTTGAAGAGGATGAAAGTTATAGCAGAGTACCTGATCCTAACAAAAAAGGACGTGATTCAATATTTGTTATCTCAGCGATTGACTCAAACTTTATGTATGACCCACGTTGGGCATTAGATATCGATGCTAACGGTGCTATTAAGCCAGGTGATACAACACTCAAAAGATATAATCAGTTGGAAATCTCATGGTTCCCTCTTTATGTAGGACCTTATGGTGATACAATTAGAGACGTGTTCCCTAACAAATTAACTGCTCTGCGCAGATGGATAACAGCCGATACAATTTGGCCAACGAAGAACCCTAAAACAATTACTCCACGTACTCCAAATCCTTCGTATTATGGAGCAACAGGTTGGGTTGAACTAAAAGGTAAGCCTTCAAATCCTTATGTAGTGCCAGGTGGTGAGTGGATGGAAGTTGTTGTTAAAAACTATTCCTCAACTTCAAGAATTGTAGATGCACTTAAGAATATTGCGTTACATTCAAGAACAGACACATCCGGAAATCCGATTGACAGTGCGTTTATAGCAGATACATTATCTAAATTCATTTATTTGTATCCATCTTACTTCCATGCTCAGAAATATGATTCAGATCCAATAGTAAGTCCTCCAATTGGAAATGCTCGCTATTTGAATCAAGATACATTGAACTTCGGTTCTTCTGATTCTTCTGTTTATCGTTTTATGATATTTGTAATGGATAGCTTACCGGTGTTTGCTAACACTACAAGACCAAGTGCAGCATGTGGTTTAGGAACTCAGCAGCTTTTGGTGGCAAATGTTACAGACAAATTGCGCTTCTATGCAGATGTTAATACAGATGATGAAAGAGAAGATTCAATTGCAGCAAATAGAGAAAACTGGGATTTCAAATATGGTAAAACATCATATGCATTCCTTTCAAAATCTATAAGAACAACTCCGGGTGATACCTCAATCGACGAAATTTATCAAATCAGACCAATCTGGATGCTTGATAAATATATGTTTAGAGAAGATGTATTATTAGGTGATAAGTCGAAAATCAATATTGAAAATGCAATTGATACTCAATATGCAGCAAAGGTTAAAATATTGGTTAATGGATTCAAAGATTCAACTACAGTAAATATTTTCCAAACTGATAGTATTGTAACTGATCAAACTATTATAAATAACTATTCAGGTTCTAAAGTAGCAAAGAGAGATACAGTAATTGTTATTAGACAAAGAATGACTGACAATGGTCCGATAATTCCGATTGTATTAGATACAACTGTTTATTTAGTTGACCACGTTTTAGCATTCTCAGATAAATTTGGATCAGACTTTACAGAGCACGGTGTTGCAAACATACGTATTCCAAGAGCTGAGGCATTAAATTTATTGAAACCTGTTAGCCCTGCTGATCAAGCAAATGGTGGTCTAAATACAGATACATTAATTACAATAGTTGTAAACGACGGACACGGTGGATTAAGCTATTTGACAAAACGCGTTTTTGTTAACGTATCTCCATTAATTACAACAACATCTTTAGATAAAGCAAAAGAAGGTTTAGATTACAATACTGACCTTTTGAACAGACCTAGAAAAATTGATTACTTCGATCCTAACTTTGGTCAGGCTCAAAGATTCAAATTGTTGTACCCAACTGATGTTGATACAATGATTGCAAAAGATCCATGTTTCAAAGAAGCTGGATTCTGGGATGTAAGAGATGTTAAGAAAACTCCAAAATGGTTGAAAATTAATCCGGTGAGCGGATTGTTATCAGGAACTCCTGGTATCAAAGATGCACCTAGATCAATTACATTAGGAAATCCTGATACAGTAACTGTAGTAATTACAGATGCAGGTGGCTTGACAGATGTGAAAACATTTATCTTAGAAGTTGATTCTTCAAATCACGCTCCTAAGTTGTTAACAGCGCCGATTGTACGTTGTATCGGTCAGGGAGACACATATTTAGATACTCTCTTCGCTCAAGATTTAGATTTGTTAAGAGAAAAACCATGGTGGGATACTTCTGCAACATTCGATCCTATGATTGAAGAAATTAGAATATCTATCGTTTCTCCAACAGGCACAAACCTAACAATTGAACCAGCTTCAATCAAAGGTACAAAAGTTGATACAACTCAGAAGGTAATTATTAAATCTAATGGTGCATTCACATATCCTGCTAATGCAGTTGTAGATGGAAAAATCACAATTAGAGTTCAAATTACAGACGGTGAAATAACTAAGTTCTTAGAATATAAGCTTAATATTTCTGATCCAACAGACTTCTTGGTTCCGGTTACAGTATCAAACAATGCAACACTAGGTGCATTCCAAGTACTATACTTCGGTTCAGCTAAGAATGCTACAACAGGTGAAAAAGCTGACGAATTAGGTAGATTAGATTCAAACTATTGTGAATTTGAACTTCCTCCAATTCCTCCAAGAGATGTGTTTGATGCACGCTGGACAATTGCTTTAAGAAACGGTATTATTAGGAATATATTCCCAACTGCTGTTCCAAAAGATGCAAATTCTTCTACATATAAAGCAAGATTCCAAGCTGGTGATATCACAGGTAGTTTATCACATGCATTCCCGGTAACAATTTCTTGGAATAGAGATGATGTACCTGCAAAAACAGATGCAGTTAAAAATCCAAGCGGTGCTACATGGGCTATCAGAGATAACATTTCAAACGGTAACTTCTTTAGTTATAACATGAAAACCGGTGTAGGTGCTCACGCATCAACAATCGTTGACTATGACCAAAACGGAAGTATCTCTACAATCAGAGTTAATAAGGATGATATTGATGGATTTATCATTATCTACGACTTTATTAGCGCAGTTAACGAGCCTGAAACAGGTATGCCAACATCATTTGAACTTGGTGAAAGCAATCCAAACCCAACATCAGGTCAGTCTAACATGATTATGAGTATTCCTACAGCTTCAAATGTTAAAGTTGAAGTGTATGACGCAATGGGTAATAAAGTTAAAACTCTTGTTAATGGCTTCTTAAATGCAGGTAAAGCTGAAGTTAAGTGGGACGCTACAAATGACGCAGGAGTAAATATGGTTTCAGGTGTATATTTTGTTAAAATGACATCTGGAGCATTTAGCACAGCACAAAGAATGATGCTTGTTAGATAAACTATTGAATGGAATTGGCTCTCTTGAAAGATAGAGAGCCTTTTACCATCACAATTAACAACGTGAAAAAATTATTTAGAAAAAAAATATTTGGAGTCTTTATGAATCGTAGACGTATATTTTTAGCGTTGATAGCAGCATTATCTTTTACGCTACTGCTATCTTCCGAAGTCAAGGCACAAAGAATTTATGATGAATTCGATGCGCCGGTTATAAATGAAGGGAAACTGTATAAAGATTACAGTATTAGCCCTTTATCTTTCGCAAGCAGATACAACGGTCCAATGTTAGTAAGCAATGTTCCTTATACAGAACTAACCGATGCAGCTCCTAACCGTAATTTTATGGCAGTGCCAAACGCAACAGATTTTAATACATCTGACTATGGTTATATGCAAGTTGCGGTTCCATTTACATTTCAATACAATGGAACAACATATCCTGGAAATGGAAGTCTATGGGTTTCAGTAAATGGTTTTGCAATAGTAAACTCAAACACTACACCTCCTAGTTATCAAGGAAACAATCCAGCGGATTTATTTTCCAATGTACTTCCTTCAAACATTATCGCTCCTTATTGGGGTAATCACTATTTCCAGCAATCAGTAGTTGACAAAAACACTGAAATCTCATGGGAAGTTTTCGGTGCTGCACCGAAAAGAAAAGTTGTGATTCAATGGAAAAATTTGAGTGTTAATGTGAAAGGTTCACCTAATGACGATAAAGCATTAGCTAACTTTCAAATAATATTGTGGGAAAGACAAATACCTACTAACGCAGGTCAACCACAATTAAATACTCAAAATGACATTGATTTCTCGTATGGAAATTTTGGAGGAAACGGTCCGGTTGATCCTATTTATTATAATGGTGCATCAGTTGGTCTAAAGGGTGCTAATGGAGAGTATCTTAACGGATTGTCTTATGTAAATCCAAATTTGGCTTCTACTTCAACAGCTACTACTTCAGGTTGGGTTCCATCAGGAACTGTTTCAAGTATTATCCGTTTTGAAGCATATCAAAGATCATTGGCAATCAATCCGATTTGGTTTGAATCAAGATTCATTCCTCAGGTTAATGGATTCAGAACAGATAGAGATGACGGTTTTTATAGAGTTGATTTAAGTTCATTAAGTTTTGATTTCAATTTCCAAGGAGCTAAACAATCAAGTATCTGGATTAATGTAAATGGTTTTGCTACTTTCCAAAATCCAGATGTTTTCTCGTCAATTGCAAACGACCAAGCAAACGGTTTGTTCCTTTACAGCTCTTCATATCCAAACAATGTGATTGCACCATTCTGGGGTGACCATTATTTGAGAACTCCTGGTGAGCAAGCAACTCCATCATCAAATGGTCAATATTTAGGTTCTGAAATATCTTACCTTGTTTTAGGTTCTTATCCTAACAGAAGATTGATAATTCAATGGAAAAATTTGAATATTATGGATGAAACATTACCATCAAGTGTTGGTAATTTCCAAGCTATCCTTTATGAAGGTGTTGACGACAGATTCCCTAATAACTTCGCGGGCGGAGTTGAATTTGCTTATGGTGATGTAGGAGGTAATACTTTTACACCATTAACAACAGTTTCATACAAAAATGCATCTGTAGGTCTTAAAGGTTCTGCAAGCGGGTTGTTCCTGATTAAAAGCGATTTCATCAACGGTCTAACATACGATAACATCCAAACTGCATTTACAAGCGAGCAACTAACGCAAAACTGGAGACCATCAAGCGGAACAAATAATGGTGAAGGAAGAAGAATATTCTTCAGAGCTATACCAAGATCTGCAACTCCGGGCTGGGGTGATGGCGATGCTGATTTGAGTCAAATTCGTGTTCGTAAACACGCAGGTATGATTCAAAACAGATTTGTTACTGTTAATGATTCAAGATTAATCATGAGATGGTTAATCCAAGATAAATCTCTTCCAGATAGTCTTAGAAAAGATACATTGCGTTTAGGTAATAATTTCCATGCAGACGTTAACCATAACGGTCGTTACTACTATTCATCAAGAACATTAGATAATCTTAGAGATACTTCTCTTTGGAGAAGAGCTATCGACATAGATACATTTGGTGTTAGAAAAAGAAGAGATTCAGTTGAAAGTTTAGCCGGTCTTCCACCTGATGCAGGTCCGCTTCGTTTAATTTACTATGAAGCAAATGCAAAAGATGCAAGTGATATTCTTATGTATATCTCTGCAAGAATTCCTTCGTTACCATGGATATGGGACACTTTAGGTATATTCGGCAAAGCAACAATTGGTGTAAAACCTGCTGATAATATTAAATTAAATACTTATACAACATTGGCAAGTAATATATACAAAATACCTGTTTACTTAAACGGTATTGCTAATAGTATGAGCGCAGAATTTACTGTTAATGGTAGAGTTTTAGATATTGAAACAGTTGAAAATCAAAACAATACAGTTGTTGCTGATCATAACGACAGCAAGATTGTAATTGCAGCATCAGGTGAATTCAATGAAATTGACCCTATTGCTTATGTTACTGTTGAAACACAAAATGCTGTTCTTAATACTTCATCTATTGAGTTCAACGAAAGAAATCAATCAGCGCAATCTCTTATTTTAGAAGAAAAAGGTTTGACGACTACAGGGGTTATCTCTGCATTCCCAAATCCACTTTCATCGTCAACAAAATTGGAGTTCAATATTCCTGCTGATGGTTTCTATTCAATTGATATAGTTGACGTAGTAGGAAAAGAAGTGAAGTCAATATTCAACGGCGTATCTGAAAACGGTTCTAAATCATTTGAATGGAATGGAACTGACAATAATGGTCAATCATTAAATAGCGGTGTTTACTTTGTACGTTTGAAAAGTAACAATCAAATCTTTACTCAAAAGATTTCAATTGTAAAATAATTTTACAATGAATCCTTGCAAAACAATATCCACATATCTGCTACCGCTGATGATTTTATTCTTCGGCGGTATGCAGGATGGGATAGCACAGGATACATTAAAAGTTGAAATAGTTCCGCTCAGCACAATAGTTGATGTGTGTAACACAGAAAAAAGAGTAACTGTATATATTCAAACTAATGAAATATATGCAAAAGATAGTCTAATAGGATATGATTTAGATATCGAATACGATAAAGATAGATTTGTTTTTGAACAGGAGTTAACACAAGGTACTTTAACCGCTCAAGTTATTGCCGCTAAAGGAATTGCAGAATTCAAACCTATTGTTCCCGGATTATTTAATGCGTATGCATATATTGACAATAATTCGGCTGTGTTAAAAGGTACGGCTCCTCTGATAGTTTTTACAGGCAGATATATCGGAGAATGTGAAGGTGTAGGTTTTTTAAGGATTTCCAACTTCGAGGGTGTGTATATAGCAAACCCTACAAAATTCCTTAAATTCGAAGATGAAAAATATGTTTACGGAGAAGTGTCTGATATACAAGGACGAGAATTAAAAATCAAATTTTCTTCTTTAGATTACATAATCGGAAAGAAAGATTCAATAGAGAATATTGATGTTCTATTCCAATTCAAAGCAGACTCTAAAATATCAAGTTCAAATATTGTATTCAAGACAGACTCCTCAAAATTGTTGAATGTAATATCAATTGAAAAATTACAGGAAGCTATGGTAATTGATACGATAATCAATTATAGCGATAGCACAGAAGTAAAAGTTAGCTTTAAGCAAAACTTTCAAACATCTTTACCAGCATTACGTTTGAAATTAAAATCTACAAAAGATTCAAATTTCACTTCACCGTTAAGTGCAAAAATTGTAAAGACAAATGTATGTAATTGTGTTAAGAAATGGAGCGGAGATTTAGTTACTGTTAAAAAAATAAAATCGGACTCAATAGTATCGGTTGAAGAAAAATTTAACGAGTACCAATCTAGTGTACGCATCATACAAAATGATAAAAACACAATATTGTTTTCATCAGATTTGATAAATGAAGTAGCAATATTCAATATATTAGGTATTGAATTACAAAGATTTAAAATTGATTATCCATCATTAGAAGTTAGTTTGCCACAGAACTCATTACAAAATGGTGTTTATATAGTAGAAGTAGTTACAAATGCAGAAAATAAAAGAAAATACATTAAATTTATTAAATAAATCTTCTTACAATATCAAGGAGAGCGTTATGAAGAAGCAATTTTTACAATTGCAAAACAAATTACTTATAGTAATGTTGTTGTCGGCCTGCTCTTTGTTCGTTACGAACAATCAGCTGCATGCTTTGCAAAAAGCAGATATTCCAAGATTGTCTCTATTGGGGCAAAATAATGGATATAACAATCAAGTTTATTCCGATGGAAGAATTTGGTTAGGTTTTTCAGATGTTAAACAACGTGAAATATTAGTTCCGGTGTTTCTTCAAAACCTGTGGTGGGATTCTACGATGATTACTGAATCAAGATTCGGTGGTTATCCTATTTATAGCTTCTCCTTTGGTTTATTGTATGACGGTCGTGTTATGCAATCAAATGGTGTTCAGTTAACAGATCCTTTAGGTGGAGATATTACAGCTCTTGCTAAAGATTTCGAATTGGAGATTGATGATAAAGCAGATCCAACTCGTTATAGAGTGTACTTAACAGGTGCTGCTGATGCTGAAACAAAATATGGTAGAAGAATGTTTATTACAGGACGTTCCAACCGTAGATTGCCTCTTACAGACGAGAATGGTCAATATCAAGTTTTACTTTATGTAAAATTTAAGGTAACATTGTCTAAACAACAGTTACAAAGTGATCCTGCAAAATATAGTGGAGCTGAAAAGTCTCCAATGTATATTACAAATGATTCACTTCGTTACGGTGAGTTTAGAGTAGGTATTGATGATCCATTCCCATTGGTATCACAAGGTGATGCTAATAATCCTTATGGAAATAAATTTTACCGCGTGGATAAAAATCCAACTATTGGTTTAGCTGGAATTAACTTAACATCAGATGACTATCCTGATTATCCAAGTAAATCCGGTCTAATCTGGGTTAACGTTGGTGAAAATCCTGCTATTGGTTTCAGAGATGTTATCGGTGGTACTAACAATGAAGTTCGTCAAGACGAAAACATTCCTGATGGTTCTTTCTGGGAAATTACAAGACCTATTGTAATTGACTCAAGTCAGAACACAGGTAAATATGGAACTAGAGATATTCTTGTTATCAATTCTACGCCAAGAAGCAGATTAACCTATGTATCTGTTCAATCAAGTGCAAATTGGCTATGGTTTAGAACGCTTCCAAACGGATACAACCCAGTCGGACCCCAAAGCAGAGATGCTAAAATCCCATTTGTAGATAATGGTATAAACGGTCCGGTTCCTCCGAACTTGAAAGATGCTAAAAATCAAGTGACATCAGCACAGCAAACAATGACTATGCGTGTTATTTGTAAAGATGACAGCTTAAGAAAAGCTGGAGAAGAATATGCCGGTGTATATACAGGTTATATCACATTTACTTCAGGTTCTGCTGTTGTTTCTCCTGTACGCTTAAAAGTTGTATTTATTTATTTCCGTAATCCTCTTGATCCTTACAAAGCTCCAAGACAAGGTAGAGATTGGGGTATCCGTCTAACTGTTACTAACTCTAAAGGTACAGGCGGACAGTCTAATGACTTGGTGTTCGGTACAGGTTATCGTGCAACAGATGGTATTGACAGCTTGTTTGGAGAAGATTATTACAGAAATCCTCCTGTTGGTTACTATGCACGTTGGTTCAATCCAAGTGTTGTAGATGCAGGTGGTAATGAAATAGCACCTTACGGTTTCAGCGAAATTCCAATTGAAAATGAAGGTAGCATAAGCCAACGTTCAGATTCACGTGATATTCGTGATGATGGTGTTGATTCATCAATACTATTCTTGTGCAGATTTAATGCTGACGGTGCTCAAAACTATCCGATTGTTATTAATTGGGATCCACAAGATTTCCCTGACGGATCACAGTTATTCCTAAGAGATACACTAAACGGTTCGATTTTCAGTGTTGATATGAGAAATTCCACTCCTACAGCAAGCGGTATGTCATTTACAATCAGAGATGCTAGAATTACATCTTTTGTAGTTGAATATACATTGCCTAAGATTGTTTCTTTCCCTGTTATCAATAAAGGGTGGAACTTGTTATCATTACCTGTTCTTCCATCTGATTTGAGAGCATCATCGATTTACCCAAATGCAGTTGGTGGTCAACCATATAAATTCTACCAACAATCATATCAAAATGAAGAAGTACTACACGCAGGTATAGGATACTTCATTAAATATGGTCAATACTTGGATTCAAGAATTGCCGGTGTTAGAATTAATAGAATTAATGCTACCACTAACCCTGTACGTTTATCTCCGGGTTGGAATACAATCGGTGGTTTAAGTGTTCCTGTTCCAGTTTCAGCAATTGATTTTGATCCATACAATACTTCGATTCCTAACAAGCCAATCAAAAGTGTTTATGGTTATAAAACTGATAGAGGATACTACGAAACAACTGAAATCCTTCCAGGTTTAGGATATTGGATATTTGTATCTGATGATGGTTATTTGAAATTAACTGCTCCATCAGGAGTGAAATACTCTGATGATGTTAATTATGAAAAACAATCTATAATCAATGCAAGTACAAAAGTTACTGTTAGTGATAAATCAGATCATTCAAATGATTTGTATTTATCAAATGCAAAAGATGTACGTGCATTCGAATTGCCTCCTATGCCTCCGATGGGATTATTTGATGCTCGCTTTACAAACAATGCAAATGCAGAAAATTCAACAAATCCAGTTCTTAGATTCCAAGGTGTTGAGTATCCTGTGTCAATCACAGTACAAGATCCAAAAGCTACATATACAGTAGTTGATATTATAACAGGCAAATCTTTAGGTACAATTAATAGTTCTAACTCGACAGTAATTATTAAAGACCAAAATATTGAAGCTGTTAAATTGTTAAAATCTGATGTGCAGTTAACCGGTTCATTGGTTTCAACAGTTCCAAATCCTTCAAATGGATCAACAACAGTTGAGTATGTAGTACCTCAAAATGGATTTGTAACACTTAAGGTATATAATATGCTCGGTATTGAAGTTGCTACTTTGGTACAAGAGTTCAAAAATGCCGATACATATTCAGTTCCATTCGAAACTGTTGCATTGCCAAGCGGTCAATACACAATCAGAATGGCAACAGGAGATGTTTCTACAAATACAGTTCTTACGGTTATTCGCTAAGATCAGATTGTCTTGTTGAAACAATAAAGTGAAGATGGGCA
>Ga0272412_1000242_pt1 | contig 14695 bp, 14 predicted proteins | sample WWTPWeurt_MetaT_FD_193540 | JGI IMG/M metagenome (GOLD analysis project Ga0272412, IMG submission 193540) | Metatranscriptome of activated sludge microbial communities from WWTP in Nijmegen, Gelderland, Netherland - WWTP Weurt (Metagenome... | ecosystem: Engineered > WWTP > Aerobic digester >...
ATTCCTCAAGCGCATGGTCCAGTTCGCCGATCACATCGGCAGGTCCATCCGCCTCCTCTACTATCCGCCGTACCACAGCAAATACAATCCGGTGGAGCGTTGCTGGGGAATCCTGGAAAAGCAATGGAACGGTGCCAAGCTGACCGATACCCAAATGATGCTGGAGTGGGCCAAGACCATGACCTGGAAAGGCGTTCATCCCGTCGTCGAACTGAGCCGCACGGTCTACGAGAAGGGTGTTACGGTGGCCAAGGAGGCTATGCAAGCGGTCGAGTCCCGGCTGGAACGTCACCCGCTCCTACCCAAGTGGGACATCTTGATCCGACCAGTCGGCACGGTATGAACTATCGTAGAAATCACCTGAGGATCTTCGGCGAAGGCGAATGGGCGGAGGCGGGGTTGCGTGAAGCATCGCTTCGCGCCGCAGGATCTAGTCGGCTGTGCAAAGCCGACCGCGGAACGGAGCGTCAGCACGGGGTGGGTAAGCGTCGCACGTGGCTGAAGATCCATCTGATGCCCGATCACGTTCACCTGCTGATCTCGATCCCTCCGAAGTACGCGGTATCGCAGGTGGTTGGGTATATCAAGGGCAAGAGTGCGATTCACTTGGCCCGTGTATACTTCGTCTCGACCGTAGGGCGAGACGAAGTAGTGATCCAGCGGTACATACAGGACCAGGAGCACGAGGATAAGCGCCTGAAGGTGGCGCAAGATAGTCATGGTCGCGTTAGCAACCCTGTTTGGACGCTTTGAGCGGCTCACACAATGAAGGCCCCCGGCTCTGCCGGGGGATGGTTACTAATTACCAATAGTTCACCAACGCCAATCAGGAGTCATCAGTCACATGAAAGCCGTTATCCTCGCAGGGGGACTCGGAACTCGCATCTCCGAAGAAACACACCTTAAGCCCAAGCCTATGATTGAAATTGGTGGCCGGCCAATTCTTTGGCATATAATGAAGATATATTCTGCATATGGAATTAATGACTTCGTGATTTGTTGTGGCTACAAAGGCTATGTCATCAAGGAGTACTTCGCCAATTACTTCTTGCATATGTCGGATGTGACATTTGACATGAAACATAACCAGAAGGAGGTCCACGAGCAAAAGGCAGAACCTTGGAAAGTAACGCTCGTGGATACTGGCGACGAGACCATGACAGGTGGACGGCTAAAGCGCGTTGCGCGCTACCTTAAAAATGAAGAAAATTTCTGCTTCACTTATGGCGATGGTGTTTGCGACGTGAATATTACCGAACTCATTGCTTTTCACAAAGAGCAGGGGGTGAAAGCAACACTAACTGCGGCCTTGCCGCCAGGGCGTTTTGGAGCACTTGACCTTGACGGGCACCGGGTTATGACATTCAAGGAAAAGCCGAAGGGCGACGGGGCAATGGTCAACGGAGGCTTTTTTGTCCTCTCACCTGATGTCATTAGCCTGATCAAAGACGACACGACGGTTTGGGAGCGTGAACCGCTGGAGATGCTCGCTAACAAAATGCAACTTGCCGCCTTCCAGCATGACGGCTTCTGGCAACCCATGGATACTTTACGCGATAAGTTGCACCTTGAAGAACTTTGGCAATCCGGTCATGCTCCATGGAAGGTTTGGCAATGACCCCGGATTTCTGGCATGGTAAGCGTGTTTTCCTTACAGGACATACTGGATTCAAAGGTAGCTGGCTGTCGCTCTGGTTGCAAAACCTCGGCGCAGAACTCACTGGCTTTGCCCTACCGCCTCCGACAATGCCAAATCTGTTTGTAGAAGCTAGTGTCGCAGATGCGATGCGATCCATTACCGGCGACGTCCGCAACTTAGAGGCACTCCACCAAGCGATGCAGGCAGCACAGCCTGAAATCGTTATTCATATGGCAGCTCAGGCTCTGGTCCGTTATTCTTATGAAAACCCTGTCGAAACGTATGCCGTCAATGTAATGGGTACGGTCCACCTACTGGAAGCGGTGCGGAGAGTCGGTACTGTGCGTTCTGTAGTTGTCGTAACAAGTGATAAATGTTACGAGAATCATGAGTGGGTATGGAGTTATCGGGAATGCGAATCTATGGGGGGCTATGATCCATACAGTAACAGCAAGGGATGCTCGGAAATGGTAGTGTCAGCTTATCGCTCTTCGTATTTCAACCCGAATGACCTTGTCATGCATGGTGTCGGGCTGGCGACTGCAAGAGCGGGCAATGTGATTGGTGGCGGTGATTGGGCAAGCGACAGGCTCATCCCAGATATTATCCGTGCCTTCGAAAGAGGAGTTCCTGTACTGATTCGCAGCCCTCGGTCAATTCGCCCATGGCAGCATGTGCTTGAGCCGCTCGCCGGCTATCTTCTGCTGGCCGAACGTCTTTATCACGGTGCTTCGCATTATTCCGAAGGTTGGAACTTCGGGCCCGCCGATGGTGATGCTCGCCCTGTGGAGTGGATTGTCGAAAGGCTTTGCACATTATGGGGAGATGGTGCTTCCTGGCGGCAAAATGTAGCAATCGGACCCCATGAAGCAAATTATTTGAAATTGGATTGCTCCAAAGCGCAAATCAAACTGGCATGGAAACCAGTTTGGGATCTTGAAAAAGCGCTGATCAGGATTGTCTCTTGGCATCAAGCCTTTGCTGCCCGCAAGGACATGCGATCCGAGACAATTTCTCAAATTAACGAGTATCAGCAAAATTTTATTCACTAAGCTGCCCAACAAGCAGTCTTCATTTTACAGTTTTAGTTTTCTACTGATTATTGTTAACTTGGGGTACGAGTGAACTTTATGTTAAGAGCATATTTATACGGAGGGAAAGAATGAACAGAACCGAAGGGCAAATGCTTGGCATCTTGAAATTGTTGCGCCAAGAATATGGTGCGCTGTCTGTAAAGGCTGAGTTTGAAGCAGAAGGAACTCGCACCGACGAATTATTACGCTTGATCGACTTAGCACGCCGTGCCGATCTGAAGGTGGGTTTAAAAATTGGCGGCTGCGAGGCTGTCCGAGACCTTATTGAAAGTAAGCAATTTGGAGTCGAATACATTATAGCCCCAATGGTTGAAACTCCTTATGCTCTCAAAAAGTTTATCGAGGCTAAGAACAAGGTATATACAAAAGCTCAGCAAGATTATACAGACTTTCTATTTAATCTTGAAACCATAACCACCTTCAATTCGCTCGATGACCTAGTCAAAGTGGGAAAAACAAAAGGCGGGGTGCAAGGGGTCGTTTTTGGTCGCGTCGATTTCGTTGGTTCGCTGGAACAGAGTAGAAATGCAATCGATTCCGACATGATCACTAACTATGTGCTCTTAGCCGCCCAAGCGGCCAAAGATAGTGCACTGGACATGGTCGTAGGTGGAGCCGTATCGATAGACTCACTGCCAGAGCTCCACAAGATAAGGGCCGTTCATCTGACTCGCTTTGAAACTCGAAAAGTAATTTTCGGATCTGCTTCGCTGGACAACCCGAAAATGGAGAAGGGCCTAAAGGAAACAGTGTATTTCGAATTGCTTTGGCTACAGAACAAGAGAGACTACTATGGGGAAATTCAGCGCGAAGATGCCAGTCGGATTGATATGCTGGAAAAGCGCTGGGCACAGCTATGTGCCGGCTGATTGCTGCGACGCATTGAAGGAAAGGAAATAAGACTACCCTCCCTATGTCTAGACAAACCATAGCAATATTTGGTGCATCGGGTGCAATTGGGCAAGCGCTCTGTGCGAGTTTCATGGCTATGAAATACGATGTAATAGCCATTAACCGGAACGGACGCTCTCCAAATGAAGCACTTTCTAAGGCCCGCTGGCTGGCATGGAATCCAACCGATGGAGACGGAGTATTCTCCATGCCTGACAGAGCATTGAAACTCGGGGCGGTGGTCTGGGCGCAAGGCGCCAATTGCAATGACGACATTTTCAGCTTCGATGTGAAAAGGCATGAGGAGACATATGCTGCGAACGTTACCTACATACTTGTCGGTTTGCAAATCTTACTAAAGCGAGACTTGATCGATGTTGGAGCACGGCTGTGCATAATTAGTTCGATCTGGCAGAACATCGCTCGTCAGAATAAACTGTCGTACTGCATTACCAAATCCGCACTGCAGGGATTAGTGAGGTCATTGTCCGTTGATCTCGGTCCATCTGGCTACCTAGTTAATGCGGTTCTTCCAGGCGCGATGGACTCGCCAATGACTCGTACCAACTTGAGCGACATGCAGATACGTAGAATCGAGAATATGACGCCATTGCGGAAACTACCTGAACTGAAAGATGTATGCAATCTTGTCCAGTTTCTTTGCTCAGCAGAAAATACTGGAATTACTGGGCAATTTATTGCTGCCGATCGGGGGTTTTCAAATGCAAGAATCATTTGATGTTTTTGCTTCCGGTAGCAACTACCGTGTGATAGTGGGAAGATGTCTGCTAGACAAGCTAATTGCTAGACATTCAGATGCAATATTTCTCGTTGATGAATACCTCGCACCGGATCTGCCGGTACCGAATAGTCGCATGATTTCCGTAAAGGCTACCGAAAGCAACAAATCGCTTGAATGCATGTCGGAGATGATCCTAAAATTACGCGAGTTGGGAGCAAACCGTTCCAGCCATCTTGTTGCTGTAGGCGGTGGTGTTATCCAGGATATCGCAACGCTTTCGGCATCGATCTATATGCGTGGAATACACTGGACATACATGCCAACCACTCTTCTGGGCATGGCTGATTCATGCATTGGGGGAAAGTCCTCGATCAACGTACAGGGCTACAAGAACCTTGTCGGAAATATTTATCCACCGACAGAAGTAATTATCGATGTCGATTTTGTTGCCACTCTCGATGCAGAACAAATTGTTGGTGGGTTGTTTGAGGCGGCCAAAATTTGTTATGCCCGAGGATGCCAAGAGTTCCAGTCTTATCTTTCCGAAAGAGTAAGCAAGGAAATTTTTGTAGACAATGTTCACCCCCTGATTGTTCGCTCATTACGCGCAAAGAAATGGTTTATTGAAACCGATGAATTTGACAAAAAAGAGCGGCTACTACTCAACTTTGGCCACACCTTTGGACATGCCATTGAGGCAGGGACGAATTTTGGTGTGTCGCATGGAATTGCTGTTGGTTTGGGCATGATGGTAGCAGTGGAATATGCCGGAAAAAAGAATTGGCTTTCCCAGACCGGGATCGACCTGACGGCGAGCTTGACGAAACATGTGAAATCAATGCTGGGGAAGGGGTCTGATTGTATTGTCACGCCACCTGCCGCAATAGACCTGAAATTAATTAATGAGAAATTTAATAATGACAAGAAACACCTTTCTGAGTTTTACCGCTTGGTTTGCCCATTGCGCGATGGTGAATTAGAACTGGTTACTGTGACAAGAAGCGACGATGTACGAAGCGATATACTTTTGGCCTACGTAAGTGTCTTCAAAGAAATTGGCTGGTGTGTTGCTTGAATTGAGGCATGCAGAGCTGCCTCAAGAGCACGGATAATGGAGCGCATTTATCTGATGGTATGGCGGAACTGAAAATGACAGACTGGTGTTTCGACAAAGATATTGACTTCGTTACGGACGCTGCCAGAGACGTCTGGCCAACGCTGCGTGGTGCGAAGATCTTTATTACCGGTGGCACTGGCTTTATTGGATGTTGGCTGTTGGAAAGTTTGTGCCGAGCTAATAGTCTACATGGTTTGGAGATGAAAGTATTCATCCTTACTCGAGATCCGCAGGCTTTTCAACGTAAGGCCCCCCACTTGGCAGCCTATCCTGGATTCACCTTCGTTCCTGGCGATGTTTGTAACTTTGCCTCGCCTGCCGCTTACTTCACTCATGTGATCCATGCCGCGACCGACGCTAGTGCCCATCTCAACGAGACTAATCCGCTGCGCATGTTCGACACTGTACTCAATGGAACGCGCAGGGTTCTCGATTTTGCCGTAGAAAAGAATGTGGAACGTGTGCTGTTCCTAAGTTCAGGGGCCGTTTACGGCCGGCAACCATGGGAAATGGAAAAAATTTCAGAGAGTTGGAGGGGCGGCCCTAATTGTGTTAATTCACGATACGCCTATGCTGAAGGCAAGAGGGCGGCAGAAATGTTATGTACTATTTATGGGAACCAATTTGGTTTAAAGATTGCAATTGCCAGAATATTTGCCTTACTTGGCCCCTACTTATCTCTTGATATTCACTTTGCAGCAGGCAACTTCATTCGAGATGCAATAAAAGGGAAGCAGATTATGGTAAATGGTAATGGTCTTCCCTGCCGTTCTTATCTGTACGCTGCGGATCTCGCCGTCTGGCTATTGCATATGTTGGTTCGCGCCGAACCTTGCAAGCCGTATAATGTTGGGTCTGATGATTCGATTTCTATTCGGGATTTAGCAAAGAAGGTGTCAGATGTCTTGGGTAATGTCGGGTATCAGATTTTAGGCGCTCCAGATGCTGGTTGGAATCCCGGACGCTACGTCCCAGAAACCAGCCTTATAACGCGAGAACTTGGCCTTCACAAAACGGTTACACTGGACCAGGCAATACTCAGAACTGCGCTTTGGCATGGATGGGAACGGAGATGATCAAATGAAGCTATCTGATTATGTAGCGGAGAAGGTTGTTGAACATGGCATACGCCATGTTTTCATGGTTACCGGCGGCGGCGCCATGCACCTTAACCACTCCCTGGGTACGCACAGGCGCTTGGAGTGTGTATTCAACCATCACGAACAAGCTTGTGCCATCGCCGCTGAAGCCTACTACCGTCTTACCAATCAACTTGCGTTGGTCAATGTCACGTCAGGCCCTGGCGGAACAAATGCTATTACGGGGGTTTACGGTGCTTTTGTCGACTCAATTGGTATGCTTGTGCTGTCCGGTCAGGTCAAATGGGAGACGACTGTGCGCAGCACAGGCCTGCCCTTGCGGCAGTACGGTGACCAGGAACTTGATATCGAGGAACTGGTACGCCCGGTGACCAAATACTGCGTCATGGTGACTGACCCCCAGAGCATCCGTTACCATCTGGAAAAGGCCATTTACTTGGCAACTACTGGTCGTCCCGGGCCGTGCTGGCTCGACATCCCGCTAAACATTCAGGGTGCGCCGATCGACCCGGATTCCTTACCCGGTTTTGATCCTGGTGAACTTGTCGAACTCTGGAAGCGCACTGATCTCTACATGGTAAGCCTCACCATCCTGGAGAAGATCGCTGCAGCTAGGCGTCCAGTGGTTTTCGCCGGCGGCGGTGTGCGCCTCAGCGGACAGCACGATGCCTTCATTCGCATAGTGGAAAGGCTCGGCATTCCGGTGGTCACTGGATGGAACGCTCATGATGTCATTTGGAATGCACATCCTGAATACGTCGGACGCCCAGGGACGATTGGCGATAGGGCTGGGAATTTTGCTGTGCAGAATGCCGACCTCCTGCTTATCCTGGGTAGCCGTCTCAATATCCGCCAGGTAAGTTACAACTGGAAGACCTTTGCGCGCGAGGCTTACAAAATCTGGGTAGATATCGACGAACATGAGATAATGAAACCCAATGTCAAGGCGGATATGCCAGTGCTGGCAAATCTCGCCGACCTGCTGCCTGTTCTTGCAGAGCAACCATACCGCGGCCCTAGCCTAGAGCATAAGGAGTGGTTAGCTTGGTGCAAGGAGCGACAGCGCAGGTTTCCAGTGGTCTTGCCTGAGTACTGGAATAACGAGCGTGTAAACCCATATTGTCTTATGGTAACGATTTTCAAGCAACTCGCGGAAGACCAGATTGTCGTTTCGGCGAATGGATCAGCTTGTGTTGTCAGTTTTCAGTGCGCAGAACTCAAACCCGGTCAGAGGCTATGGACCAATTCTGGTTGTGCCACCATGGGATATGACCTGCCAGGCGCGATAGGCGCCTGCAAGGCCTCGGGCGGCCAATCCATCGTCTGCTTTGCCGGGGACGGCAGCATCATGATGAACCTGCAGGAACTCCAGACGATCGTCGGCAACCGCTTGCCGATTAAAATATTTATATTGAACAACAGTGGATATGTATCCATCTTCCAAACTCATCGTAATTTCTTCGCCGGAAAGGAAGTGGGAGGCGGTCCCAAGAGCGGCGTCACCTTCCCGGATTTTGGCCGACTGAGCGACGCATTTGGCCTTCCTTTCCATCGCTGTTGCCGACACGAAGACATGGGCAGTGCGATTGCTGAGACCCTTGCAGTCGATGGCCCAGCCGTATGCGAAGTGATGCTTGATGAAAATCTATCCTTTGCACCAAAATTGGGGGCAAAACAATGGCCCGACGGTCGCATCACATCCCCCCCCTTAGAAGACCTCTCACCTTTCCTGCCCAGGGAAGAACTGCGCGAGAATATGCTTATCGACCTGATAGAGGAGCAGTAGTGGGGAGATGGCAAAGTTTCTTGAATATTGCTTCTCGCCATCAGACGAAGGTCAGATTTCTGATGGCTGGCGCGCTGAATACAATCATCGGCTTGGCGGTTTATCCGTCATTATATTATATTGCGGCCCCACTTGAAATTCACTACTTGAAGATCCTAGTGGTCAGTCAGGTGCTGTGTGTAACTTTTGCATTCCTGACCAACAAATTTTTGGTGTTTCGCACTTCAGGAAACTATTTGCGTGAGTCAAGAAAGTTTCTTACGTTTCATTTTACATATTTTCTTGCAAACATTGCCGCACTACCCGCTCTTGTAGAGTTTGCCGGTATGAAGCCGGTTTGGGCGCAGACCCTGTTTGCGGTTCTGGTCATAGTAAGTAGCTATTTTTGGCATAGCCGAATCACTTTCTCATCAAGCTAGGGGGCACTTTGATGGTAGAAACCAGTTTTCTCAAGCGTCCTTGCCCAATCTGCGGACTGCATTCCGCTGCGACGGTTGCGGTAAGTTCTCATATAGTGGCAGAGTCTCTGGGCTTCGACGACTTAGTCCCATGCTGGAATGGTTTCTTCAAGGACAAGGTATTTTTTACCTATGCACGCTGTGGCGATTGCGGCTTGCTCTTTTCGCCAATCTTCTTCAATGGATCTCAGTTGGAGCATCTCTACGGGCAAATGCCGCCCAATATGGAGGAGGTCCCACTTGAAGCTCTACGACGAACCCAGCGTGGCTATTTCAACGCATTTAAGAAATGTTCCGATCTGAAAGGGGGATTCATAGAAGTGGGGCCCGATATTGGTCTGTTCACTGAGAATTGTGTGCGCGAAGGTCATTACGAGGAATATTGGCTGTTTGAACCGAATCGCGATGTGTTGCCGGCTCTGAGCAAGATCGTAGAGGGCCGAAAATCACACATCATCCACGACATGTTCGGTTTAACCTATGTCCCTGACCGTGCCGCTTCGTCAGCGGTAATGATCCATGTACTAGATCACCTGCTAGACCCAGTGGCCACTTTGCGAGAACTCCGACAAAAACTAAAGCCCGGCGCAATACTGTTACTGGTAACCCATGATGAGTCTTCGCTGTTGCGTCGTCTCGTAGGCTGGCGGTGGCCGGCCTTCTGTCTCCAGCACCCACAAATATTCAGCCCTGAAAGTATGCGCGCTCTTCTCGAGAAGGTTGGGTTTGAAGTGCTGCAACGGCGCAAGACAGTCAATTTTTTCGAAATCAGTTTTCTCTTTAAGCACATGCTCTGGGCCTTCGGTATAAAAGTCCAATCAGTGCCGAATTTTGGCCACATCAAGCTGGGTCTTAAACTCGGCAATATGCTAACCATCGCAACGCCAAAAGGACAAGAATTATAATGCCGCAACGCCCCCTCCTGAGCATTGTCACGCCCTGCTATAACGAAGAAGATAACGTAGATGAACTCTATGCGCGAATTAAGGCGGCCATTGCCGACATTGAGAAGTATGAGTTTGAACTAATATTCATCGACAATCACTCCGATGATGGCACAGTTACCAAATTGAAGAAATTGGCGTCGAGCGACCCGATGCTCAAGATCATCGTAAATACGCGAAATTTCGGTCATATCCGATCCCCCTACTACGGCATTCTGCAATCTCATGGTATGGCCACCATCTATCTCGCATCTGACCTTCAGGATCCTCCGGAATTGATCCCCAAGTTCATTAACTATTGGGAGGACGGCTACAAACTGGTCATGGCTACAAAGCCGGTAAGCAAGGGGGTTGCCTGGGTTCATGCTCTCCGTAAGGCTTATTACCGTTTCCTTGATGGAATTTCCGATATTTCACTGGTGGCTGACTCGACTGGATTTGGTCTGTACGATCGGGAGGTTCTCGATCATTTGCGTCAAATTGACGATCCATACCCCTTCCTACGTGGGCTGATCTGCGAACTGGGCTACGAAATTAAAGCTGTTCCATTTGCTCAGCCAAGACGTTTACGGGGTATCTCGAAAAATAATTTTTATACACTTTACGACATTGCCATGCTCGGTATCGTCAGCCACTCCAAAGTACCAATCCGGATAGCGGCTTTCTCCGGGTTTGCGCTTGGAACCATCAGCATGCTCGTGGCCATTGTATATTTGGTATTGAAGCTGTTGTTTTGGGAATCTTTCCCGCTTGGATTGGCTCCAGTAGTAATTGGGCTTTTCTTTCTTATTGGGATCCTGTTGATGTTTATTGGAATCCTCGGTGAGTATATCGGATCAATCCACACTTATGTCCAGCGGCGTCCGGTAGTGGTGGAAAAGGAAAGAATAAATCTTGATTGATAGGCAAGTTATCAAATGTGACACACGCCGATCTAGGATTGGGTACTTGCTAATAATACTCCTGCTCAATATAGCAGGAGTATTATATTACGCTTATTATTTGTTAGAAAATGGATATTTACCAAGTCCATTCATATATGACAAATCAGACACGTTTATGGACTTTTTTAACGTGCTATACTGGGCCTATGATGACGGTAGATATATAGAATGGGGATCTGTTTATCCGCCGTTAAATTTTATTATTTTGAGGGTTTTTAACTTCTTACTTACCGGTGAAGGATACGGAGATCCGGCGATCATGCGGGAGAATTCAAAATTTGTAATTATTGCATGGTGCCTTGCTTATCTCACTATCCCCGGAATCATACTGCAGACACAATGCTGGAAAAGCTTCTCGCGTAATGAGAAATATATATGTTATATTGCCATTTCGCTTAGCACGCCAATGCTTTTTACGTTGGAAAGAGGTAATTTGATTTTGATCGCTCCAGTTATTCTGGCTATCTCACTTTCAAAAATAGGCTTGACCAGAAGTACCTGTATCGCCATATTAATTAATCTTAAACCGTACTTTATCTTACTCATGCTATATTATGTAGCGAGACGTAACTTGCGTGGGCTTGCTGTGTGCATTGCGCTATCCGGGCTACTATTCATTATCACAGGATTGGTTCTTGACCAAAATTTCATGATGTTCTTGGTGAATATTTTGAATTTTTCTCAAGAAGAAAGCATTTTTTCTCTGAGGGAAGTTCTGGCATTGCCATCGAGTATTTCCTCATTCTCTTATGTTCTCAAAAATCCTGACGGAGCAAATTACTTGTCAGACTTTATTGGCCAGCAGAGACTTGCAGTTATTTTTTATATTATTGAGATTATAAAACTGGGTGCGCTCGCAATTTCCTTTGCAGTGCTGTTTTTAAAGTCGAAATTGATGCGTGACTCGGAAATCATTTCTTTGCTCATAGTCAGCATCAGTAATTTTGGCGTTTCAGTTGGTGGTTACACATTCATTTTATACATTGCGCTAATTCCTGTTCTTGCCATGATGAAGAATGGGCGGATATATGTTGGCATTTTGTCAGTGCTCGCCATACCGTTGGATATCGTTCAATTGGCAGGTGGTTACATTGGTGAGCAATATTCTTACTTTGATAGCTCAAGCATTGATATATATTGGACCCTTGGCCTTGGAAGCTTGCTTCGACCGACCTTTAATTTAGGACTGTTGATTTTCCTTTCCAGTGAAATTTTCGCGAGGGTGAAAAGATTGAAAAATGCTGTTAATACTGGGCCATTATAATTTAAAATAATGAAAGTATAAATTATGTTCAAAGTCACGGGAAACCTTGGCAAGTATCTAACGTGGGCATTGATTGGCCTATTGGCCGGTACATTACTTTTTATTTTACAGCCTACGCAATGGCGAGGGCAGGCGCTCATCAGGATTGGTCAAATTCAATCTGGTGTTCTTATAGAGCCTTTGCCGACTGTAATTGAACGGCTTAAAACGAATTCTTTCGTCACGGCGGTAGGTGAAAGGGCCGGAATAGATGGAGTGACAGCGCTCTTAAATGTCGAGGAAGGTGCCAGCATTACAATCAGAACGGTAAAAAATAGTGATACTCTAATAATAACAGTAGATGGTGGTTCACTGGAAATTGTTCGAGCTGCAATGGATGGTATAGTTGCAGAACTAATTTACAAGCACAGCGCTATCATTAATGCTTATCAAAGGGATGTTAAGAAGGAATTGGCAAGAATCGAAGATGAATATTCACTTATTATAAAGCAGATTGGCACAGTAACAGGGGCTGCGAACTTAATAAGTAGTAAAGTACTTGATGCAAATCGTGTGGCTGAAGCGCTTGCAGTTTTGTCACTGCGGCATGAATTGGAACAAATAAATAATCGAGCTTCGTTACTACATGAATCAATTTCAAGTTTAAATATACGTCAAACTACTCTTGTTGAGCCAATCTCGGTATCAGTGAGGCGCATATTTTCAGCAAACTGGCGTGCTTCTTTGCTTGGAATGCTTCTGGGTGTCTTTTTCTGCGCCATATGGATTCGTTTTCGAAAGTAAAATATTGTGGATCATGGGACAAGTTTTCTGAAACCGCAAAAAATTCTGCAATTTTATGGTAAATCCCCATTGAAAACCGGATATAGACGGATTATGTTTAGCAGGAGCTAATTATAACGGCTCTTGGAAAAATTTTAAAATCTCATTTACGGTCCTAAGTTCAATAAATCGATTGCATTAGCGCTTTTGGATAAGTTCTCCGATCTTCAGTAACCAACCACCCTCGGGAAAGAGTGCCTAAAATCACGGAAGACTTTTGGTTGATCGCTTATCTACCTCTCGAATTGTTAATGATTTCTGGAGTGTAAACGTTTACCACCCCCCTATCAATTCAATCCTTGTAAGTTAGGCTAATGTCATTGTTACTTATAGGCGTGGGAGAGGTGCGGTTTTGGCTGAGGTTTTCGAGGTTGGGAGCGATCGGGGACGAACTTCTGGAGGTTCAGCGCGATTTCTTCGAGGAGCGGTTTGAGGCGGCGAGTGGTAACGGTTGCCGCCAGGAGCCAACGGCCGATCTGTCGCTTGATCTTGTCGATGGCCAAGGTGCGGTTGATCTTGTAGGACGAACCGGGATCGAGAAGAGCGTTGGTAGCGACATAGGCGGCCAGCGCATTGAGGTTGTCGAAGACCGCCTTGGCGCCGAAATCCTGGCGGGCCGCATGCCAAGACAAGCCGGAGGTGTGCTCCAGTTGCAACCGGTGCTTGATCCGTTTGAACGCCTCTTCGATCCGCCAGCGACCGTGGTACAGATCAGCAAACGCAGCGGCCGGAAAAGTCACGGGATCGAGGAGCGATGTCATCACCACATGTACCCGTCCGTTCGGTGTCACCACCCGCACCAGGCGAACCGTGGTCGGCGTGGCCGGGCATTCATAGTCCTGGGCATCACGGGCATTGGGCGCGCGCAAGACGACGACCTGCTCGCGTCGACCGGACTTCAGGAACTCGCGTACGACCTTGAATCCTTGCGACAAATCGCAGCGGATAACGAAGGGGATGCGACGTGCCGTGAGCGCCGACACCAGCCAACGACACGGAAAGCCCCGGTCCATCAAGAGCACATCGTCGGAGCGCAGACAATCGATCGCCTCGAAAAACATCTGACGCTCATCAGACAAAGGCTCATGCAGGCGGAAGTTCAGAAACAGCTCGATGCCTGGCAGGTAGAGGCCGAAAGCCATGCCCGTGACGATCGACCGAATGTTCTCCTTCATCATCGTCAGGCGAACTGCGCTGCCATCCGCCGCGACCACACGCAAGCCTCTCCAGCGCGGGATCGGCAAGTGTTCCTTCACCAGTCCCATCAGGTGCTCATTCACCTCGCCGAACACCAGCGCACTGATCTTGTAGCGCGCCTGGTAAAAGGCTTGAGCGGTGACCTGACGGACCGAGTCGGCGCGATTGCACAGGTTGGCGAAGAACTGATCGAGTTCCGACTGGACGGCGGCGTGGACACTGGAGAGCAGAAAACTGACGACGGTTGGCAGGGTGAGGGTACGGCGGCGGGTGAAGTGTTTGGGGTCGAGGCGAGCCGCCCCCAGGAAATCCTGTGAAAACAGATACTTGGAGAGCTTGCCAAGTATTTTGGCATATTCAGGCCGTCATGCGATTCTCCTTTATAAACAATGTGTTACAACGCCATTTTGCCGCAGGAAAACGGCCGACACAAGGCGTTCTGAGAAATATGCCATAGTGCTAACTTGTGAGGATTGCCAATCAATTGCCATGGTGCGGCAATATCTATGTCATAATACCGTGACTGAACGACGACGCGACACGATGTACCTGCGTAAACACGACCTTCCGCAAATGGACGACGAATGGCTGAAGAAGCTACCGGCGGAGCTATTGCTGGAAGTCTCGAAGCGTCTGCTGCACGACGTGAAGGAGTTCCAGGACCGGCTGAATGTGAGCCCGACCAACAGTTCGCGAC
>Ga0272412_1000244_pt1 | contig 14679 bp, 15 predicted proteins | sample WWTPWeurt_MetaT_FD_193540 | JGI IMG/M metagenome (GOLD analysis project Ga0272412, IMG submission 193540) | Metatranscriptome of activated sludge microbial communities from WWTP in Nijmegen, Gelderland, Netherland - WWTP Weurt (Metagenome... | ecosystem: Engineered > WWTP > Aerobic digester >...
CTTATAATTTAATGGTGCTAATTAAGCATATACTTTTAGCAATTTTTAGTAGTCTTTTGCTTCATTTATGTAGAGGAGTTCAGTAAATGGTGGTCCAAGAGCTGTTTAATCTATCTTAGACATACAATGAAATGACTAATGGTTGGAATAAGTTTCAATCCCAGGAAAACTTCCTGGTCTCGACTTGTGATGGTTACAATCTTCAATTCTATGGTTAGAATTTGTTTGGGCCAATCGGTTCATCTTTTAATAAGATTTCAAAATAATGGAGCAACTTGCCGAGTCATTATTCTGTATTCATCAGCATGGATATAATCCTGCATAACTTTTGGTCCTTGGGGATGAGCATAACCGTCAAAGTGGATGGCAATTCAGTTGCTGAATACTACCCTTAGCAAAAGACAATTGCTTAAGGATATCTTCAGCAATGTTTTTCCTGGTCTAATTCTGATGATATAATCCACTTCGCGTACAACGGCTCCCATTCATCAAATACAATCACTATATAGATTAACAATGATATTATAAATTTTTTTAATGAATACACAGTTGGCTATTTTTTGTATAACCTCCAAATATTTGTTGATAAATGCCATTATACCTGTGATTCTTGTTCTGGGCCAGATCGTTCCCAATGTTTAAGTTGCCCTCAAAATTCACAACAGTCAGGCTTCACATGCAAATGCAAGTACGGCTACTACTCTCAGCCTGATAACACGTGCGATTAGTAGTGCCCTAATGAGTACTATAAAAATGATACTTCCCGTGAATGTCTATTTGACAATTGTTACTCAGTAAAGTGCCTGGTATGCAGTCAATAAGAAAATATGTGCCTCAGATGTGATAGCTAATATGGCAATTATCAAGGAAAATGTGTGAGTAACTGTCCATGGCTGACTTTAATGGTAAATGGAGTGTGTTAAGAGACCTACAACCTCGATTACAAAAATCCTTATTTTTTGGTGCGGGCGCTTGGTATCACGGCAGACTATAGAGACTATTCATCTTTGGGCATGAACATTTTCTTTAATGTGAATGAATCCTAGGTTTCCTGGAGCTATTGTAATGATAGTAAACCTTTTCTAGGAGGGTTCTCAGTCTATGGTCCAGGAAGCTTTAGGAAACTGTGGCTGAACTTGCCACCACACTATAAAGTGATCATTTAAGTGAAAGTATTGCAAGTTGGCCCCTGGAATAGCACTGATAAGCTAAATATCTTAGTAGACGATAGCTCGCAGCTCAGCTACAACGAGAATAAGGGATCATTGCTTGTAAATGACTGCGGTTTTTTAAGCTAGAACTCTTATGTCTACAACGTGAATCTAGAAGTCATACATTATAATTCCTAATTAAAGCTGGAGATTCAAGCAAGCATTGGAAACACTTTCGGAAAGAATGTTGGATTCAGAGAGCTTGCAGTAGTCTTGGCAAAATGTCCGGATGGCTGCTCGGAATGCTATTCAGAGCAATGCTTAACGTGTGCAACTGGGTTATAACTGTGGAACGAGATTTGCGTAAAAACTATAAGTAGTAGTTGTCTGACCAATTGGAGTTATAGCACGAACCAGCCAGACACTATAGACATTGCCACTAATCCAGCTGAATTCATTAACTTGGATGGAGATCTGAAATAAGTTTACCTCAATCAGTCAGTGGAGTATGGTGAATGGGGCTACGAAATCTAATATTACTCAGATGATGATCTATGCTTTGGAATGCATGAATAGGAGCTAGTAAGCAATATATCTCTTAGGAAAAAAGGTGCCATGCTCTGCCTCAATAAAACCAAGTACAGCTGGCTGGGCGGGATGAGTGGAACAGAAGTAATTACAGGGCAAGTACCTTCTGGCATTGGCGATATCTACAAGGTATTAAAGTTAAAAGACAGATTCATTATAAGCGAGTAGACTAGTGGGTTATCAGAGACTTTTTATTTAGCGCCAATGCAGAAGTTCTTACCATGGACAATGCTATCCAGTTTTAATTAATGGAAATGGGACTGCCCTAAGATTTGCAGCATCGACCTACCCTCTTATTATCAAATTAGCGGTGACTCCAAAAAATTGCTTTAATGTCCATTCAAAGGCTATTACCCAAACAGTGCTACAGGAATTTGCGACCCATGCCATTCCAGCTGTTCGGAATGTGCATACGGGACCTCCAACGCCAATTGTTCAGCTTGTTCGACCGGGCTCTACATTGATACATAGCAGCACAAGTGTGTTTCGTCTTGTCCAGCATCTTATTACAAGGTGGATAGCTTTCTTGCTTGCATGCCCTGTGACTCCTCCTGCATGACCTGCCAAGGCTTAACTAAAAATGACTGCCTAACTTGTAATGCTACATCTACATTAGTGAATAACCGATGTTTCTATTGTGAATTGCAACCATCATACATTAAGTACTACAGCGACATAGATATGTTTACTTGCATTGAGTGTGAAAGTAGTAAATCTTACGGCAGTTATGCTTAACAGACGTGCATTCCCTGTCACAGTTCCTGTCTAACCTGCTTCAGTAACACTTAGTATAGCTGTCTCTCCTGCGACTATCAATCCTACCTCTCTAAAATAACAAAAGCCTGTGTTTCCTGTCTAACCACGTAGTACGGGGACAACATTTTGGAAAAATGCCAACCTTGTGATGTGAGTTGTACGGAGTGCAGAGGACCTACTGCTTAAAACTGCACCAAATGCAAGAACTATGTGCAATACCTCAACGCCACTGACAATTCTTGCGTATCCTGTCAATTAAGCTTCTTTGGCAACCAAGACAACCAGAGTTGTGATGACTGCTTTCAAACTTGCCTTACCTGCCGTGGAAACTAAAAGTCAGACTGCATCTCTTGCGATCTGAGTGTTTATGCCTACTATGCTGAAGGCTACCGCTGTCTACCTAATAAGTAGCCTGGGTATATCAGCTTTACTACATATTCATACACGCCATGCAACTCCAGCTAATACGGCAACAGTACTGCTCAGAAGTGCATTACCTGTCCCTTTCCGTGTACCAGTTGCTTTGGCAATAATACATAAAGTGAGTGCTTATCATGTTAAATAGAGTACGCTTATTACAACAAGACTTAGTCTTCCTGTGTATCCTGCGCTAAGAAGTACTACGGTAACTCAGCCGGAATGAACTGTCAGCGTTGTCATTCTACATGTCTATACTGCTTTGGACCACTGGCTACTATGTGTTCATAATGTGATGTTACATAGTACTACTATAAGAATGATACCTATGAATGTATACCATGTAGTGCCGGAAGAATGTATGGAGATAGTATAGACCTCATTTGCAAGCCGTGTCATGAGACCTGCATCACGTGTGTTGGCCCAACACTGAATCACTGCGTCAGCTGCAACGATACGAGTTTCCTTGTAACTAATGATACTCATTGCCAATGGTGTCCAAATGGCTAATTTCCTGACTCCAGCATACAGGCATGTGTAGCTTGTGACTAAACTTGCCTAACCTGCTACTGGTACGGCCTGACTGGGTGTCTTACCTGCAGCATTGATAAGGCTTATTTCAATCCTCTTGTCACCTAGTGCTCTTAATGTGACCCAGGCCAGTACGGCGATGAAGTTAATTAGAAATGTGACTATTGTCATGCAAGTTGCAAGTCCTGCGTTGGCCCTGCTGCCACTCAGTGTGTGAGCTGTCGCTATGACTCATATTTCAACCAGACTTCTCATTAATGTATGCAGTGCAACTCCAACGCCTACGGCAACAACACCAATTAAGAATGCACTTTATGTGATGCTTCATGTGTAACCTGCTTCGCATTTGGAGCAAGCAGTTGTTTGACCTGCCAATAAAATGTGGCTTATCTTAACGTCATAAATAATCAATGTGTATTTTGCGCTGCCAAATAGTTTGGCAATCAGCCAGCCTAGATTTGTCAAGACTGCCATAGTTCTTGTGTGCTTTGCAATGGTCCCACCAAATTCGATTGCGTTACCTGTACACAAATCTCAGCATTCCTTAACGCAACAAGCGGAGAGTGCATGACTTGCAAATCCAATCAAGTAAGCGACCAAATAAATCAAGTTTGCACTGACTGTCACTCTTCTTGCCTCACTTGCAGAGGAGTCGCAGCCACTGATTGCCTCTCCTGTGATATCACAAAATCTTATTTTGTAGCTTCTAGCTACACATGCTTTGCATGTGCTTCCAGAAAATTCGGATAAGGCACATCCTGTGTTGACTGCTACAACACATGTCTCCTTTGCAATGGCGCCAACATTAATAACTGTGTTTAATGTAATAGTGGGCTTTACCTATATGAAGGCACGTGCATAAGCGTCTGTCCGGATTACTTTTTTGAAGAAGTTACAAGCTAAATCTGCAAGTCTTGTCACTCAACTTGTCTGAAGTGTACTGGACCCAGTTAAAACAACTGTCTTCTTTGCGAGGTCTATGACTACTTTCTGAACTCCACATGCTCTCCTCTATGCCCGATAGGCTACTACAAGCAACAAACTATTGTTGTAGGTTAAAATAACCTATGTATAAAATGCCATACTACATGTAAGACCTGCTTTGGCCCGCTCAACTCAAACTGCTAGGCCTGCTACGAAGGAGCCTTTTATTTTAACGGCTTCTGTACACCATGCCACAATACTTGCCGAATGTGTAACGGCGACAAAATTAATAGTTGTACAGCCTGTGTTGACGGTAAGATGCTTACTCAACAAAAAACTTGTATTTCCTGTTCAAACATATGCAAAACTTGTAAGGATTAAACGACTTCTTGCACCTCCTGTAATACAGGGAACTATCTACTACATTCTACCTGTCTTTCAACCTGTCCGATCTTCTTCTTCGAGCATGCAGCCAGCGGTTCCTGCTAAGGCTGCCATGTATCCTGCTTGAGATGCCTAGGTCCCGCTGCCAATTAGTGCTCTGAATGTGTAGAGTCGAAATAGCTAAGCGCCAGCAAGCAGTGCTTAGTGCGTTGTCTCAACCCTGCACTTCCCATCTATCATCAACTCAATAATTCTTGTTTGAATGACTGTCCATCGAAATTCTTTGTTAACATTACATATAATTTTTGTCAGGCCTGTCATGCAGAATGTGCCACTTGTACAAGTGCCCTGCAAACAGCCTGTCTATCCTGTGCAGGTACAGCAGGAAGCCTGTACCTTCGCAAAGAAAATGGGACATGCGGGGCATGTCCCTCCCACTACTTCATAGAATACGAGAAGTTACTTTGCGTGGAGTGTCATCCTGTATGTGGTGAATGTCAGAACATCTATGAAGACAGTTGCATTAGCTGTTAAAGCGGTAAGATCTTGTTCAATGGTACGTGCTCTGATAACTGTCCAGATCAACACTATTTCATGGAAGATAGCAACACCTGCGCCAGCTGTCATTGCGACTGTTTGCGCTGTTCAGGACCTTCATTTAACGAATGCACATAATGTTATACAGGCCGTAAGCACTTCCATGGCGAATGCATAGAAAAATGTCCCTAATAACTTTACTATGAAGACATCAGTGATCCAACCAATGCGACTTGCTCCCTTTGTAGAGATTCTTGCTTTACATGCAGTGGACCTGGGCCCTCAGACTGCATTGTCTGTGCATAGCAAAAGTATTATAGTCTGGGTTCCTGTTTAGACACCTGCCCCGAAGAAGAGTTCTACACAAACGAAACTGAAATGAGTTGTCTTAGCTGCCATCACTCATGTCTGACGTGTTTTGGACCACGCGACATTGACTGTATAAAATGCAGAGCCAATGGAACTTATGCTTTGAAAAAATGCCTGTACTTTGACTGTCCTGAAGGGTAATTTAGACCAGTTGGAAGCCCCACATGCTAGAACTGTCCCCTTAACTGTTTCACCTGCATTTTAAACCAACCAGGCGCCTGCATTTCTTGCGTTAAGGGAAAATATATCCTCAATGGAAACTGCTTAAACTAATGTCCAGATATGTTCTATCTAGAACTGCAAGACAATCAGTGCTTTAGCTGCCACCCTAGCTGCGCCACCTGCATTGGAGCCCTTAAGTCTAACTGCACTTCCTGTTTTTCTCCTACATTCCTACTTGAATCATAATGTGTTCTCACTTGTCCTCAGCAGACTTTCCAGAACGAATTGACGAGAATTTGCCAGGTTTGCCCAAATGGATGCAAAGTCTGTGGTAGTGCTGGCTGCGTCACTTGTTTTACAGGATTTTTGAGCAACAGATATGATGGTTTTTGTTATCAAACTTGCCCAGTGGGAACCTATGGTTAACTTGTCACACGAGAATGTGAGCTCTGTAGCACCTCTTGCGCTTCTTGCAGTGCATTTGGTGAGAACCTTTGCACCAGCTGCTCAGGAACGAAGGGTCTCTACCGCGGCTAATGTCTAGTTCACTGCCCTTCCAGCTATTACCTTGACTCTGCTAATATTTGTTACCAGTGTGACTATCGCTGCATGGACTGCTATGGACCAACCCACGATAACTGTACAAAATGCAACGTCATTTTCTTAAAATTCCAGGACACCTGTCTTCTTGATTGCTCAAATGGTTACTACCCACTGAGCACAGGCTAGGATAACGTTACAGAATGCGGTAAGTGCCCTGACGGATGTAAGGAATGCTAGGAGACACAGGGAAATAAAAAATGTTTGTCTTGCTTTGAAGATTATTTCCTCTTTAATGAATTATGTCCATCAACATGCCCAACAGGTTATTTTCCTGATCCGGCTACTAAAAAATGTCTGCTCTGCTTCTCTGCCTGCAAGACCTGTAATGGCACTGAGTCTAATAATTGTCTTTCCTGCCTGCCTCATTTCTTCCTTTTTGAAAATTAATGCGAGGAAAACTGCCTTGGAGGCTATTACGAGGATACTATAGGCTGGTAATGTATTTTCTGCAACGAGACTTGTGATGGATGCGTTAATACTCTTCCCACTGGATGTTTAATGTGCTAAGAGAATCTTTATCTCCAAGATCCAAGCGCTATTTCAAGTGCTTGCTAGGAGACTTGCCCTATAGGCTTCTATCCTAATATAGATACACTTGAGTGCAATGTCTGCAATAACCTATGTGCTAGCTGCTACGGAAAGCTAAGTTCTGAGTGTTTGACATGCAAATCAAACATCTTCTTTCTCTAATAGACTTGCTCGGTGTCTTGTCCAGACGGTTTCTATGAAGAAACCTCTTCAAGTTCCTGCAAGCCTTGTAATAGCTCTTGCAAAACCTGTGCCGACTCTGATTCGGAGGCTGGTTGCTCTAGTTGCAGTGGTGGACTTCTCCTTGTGCGAAATTCTCCAATAACAACAGCGTAAGACATTTAAACTTAGGCAGGAACTGGAACTGCTACATCAGTCACAGTAACCCTAGGCAGATGTTAGAGAGAATGTCAAATAGGATTCTATGTTAATGTTGCACAGAGTACTTGCGACAATTGTGCTACCGGATGCTTGTCTTGCACAGGGACTGCAGCTACCCAATGTCTTAGCTGCTTTGATAATTATTACCTGGATGAAAGCCTGAAATCTTGTTTGGTCAGTTGCACTCCCCCAAAAGTCAATGATCTCTTCTTCAAGAAGTGCAGTGCCTCATGTCCTTCTGGTACTTATCTTGATGCAGATGACAATACCTGCAAACTATGTAACAGTTAATGCACAGCTTGCTCAAGTGCTACTGTCTGCATTGGCTGCAAATTAGGATTATACCTCAAGAACAGTGCTTGTGTTATATCATGTGGAAGCAGCTATTTTATTAACAAAGTTACCAATGTTTGTTAAGCCTGTCATTCAGAATGCGCTGAATGTACTGGACCAATGAACTCAGACTGCTCGGCCTGCCCAGTCAGTAAGTACCTTGATATCGGAATCTGCAAATCTGACTGCCGTATTGGGTACTTCAAGAACACTACAGCTCGTTTCTGCTAGGATTGCCATCTTGCTTGCGAAAGCTGTTCTGGACCTACTTCCAGCAATTGTTTATCATGTCCAGCAGGCACCTTCCTTCTCAGTGCATCATGTATGTCTGACTGTCCAAATAACTACTTCAATCAACTTATAAACAAAACCTGTTAGAGTTGTGCTTCTAACTGTGTTAAGTGCATATCAGCAGATCCGAACTTGTGTACTAGATGCATGAGTCCAAACTACTATTTAAGTTGGAAAAGCGGATAAGGTGGTAGCTGTAGTACTAGCTGTACTAGCACCCAGTTTAAGTTTACTAGCACGCTTGAATGTAGAAATTGTTTCTCTTCTTGTCAGACCTGCAGTGGGCCTTCTAACATCGATTGCCTTAGCTGTGCAGCCCCGCTGTACTTCTTCACCTCTATCGATGGTTCAGAGAAGAAATGCATACCAAACTGTGGACCTGGGTACTATGCCACGGTCTCGCGCATTTGTTAATTGTGTCATTCCTCCTGCTACTCCTGTTCAGGGTCACTTATCAACTAATGTTTGACTTGTCCAGATGGCAAAACTCTTTATCAGGGCAAATGTCTGGAAAAATGCAACGCTAACCAATACATGAGTACCACTGGGGTATGTATGGACTGTCCTGATAAATGTGGTTTATGCATGCTAGATTAAGGTTATGTGAAGTGTCTAAAATGTATTAAGTCTTATATCTTTCGGTTCGAAAATTTTGAGACAACTTGCCTTACCAACTGCTAGTCGTAGGCAGGTGACCAAGTAAAAAAGAAGAAAGACAAGGCTTACAATAAGTACGTCAACGACGACGAAACAGGCTACTGTCTCTACAAGAAGTTCAAAGTTAATGGAAATGATATAGGAAAATGCCATAAAACTTGCACCAAATGCTTCGGTTTTTCTGATTAGTAGTGTTTAGTGTGCGCTAACTCCACTAATTTGATGTAAGACTTCAAGTGTGTGGAAACATGTGGCATTGGCAGATACATCGATACTCTGTAGGTCGTTAACCAATGTCAGCCTTGTGATATCAAATGCAGTGCATGCACTGGTCCAGCTTCCAATCAATGTACGAAATGTGCATCCGGTTTCGCACTGCAAGATGGAACCTGTGCTTTAGGTTGTTCCAGCGGCTACTACCACAACACTGCTAATGATGTATGCGTTAAATGTATGCCCGGTTGCACAAGCTGCTTTAGTCTTGATGACTGTCAGATCTGTTCTCAATTCATGATAAGCACAAATCCAATTGCAAAGACCTGCTTAGAAAAATGCAAAAGTACGGAGACTGCTGTAGAGTACGGGCCTAATTAGATCTGCACCTCATGCCAGAGTCCCTGCCTAACATGCCATATAGCTTCCACTAATTGCACGTCTTGCATCACTGGATTTGTTTTCTTTCCTGGCCCTCCTGCTTCAGCATGTCTCAGCAAATGTCCATTTGGATATATCCCAGACATTTATAGTGTATGCGTACAATGTAATGCTGAAGAATCTTTCTGCTCAAACTGCGTGAATACTCCTAAGACATGCACTAAATGTATTGATGGTTATTATCTTTACAATGGAGCATGCTTCAGCAATTGTGAACGTATTCCAGGGGTTCAGAACCTCTATAATGGGCCTACAGGCGTTTGTCAGACCTGCCACTTCTCTTGCTCCTCTTGTCGGGGTAGTTATGAAAGTGCCTTCCTATGCAAGCAATGCATTTTAACTTCTCCTTACAAATACTTCTACGATGACGGCTTTGTCAATACTCAATGCGTTTAGGAGTGTCCAGCCAGGACTTATACAGAGACTGCCACTTATATGTGTAAGTCCTGCGCTCCCACTTGTAGAGAATGTGTAGGTCCGGCAAGCGATAACTGCACATCCTGTATGGGCGGACTCATACTTTATTAAGGATCCTGTGTGTCATCATGTCCAGATGTCACCTTCATCAATTAGAAAATTAATTTATGCTTATCTTGTCATTCATCTTGCAAGACTTGTTCTGGAGAATTAGATGTTAACTGTCTCAGCTGCAACATGCCTTTATATCTTACATAAATCAATTCTTGTACAGCCAGTTGTGGTCAAGGCTGGTTCTCTGTGGAATCCAATAACACGTGCCAAAAATGCAGTTCTCTCTGTTAGACCTGTTCTGGATCTTCATCTAACTGTTTAATTTGTGCCGGAAATCGAGTCAATCCACCAGCATGTCTTTGCCCAACACAAACGGTAGCTTCCTCTACTGCTCAAATTTGTCCAACTTGTAGTTTCAGATGCAATGGTTGTAGTTCAACTCCTACAACCTGCCAAGCTTGTGCTCCAAGCCGAAATAATAACACAGAATGCAGCTGCCCAAGAGGTAAATTTGAAATTGATCAGAATCCAACCTGCCAGGTTTGCAATCATAAATGTGCTACCTGCATAGGCTCTGCCTCCTTGTGTCTTAAGTGCAAAGGCAACAGAATATAAAGCGACTGCATATGTCAGAAAGGATTTTTCGAAGATGGAGTGAGTAAAAATTGCCCCAAGTGCAGTCCAATCTGCGCATCTTGTGTAGAAATTAGCACTTCATGCACTTAATGCAAGGGTAATCGAATTCCATCAACCTTTAGAAGCTCACCATTGCCATCCATTTTAAATTGCACTTGTCCTTAAGGTTTTTATGAAAACTTTAAATCCACCAACTGTCCACAATGCAAACATCAATGTATTACCTGTACTGGGCTATCCACAAACTGTTTAAGCTGTGTTGGTACTCTTAATCGATTCTCCATACCTACTTGCTTATGCCACGATGGTTACTATGATGATCCTTTATTTTCTGAATGCCAGAAGTGTCGTCTAGTGTGCAGCACCTGCAGTTCATACGATAAATGTTTAACATGCGCTGGAAATAGAATAGGTCCAGACAGTATCGGAAACTGCCCATGTGGATATGACGCCCTAGACCGCGAATATCTTGGCATACCATACTGTGCTAACGATACACTAGGCATTCCCGACATTTACTACTCTGATGATCTGTACTACCTCATAATTGATTTCGGGTTCGAGATCGCTTTGAAGGACATCAAAGACTAGTTCACATTCATCGAAGACTTATGCACCTTCGTGCTAAATGAAACGTCCATTGCTCAGATGGGGTCTAATCCAAATGCCAAGTGCGCAATCGACAAACAAAATTAAACTAGATTTCTTGTAAAGTTTGGCAATAGTCCTACAGTGAAAGTTGGCGACATTATCAAACTGAATCCTGACTCACTTCGCTATAAACGCTACAACAAATATTTCCAAGAATTCATGCTAAACAAGGTTCAGCCAGCTCATGACCCCATGCCACCTCAGGGTACTCTGCTTGGACCCAAATAAAACGTTACACTATGTGAAATTGTGTATATTAATTTCACTGGCCCTCTCTACGATGGTCTAAGACCCTTAAAGGTAGTTAACTGGGAAATGACACAAATGAGTCTCCTCAATACTGAAGCCCTTAAGCAGTTTTTGAATACGCTCATGTCTGAAGCCATTCAACTTAATCAATTCTATATCAAGATTCCTATCCTCACTTTGGAACCCTTCTTGAATTACGTATTTAAGTTTACCTTTGAGAACTTTCATGGTATTAGAGGGACAGCCTACTACTCTTTCGTTGCTAGTTCGAACGAGGCCCCTGTTGTTAAAATTGATAAGACATATCCTCATGTCTATTACCCCTAATAATCCATCTTGTTAACAGCTGAAATCCGCCATTTTCTGTGCAGTTCTACTCAGACTTTTGAAGTAAAGGACGAAATTAACGGAACTTGGACACAGTTGACTGGGGCGCCAATGCTTTTTGAATCACCATTAACATTCAAAAAGGGAGCTAACCAAATTAACATAGAGCTCTCCTTTGAACAATTTACAGCATTGCCTCGACAAAACTATACCATACGCTGCACAGTCGTTCTTCCTGTTAACACGTTACTAATAGTAATGTATGATGAAGTTTTTGTGTAAGTGATTCCTGCAAATCTCATTGTTGAAATTCAAGGCGGTAATCAAATGAATCCATTCTCAAAGCCTTTTTATTTGTATGGAGATGCCTATGACCCCGGTGTCAAAGGAACTAATCTTGCTAAATAGGGAATCTCATGCATTTGGAAGTGTATAAACCTTAATACAGGTGGCAACTGCTAAATGTCTAACGGAGATTTATTAGATCTCTCCAATTTCACTAATAAAGAACTATATGTTAAGGAGAAACGCTTAGACCCTTATGTCTCTTATGTATTTAATTTAATCTGCACAAAATTGGATGTCACTAATTACGACGAAGTCAGTGTTATTATAACAGAAATTGATATCCCTGCACTTGCAGTAAACATTCCAGCTGACATGCATAATCGTCGCATTAATTTAAATGAAGAAATTATTTTCCATTTAAATTACACTGGAATTTCTCCGGATAATTTATTTTATGCTGGGGCACTTGTATATGATTACGATGTAGTTGCTACTATGGTCTTCCCTTTTCTGGATTTTAAGTTCAAGGTTTGGGACTACTACCTTAATTTCTCAGAGATTTTAAGTGATAAGCTTACTATCAGATGTAGTGTTTACGATCCTCGCTTCTATATGCCATCAATTACTTCTATGGACTTTGTTATTAACTTTTCTCCTGCATCATGCCAATTAACCATCACCCCTGTTGACGATCTGACTGGAGTATCTGTTGTAGGATCACCAGTTGAATTTTCTACTAAATTCATAATTTAGGTAGACAATTGTAACGACACTGACACACCAATAACCTATAAGTTTTCATACTACGAGTCTGAAGAGATGTTCAGAGGAGACATTATCAATGGAACGACCTTAGGTTCTAGCCTTCTTTCAGACTTTAAGCTTAACAATACTTTGGAAAGCTATTTACCACAAGGTCAGAAGTTTATCTATAATGCCTCTTTTGGCCACAATGAAAGCTTACAAGAATTTAATGGAAAGCCAATATTAGTATTATAAGTAAGTATATCTGATGGGCTGGGAGGTCTCACCAACTTAACTAAATACATTGAAGTGCAACCACATCCAAACTACGATGTTCCAACTTTTGTGTAATAATGGGAACTGAATAAGCAAAATATAGATAGTGAAATCCTCTTCTTGAACTTAGCTACCCCTAAGCTCGCACAAATGGACTATAACTCTTCAGTAGATTTTATGAATGTAACGGATAGCTAGAAAGCCGCTCTGGCGTAACAGCAAGATAATCTTATTAAATAATAGAAACTTGCTTTTGCTAAGATCTAGGAGTACCGAGACTCTGTTTCTTCAAAGGCTATGGAAGAATAACTATAGAAATCGAAATCCATTTTAATGGAGGCCTTGAAAATGGTCTTTGATGCACAGATGCTGATAGATAATTTGGATGACATTGAGAGTTTTGTTAAATAACAATAGCACACAATCGAGATGACCATACAACTAATGGAAATTTAAGGCTATAGTTTCGCTTTGTAAAGACGCAAAGAAGCAGCTGTTAATAGCATAATGTCTTGTCTAAAAATACTTGACAGCGTTTTATAAGGAGCCAATAAAGAAAAAGATGCCTTATTATCAGTGAAGTATGCCAATTTATCATCAATTAGCAAGGCAAATGTAACAAATTCCACTAATTCTACTAACACAACTGCAAATAATAGTGATAGCACAAACACTACTAGCAATTAGACTAACTAAGAAATGCTTGTCATTGATTAAAAAATTGAGAAAATTACATTATAAAATCAAAAGATAATGAATCTTTCTTCTAAAATATCTGCTGGATTTTAGAGTATCTCGCTAGTTAACGAACAACCTAAATTATCTTATGGATAGGGATAAAACATTATGATTTAAAAGATGTCTCCAAAGGTGCTTGAATAGCAACTGGCTCCTCCTCGAGACCTTTATCTAAACACTAAAGTGGATGATGCATTGATAGAGTCATAAGAAGCTGCCAACAACACATCTTCAAGTAGCAACTCTTCTATTTCTGGTTCTACTTCTTCATCGCAATAATTCAAACCAGTTAACTTCAAACTTCAAGATCTAAAGACAAATCCGTATTAGACAGATGAAAACTACCCTTACCCTAAACAAAATACACAGGTTATTGCACCTGAGGCTAAAGATGATGATGGAAATACAGTTACTATGAATGGATAAATCAGCCTAGCCCTCAAAATCAAAGCAGATTCTAGGAGAATCTTGGATGGTTCAGCAACAAATCCAGTGTGTATTAGCAAAGATGAAAAATCGGGATAATGGGTAAACAATAACTGCCAATTACGTGAGCAAGAACAACCTGATGGCACTAAATCTTCTACCTGTTAATGTAGCAAGCCTGCTCCCACAACTGTTATGGACGATGTTGATGAGATGTTCAAAAAGGCAGCAAAAAAATTAGATAAGGCATTTTCAGCAGATGCCATTGATGCCCTATTGAGTGGTAACTTCTTAGATTCTATTCTTTTCTACGTGCTCTGTATCTAAACCTTTTTCTATTTGTACGCTCTCATTTGGGGTTGGGGGTAGGATTTAAAGGACTGGCATTTAGCCTAAGAGAAAGAACATGCAATGAAGGAGCTGTAAAAATAAATGGAAGAGATGCGGAAAGGTACCTTGAGTAGTGATAGTGATGACGAATGTTAAGATGTAGAAGAAGATGAAGATCTAATGGAACAAGCTTAAAAAAATAAAGATAATTAAGCAAAGTCACCACATTAAATTGGTAGTAAAGAAAATTTGGCTGTTACCAACAATTAAAATTAGC
>Ga0272412_1000250_pt1 | contig 14529 bp, 12 predicted proteins | sample WWTPWeurt_MetaT_FD_193540 | JGI IMG/M metagenome (GOLD analysis project Ga0272412, IMG submission 193540) | Metatranscriptome of activated sludge microbial communities from WWTP in Nijmegen, Gelderland, Netherland - WWTP Weurt (Metagenome... | ecosystem: Engineered > WWTP > Aerobic digester >...
AGGTGGATCGTCCATGCCGGTGTTGCCGGGTGATGTTATGATGAGAACAGATATGGACTATGATTCGATTGCCAAAGCTGGATCCATGTTAGGTTCAGGGGCAGTCATCATTATGGATGATACGACCTGTATGGTTAGAGCGCTTGAGCGTTTGTCTTATTTTTATTTCGAAGAATCCTGCGGGCAATGTACACCCTGCAGAGAGGGAACGGGGTGGCTTTATCGTATTGTCAATCGCATAGAACACGGCAAAGGCCGGTTAGAAGATCTGGAACTGCTAGATAATATTGCGGACAACATACAAGGACGAACAATTTGCGCTTTGGGTGATGCCGCTGCGATGCCTGTTCGAGCGATGATTCAACATTTTCGAGATGAGTTTGCTTACCATATAGAACATAAGAAATGCATGGTTTGATTATTGCAGAGCTAAATAATCAAGACGCGTCAATTTTACAATTTGTGATTAATCCAAGAATTTTAGCTGATGGTAAATATAGAAATCGACGGTAAGCAAGTATCTGTTCCTAAAGGAAGCACTATCATGGATGGTGCTAAGCAGATCGGTGTGTATATTCCACATTTTTGCTACCACAAGAAATTATCCATTGCCGCCAATTGCCGCATGTGTTTGGTACAAGTCGAGAAAGCGCCCAAACCGTTGCCTGCATGTGCTACACCGGTTATGGATGGAATGAAAGTATATACGCATTCACAACAAGCGGTCACGGCACAGAAAGGCGTGATGGAATTTTTACTGATCAATCATCCGCTTGATTGCCCGATTTGTGATCAGGGTGGTGAGTGCCAATTGCAAGATCTGGCAGTAGGGTATGGATCGAGCGGTTCACGCTACACTGAAGCGAAACGAGTAGTTGTCAATAAGAATCTGGGGCCTTTGATTTCGACAGATATGACGCGATGCATTCATTGCACACGCTGTGTCCGCTTTGGTCAGGAAATTGCTGGAATTATGGAACTTGGAATGGCAGGGCGCGGAGAGCATTCCGAAATTCTTGCCTTTGTCGGCAAGACTGTCGATTCTGAGTTGTCGGGCAATGTTATTGACCTTTGTCCGGTTGGTGCATTGGTTAGTAAACCTTTTCGTTATTCCGCGCGTACTTGGGAATTATCGCGCAGAAAATCAATAAGCCCGCATTGCGGACTGGGTTCAAATCTGGTTGTGCAAGTCAAGCAGAACCGTGTCATGCGTGTACTTCCTCGTGACAATGAAGCGATTAATGAATGTTGGTTGTCAGACAAAGATCGATTCTCTTATGAGGGATTGAATTCGGAAGATAGGCTGACGAACCCCATGATCAAGCGTGATGGCCAATGGTTTGAATGCAATTGGCAAGAAGCATTGGAATTTACGGCGCATTCTTTGCAGATCATTAAACAAAAATATGGTGCTAAGAGCATAGCGGCCTTAGGTTCCCCGCACAGTACAGCCGAAGAACTTTATTTATTGCAAAAGTTATTGCGTGCGATGGGCAGCGGCAACATTGACCATCGCTTACGCCAATCTGATTTTCGTGCGGATAAGAAGATGCAAGGCATTCCGTGGCTGGGTACCAGTATCGCGGACATATCGCAATTAAAATCAGCGTTAATTATCGGCAGTACGCTCCGTAAAGATCATCCGCTGATTGCACAACGTTTGCGTCAAGCCGTCAAAAACGGCATGCAGTTAAATATAGTCAATCCAATTGACGATGATTTGCTGGTCAAGATTGCGAATAAGGCAATAGTTTCGCCGGCTGCAATGGTTAAAGTTCTGGCGGAAATCCTGAAAGCTGCTGCAGAGATCAAGGGAGCAGACTTAGCAAACGAGTTGAAACAGCACATTAATTCACTAAACATTTCAAGTACGGCTAGTGCGTTCGCGATTGCTTCCAGTTTGATAGACAATGCTCCGGCAGCAATTTATCTAGGTAATCTATCACAGCATCATCCGGATTATTCAATGATCAATTTACTTTCCGGTTTAATTGCACAAATAACGGGTGCAAGTCATGGTGTGTTGGGTGAAGCGGCAAATAGTGTTGGTGCTTATTTAGCAGGTGCGGTACCCGAAATCAATTCTGAAACCACTGCAGCGAATTTGAGTTATACGGAATCTGGATTAAACGCTGCCCAAATCTTAGGGTTCAGCAATGATTCCGTGGAAAGTGAATGTCGAGCGTTTATATTGATGAATGTAGAACCGGAATTTGACGTCTACAATTCTCAACTAGCACTTAAGACAATCAAGTCAAGTGAATTTGTAGTGTCGCTGAGTTCTTTTCATGGAAATGCTAAAGAATATGCTGATGTGTTATTGCCGATAGCGCCATTTACTGAAACATCAGGAACTTTTGTTAATACCGAAGGCAGAGTGCAAAGTTTTAATGGCGTTGTATCACCTCTGGGAGAGACTCGTCCAGCTTGGAAAGTACTGCGTGTCTTGGCTAATTTGCTAGGGTTGGAAAAATTTGATTACGAAACACCCGAACAGATTCGTGAAGAGATTTTTCCTAACGACGTGGAAATTAGTCAGTATCTGAATAATAAATTGAAGAGTGGTGATGTTGCGAATATAGTGGTTGATGACCAGAGTATACAGCGTATTGGAGAAATACCGATTTATCAGGCCGATCCGGTCGTGCGACGTGCTCAGTCTTTACAAGCAACACGGGATGCAGAGCCGCCCAAGGCTTGGATGGCACCTCAGATGCTGACAGAGTTAAGAATTGCCGCTGGTGATCAAGTGAAAGTTAAGCAGGGCGATGGGGTTGTACAACTAGAAGCAGCTCGCGATGAAAAATTACCGATCAATTGTGTACGTATAGCAGGGGCTCATTCTAAAACGGCTGCACTGGGTGCCTTGTTTGGCGAAATTGTGCTGGAAAAACTGTGATGGCAATGGTTGGAGTTTATTAATGGAGAATATTCAACAACATTTCGTGGAAATATTCGGAGCAGAATGGGGTTCCATGCTGTTTTCATTAGCGACCAACATGACATTTATTTTTGCCATCGTTGTTCCATTATTATTGGGTGTGGCGTATTTGACCTTTGCGGAACGCAAAATAATAGCTTATATGCAGATTCGTGTTGGTCCAAATAGAGTTACTTTTTTTGGAATACCGTGGTTGCGTGGTTGGGGACAGCCAATTGCTGATGCAGTTAAAGCAATCATGAAGGAAATTGTTATTCCAACAGGGGCAAACAAATTACTCTTTATATTGGCTCCAGTTTTGACTATCATGCCGGCACTGGCAGCCTGGGCGGTAATTCCGTTTTCTCCCGAATTAGTCCTGGCCGATATTAATGCCGGATTGCTTTATATCTTAGCGATGACGTCTATGGGTATATACGGCATTATTATTGCAGGGTGGGCATCAAACTCAAAATATGCATTTTTGGGTGCCATGCGCTCAGCTGCGCAGGTAGTATCATATGAATTGGCGATGGGGTTTGCTTTAGTTTGTGTTTTAATGATGTCGCAAAGCTTAAACCTGGGTGATATTGTGAATGGACAGCAAGGTAGCAGTTTTCTGAATTGGTATTTGATACCGCTGTTTCCAATGTTTTTGGTTTACTTGATTTCGGGCGTTGCTGAGACTAATCGTGCGCCTTTTGATGTGGCAGAGGGCGAGTCTGAAATTGTTGCGGGATTTCATGTTGATTATTCAGGTATGGCTTTTACCGTGTTTTTCCTGGCTGAATATTCCAATATGATATTGGTTGCAACGTTGACATCCATTATGTTTTTAGGGGGATGGTTGCCGCCTATCGATATGGCGCCATTTACTCTGATACCGGGTATAGTTTGGTTATTGTTGAAGATTGCATTCATCTTATTCTTTTTTCTTTGGTTTCGTGCAACTTTTCCGCGTTATCGCTATGATCAAATTATGCGATTGGGTTGGAAGATCTTTATCCCGATTACGCTTGTATGGATTATTTTATTGGGCTCGATAATGCAATTGCCTGAATCGATTCGGAATTCATTTCCGTTGAACATCTGGTTTTAAAATAGAGAAATAAAATGGATCGTATCAAAAAGTTTTTCAGTACTTTTTTGCTGTTTGAATTGCTGAAAGGGATGGCGGTTACCGGCCGATATTTATTCAAACCAAAGATCACTGTTCATTTTCCTGAGGAAAAGACGCCTCAATCACCGCGATTTCGCGGTCTTCATGCGTTACGTCGTTATCCGAATGGAGAAGAACGTTGTATCGCATGTAAGTTATGCGAAGCCGTTTGTCCAGCGATGGCAATCACTATCGATTCGGAGCAGCGCGCGGATGGTACACGCCGGACCACACGCTATGACATTGATTTAAGTAAGTGTATCTTTTGTGGTTTCTGTGAGGAATCATGCCCGGTTGATTCAATCGTGGAGACTCGTATATTGGAATATCACGGGGAAAAGCGGGGCGACTTGATCTATACCAAAGAAATGTTATTGGCTATTGGTGATCGTTATGAGGAGCAGATTGCCGAAGATAGAGAAGCTGATGCCCGTTACCGCTGAATCTTGTTGGTAGATAAAAATGAGTTTTCAAGATATTTTGTTTTATGTTTTCTCAGCTATTTTGGTTGCATCAGCGCTGGGTGTAATTACTGTGCGTAATCCGGTAAATTCAGCGTTGCTGTTGGTGTTGGCGTTTGTCACGTGCGCAGGTTTATGGTTGCTGCTGGAAGCTGAGTTCTTAGCAATCGCTTTAGTATTGGTATATGTTGGGGCTGTCATGGTATTGTTTTTATTTGTAGTCATGATGCTCGATATCAATTTGGATCGATTACGTGAAGGATTCTGGAAGTGGTTTCCTTTCGGTGCGGCTGTCGCACTCGTCATGGTCGCAGAAATGTCAATGGTATTGATGGGAAAATATTTCGGGCTAGAAGAAATGCCTGCGCCTAAGGCACAAGATGCTGATTACAGTAACACTCGAGAGTTAGGACGATTAATTTACACCGAATACGTTTATGCATTTGAACTAGCCGCCGTGCTTTTATTGGTCGCAATGGTAGCAGCAATAGCACTGACTTTACGCCATCGAGAGGATAAGAAATCTCCAGACCCATCCAAACAAGTTAGAGTACGAAAAGAAGATCGATTGCGAATAGTGACAATGCCTGCGGAAAAGAAAGAATAACGAAATCATGGAATGATTTTGTGACATTTTTATAAAATATAGAAAGAGGTGGTTAACCTTGGTATCGTTATCTCATTATCTTGTTCTTGGAGCGATTTTATTTGCAATCGGTTTGGTTGGCATTTTTCTCAACAGAAAAAATGTCATCATTCTGTTGATGTCGATTGAATTAATGCTGTTGGCTGTCAATATGAATTTTGTTGCATTCTCGCATTATCTGCAGGATATATCGGGACAAATCTTCGTATTCTTCATTTTGACGGTTGCCGCCGCAGAATCGGCGATAGGCTTGGCAATTTTGGTGGTGCTGTTCCGCAACATGTACACGATTAATGTCGATGATTTGGATGAGCTCAAGGGTTAGTACCCAATAATTAAATAATTTAAGTACCTATCATTAATAAAGAATTCTTTGATTGAGATGCAAAAACTTTACTTACTGGTGCCGCTTGCCCCGTTGCTTGGCGCGCTTATAGCTGGATTATTGGGGCGTTTTATCGGACCCGCATGGAGTCATCGAACAACTATTGCATTGGTTTTTGTTTCTTTATTGGCGTCTATCGTTATTTTTCTGGATGTATTGGAAGGTAACAGCTATAACGGCAGCGTTTATACTTGGTTAGTCACTGGCGATACACGATTTGAAGTTGGATTCTTAATTGATCAATTATCAGCAACCATGATGGTAGTCGTCAGCTTGGTTTCGCTCATGGTGCATATTTATACCATTGGTTATATGCATGATGATCCAGGTTATCAACGTTTTTTCAGCTATATCTCATTGTTTACCTTTTCAATGATGATGCTGGTAATGTCGAATAACTTCTTGCAGTTATTTTTTGGCTGGGAAGCTGTTGGTTTGGTTTCTTATTTATTAATTGGATTCTGGTATACCCGCCCGACTGCAATTTACGCCAACTTGAAAGCTTTTTTAGTCAATCGAGTTGGTGATTTTGGTTTTCTTCTCGGTATTGCATTGGTGCTAATGCACTTTGGTACTTTGGATTACGTATCTGTATTTGTTCAAGCACCTGAAATTGTTGACGAGAAAATTGAATTGATATCCGGCATGTCTTGGCTAGTAATTACGCTGATCTGTATTTTGTTGTTTGTCGGTGCGATGGGTAAATCAGCGCAATTTCCGCTGCACGTGTGGTTACCGGATTCAATGGAAGGTCCTACACCGATTTCCGCATTGATTCACGCGGCTACGATGGTAACTGCCGGTATTTTTATGGTGGCGCGTATGTCACCTTTGTTCGAGCTATCTGACACCGCACTATCGGTCATTTTGATAATTGGCGGTATCACTACATTATTTATGGCCCTGATTGCAATTGTGCAAACCGATATAAAACGCGTGGTTGCTTATTCCACGTTATCGCAATTGGGGTATATGACCGTTGCTTTAGGCGCTTCAGCTTATTCCGCCGCAATTTTCCATTTAATGACCCATGCTTTTTTTAAAGCCGTTTTATTCTTAGGTGCGGGTTCTGTCATCATCGCTATGCACCATGAGCAAAATATGGAAAAAATGGGCGGACTGAAACGCTACATGCCGATTACCTATTGGACGATGTTCATCGCCGCTTTAGCCAGTGCTGGTGTGCCAGGTTTTTCCGGTTTTTTTTCTAAAGATGCCATCATTGAGGCGGTTCATTTTGCCAATATACCGGGTGCCGGTTTTGCCTATTTCTGTGTACTGACAACCGTATTTGTCACAGCTTTGTATACTTTCCGATTGATATTCATGACGTTTCACGGCAATACTAGAATGGATGAACATACCAAAGAGCATCTGCATGAGTCGCCATGGGTAGTTACTTTGCCGTTAATAGTGCTTGCAATTCCTACCATTGCGGCTGGTTGGTTTATTGATCCGATTATTTTTGGTAATTATTTTAATAATGTAATTCATGTATCACCTCAGCATGATGCTATCGAAAAATTAAGTGCGGAATTTTCCGGAATAAGCGGCATGATGCTGCATGCATTTTTCACAGCGCCATTTTGGTTATCTATCGCAGGGATTTTTACTGCTTGGCTTTTGTATAGTTTAAGAACCGAATGGCCTAGAAGAATAAAAACGCGCTGTAGTTATTTGTATAACATGCTGAATAATAAATATTATATTGATGAATTTTATTCATGGATATTTGCAGGTGGAGCGCGAGCTTTAGGAACCGCTTTATGGAGATATGGCGATATCAAAGTGATTGATGGATTCTTTGTCAATGGCACGGCGCGAGTTGTAGCATTATCAGCAACTATAGTAAGAAAGTATCAGACCGGTTATATCTATCATTATGCTTTTACAATGATTGTCGGCATATTTGTCATCTTGACGCTATGGCTTTATTAGCCTTCTTAAAAAGAGTTTGAGCGTTAACTATTAATAACTCAACTAATAAAAGTACTAACGAAAAACGGAATAAGCATGTCGTTTGAATTCCCACTATTGAGCTTAATTATTTGGCTGCCTATTGTGTTTGGCATTGCCGTTTTTACAACCGGAAATGATAATAACGCGCAACTTGCTCGTTGGATTGCTCTCGTAGGATCGATATTAGGATTTTTAGTAACAATTCCACTATGCAGTAACTTCGATTCCACCACAGGCGCAATGCAATTTGTCGAGAATCATGTCTGGTTTGAACGTTTCAATGTCAATTATCATCTAGGCGTTGATGGGATATCAATGCCGCTGATTTTGTTGAATTGCTTTATTACGCCACTCGTTGTTGTAGCTGGGTGGGAAGTAATAAAGGAGCGTGTATCTCAATATATGGGTGCATTTCTCGTTATGTCCGGTATTGTTAATGGTGTATTCGCGTCACTGGATGCCATTCTGTTCTATGTATTCTGGGAAGCTTCTTTAATACCGATGTTTTTGATTATCGGTATTTGGGGTGGACCTAACCGGGTTTACGCTGCAATCAAGTTTTTTCTTTACACGTTGCTCGGTTCTTTATTGATGCTGATTGCATTCATTTATCTATATCAGGCATCGGAAGGAAGTTTTTCGATTGAAGATTACCATAAACTTGCAATTCCTCTGACGCCGCAAATATTTATTTTTGTCGCATTTTTGCTGGCGTTTGCGGTTAAAGTTCCAATGTGGCCAGTACATACCTGGTTACCGGATGCTCACGTTGAAGCGCCAACAGGTGGATCGGTCGTCCTAGCGGCGATTCTACTGAAATTAGGGGGTTACGGATTTTTACGCTTCTCATTGCCGATTGCGCCTGATGCCAGTCTTTATCTAGCAGATATGATGATCGTGCTATCTTTGATTGCCGTTGTTTATATCGGCTTGATTGCATTGATGCAGGTCGATATGAAAAAGCTGATTGCTTATTCATCCGTAGCACATATGGGATTTGTTACCCTAGGATTCTTTCTGTTGAATGCTTATGGAATTGAAGGTGCCATGGTACAAATGATTTCCCATGGATTTATTTCCGGCGCTATGTTCCTCTGTGTCGGTGTTTTGTACGATAGATTGCATTCCCGCCAGATTGCTGATTATGGTGGAGTTGTCAACAAGATGCCCGTTTTTGCAGCTTTTTTCATGTTATTTGCAATGGCGAATGCTGGTTTGCCGGGAACGAGCGGTTTCGTCGGCGAATTTATGGTCATAATGAGCGCAATCAAAGTTAATTTTTGGTATGCATTTCTGGCCGCCACCACACTCATTTTCGGTGCCGCCTATACGCTGTGGATGTATAAGCGAGTGATATTCGGTGCTATAGCAAGCCCTGCGGTTGAGAGTTTGCAGGATATTTCAAAACGTGAGTTTGCTTTACTGGTCATTCTGGCAATTTCGGTTTTATGGATCGGTGTGCATCCTTATCCATTAACTGAAGTTATGCATACGACAGTTGATCAATTATTGACACATGTCAGTAACAGCAAGTTATAAAAAATCATTTTGAAACGATAAAGCTCCTGATATAAGGATTAAGAATTAATGAATTTTATACCGCCTGATTTTGCGCCAGCTTCTTCCGAAATATTCATGCTCATCATGGTGTGTGTGGTCATGTTGGCTGACCTCACTGCAGGTGACAATAGACGTTATGTCGCTTATCTATTGACACAAGTAACGTTATTAGGTTGTGCTGTGCTGACCTTTGTATCATTTTCTACCGAAGTCAAACAGACTTTTTATGGCCTGTATGTCGATGATGCGATGGCGGATATTCTTAAACTGATGGTGTATGGTACTGTGTCGGCTGTTCTTGTCTATTCCCATTCTTATATCAGCGATCGCGGGTTGCTGAAAGGTGAGTTTTTCAGCTTGATTCTGTTTGCGACTCTAGGAATGATGGTGATGATCTCTGCCAGTCATTTTCTCACTCTTTACATTGGGCTGGAGTTGCTCTCATTGTCACTTTATGCGCTTGTTGCATTGCGGCGTGATTCCATTGTAGCGACTGAAGCTGCCATGAAATTTTTTGTGTTAGGTGCTCTTGCTTCTGGATTTTTACTTTATGGCATGTCGATGGTTTACGGTGCGACCGGTACATTGCATGTATCGCAACTTGCTCAAATCATTCAAAGTGAAGCCAGTAGCAAAGAAGTATTGGTTGTCGGTCTGGTATTTATTGTGGCTGGAATTGGTTTTAAATTGAGCGCGGCACCTTTTCACATGTGGGCTCCGGATGTTTATCAAGGCGCTCCGACAGCAATCACCTTATTTATCGGTTCTGCTCCTAAGTTTGCAGCCTTTGGTTTTGTTATGCGTTTATTGATCGAAGGTTTGGGAGAAATGGTTTCCGATTGGCAAGGCATGCTGGTGATTCTTGCTGTTTTGTCGATGGCGGTGGGTAATATTGCCGCTATTGCACAAGTTAATATCAAGCGCATGCTGGCTTACTCAACTATTTCGCATATGGGGTTCTTGTTGCTGGGGTTTATCAGTGCCGATTCGAACGGTTACAGCTCGGCGTTATTTTATGTGATTGCTTATGTTCTGATGACATTGGGTACATTTGCTATGATCATGTTACTGTGCCGAAGTGGATTTGAGGCTGAAAATATCAATGACTTCAAAGGACTCAGTAAAAGAAACAGCTGGTACGCGTTTGTCACATTGTTGTTGATGCTTTCCTTAGCAGGCATTCCACCGATGATCGGATTTTATGCAAAATTTTCTGTATTACAAGCTGTTGTGAATGCAGGATACATTTGGTTGGCTGTTGCGGCGGTATTGTTCTCATTGGTCGGTGCTTTCTATTATTTACGTATTATCAAATTAATGTATTTTGACGAGCCTGAAGACACAGAGGTGCTGTCACCTAATAGTGATGTAAAAATCCTATTGAGTGCGAACGGTTTTGCGGTACTGGTTCTGGGTATTTTTCCTCAAGCATTGATGAGTCTCAGCTTATACGCTATCCAAAATTCCATGTAGCCGGAAGTAAGCAAGGGTATTACTCAGAAAATATCCTTGTTCAGTACATTCTATAAAAAACACCCTTCAAAGTTGAAAAGTCTCTTCCTAGCCGAAGTATTTTCTTTTCTCTAATTGTCTCCTTCCTTGCAAGAATTGCCAGGAAGGGGTACGCAGTACATAAAAATATCAATTGTTATTTCACTATCTTGATTTTCTTATTGCAATCCCCACATTAAAGCAAAACATTTGAGGAGATTAATGTGCAAGCTGAAACAAACAAAGAACACTTAAACTTTCAAGCGGAAGCGAAACAATTATTAAGATTAATGATTCATTCCTTATACAGTAATAAGGAAATTTTCTTGCGTGAATTGATTTCAAATGCATCGGATGCGGCTGATAAATTGCGCTTTGAAGGTCTTACTGATGCTGCACTCTATGAATCAAATTCTGATCTTAAAATTCGTGTGAGCTATAACGCGAACGAACAGACGGTGACCATTTCGGATAACGGCATCGGTATGTCGCGACAAGAAGTCATCGACCATATCGGAACCATTGCGAAGTCGGGGACGCGTGAATTCTTTAACTCTTTAACCGGTGATCAAGTCAAAGATGCGCATTTGATCGGTCAATTCGGTGTCGGTTTTTATTCCGCATTTATTGTGGCCGATAAAGTTACCCTGATTACCCGTCGGGCAGGATTGACTGCCGAGCACGGTGTACGCTGGGAATCCAGAGGTGAGGGCGATTACACGTTGGAAACTGTCGAGAAAACAGACAGAGGCACGGACATTATTTTGCATTTGCGCGCCGATGAAGATGAATTTCTTAATGGCATGCGAATTCGCAACATTATTCGTAAATATTCCGATCACATTACGTTGCCTATCGTAATGAAGAAAGAAGAGTGGTCGCAAGATGAAAAGAAAAATAAAATTACCGATGAAGATGAAACGATAAACCAAGCTAATGCATTATGGGCGCGCCCTAAGAGTGAAATAACCGTTGAGCAATACAATGAATTTTATAAACATGTAGCGCATGATTTCGAGCCTCCGTTGGCTTATTTGCATGCACGTGTAGAGGGCAAGCAGGAATATACGCAGCTTTTATACATTCCGGCGCGCGCGCCTTTCGATTTATTCGATCGTGAGCGCCGGCATGGAATTAAATTGTATGTGCAGCGTGTATTCATTATGGATGATGCGGAAAAGCTACTGCCGAACTATCTGCGCTTCGTGCGCGGCGTAATCGATTCGAACAATCTGCCGCTGAATGTGTCGCGCGAGATCTTGCAGGAATCTAAGGCTATCGACTCAATCCGAGCTGGTGTAGTCAAAAAAGTGTTGGGATTGATCGAAGACTTATCCAAAAATGAGGACGAAGAAGGGAAAGAAAAATACAAAACTTTCTACCGGGAGTTTGGTCAGGTTCTTAAGGAAGGTGTCGGTGAAGACTTTGCCAACCGCGAGCGTATCGCGAAATTGTTGCGTTTCATTACTACGCACAGCGATACTGATGAACCGGTTGTTTCGCTCGATACTTATGTGCAGCGCATGAAAGAAGGGCAGAAAAAAATTTATTACGTGACTGCCGATAATCTGAAAGCCGCACAGAACAGCCCTCACTTGGAAGTTTTCCGCAAGAAAGGTATTGAAGTGTTATTACTATCTGATCGTATTGATGAATGGCTAGTGAGTAATTTAACCGAGTTTGATGGAAAACCGCTGCAATCAGTCGCCAAAGGCGGCTTAGATCTGGGCGATCTGGAAGATGAGGCAGAAAAAGAAGAGCGTGAAAAAGAAACTAACGCTTTCCACGAGCTGACAGAAAAAATGAAACAAACGCTCAGCGAGCAAGTAAAAGACGTTCGTGTTACTTTCCGATTAACCGAATCACCGGCTTGCTTAGTTGCGGATACATATGATATGGGCGGAAATCTTGAGAGATTACTGAAATCCGCAGGACAAAAGGTGCAACATGCCAAACCGATCCTCGAAATCAATCCACACCATCCGATGGTGCAGCGATTGAAGACCGAAGTCGAAAATTTCGAGGATTGGAGTCATTTACTATTCGGTCAAGCTTTGCTGGCGGAGGGAGGGCAACTTGAAGATCCGGCCGCATTTGTAAGAAGACTGAATGAATTGTTACTGCTGAAATCCTGAAGTTGATAAAGTTTTTGTGCCTCCAATAAATCTTCCGGCATAAGCCTGATGAGGCCGGAAGATTCAAGAATCGCTTGAAACTTCTACTCAGTTCGACTGTCCATTTCTTGCATACAAAAACATTGAGCAATTTTAAAGATAAGCACTCAGGTAGACAGTGGGTAGATCAAAAAAAAATCAGATTGCGGATATAACCGAACCCTATCAAGCAAAGCTGCTGGCGCCGTTTGCTGTACTCGGTATTAAAACAGAAGAAGATTGGCTTACGGCCATTGATTATTTGCCAGTCGATACGCCGACACTCGCACCGCAGACCTTGCTGGCGAAAGAAGTATGCAGACAGTTGCAAGCTTATCTGGCGGGACCAGATTTTATATTTGATCTGAGTTTGCATATCAGCGGAACAACGCATCAACAGCGCGTTTGGCAAGCTATTCGGGGAATTCCAAGCGGGGAAACGAGCAGTTATGCAGAAATTGCTGCACAATTACACTCCGCTCCTCGAGCAGTAGGTCGGGCATGTGGCGCCAACCGGATACCGATCATCATACCGTGCCATCGGGTTATTGCTAAGAATGGCGGATTAGGAGGTTTTATGAATGCGAGTGATGGCGATCCCCTTGAGATCAAGCGTTGGTTATTGCGTCATGAGAGCACCTGAACTTAATGCTGGTCTGCTGGACGAATTTTCCGATGCCTTATGGCTGGAAGATGGTTTGTCGCGTAACACACTCGACAGCTATCGCAATGATTTGCAACTTTTTAGCGAATGGCTCAGAAAACGTAATCAAGATAACCGCGTATTGACTGACGCGACCCATACCGACCTGCTTGAATTTCTGGCTTCCAGAGTTTCCGCCAAGATCAAGGCCAGTACAACCAGCCGTGAATTATCCAGCCTGAAGCGTTTCTATCGTTTCTTATTGCGCCAGGGAAAAATTACCACGGACCCCAGTCTCAATATTGAAACACCCAAATTGCAGCGCAGCTTACCGGAAAGTCTGACTGAGAAAGAAGTTGAACTGCTACTGAGTGCTCCCGACTTACAACATCCGCTTGGCTTGCGTGATCGTGCCATGCTGGAAGTTTTATATGCCAGCGGATTACGCGTATCGGAGTTAATCAATTTGAAGTACTCGCAGGTCAGTATGGATATGGGGGTTTTGCGCGTCATGGGCAAAGGTAGAAAGGAGCGTCTTGCGCCACTGGGGGAAGAGTCTCTCGAATGGTTAAGCCGCTACACCAAAGAAGCCAGACCTTCACTGTTGAACGGTATTGTTACCGATACCATTTTTGTGACAGCGCGTGGTGCGGCTATGACACGCCAGGCGTTTTGGTACTTGATTAAGCGCTATGCGCAAGTCGTTGGTATTGAGAAGCAACTATCCCCGCATACTCTGCGGCATGCCTTTGCCACGCATCTGTTGAATCATGGTGCCGATTTGCGCGTTGTGCAACTGCTGTTGGGACATGCGGATATTTCCACTACGCAAATTTACACCCATATCGCGCGTGAACGCCTGAAACAGTTGCATGCTAAGCATCACCCCCGTGGCTAATCAAGCAGCAATCACGGATCATCTTTTAGCTAACAGTACATAAAACGCCAGGCTCCCAAGGCCCATAAAAGTAATCAAAGACCAATCGGGGATGGTGAGCGATAAGAGCTGCCAATCAATAGTGGCGCAATCGCCGTTGGCTTCGAACATCCCGGGCCACCAGCCGGCAATCGGTAAGGAATTCAGGAAAGCTTCCTCCGGACTGATACCGCATTCGAATGCTTCGGGATACCGTATCAACCACGCATGCCGGG
>Ga0272412_1000262_pt1 | contig 14336 bp, 19 predicted proteins | sample WWTPWeurt_MetaT_FD_193540 | JGI IMG/M metagenome (GOLD analysis project Ga0272412, IMG submission 193540) | Metatranscriptome of activated sludge microbial communities from WWTP in Nijmegen, Gelderland, Netherland - WWTP Weurt (Metagenome... | ecosystem: Engineered > WWTP > Aerobic digester >...
GCTAACATCAATATTAATTTCATGGATAAAAGTGATTTTTTGAAATGAATAAAATTTGTAATTATTTATGAACTATGTATGCATATTATATTTGCCTATATCATCATTCGTTCCATGCTATGAGAGCGACAGCCTTCTAGTATATCAGCGAACGCTGCAGAGTTCCAACTCGCATTTTTTGAGAGAATATCAAGTTCTTTCTACTCTTGTTAAGGTACACTGGTATCAGAACTTCACCGCTCTATTCTTGATTCTCTTCAGATTGGTTCTTTTTGTCCTACTGGGTGACACGAATCCAAGTAAAAACTACAGAGCCAAGGGGGAAAGAAATTTAGTCGCTGGGAGCTAAGGCCTGTGTTTTTGCATTCCACTAGGCTCCTTCAATACACATTCCGAAAACAAGGAAGGAGTCATCAGAAACTGGTTGATCAGTCTAGTAAAGCTCAGCTTTGAGCTCCAGTTCTTCTAGAGACCAAGAATGTTTTTGAGCAACAAACTGTCTGGTGGCGGTCAGGAATGCTTCCGGATAAAGCAAGTGGCCTAACCATACACCATGCTTCTAATAACCATCCTTCTAAGAAATGAGCTATGAAAACTGTTGTATACGCTTCTAGAAGTCCAAAATCCATTCACTCGCTGGCAAGGCATATACATTGTACTTCTTCCAGAGAATCGGAACTGTTTCATTATAGAGTTCCTTGGCCAAAACCTTCACTTGGCTTGTAGCAACTAAACGACCTTCACAGACAGCCAAGACTTCCTCCAAGTTTTGGCGTACGAGGATAAGGAGCTTCTATCCTACTGTGACCTCACGTTCTAGGAAACGGAAGAGTGGGTCATTTATGGAATCAGCTGTCCTTTCTAGTTTTGGTAAATGTTTTTGAAAAAGTTCAATTTGCTTCTGGACCCGTATTCGGAGTTCAACAAGCCATTAAGGTTGTTGAATTTGTTACTGTTGTTGCTACTGCGACTTCATGCCTTTGTGCACCCCTCTTTTTATTGGGGCTGAATCTACTGGATGCACATCAACAACAAGCTCTTCATCATTAAGGTCTTGCAGATTCCAAAGTAATTAGAGGATTCTCGTTGTTTATTGCTCCTTGAGTAACTTTTCAGCGTTAGAAGGAAGGCCAGACCAAGCAGGAGACTCAACCTCAGGTAATTATTCGATCCATTGCACGTATTGTTGTTGCTTGATGGCTTCTGGCATCTTGATTGGTAAAGCAAGGGCATCGACCTTCATGAAGAGATCATATCGTTCATCAAAGCAGTTGATTGAAAAGAGATGATCAACTAGGGATTGTAATATCTTGCTGTCATATTCATTGTCAATCTTGCCACCGTAGAGGTTTTGAGTAAGGATAACTTTGATGGCTTCCCAAGGAAGTTTTTCTGGGTCTAGATTCGTTTTTTCTGATGTGTTACCACCGCCACTTTACTAGCAAGCCTAATCAATGAATTCGTCAATTAAGTCTAAGGCGCACCGCTGGTCTGCTTCGTTGAATTCGTAAACCTTGGTGTAACCAATCGGTGTATAGCGCATACGTTCAAGGAGTACAGCGTGCAACCAAGCAAGGAGGAAGTGCATTTTGGCTCGTTCTCGGGGTAAACGATCCGTCCTTGTGGGTGTAAGTAAAGTTTTATATGTTCTTTAGAGTGATGCTTTGATACCATCAGGAGGTTCGAAGACAAGCTTGTACGACTGAAGAATTAGTGTAGCAGGGACTCGTGGGTTGAATTCCATGGTGAGGAAGAGTCTGAAGTTGGAATGTTGCTATTGCAAGCGATGAATGGACTTTTCTAAATCAGATAGCCAGGATGGGGCAAGGTGCACATTCTTGAGGAGTACCCACGCACCAGTCTTAGCTGCTGAGTTGATGGACTGTTCAGCTGTCTCAAAGCCTTCAGCAGAGCCAATAGCAACTGAAATCAAGCGCACTCCGAGTTCTTTTGAAAGTGCTTCAACCTTGTAGGACGGGTCGAATCCAGGTGCGCTGCAGAGAAGTATGGGTGATTTGGCAGTGCTTTGATTGGCAACGACGTCTTTCATGTCGATCTGGAGGGCATCTTCTGAGAAGATTGTGGGTGTAAGCACCGAAGTGATGAGTTTGTGAGCCAATTTGTCAAAGCGGTCTGGGCGGAATACCTTAATCAAGGCAAGATTTTTTAAGAGTGTTACCATTTCACTGGAATTCTTGAGATTGTCTTCTTAGGAGGAATAATCCATCTCATCAGTATTGATATGGGGTATGGCATCTTCGGGAACGGAAGAATCCAGGAATTTAAGCCATCTATCCTCCTACTATAATAACTGAGAGAGCAGTCTGTTCGAGAAGAGAGGATGTTTCAATAATTCCTCAAGTTGTTTAGTTTTTGATTTACTTAGTTTACCTTGAATGACATTAATGGATGTGAGGTCTATTTGGTCGGAAAGCATGTCTTCTTGACCGGAATTGCTTGTCTGTCCTCGAAGAATTAGAGTTCGGAAGAGTTCGTGCATGTCACGTGTTTGAGGGGCTCCTGCTAACTTTATTTGAAGGAGTCTAAGTAGGAAAATGAGTTTATCTTGGTTTAGGAGTGCGTTAGCAACGCGGTGGTAAACCTTAACAAAGATTAGGTCGAAGATGAGCGTTCTACGACGGTCGAGGGCTTCGTTGGGGGTCTTAGGCATGTTGCGCAGCACTGGATCAGCAGTGAGAAGGCGTATGAAAGTGTCCATAAAAAAGGTCAAGGAGAATTAGTAAAGGTAGTGCACCTGATTCATGGAGACAAGTGCAAAGAAGATCTGTGAACATACGGCAGCTAGTGGTACATACTAGGCGGTGGTGCAATCGACTTCTCGAATGACAATGTCTTGTTAGTCCATCTTCTGCTGAACGACAGTGGCTTCGCTCTTGAGGTTCTCTAAAGTAGCAATGACAGTCTCATTTTCAAGAATGGAGCCTTATACATTATAAAGGGAGGATAGTAGCTTGTCCTCTAATTCTCGTAGACGCACAATATACTCTCCCTGCAACTTCATGAGCTGTATACGTTTTTCCTCTATTTCTGGAGCTTCATGATGCAGAAATAGGTTCAGGCACTGATTTTGGAGGGAAGATGGCGTAACAGTGAAGTTTACAAAAGTAACACGTGAGCAGAGGTCTGGAGTGAAGCGGGCAGAAGCATCGCGCGTTATCATAAACATGAGGAATGTAGGTGCAAAGTCGATCTCAGTGTCTCCAACACGAATTAAGACCCTGCCACCCGTCTTATAAATTTCTTTATTGAGGACGGAGTTCAGGATTGGATCTACACGCTCAACGTCCTGCACTAGCAGCGGACATCCAAATCGTAGGGCAGTCTCCAGATTCTTCATGAAAGCATCGTCTACGAAAGAGGTGCGCACGATTTTGCGGTCACGATAATAAGAAAGGATAAACTCTAGGGCCTGACCATCAGGGTCTATAACAAGTGGGTAACGGTGGAAGCGGGCCAGGATAATTGCGTTTTCAGTGCACAGGTCATCGTTAGGGAGATGATGCTAAGCATGCCAGAGGAGACGCTCGGAAGGGTTGGAGAGGTACTCAATTAGGGAGAGATCTGGGCGGTAGAGTACCTGGCTTTCGGCTATAATGCTGCGCCACTATTCTCGCAATGCCTTTCTAAAGAAATGGTCAAAGAAACCTATATAAGAGGAAAATGCTGCGCTGACTAGCACATCACCTATAAGAGCAGCCATCTAGTGCTTGAAGTTGGCTGCTGAGGCATCCCAGCGATAACGTTCAGAAGAGAGATTCTTCAGCAGGTTCTGAGAGCGCTCAACCTTAACCTTGACGCTTTTCATCTCCTGCTCTATCTGCTGTCTCTGTTGAATAAGAGTTTCATAGTCTTTTTCTAGTTGTTGGATCACTCCTTGTAATAGGGACACTTTCTTATCTAGGTCAGTTTTTTCTGCAATAGCTTTTTCGCCTTCTTTCTTCAACTAGTTAACCTCTATTTTCAGAGGCTCCACTTTTTTGAGGATAGTTGCATACCTTACTTGGCTCTGTACCCACATTGCCAGTGGACCTGCAGCACCTGATGCCTTAGCAATGTTTTCCACATTCCAGTCTTTGTTATCTAGGTATTCTCGCCCTACGGCTTCTTTGATGTGTTCCTTCAGGTCTTCAGTTTTGAAGTCTATTACATCTTTAATCAGTGTCGGCTTCTGCACCTGCTGCCTTAGGTCGTTCCAGTCCCAAGTCTTCTTGGTGGTATTTGTGATGATGGTGCATAGTGCCTCAAGCGTAAGCTGCACCAGTCTGGGAGGGGCTTTATAGGAGCGGATTTCGTTGAGATCTTTCTTTTGAATAGAAGAGACACTTTCCTTAGCCCTTTTGAGAGCGGGCTCTGCCTCCTCGAGTTCTTTGCTTGCGGCCTGTTCTCGCTCTTCGATTACTTTCTGGCGTTTGGAAACTTCAATGGCTAGCTCTGCAGAGATCTTCTCACTCTTCTCAGCTTGCGTGCGCTCAACTAACATCTGCTTCATCTTTTCCTGAGCTTACTATTACTTTTGCTCCAGTTCTTTCTGCTTGATGTCCAACTACTGCTGAAGTGATAGTACCTGCTATTCCGTTTCCTTTAGCTTTTCCAGTCCGTTGCTGAGGTGCAGCTATTGCTCAACGAGTCCTTCCTTTTTAGTTTAATGGAGTTCAACAAAGTGCTTGATGAAGTCCAAAAAGTCTCTAGGAGTTATGTAATTGAATTTCTTAGCTGCCTTAGCCATGCGAGCGTTCAGAACGGAAACAGAGTTGTGAATGGACACAATCGTATTAACGAGTACCATCTGCCTTCTGTCAGAGGCATCCTCATGCTGAGCTTGACCAGTTCCTTGCTCATTGACGTTATCCTAAGTAACTCCTGGAAAAGAAGCCTCAGGTGGATCCACAAGAGCTGTAAACTCTTTTGCAACCTACCAAAGAGCCTCTGCTGACCAATCTCCAAACCAATCGATAACACAGCGGTTAAAGAGTGCTGGTGAGGACGCCGTACGATTAGAAAAGTCGGGATTAGCTGGGTTCATGGTAAAGACTACATGCAGGTTACCCTGTACGTTACGAATGAAGTTACGGTAGAGCTATTCGTCGGAATCAACGACTTTCTGCGCCTCCCGGCATTGGTTGATAAGCACCATGTACTCTTCCCCCTCAAATAATCCAGGGATTTCACCAGATGCGAGCAAGGCGTTCATCTTTTCAAGGAAAGCAGGAGACAGCACATTAGACTCGTCAAATATAAAACAGATGCGTTCACCTTTAACTCCGGCACGTTTCATTACATCACGGAGGTCTGCATCGAAGTCTGTTAGACAGTACTTGCGTCCAGCCTTTATCTGGAACACTGCCAAATTATTCATCCAAGCTACAAAGCGTGTCAGTGTCGTCTTCCCTACGCCAGAGGCTCCGACCAGAAGTAGGTGCCCAAGTGGCTGGCAGAGTACTCTGTCTATTCGCAGAATATGGTCTAGCACAGCATCGAACACTACGATGGGTACATTCAGTTGCTCTTCATAGAAGATCTTTAGCCGTGCTGTAATGTATTTGCGCAGTTCCTCGCGCTGTACTGAAATGTAGTTCTTCGTTAAGTAGTTAGAAAACAGGATGGGTCTCTCAAGTGCTACATCACTCTTCACTGAAGGGAAGTTTGCTAGTGCTACGTCATCCACAAGCTTCTGGCACCACTCCTTCTCAGTTGTCTGGACCAGACGATCTTCGAATAGTCGCAGAGCCTCGTGGGCCCACAGTCGAACTAGGTCTTCGACTGTTTCAACTGATTCAATGGCCGCGTTGATGGCGTATTTCCATCGCGTAAGCTCACGAGGGGAGTAGATGTAATGAGGCTGTTGATCAGAGGTGAAGTGGTTTTAAGATCGTGTGTAGAACTCGATCATTGCTCCAGTAAGGGGTTCTGCCATGCCCCGAAGCGGTGGGACGCGGCGCAACATTGCACGGTTGAAGGTACCGTAGATTTATTTGAGACTCTCGGTTCCAGGGAAGTCAACTAGCATTAGTGGAGTGTGCCTCAGGAAACGCGCAGAGAGCGGTTTACGGCCAACATCGGTAGGCGGATTGCATGCGCCAACGAACTGGATGCGTTCAAGTGAAATCCACTATTTATCATGAGGGCGCCAGAAACCCCGCTGTTCTGTGAGCTGTCGAAGGAAGGTTATGACAACAATTGTACCGTACTTATCAGAGTCAGGCAAGTTAATTTCATCGCAAAAGACGACTAGCCATTTATTGGGCTGCTTTGGACGTAGCACGAAGCCACCCGTGGTCTTGACGTACTCGCAATAGTGATCGAATTGTTTCATGATGAGGGCAGGAGTTGTGGAACTGGAGAAGTTGACGAAGATCATTTCGAAATCTGTTAACTGCTTTAGTGTGGACATCAATGTCATGGTTTTACCACTGCCAGGTGGACCACATAACAGGAATGGCCGGTGCTCTGAAAGCCAGGAACAAAGAACCTCTTAGTGTCTGAGGGTGTCCACTGTTGTGATAATCAGGTCAGCATCAGTAACCTTCATTGGGTCGATCTCTACAGAAGGCACGCGCTTCTTCCATAAATGCCAATTCTGATCGTCCAATCGCAACTCACAGTCAAGCAATGGGGCACCCAGCGAGCTTGGGGGAAACAAATGGTCCTCGTCCAGGAATAGGCCAATTGCATATTTGGCAATATCCTCACTGTAGATCAAACGCTCAGAGATGCTCATTGATCCTGCGATACCCCATAGCACCGCGAATAGAGTCCAGCATCGCATGTAGCTTTTCAAGGCCTTAGGCTCCATAGGAAGGTCTCCGTGACTTTCATTGTAATCCAGCACATTTGAAATTCCTTTACGGATTAGGGCGAACATTGACTCTAGTGCACGGATCTTCGTGAACTCCATAACGTGCTTTCGCTGTGTCGCTGCATTTAAGCAACTTTCGATGAAGGATATATTTGTAGATGCAGTTGTTGCTGTTGCCTGAATTGATTATTGATTCTGTGGTACAAAGAAGAAGGGGAAAATGGCTTCTACACATTGCTGACGCAATACATCATCAGGACGCACACGTTACTGTTTCTATTACGGTTGTTATGGCTTGTCATCAAAGTCGACCTTTGGAACCTCATCGTAGTTGTCTTATTTAAGCCTAGCCAGGTAGTGATGAAAGACCATGCGTGAAGTAACAATGTCATCAGAAAACCAGACCATTCCACATCGCGAAACAGTTGCGAGGGTGGCGTAACGCAGTGTTTCTACCTCGAACATGATACGAACGTTTGGAGGGATTGCAATACGCTCACCGTTAGGTAAAGTGAGGAGTTTGTTGTCATCTAGGACAGAATTGAGATTTTCAGCCCATTCAGGGTCAACGTCACCGTCGAAGATGATCCAGTGGCGACGTTGGCTCTCACCTCTTACGTTCTCAGTGATCTTACGCAGGATTGATGTAAAAATACCATCTGTCCATTCCATTGTGGTGTTGTCCAGTTTGCCGTACAGCTCATCCTTAGTGATGGCTTTAGGGTCGATTACATAGCTTTCACCCTTTTTATGATCTGTTAGGTACATGGCTTCTAGCAACACACGCCAAGCAGCACTCTTCCCTGCACCTGAAGGACCCACCATCATGACACCATGGTGTAAGCGCTAGATTTAGTAAAGTTGTAGTAGCTTTTATACAAATTCATCAGATCGTGTATAGTTGCGCTACTCTGCAACACGCAATATCTATGCGCGCAGCTTGTCTTCTTGTATCTGCATCAACTGGCTGCCAGGGAACACTCCAGCTAGCAGGTTTGCCAATAGCGGTACGTCCTCTGCCACTAACTTTGGAACGATGGTCTCACAGACACTGCGCAAGAGGATTTTCTATTCAAAGGCCTGTAGTTGCTCGCTACTGCTGTTGTTTGAGTTGATATTGTTGCCCTCTAAAATCTCCTGCCTCTTCATGTTACCAGCTGATACTAGTACGCTCTTCAGTGCACGTAGGCCAAAATCATAGTGAGGTTGAGTAGACAGTTGGTCACTGCACAGCTCAAACAAAGATACTATCTTCCCGGCCAGGCGCTCTGCAGTTCGGTAGCCTTGAGAATACAGCATTACTTATGCTATCAGGTCGCGATCCGGTTTAACCATGGCCATCTGGCGGAACAGTTGCTTAAGATTCTCAGGCAAGTTAGAGCGGCCAGCATAGCCTGGGTTCATAGTTACGAAGATGCCCATGATCGGATTAAGGCGTACCTCGCGATTCAGCAGGTCGATCTTGTGCTGGCGTTCACGTAGGCCCGACTGGATCACTAGGATCTGCTATGACACAGCTGAGAGCATACGCTCTTCCAGTCGATTGAACTCATCAAAGCAACCCCACGCACCTACCTAGCAAAGTCCTACAAAGATTCTTCCCATTGCCTAGAAGTCAAATGTCTCATCACAGTTGAATACCAGAACGAAACGCCCAAGCTAAGCACCCAATGCTTTCACCGACTCAGTCTTTCCCGTGCCAGCAGGCCCAAAAGGCGAACCTCCAAGTCGCAGGTGCAATGCCTACGTCAAGGTCAAGTAGCACTTATCTGTTAGAGGTGTTTACACTAGCTTCTCACCAACTCCAAGATACTCGAAACCGTACTCGAACGAAGCATTCGCCATTTGGATCACAAGTCTGCGCAGTATTGGATTGTTGCCGCTTTATTGTTGGCTGCCCTCTTCACTAGAGATTACAGAGGTTGAGGTGGTGGAAGTTGGGGGTACCCAGTTAAAGCGCATATGATACTGCCAAGAAAAGTCACGACTACTCTTTACACCACCTTGAAGCAATACACGAGTTACGTCTCGCTGGTGCACAAAGTCTGTAATGATCTACTCAAATTTCTGTCTCAGATCCTTCCTCAAATCTTTGGCAATGTTCTCAGCCAATACACTAAGGAAGCGCACAATCTGTTGCACCACATCTTCCAGTTTCTATGATGGTAAAGCGCACTCCACACGTTGACACCACACCACCTGCAGTGCCAGAAGAACAATTTGAGCTGGAAAATTCTCTATGATCTACACCAGCTACTCGTCAGATGAAGAAGAGCCGTTGCCCACCTCTTAGTTACTGCCGGAACCACCTTCTAACGCAGCAATCTACTTTAAAGAAACCTCTAACAGCGAGGCAAGTGTCACACACATTTGCTCATCCACCTACCCCAACCACACGTTGATGCGAGGCTCCTCTCCCAGGCTCACTGGTTTTTCAAAACGCACGCTTTCGCCTTCTCGGCTGTTCATGCCAGTGACTGTCGACGATGTGCCTGCACTAGAGCCCTCGGCTTCAAGGGAGACAATGCCAGCGTACATTTTGGTGAAATGACGCTGTACATTCTTAACGTCCTTAGAATTTCCAATGATCTCCAGCAGGTCCTCGTCTCCAACAAAGTAGAAACGCGCAAAGGCAGTACGTTGCATTTCCAGGTAATCACCAAGTGCCTTCTGTATCTTGGCGAGAAGATCCCCAAGACGTTCGAGAGTCTTCTGCAATCCAGGAATTACCATAACTTCTAGGAACTGTGGTTTGGTGGCAACCTTCTTCATGAGGGAGGTGAATTCGTTATCTATGGATTTGAAGCGGTTGAATTCATTGGCTAGCTAAGTCCTGATGTCTGATGATCCGCCATTAAAGATACTTTCTAAGTAAACCCAGCGTCGCTGCACATCTATCCAGGAATCTAATATGAGGCGGATGCGCTGCAACTTTTCATCCCATGGCACAATCTCCTCTTCAAAGGTCTTGTAGTAGGGAGAAATCTTCATTGAGCTTAAATTGCTCAGATCCTCATCCAGCTATGTAAACAGGTCATCCCAGCCCTTGATTAGTTTACACCCGCGACTCTGATATTTAACTAGCTCCAGTTCATGTTTGGCCCAGCGCTCCTTGATAGTGCGTAGCATCTCCTCTAGCACAAGCTCCCCTCTTGCTACATTGAGCACATCTTCAATGATCTTTTCGTTCCTTAGCAGGTCGATATCCCATAGCTGTTGCATCAGCAGCTCCTGCTGCTAGCCGAGCAGTACAACCTTAAGTTTCCTAAGTAGTTCCTTCCAATGACGCTGCTTCATGGCCTCTGACTTTAAATTCGTGATTATCTTATTCATTTTTTGAATGTTCTTTATCCTGTCGCGCATCTACACATATGCCTCCTAGGTCTTAAATTTATGTGGCAAGGCCTATAAAAACTCCAATGCCTTCTCTGGGCCCTCCTTTATCTTCGCATTTGAAGAGGCAGCCACTGAAGACTCACTCAACTCTGCTATAAACTCCCAAGCGTGGGCCATCTCCTACCACAGTTTTCGACAGTCGCCTATCTCCATAACCAAGTCGTCCAACTCTCCCGGGTTGCCTGGCTCCATCGATAGCAGTGCTTTGCAGGCGCAACATCTCTTATGGGCTTCCATCACGCGTTATGCTTACCCCTCCGCCATGTTTAGGTACTCGAGGGCTTTCTATGGAGCTCCTAAGCCTGAGTTTGGACGCTATTGAGCCCACTGTTCCTTTACCTCACGGATCTTCTCACCTATGATTAGTTCTTCAGCCAACACCTTTTGCTGCATTGCGCTAGTCTCATTCTCAAACTGTTACCACTTTCGCTTCATTAGCTGAGTAAATGTTGACCATTCACCCTCCATTTGTTCCATATACAACCAGTCTGAAGGGTATGTGAACCGTTGACGCTCTAGTAACTGCTGTGCTCGCCGGAACGATTCCATTTCCTCATTCCAGAATGGATGCTTCTCCTTTAGCTCACTCACTTCTTTTATACTAGACAGGATATCGCTCGCTGCCGTACTCTAGGATCCCGCCCCACTTGAGCTTACTCCTACTATAGAAGATGACCCTGGGCCTTGTGATACCTAAGGTTACAGGAAATTCACTAGCTCTAGACGCATTCGAGCTCCCATAATCATCTTGAAGAATACCCTTAACTTTACAAGCAGCTGTTCACCGAAGTGGCTCAGGATATCTTTGTGCCAGCTATCATATTTGTTATTTATCTTTGCTTATACCAGCCTATAGTCTATTATAATTGGGCCGAACATTATGTCTGTCTCTGAGTTATCGAATGTGCTGCGACCCTATTTTATCTCATTCAGCAGCTATTGCCACTTTTTAATGTTTTCACCCAGGGAGTCATAGATTCTTCTCGGTTCAATCAACCAGAGGCTTTGATAGCTTAGCCAAGTTTGTACGTACTTTTCAGCGCTCAATATCACAGAGTCGATGCGCTCATAAGCTTTATGTAATGCCTCCCGCGCCTTGTTGTCCTTCTACAGCAATCCAAAGTAGTCTGTTTATCGCTGATCCTGATCTTTTAGCACACCTTGGTCGTAGCGGTTGGCCTCGAGCCGAGGCAGGCAGCAGATCACCCCAATCTGCTGGTGGAACTGAGAGAGCCAGTAGTAGCGAGCATACTCGATTGGGGGGTCAATATAGATGATCTGGTCTCGGAGCTTTAGCTCGTGTGTCTTGGAGGAAGGGTCGTTGCGAGGACACTTTTCGAAGCGCTCTAACCATAAGGTGATGCTCTAATGCAGGCGCTCAATAAAAATCTCCTCGATGCGCATGTCCACTTCAGGAACCCACACATGCAGATTTGAATAGTTCTTCATGCAGAACTCATCGATTACCTTCTGAATGTCTTGAAGGCGTTACCTTAGGGTCAGCGGATCGTCTGTGGGACATGTGTGCAACGTGGCTAAGATTGCCTAAATCTAGTCATACTTCTCTAGCAACCCATTGACAGCTTCTTCTAAAGCCATGACCTTATCTTGCAAGCGCTTGGCATATTAACCGATGTTTTGCTTCTGATATTGCCAGCTGGATGCAGCACCCTGCAGCAGAGTTTATTGGATTTCAAACTGGTTGTTAGCTACAAGCATTAGCATCTTTTCGTCCTAAATGCGTGCCATAATCTGTTAGTACTGATGAATGGACTCCTAAAGTGAGACAGCAAACGGGTAACTCTGCTTCAGATCATCCATTACAAAGTTCATCGACATCTATATCTTCAGCCCCATCTAATTGACGATCTTGTACTCTTTGAACACTTGAATCTTAGTCTGGTCGAAGTTAACTATTAACTCCAGTTTCTTGCGCTGCACAACATCGAACAGCCTCTCAGAGCTATTAATGCGGCCAAGGATTTCCTGGCTGCTCTTCGTCCAAGTCTCCTTCAGTCTCGGCAAGTTTATCTTCTGTTTGAACTGCTGGTAGAATTCATCACACTTCTTGCCCTCTGGATGCTGTCTAAAATCCTCTCCAAGGATACTCTATACACGTTCATTGTACTTATCCAGCTTGTTCTGTATTTGCTGTGCCCAGATCATCTGCCCAGAAGTAGTTGGGAAATCGCGCTCCTCTGACAACAATGCATTTTCTGATCCTTGGTAGCGTCTTAAAAACTTATCATGTAGACTTTGCATGTCTTTGTACAGCGTCCGCAGCAGCTGGGTTTGATACTCCTGGATAGCACACTTTATCCTTGGACGGAGTAGTAGTGCACTAAACTTAGAAAAGATCAATAGCATTTCTTTTGCGTTTTAGGCTGCTCCCAGCTTGTCCCTCAACTACGCTGTTATCATTGACTCCACCTTGTCAATTCTCTGATTATACTGTTTCTCTGCTTCCTTTAGGTTGTTCTCTCCCTGAGGGCTGAAGTCAAGCACGTCTAGCTCCACGAATAGCTGATATGCGTATGTTATATCATCATTGTTGAAATGAAGGAAGAGTGTATCCACAGATGATGAATTTGGCCGTTTTTTCTCACGACGTTCCTTCTACACGATCTTTTGAATGACAGTCTCCAACTTGTTATGCATCATGCGGATGGTCTATATCTATTGCAACCGTTTTTTTATGTAGACGATGTGCTCGTAGTAGCCTTCATTGTTATGTTTCTTTTTTACAATCATCATTGAGAAGGTAGAGTAATCTTGGTCCCACTTTTTAAGCACACCCTCGCACTGCCCACAAAGAACCTTGAATTGAGCGTATGGCATACTCATCAGATTAAACGACTGTTGTTGACGTAGGATCTTGACTATCTGTTGATTCAAGTCCCTCGATATAGCTTCGAGTAGCTTGATGGCTCGCTCTGTAGTGTATTCCTAATTGTTCTAGATTTTCTTCATGTGCTGGAATATCAAGTTGAGAGCTTTAATGATGTCGTCCATAGTCAGTGCTGATAGCAGCTCGTGCAGGGGAAAGTCCTTAGTGAAGGCATTGCAAGCCGTGCAAAGCTTCAGCTGCTTTTTGAAGTTCAATTCAAATCTAAATGCATTAACCTAAAACTTCTATTTCTTCTCCAGCAATCGAAGAGTCAAATCCACCTCTATCGAGTTCAACTGCAGATTAATCATGTTCAGAGATTTTTCGTAGGAGATCCAGAAATTGATTTCCTGCAAAGTTGTACCATGACTCACATCGTACTGAATCTTGGTCACATTGTTAATATCCTGTGTCCACTTTTTTACACACTGGGATAGGCTATCCTAGAATTCCTCACTCTCCATCAAGTCTAAGAAATCTTCTTCACTGGCTGCCCGCTGTTGCGAAACACGCACCTCAGTTACTCGCTCACGCAGCTTCCTTGGAATCTCCAATTGGATCTCCTAAACCTCTACAGACTACTAACATTGGATCAGAGCCAGATTGAAATCATTAAGGCGCTTTAGCATCAAGTTGTAGGAGTCTCGATCCGTCGCGTTAATGTACACCGTAGAGGAGGAATTGCTTCCTCCACTGCCAACAAGACTGCCCTACTCGTTGGCTGTGCGAAATACATTAAATATTGGGATAAAACAGTTTTCTACGTATAATTGATTGATTTGCATAGGCGTGGCACCATTTCGCAGATAACCTAAGTTCAAAATTTGCACCATGCTTGAAAAATGGGTAGGATTCATGTTCGCGCCCACCTGAAAAGCTGGACGCTTTACTAGAGCAATGCTGTGTGCCTGGGCACAAGCTTGCTATGAAATTTCACTAAATAAATTCACTGTCTCATCCTCCAGCATCGAAACCACTAGCACCTTTACTCGGGACTCACTAACGTACTATTGCAGCACTTGTTGGTTCTTTTCCTATCTGAGTTGTTGGTTCAACTTCTCACGATCTATGCTTAATAGACTTAGAGCAGTAGAAAGGATGAACATGTTCAGTGGCTCTAGGTCCTCCTAAGTTGTTGTGGTGGCCTATGGGATGTTGCTTTCACTCACAGCAGTGGAAGCTGACTGAGAACTCTGTGATTGATCTTCCATTTGATCTATTTTTATAATTAAAAAA
>Ga0272412_1000263_pt1 | contig 14300 bp, 10 predicted proteins | sample WWTPWeurt_MetaT_FD_193540 | JGI IMG/M metagenome (GOLD analysis project Ga0272412, IMG submission 193540) | Metatranscriptome of activated sludge microbial communities from WWTP in Nijmegen, Gelderland, Netherland - WWTP Weurt (Metagenome... | ecosystem: Engineered > WWTP > Aerobic digester >...
CCAAGGACTGTGCGATCTTAGCGTCTTGTTGTGCGCCGGGGTGTCACGGTATGATGCGCGAAAAAGCCCTTGGAGGTCCCAACGTGTCCGAAACCATCCAAAGACTGCGGAACGAGATCGCAGACTTGAGTGTGAAGTTGCTTTCCCAAATCAACCAGCGCACAGAGCGTGTGCTGAAAATCGCCGAAGAAAAGCGTCGGCTGGGCCTTCCGACTCGCGACCCCTACAGAGAGTCGCAGCTTTTGGACATGCTCACGACGCACAACAAGGGGCCGCTGTCGGATGCCTCGGTGCGTACGTTGTTTCGCAGGATTTTTGACACAAGTGTCGATGTCCAAGACGACAAAGTGCGGGGGCAGCTCAAGGTATCGGCGTTGAGTGGTCCCAAGATCAAAGTGGCCGTTCAAGATCAAGTGTTTGGGGGCAGCGAACCACAGTACATTGCGGGCCCCTGTTCGGTGGAAGATGCCGAACAAATGGAATCTGTGGCGTCAGGCTTGAAAGCCCTTGGCGTGCGACTGCTGCGGGGCGGTACGTTCAAACCCCGGACTTCCCCCTATTCCTTTCAAGGGCTTGGGGAAGTAGGGCTGAAACTTCTTTCGGATACGTGTCGGCGTCACCAAATGATCTCGATCACGGAAGCCACGAGCCCCGAAAACGTCGAGGTTGTCGCGCGCTATGCAGACATCATCCAGATTGGCGCGCGGAACATGTACAACTATGACCTTTTGCGCGCAGCGGGGCAGACTGGAAAGCCGATTCTGCTCAAAAGGGGTTTGAGTGCGACGCTCGATGAGTGGATGCACGCTGCGGAACACATTACGGTGGCCGGAAGCGAACAGATCATTTTGTGCGAGCGTGGGATTCGTACTTTCGCAAAAGAGACGCGCGGCACACTGGATCTGTCGATCGTTCCGTTGGCTCAAAAAATGAGCCGCTTGCCGGTCATCGTGGATGTGAGTCACGCGGCGGGGCGGCGGGACATCCTGAGCGAACTCGCTTGCGCTGCATTTGCCGTCGGTGCAGAGGCCGTGATGATCGAAGTACATCCCGATCCTGACCTCGCGCGCTCGGATTCCGAACAACAGATCAATGTCGCGGACTTTGCGAAGTTGCAAAGAGAAGTGATTGCTCGGATGTCGCGATGTGTGTCCACGCTTCCGTACAGCACAGAACAGACCCAAACCGCCGCGTTGGGATAAACAGGGAACGACAAAGGAGAACGTAGAATGCGTCTGAGCGTAGCTTGCAACTTTGATGATGCACTGATCGACGGCCTCAAAGGCTATCCAGTGTATGAAGTCTATGGGAAGGTATCGAAAGACTATTTGGGGGGAGGTCGGCCCTCGTTTTATCTGCCACAAGTGGACAAGAAAAAAGTCGAACAGACTGTCCGAAAAGTTCACTCCATGGGGATTCAGTTCAACTATCTGCTCAACGCGATGTGCATGGGAAATGCGGAATACACGCGCGAAGGACAAAGGGAACTGCGGAGCGCACTCGATTGGTTGAGTGAAATCCAAGTGGACAGCATCACCGTCGGACAAATCTATCTACTCCAGATGATCAAGCGATGTTATCCGCAGTTCAAGGTGCGCATCAGCGCGCACCGTTTTACGGACTCCGTTCGCAAAGCGCGCTTTTGGGAGGACCACGGTGCGGACTGCATCGTGCTCAATGAAACTGCGTTTGCGCGCGAGTTTTCTGCGCTCAAAGCCATTCGGGAAGGAGTCCGTTGCGATCTGTCCTTGATCGTGAACAATTCCTGTCGGCAAGACTGTGCGATTGCGGGAACGCACGCGGCGAGTCTGTCGCACGGTTCCCAACATCAAAAGGGGCGCAAGGGAACACTTCCGCTCGACTATCACATGCTGTTCTGTCTGGATTACAGACTTCGCGAACCGGTGAACTACATCCGCGCGAACTGGATTCGTCCCGAAGACCTGCACCACTACGAAGCGATGGGTCTCGACAATTTCAAAATTGTGGAGCGCAACACGCCGACGAAAGTGCTGCTCACTCGGGTGAAGGCGTATTCCGAACGACGGTACGACGGAAACTTCTTCGACCTGGTGCTTCCGTTCAATTATCCCAAAGAGGCCTACAACACAGAGGCATCCAAGGAGGCGTACTCGGTAACGCGGGCGATCAAGTACTTCTTCCGACCCTCACAAGTGAATGTGACCAAAGTTCCAAAACTCCAGGAATTGGGAAAGACGATGGGACTCCTGTATCCGCGAAAAGGGGAAACCGCGCTGTATCTGGACAACCGAAAACTCGACGGTTTCATCGATCGTTTCCTGAAACATACTTGCGTGGATGTGGACTGCGAAAAATGTCAGTACTGCCACCGTTTTGCAGACAAGGCCGTCAGCATCGATCCGACGTATCGCGAACGTGTGTTGGCCATGTATCGCGACCTGTTCAAAGACATGCAGGATGGTTCGTTCTTTGAATCGGTGAAGGCGCGGGATTTCGTCGAAGTTGCGAGGCTGACCAAACGGCTCGTGAAAGATGCCGTCACGGAAATTCTGCCCGATTCGATCGTTCCGAAAGACCCACCCCCATCGTTTGGAACCTGCCCCGCCGCAGACCTATAGCCCACCCCCCCTTCGTCCCCCTTTTACACCCGCTTTTTCACACTCCTTCGTCCCCCTTTTGCCCCCTTCTGTTTTGATCTGCTTGAAAAACCCTTCTGGGATTTTCTGAAACAGGCCGGATAGCCATGTTCGCTCGGTCTTGCTTTCCGAGCGCGGGAATCGAGAGGGTGTTCTGTACGGGAAATTGTGCGAAGGACCGACGGAGCGAGGCTTGGAACCTACAGCTTCTTTTGGGTTTTGGCGGGGGGTTTTGCGCGGTCGTCGAGGACTTTGCGGAAGTGGGTCGCCAGGGCGGGCACGGTGAGCGGCTCGCGGGCCACGTATTCGAGCAGGCGACGCTCGGTTTCACCACCGAGCGCGAGCAATCCTTCGCCCGTGCGGCGCAAAAGCTCTGGATCGTTTGCAAGTGTCGGGTCAGCCCGATACAGAAACAGAAGCTTGCGCAGCGGCGGGATCGCGTCCTTTCCACCCAACGACGTAAGTGCAAGCACGATGTCTTTGAGCGCCGGTTGCGGGGTGCTGGGATCGTGCAGCCGCTCGGCCAGAAGCGGCACGGTTTCGGTCAGCTTGAGGTCCTTGGCCGCGCGGGCCAGCACGTCGAGCCCTCGGGGTCGCTTGTCTTCCAGGTGGTTGTAACTTTGCGAAAGGGCCGCGACCACAAGCGCCGCAAGTTCCTTTCGGTCGTCCTTCCGCTTGGCCAGGACTTCTCCCGCCGTCTTGGAAATCTCGGTCGGCAGACCTTCCGCCGTGATGACTTTGACGAGCTCCGCAGCCGCGTCTTTCTCAGGCAACGCGCCCATCGCTTGCACCGCAAAGTTCTTGACGGACAAAAACGACGAATCGCGATCGAACACGATGCCGCGCAGGACCTCGAGAACCGGTTGCGGCTTCGCCAAGTCTTGTCCGGGGGCTTGAAAGCCCGCCGCATCAAAACTGGCCCCAATCACCACCTGACCGGGTTTCAGAGACAACTTCTGGCTGGCGACTTTTGCGCCGGTTTGTTTGCGCAGACCGCCGATTTCCCCGTCTTGCGCGACATACAAAAGCGTGTCCCCGGCAACTTCAGACGCCATGAGGGTTACGCGAGAATGGGGATACGCCCACCGCACCTGGCCGTTTTGCGCATCCATCCCAAACAGAAAGCGGTACGAGTGAAGCACGGTCTGGTCGCCAGCAAAACGCACCGCGCCGTTTTTTTCCTCTGCATCCCACAGCAGGCGGTTTCGGTCGAACGCAGAAAAGTCGGACTGCTCGGGGCGATAGCCGTCCCAATGCAGGAACACGCGCACGCGCTCGCCAAGTTTGGGCGTCACAAAGGACACGGTTTTGCGCTCTCCGTTGGCGCTTTTCTCATCGAGCAACGCAGCGCCGCTCGCTCCAACGCCATACAGAAAACCGTGCGCACCCGCCCGAGCAAAACCGATTTGTTCGTCTTTTTGCCGAATGCGGGCCAATTCCTTCCCGTTTTGCGCGTCCAGCACGACCACGTTTTGGTAGCGATACGGCACCGCCAGCATGCCGCCAAACGTCGCGGGCACGCCCATGGAACCTTGCGCGGGCAAACGCCACACTTGCGCACCTTGCGGAGACAGCGCGGTCAGGAAACTCTGGCTGGCTTTGCCGACTTTCGACCAAGTGACGTAGTAGAGCTGTTTGTCGTCGGAAGACAGACCCGCGAGCGTTTCACCGGGCTGAAGATCGACGCGCGCCCGGACAGACCCGCTGGCTACATCGCGCAACACCAAACTGCTTTCGCCTTCGCGGTACATCACGACGCCCTGACTCACCACGAAGCGCGACCGGACCTCCGAAGGCACGGCGAACCGTTCTTTTTGCTCGGTCAGGTCATAGCCGACCAGCGTCGTTTCGACCGCCGCGCCCTCCTTTCCAGGGGCCTTTGCCTTCCCAAAGGTTCGCTCGGGCCCCAGCGCCACAAACACCATGGAATGGCCGGTCCCCGACAAGGGTTGCGCCGTCGCCTGCGTTTTTCCCATGCGATCGACGGTGGGCTTCAGGCGCACAAGATCGTTGTCCTGCGTGTGGACCGAAAACGCCGCCTCTGCACAGCCCAGCAGCGGCACACACAGAAACAGAGAAAACGGCCTGGCGAGATGGATGTTCGGAAAGAGGCTTTTCATTTGGCGGTCCTCTGCTCGATGATTTTTTGGGCTTCCGCGCGAGACGGACGCGCTTTCAGTTCCTTGTCGTTGTCTGTCGCTTTCACGTAGTCGGTCAGAAACTCGACCGGTTGGTCGCCCGGCATTTTCCCGAGCATCTTGACGACTTCGGTGCGCGCCGGTTCGGGCCCAAAATCAGACCGAGAAAGCAGCCCTCCCAACGTCTGCGTCAGAAGGTAGTTGGGAACCGTTCCGATCATCTCGCCGAGCGCGCGAGCCGTTTCCGGGCCGCCTATCAAACCGAGCGCTGGAGGTGCCGCCGAATCCTTGCGCAACAGCAACTTGATGAGCGCGCCCTCTGCCGTTTTTTCGCGGCGTTTCCCAAGCGACTCTGCCGCTGTCCCCCGAACATCGGAACTCGCATCGCCAAGCGCAGCAATCAGGTGCGGAACAATCCGGGGTGCCAATTCCTCATGCGGAACCGCACCGGTTTTTTGCGTTTTCTGCACCTTCTGTCCCTTTTTGTCCGGTTTCACAGCAGCCGCTGAGGCCGGTTCTGCCGTTTCGGGGACCAACACAAAGGCAGACAGACCTTGCAGAGCGCGCTTGCGAAGCTCGGGATTTCGGTGATGCGCATACAGTTCCAACACAGGAAGCGATTCAGGCCGAAGATGCGCTGACAACGACGCAATCGCGACCGCCGCAACTTTGGGAGAGACCCCCACGGACAGCGCATCAAAAAGGGCCGAAAACGCTGCGGGCGTCTTCACCTCGGCCAACTTGCGTGCTGCCACCATGGAATCCGCCTCGACGCCGGAACGCAGCTTTGCCAGAAGAGCCGTCTCATCCAAAACCGGCGGGACATTCGGCGCGGGCGAAACAGGTTTCCCAAGCGGTGGCAAAGCCGCTTCAGCCGCAGGCGGTTTGGTGCTGGCGGAAGTTTCCTCGGAGAAACCCAAGACCGGCCAAGCAAACACGCCACACAAAAACACGGTTGCCAACGTCGCAGAGGACCTCTTCATAGGCCAGCCTTTCATTCTCTTTTCTTGGTTTCTTCTTCGGAAAATTCGACCTTGCCCGAATACTTGGGCGCTTCGCCGCGCAGCGTGATTTCGCCTTTGGCGATGATCACTCGACGGAACTCGATAGCGAACAGGTACTTCTTGTTCATCTCGATGTCCTCTTTGTCGAGTTCGACCGAGTTGAACAGCGCACGCTCGCCCTTTTTGCCCAGGAAGGCCTCCCAGGCACCCTTTTTGACCTTGGCGTTGACGCCGCTTGTGATGTCGTAGATGACAAAGTTGACCTGCACGTCATTGACCGGCTGAGCGAAGAAAGCCGCGTAGTAGAGGGTCAATTTGCCGGTCTTTTTATCGTAAAAGAGCGACGACTTGTGCAACTTTTTCAGCCGACTTGCATACTCCGCAGGCGAAGTCCACTTGAGTGGGAACGAGGAATCGCTGACCAGAAGCTGCCCTTTGAGCAGATCCTCTGGCGCGGCCCGTGCCCACGCTGTCTGAGACAGCAAAAGCACACACGCAGCAGCCACAAATTGCATAAAACCTCGACGCGCATACGACATGTTTTCCTCCCGTTTTTCAGTTGTTTTCCAGTTGTTTTCTAGGTGTTTTTCTCAGGGGCGTTTTTGAATTTTTCGACGCAAAGCTACACAAAACCGGCGCAGGCTTTCAATGTTTGCGCAGGCCAAACCAAAGTCCTCCCGCTGTCGCAGTCGCCGCGCTGCCCAACACGAAAATCGGCGATGCAATCCATTCCGCAGCCGAACGACTCTCGCGTTCGGTCGGGTTGCCATTCGAGACCGCGTGGCCAAATAGCCCCAAACCGACCCCCAAAAAGACCGCGCTCGTGACAAAAAACGACGCGCCAATCATCGTCTGAAGTTTTGGGTTTCTGTGCGGCAACGTAGGCAATCGCAGTGTCAGGCTTTTGTCTTGGGGAACCCGCAGCAGCATCGACACGCGATCGGTCGGCGAGAAAACTGCATCGATTTGATACCGACCTGCGATCAATCTCTGTCGCTGAGGCGCGTTGCCCAGTTCCCAACCATCGAGAAACAACTTCGCTTCGGGTTGTGCGGACAAAATCGGTTCCCCGCGAGGCTTTGTTGCTTTCCCGAGCAACTCCTGCACGACGAAACGAATCGCCAGGTCGTCACCTGGGCACGTTGTGCATTTGGCGCTGCTTGACGAGGTCCACGCGCCGTCCCGTACCGCAAGCAAGCGTCCGAGCCACACGCCGTTTGTTCGTCCAACGGAAATCACGCTTTGCGTGCCCAACATTTTTCCGACGCGGCGCATGCACAAAAGACTCTCTCCGCACGCTGCATATTCGATGCTTCGTTGCGACAAAAGATCGTAGTCGCGCTCAGAAACCACCGTTTGCCCCAAAGCCTCTGCTGCATGTTTCATGACCGAAAACAGCGCCGGATTTTCTGCAACCCACTGGTCATCCGACAAAAGCAGCGTGGCCTCGGGCAAATCAACCTGCACGGCAAGCGTTTCTTGTGGACGAACCAGGATTTCTTTTTGAACCGATCGATAGCCGTGCTGGACCAACAACGTGTGCGGTCCCGGCGACAACAGCAGCGGAGACACCAGCGGCAAAGCCCCGCGCAGCCGTCCACCGACGAACACTTGCGCCGATGCTAGGCCTGTCACTGTGACCTGCCCAAACGGAACAGGAAGGGGTTTGGTCAGACTCTCGGCCTTTGCGGCTCGTTCCGCAGTCCGTTCGCTGCCCGCTTGTGCCAGAAAACGACCCAACAGATCCACAGCAGCGACGGCATCGCCCTCGCGGTGGGCCAAAAGTCCCAGGTTGTAGAGCAACAGTGGCGACGGAGAAAGTGCTTGCGCAGTTTCTAGCCGTACCAACAGATCGTGGTCATCCACAGGTGAAGGCGTTTCGCTGAGCAGCTTTCGCGCAAGCTGCCTCGCCGTGCCAAAGCGGAGTGCGCAGGGACTTGTGTCGTGTCCGTACCCATCGGAAAAACCTGCTGGCGGAGGCTCCTCTTTGATCGAAGGTGAACCTGTCAGCTCCGGCAATTCGCGTTTGAGCGCACGGGCCAATGCGCGCAAGTAGGTCTCGCTGCGCACCGAACTGCAATTCGTACACAGCGTTTGCGCGGAAAACAGAACAGCCCCGTGCGGAACCGCGAGTGCTTCAAAAGACAGCCGCGTGCGCTGTGCCGATGGCACGCTGTGCAAATCCAAACTGCGCACCACCAAAATGCGCTGCGCCGCGAGCTGCTCGCCGAGCCAAACCTGACAGCGCGCCTGCGTCAAACATCCCGTGCGGTTGTCGAGCTTGCGCAGAAGCAAATCGCGATCTTCCGCAGAAACCAACGCAAATCCCTCCTCTGTAAGAAGCGACTGCAACAAATTCTGCTGCTCGGAAGAAAGCTCGGGAGAAAGCACAAGCAAGGTCTGAGGCAGAAGCAGCTTTTTGGAAATCACCCGTTCCCGATCGGAAAACGCCTCGGACACGCGAGTTTCCAAATGGCGATAGCCGTCTACGACCCGGAGTTCATGCGCGCGTTCGGCAAGAAGCAACGGCGTTTTCAGCGGCGCTTGTCCGGTCAAATGGTCATCGACAAAAACAAATGAGCCCGGCGCAGTTTTCACGTCGAGAACACGGTGCGGTGCCGCTGGGTTTTGCTCTGCCTGCGAAATCACCCGTTTGTGTTCGTCGGGAATCGACTTGCCAACTTCGGCTGCATATCGCAAAAGCAAATCTCTCGCCGCAAGGATCTCTCCCTCCCGGAGCGCCAATAGACCAAGGTTGTACAGAAGCTGTGGGGCAGGTGAAAGCTGGTAGGCAGTCTCGATGTAAAACCGAGCGACGCGAGGCTTTTTGGTATGAACCGCCTCTTCCAGAAGTCGCCTCGCCAAAAGACGGGCTTGACCGGCTCCGACGGCGCAATCGCCCTGCTCAAGCCGATCGTCCGATGGAAATGACGCGGAAAGACCCGACGCGGGCAGCCAAGAAAGCAGGACGAACGCAATCCAAACGCGAAGGCCCAGAGTCTCCACTCCCTAGAGTGGCAAACCGACCGTGAAAGCAGGCGTCACCGAGATTTCTACTTGCCCTTTGGGCAAATCTTCGCCCGCTCGCACCGTCGGTGTTGCAGTCATCAGAAGCAAAAAAGAAACTTTGGGATTTTGCAGGTAGTAGCTAAACCGTTCAAACGCCGGAGTGCCCGACGGGACTACGATCTTGCGCGTTCCACTTGGAACCGAAGTTCCCTTGGGAATCCCAGGGATCTTGTCGATCAGCACCACGTCTTTGTCCGTCACGTTTTTCGCCGTCTCGGGCCCAATGTAAAGATTCATGTCCGGCAAATTCACCGTCGAGCCGTTGTTTGCCGAATAGTTCAATTCGATAGCCTTCACGACGGAGATAGCCCTACTTCCAACCGTCTGCGCAAAGGACGCATCGTTGCTGAGGCTGACGGGATAGCTTTTTGTGACCGAAATGTTCGCGTAACAAGCTTTTGTGCTGGTATCGCACATCCCAGTCGCCGAGCCACCGGCTGCCGAGACTTGCGACCCGAGCGTCGCACACGCCGAATCACCAGCCGAAGCACATGTCACCGTCGGAACTTTTCCTGTCGTCGCACCGAAGTCCATCGAGAATTTTTGTGCAGTTAACGAGAACGTCTTGTCCAGGATGTTCGTCGAGATGATTCCACACGCGGAGACCAGCAAAGCAGCGCAAACTGCGCCGACCGACAGCGATCCCCGAGAGCGTTTTCTGAACAAGTCGCTTTTTGAAGAAGAAGCCGAAATTGTCGTGTTGGTTGTCTGCGACGAAGAAAGCGAACTTTTGTGAGGATATTTTTCTTGTAGGGTCATGCGGTCATCGTATCACGTTGGTACCTCGTCTGGCTTGGGCGATCAGCGTCGGCGAAACCACTGCTCTGAGCAGGCTAAAGGGCTTGCCTTGCGCGTCTTTGAATTCGACTCTGACCGTCTTTCCGGCCTCGAGATCGAGATGAAACATCGTCTCTTTTTTTCCATGTTCAGCAGATTTGAGTTGAATCCCGTCCACGAAGACGGACAGATCGGCTCTCGGAAGAACGAAACTGGCGGCCTTGATCGCAGCTTGTGCGGTCAGTGTCGCAGCACCATCAGGATTCAGACGAACCACAACCTGCGACATCGCCCGAGTGTGGTCACCCAGTTGCAGCAGCGTCGGCATCCAAAGCGTTTTTTGCTTCACGCGGCTCGCCCACTGCGCAAACAGCCGCTCCAACCTTGGGTCAGGAACGATCTCGCCTGGGTTTTTTCCAGGAACCATCAAATTTCGACGGTAAAACTTGCTTCCTGGCGGATGAAACGTCTCGAGGTACGTGTGTGCGATGTGAAGTCCACGCTCTTCTTCGAGCAGATCCATCGATTTTTTCTTGTAGAGCGCAAAAAAACGATTGTTCTCGACATAGGTCATCATCGTCGAGAAAAACCACAAATTGTCTGGGCCCCCTGTGGTCAGGCGGCCACTTGGATACAGCACCGGAACATACTCCCCAGACCTTTGAGGTTTGAGCAGGTTCAGCGACGGAGACGGAGGAACATCGATACCCGACCACGCATACCGGTATCCGTGCCGCTCCAGCAAGTCCGCAATTCCATCCGTGCCGCTTTGAAAACCTCGATTGGTCAGCGCCTCGCAGTTCGTGTACGGCTGGTGGTCAATCCAAGTGCGCGATTCATAGCGATCGAAAAAACGGAGGGCAGCCTCGGTACTCTCCCGATCGTCGCTTTGCGGAGTTGCGGAATGGGGCCCCAATTCGACTCCGCCCGCATGCAGTTTGTCCGCCCACTGCACCATCTTTGGATCGTCGAGCTGCGGTCTTCCCGCCCCCGACGAGTCCACAGCAGACCGATCGTATCGATTGTGATACACGACGAGGGTGTGCAGCTTTTTCTGAAACGGCGAAAGTTGCGGTTTCAGTCCGTGAATCCACGACGGCACAGGCGCAGGTTCCTCGCTGTTCCACCACAGAGCCTTCGTAAAGAGCAGCCCGTGTCCCAAGAAGCCGCCCTTCCCAAACCGAGGCGAGTTGGCGTCGGATGTGCCTCCCATGAGCGCCAAAAACGTCCGTGTCGTCGTCTGGTCTGCGTGGTCCGTGACAACCAGAGCGGCTCGACGATTCTCGGGAAACCGAGCTTTGAGCAAAGGAACCGTCATCCCTGGATAGGCCATGATGTTGGCCGTCAACATGTCGCCAGGTTGCAACTCCCTCGTATCGAGGTGAGCCTTCCGATTTGGCGCACGCCAGTGTTCCGTACACTGCTGAAAGTAGAAAAAGGGGCGCGTTTCGCTGTTCAGAACATCGGCCTGTACGAGCAAGCTCTTGGGCAAAACCTGGACTTTCATTCCATCGACTGTGTCGTCGGAAACAAACGTCCACGGCTGTTTCTCCGCCCTCAAAATCACCCATTTGGGGTCCAAACCCAGAAGCGCTACTTTCTTTCCGGCCCGTCGAAGTTTCAGATCGCGACCTGCGATGTCCGGTGCCGTTGATTCCGTTTCAAATTCCAACGACAGCAGCCGAACCGCGATTTTCGCCGTTATTTTTGCGACAAAATGAAACTCAGTCGCTCCATCCGGGCGGCTGTGCGCATGCACGACGACCGAAAGACCTTGCAGTCGCGTTCTGGGCTCGCTGGTCCAATCGTCTCCATTCCGCTTCCATTCCGTAAGAGGCAAAACCATGGTGGGAGGGGAAACGCTCTGCGGTTCCGACGCACTTCTCACGGCGACGCGCAGTCGCAGTTGCACCTTCATCGACTCGACCAGCGACGAACGCATTTCGATCGCTTCGTCTGTGGCCACAAGTTCGGCTTTCGCAATCCTCGATTGAGCCACAAGACACGCCGCCAACAAACCTATCCATCGCAGGCAACTTCCCTGGCCGCGCGCAAGGCGAGTAGAGAGATGCGTTGATCGCTGCGCGCCTTTGTCCAAGCGTTTTTTGCCCTGTTCCCCCACGGTGGCTTTCCCAAACCCCGCTTCACAAGCTGCGGGGTGGCTCGATTATATAAGCGAGTCTTGGTCCCTTCAGATCGAAAGACTTGCCGACGGAATTTCCTATGTCGCACCCAAGAATCGAAAACAGAAGCAAGCGGCAGTTCCAGCTCCTCGTTTTTGGAAAATCCATGGCAGCGCACGAAAAAATGAGCTCAGCAAGAAAAACACTCGCGTTTCCAACGACATGTGATAGCGTGCGCTCGTTCTCGGTTTTGGGCCGAAGTGGCGGAATGGCAGACGCAGGGGACTCAAAATCCCTCGTCCTCCGGGACATGAGGGTTCGACTCCCTCCTTCGGCACTCGTCTTTTTTGGGGGGTTGCGGGTGAGCATGGAAGCGCAAGCGGGGGTGCGCGTTGCTCAGTTGGATGTCAGGCAATGGTTTACATGCCTGCACTCGGTTGATAGGATGCCCACACTTTCCATTGTCCGGTTGGGAGTTTACGTGCATGCGGCGACGAGCGAAGCAGTGTGTTTTGGCCTCTCGAAGAGGCAAGGGATGGCCCCGGGAACGACAGTTCTTTGCGGTGCTGACACTTGCCATGCTGGGCTCAGGTTGGTCAGCTTCGGTATTTGCCGAAGAACCCACCGCTCAGCCCGCTTCACGAGAAACAGCAGCGGTTCCGAACGGCGGATTGACCAGCCAACCAGCGATCTCACCTGCTGTGCCAGCCGCACCAACCGCACCGACTGCACCAGCCGCGCCGACTGCACCAGCCGCACCGACTGCACCAGCCGCGCCGACTGCACCGGTCCCATCTGCGCAGCCCGTACCCTCGAGCGCTGCGGTTGCGGCTGTTTCCAGCCAACAAACTGCGCCCAGTTCCCCCGACGAAAATTCGCTTCCGAGTTTGGACAAACGCCCGCTCGAAGTGTCTGTGATCGTCGGTGGTCACTTCTTCTCGTCCACTGTCGGGCTTGGTCGAAGCGATTACGCAGTCCCCGGCAGCGATCTGAAGCACAGTGCGGCGCTCGGAGCGCGTCTTGGATACGCACTGAGTCGGCATTTCTTGCTCGAAGCCGAATTTCTTGCGATGCCAACGCAACTCGTCGAAAAGTCGGCTCAAGTCCTGGTGTATACGGGCCGGGGCCATGTGCTGTTTCGATGGCCATTCGGTAAAGGCGACAGATTCCAACCCTTTATCCTCGCTGGCGGAGGTGCGATCGGCGTCCGACCGGACCCCGGTTTGGCGCTGCGCAGCGAGGTGCTCGGATCGTTCCACGCCGGTGCTGGCATGCGGTTCGATTTGAATCGCTGGGTTGGTCTCCGCTTCGACGGTCGCGTGGTTCTTCTCCCCGAAGCGAAAACACCCACTTTCACGCAGGATTACGAAGTTCTGGGAAGTCTCTATGGTCGCTTTGGATATGCGTCGGACAAACCAGCGGAACCGCCGAAGCCTCTGGACATTGACCAAGACACGGTTCCTGACAAGGAAGACCGTTGTCCGACGGAAAAGGGCCCCGTGGAAAATGGTGGTTGCCCTGATCGTGATGGGGACAGCGACGGTTCCGTGGATCGCCTCGACAAATGCCCTGCGCAGGCGGGCCCGAGTGAAAACGGAGGTTGTCCTGATGTTGACACGGACAGCGACGGTGTAGTTGACCGGCTCGACAAATGTCCAAATGAAATCGGGCCCCAAGTCAATTTCGGTTGCCCCGACAAGGACGTTGACAGCGACGGGATTGTAGACCGGCTCGACAAGTGTCCTGCTCAGCCAGAGACCGTGAACAACTATCAGGATCAAGATGGTTGTCCCGATGAGCTGCCAGCCAGTTTGGCTCGCTTCATCGACAAAAAACTCGAGGGCGTGCAGTTTCTTCCCAACAAAGCAACTCTGACGCCCGCTTCGCTTCCGGTGCTCGATCAGGTGGTGCCGGCTCTCAATGAGGTGCCGTCAGCGCGAGTCGAGATTCAAGGACATACGGACAACGTCGGTCTCCCGAATGACAACCTGCTTCTGTCACAACAACGAGCGGACGCAGTGAAAGCATATCTGGTCAGTCGAGGAATTGATCCGGCCCGGATGCAAGCCGTTGGGTATGGTTCAACGCAACCTGTGGCCGACAACAATCTGCCCGCACGCCGAGCCGCAAACCGGCGCGTGGAGTTTAAATTGCTACCCGCCGTTCGACCGGCGGTGATCCAAAGAGTCCCGGCACCAGCAGCAGAACCGGCGACGGTGCCCAACACCGCTGCGCCCGCTCCAACAAAACCGGCGGTGGCACCGTCTGCAGCCACACCGACAGCGGTTGCACCTGTTCCGCCAGCGCCGCCTTCGACTCCCACGACAGCGCCAGTTCTCCCAGCGCCAGTGCCGCCGTCGGTTCCCCCCCCAGCGCCGGTTCCACCAACGCCACCTTCGACTCCGGCGGCACCGACACCGCCCCCGGTTCTCGTTCCCCCGCCTCCGATGTAGTCCGCTGTCCCCCTTTTCACCTCGGGGCTGTTCTGACCATCCCGTGGCGGTTTTTTTAAGACAGAGATTATTCGCTTTTTGGGGGAAGTTGTTTTGCTTTGAGCGCCGCGAGTCTCGA
>Ga0272412_1000266_pt1 | contig 14266 bp, 13 predicted proteins | sample WWTPWeurt_MetaT_FD_193540 | JGI IMG/M metagenome (GOLD analysis project Ga0272412, IMG submission 193540) | Metatranscriptome of activated sludge microbial communities from WWTP in Nijmegen, Gelderland, Netherland - WWTP Weurt (Metagenome... | ecosystem: Engineered > WWTP > Aerobic digester >...
AACAGGCAGATCGCCGCGACTGGTTGACCCTGTTAATTATGCTGGGTGGCATGGCGCTATTCTTTATTGATGAATTGAGTTTTGACGGTTATCTAGGCAACAGTATTGCACTGGTTAGTGGACTGTGTTTTGCGTGGTTGACGCTGTTTTTACGGCGGCAAAAAGACTGTTCTGCATTGCCTTCACTATTGCTTGGCAATTTATTGGCGGGAGCCATTGGCCTGCCATTTATGTTTCAAAGTATGCCGGATTTATCAAGCTGTGTCGGGTTATTACTGATGGGCGTGGTGCAATTGGGATTGCCCTATATTCTGTATGCGCTGGCGTTGCGCCATGTCCGGGCGGTCGAGGGAATTCTGGTTCCGATGATTGAGCCGGTGCTAAACCCAGTCTGGGTGTTTCTGATGATGGGCGAGAAACCCAGTCCTTGGGCGATTGTAGGCGGCGCGATGATTCTTGGCGCGGTGTTGTTCCGGGTGCGGCGCTAATCGCTATTCAACATTAGCCTAATCACGCTCATGTTCTATCACGACTATCCATTCGACCCTAGTTACGGTCACGATTTAACCGCTCTGCTTCGCATTGCTGCGCCAGAGGAACCGGCTGATTTCGCTCGGTTCTGGCGAGATCGTTATGCGTGCGCCCGGTCGGTGATCGTTGCGCCGGTTTTGCGTGAGCTGCCGAGCCCACAGCCGCGAACCCGCGTGTTTGCAGTGGAGTTTACTTCACTGGATGGGGTGCGGATCGGCGGCTGGCTCACCCGGCCCCGCGCTGAGCCGGTTGAACGGGGCGTGGTGGTGGGCCACGGCTATGGCGGACGGGACGAACCAGATTTTCATCTGCCGTTTAAACGGGCGGCGTTGATTTTTCCTTGCGCGCGCGGCATCTCTCGCAGCGCCAGCGCCGCAATTTCCAGCAATCCGCTTTGCCATGTGCTGCATGGGATTGGGCAGCGCGAGACCTATATCTTGGGCGGTTGTGCGGCGGATACCGTGTGGTGCGCTGCGTCGGCGCTGCTGGAGTTGTTTCCCATGGCGGCCCAGCGGCTGGACTACCTGGGCATCAGCTTTGGCGGCGGGGTGGGGGCGCTGGCCTTGCCGTGGGATGAGCGGTTTAGTCGCGTTCATCTCAATGTGCCCAGTTTTGGCCATCACCCGCTGCGGTTGACCTTACCCTGCGTCGGCAGCGGCGAAGCGGTACGGAACTACCAGTGGCAGACTGGCCGGGCTTTGGAGACCTTGCGCTATTTTGATGCGGCGGTGGCCGCCCGGTATCTGCGCATTCCCACCCATATTGCCGCCGCCCGCTTCGATCCGGCAGTGCCGCCGCCCGGCCAGTTCGCCATTTACAATGCGCTGGCTGGTCCCCGAGAGTTGTTTCCATTGCAGGCCGGCCATTTCGATCACCCTGGAACCGCTGCTGAAAATGCCCGGTTGCTGGATGCTCTAGCGTATTTCTTCAATCGGACTGAGCCGCCAGCCTTGTCATAACCTTGTCAACTGTGTGCGTTAAATTTCAGACAATTCAATTGTTTGATAGGGTTTGCACACATGAACCGGGAATATCACAAGTGGTATAGCCATCGGCTCAATCGGGAGATGGAACTGCTGATCTTCGGCCACTCTGGAGCCAAAGTGCTGGTGTTTCCCACACGCTGCGGCCGGTTTTACGAATATGAAAATATGGGTCTGGTTGAAGCATTACGGCATAAGATCGAGCAGGGCCAGATTCAGCTCTATTGCGTGGATGGCGTTGATGAGGAGAGTTTCTACTGCTTTTGGAACCAGCCCCAAGACCGAGTCCACCGCCATCTGCGTTATGAAGATTATCTGCTGAACGAAGTATTGCCGTTAATGTGGGTGAAAAATCCACATCCCTGCGTTATTTCACATGGTTGCAGTTTCGGTGCGTTCCATGCGGTCAATTTTGCCTGCCGGCATCCGCAGGCGTTCAGCAAGGTCACGGCGCTGAGCGGACGTTATGATTTGACCCTGGAGATCGAGCATTTCCGCAACCTGTTTGATGGACATTATGATGAGCAGGTCTATTTCAACACCCCCAGCCACTTTATTCCGAATCTGTCCGATCAACATACGCTGGACCAACTGCGGCGGCTGGACATTGTGCTGGTGGTTGGCGACCACGATCCCTTTCTGGACAATAACCGGCATCTCAGCGAGTCGCTCTGGAATAAGGGTGTCCGACACGCCATGCACATTTGGCAGGGACGGGCGCACAGCCCGAAATACTGGCGGAAAATGGTGGAGTTGTACGTTTAACAGCAGAGTTTAATAACCCAACAATCGCGCACTCTGATAAAAGAGAAAGCTCAGCAGCCAAGCCAGAAATAGCGACCAGAAAATACTGATGCTGGTAAAGGCCAGGCTTTTTGATTCACTCCGCATGGTGGCTACGGTGGATAAGCAGGGCGTATAAATTAGGGTGAACAGCATGAAACTGAACGCCTGCACCCAATCCATCTGCTGAGTCATCAGGTGCGCCAACGCATCGCCATCCAGACCATAAACGACCGCCATCGCGCCCAGCACGATCTCCTTGGCGACGAAGCCAAAGAGCAGCACCACCGCCATTTGTTGATCAATACCGATCGGACGCAATAGCGGTTCCAGCCAGCCGCCAAACAGTCCCGCCAGAGTTTCCGGCCCGCCCACTGGAACACCGGGCGGCAGGTGAGTCAGCAGCCAGATCATGACGACGCCTGCGATGATGAATCGGGTGGCGCGGCTGAGAAAGTGATGCACTTCATGCCAGCCGCGCAGCAGCACTTGGTGGAAGGTGGGCAGGCGGTAGGGGGGCAATTCAATCAACAGCGGTTCATGGCTTTGCAGACGGTTTTTGAACAACAGCGCGGTGCCGAAGGCGACCAGAAAACTGATGAGATACAGCGTCAACAAGACCAGCGGCGCTTGGGTGGTCGAAAACAGCGCAGTCGTCAGGAATACAAAGACTTGCAATCGGGCCGAACACAGCGAGAAAGGAATGATCAGCATAGTGAGCAGACGCAAGCCCCGCGAGCGCATCACTCGCGTTCCCATGAGCGCTGGCACATTGCAGCCAAAGCCCATCAGCAGCATCACAAAACCGCGTCCGTCCAGACCCAGCTTCGCCATCAGCGCGTCCATCAGAAAGGCGATGCGCGATAGATAACCGCTGTCTTCGACCAGCGCCATACCCAGGAAAAACAGCACGATCACCGGCACGAACGAGGCGACTGTACCCACGCCATCGTAGACGCCTTCCACCAGCAGGCCATAGAGCCAATGGGGCAGAATAGCTTGGAAATGAACCAGCGCTACGTTGCGAAAACCGTCCAGCACCCAGGCCATGCCATCTTGGAGCGGCCCGCCAATGGCGTAGACCGCTTGGAACAGCAGATACAGGGCGAGGAAAAATAGCGGAATGCCGAACACCGGATGCAGGATGATCCGGTCAATACGTTCGGTTAGATCATGTTCCAGCACCCGGGGCATGCTGACGGAGCGGGCGATCAGCCGCTCCGCTTCGGCCACCAGCGCCTCATCCTCGGCGAATTCTTCCGACAGGGCGGCGGTGTCGGTTGGCGGGTTCCGGCTGAGCATCTGGCGCAGGGTGGCGAGGGTTTCCGGAAAGCCCCGGCCATATTTGGCGCTGATAAAGCACACCGGACTGTCCAGCCCCGCTGCCAGCATTGCTGCGTCAAACCGGATGCCCAGCCGCTCGGCCTCGTCGGCCATGTTCAGCACCACTACGGTGGGCAACCCCAGTTGGCGAAATTGCAGGGCCAGCGGCAATTGCTGGTCGATCTGGGCGGCGTTGAGAATGAGGCAGAGCAAGTCCACCGGATTGTTTTGCAGGAAATGCCGCACCACCTGTTCGTCTTCCGCGAAGCCGTGCAGGTCATACAGTCCGGGCAAATCGACGACTTCGACCATATCGGCGCCAAGCAGGATTTTCGCCCCCAGCAGATCGACGGTAATCCCCGGCCAGTTGCCGATCCGGGCGCTGGCGCCGGTGAGACGGTTAAAGAAGGTCGATTTGCCGGTATTGGGCATCCCCAGCAGAGCAATACGTTTCACTGACTGGCCCAGACGTGAATCAGAGCGGCGTCTCGCCGGCGCAGCATCACGTTCACGCTGCCGATCCGAACGTGCAATGGCCCGCCAAACAGCGCTTGGCGAATGGGTAGCACTTCCTTACCGATACGAAAGCCCAAGGCTTGTAATCGCTGGCGGAAGGGACCTTCTGCATCCAGGTCTTCGATAATGCCGTGCTGGCCAATCGCCAGGTCGGAAAGGCGCACCATAGTCATCGGAAAGGCGCTCCAAATGAGAATAATTCGCATTTTTCTATAATTTCCGATAAACCGCAATGGCGCTGAGCACTTGAATTTCCAGCTTCCAAGGTCATGACGCTGCAATATCGACACCCCGAGATGATGGAAGCCGCCCAACCGGCGGCTGAAGTCCAAGGACTGGTGGGGTACTATGCCAGCTTACATGATCATGCAAAACGTGATTAACACCCCGGTTGCATACGCCGGCTGCTTGCCCATTTGCCGCCCAAGCAACCGGATCGCCCACACCAAGAGTCAAAGTCATGGCCGTTTCCACCCCGTCCCCCCGTTCAAAACCGCTCGAACTGGTTTGCCCCGCCGGCAATCTGCCTTCGCTGAAAACTGCTGTCGATCATGGCGCGGATTCCGTCTACATCGGCTTTCGCGACGATACCAACGCCCGACACTTTCCCGGCTTGAATTTCGATGCGAAAACTGCGGCGCAGGGTATTCAATACGCGCATGGTAAAAGCCGGAGAGTATTCGTCGCCCTCAATACTTTTCCGCAGCCGGATGGTTGGTCCCGCTGGCAAAACGCCGTCGATCAGGCGGCGGAGTTGGGCGTGGACGCGGTAATCGCTGCGGATATCAGCGTGCTCGATTATGCCTGCCGACGGCATCCCGAGCTGCCGCTGCATTTGTCGGTGCAGGGTTCCGCCACCAATTACGAGGCGATCCGGTTTTATCACGAGCAGTTCGGCATTCGCCGAGTGGTGTTGCCTCGGGTGCTGTCGTTGCCGCAAGTGAAGCATGTTCTGGAAAATAGTCCGGTTGGCATTGAAGTATTCGGTTTCGGTGGGCTGTGCATCATGGTTGAGGGCCGCTGCCTGCTGTCATCCTACGTGACCGGCGAATCGCCCAATATGTGCGGCGTTTGTTCGCCGGCCAAGGCGGTGCGCTGGGAAGAGACGGCTAATGGCCTGGAAACCCGACTGGGTGGTTTATTGATCGACCGTTATGCGCCGGGTGAACCGGCTGGTTATCCCACCTTGTGCAAGGGCCGTTTTACCGTGGCGGATCAGACTTATTACGCGATTGAAGAACCCACCAGTCTGAATACCTTGGAACTACTGCCAGAATTACAGAATATGGGCATTGCCGCCATCAAGATTGAAGGTCGCCAGCGCAGTCCGGCTTATGTGACCCAGGTCACCAAGGTCTGGCGGGCGGCGATTGACGCATGTCGGCGTAATCCGGCGGCTTATCTCCCAAAGCCGGAATGGTTGCAAGAACTCGGCAAGGTGTCTGAAGGCCGGCAAACTACGCTGGGCGCGTATCACCGGACGTGGCAATGAGGGTGGCGAACATGACCATGCATCAGCCGAAACTGGCGTTGGGGCCGGTATTGTACTATTGGAGCAAGAATCAATTGCTGGATTTCTACCAGCAGATGAGTGGCGCGCCGGTGGATATCATTTATCTTGGTGAAATGGTTTGCTCTAAACGTCATTCATTAAACACGGGTGATTGGCTGGAATTAGCGGCGCGGTTAAGCGCTGGCGGTAAGGACGTGGTGCTGTCTACAATGGCCTTATTGGAAGCAGAGTCGGAATTGCTGACGCTGCGCCGGTTATGTGAGAACGGGCGTTTCACCGTCGAAGCAAACGATATGGGGGCAGTGCGATTGCTGGCGGAGCGGAACACGCCGTTTGTGTTGGGAACCGGGATTAATGTTTACAACAGCCGCACCCTGCGTGTTCTCGCTGGGCTAGGCGCGAAACGCTGGGTGATGCCAGTGGAATTGTCGCGGCAGACTCTGGCTTCCATACAAATGGAACGTCCAGTCGGAGTCGAAACAGAGGTCTTTGTTTATGGCCGAATGCCGCTTGCTTATTCTGCCCGCTGTTTCACTGCACGTTATCATAACTTGCCTAAGGACGATTGCCAGTACCGTTGTCTGAATGACCCGGAGGGATTAACGCTGAGCACTCGTGAGGGGCAAGCATTTCTGGCGCTGAATGGCATTCAGACCCAATCAGCGCAAACCTGTAACTTGCTGCCGGAGCTGACGGCATTACGGGAATTGAACGTCGATGTACTGCGAATCAGCCCGCAAGCTGAGGGAACCAGGGCGGTCGTTGACGCTTTTGCCGCTAGTTTACGCGGGGAGCGCGACCCGGTTGTAGCAGCACGGGCGTTGAATGCGGCGTTACCTTATGGCGCTTGCGATGGTTACTGGCATGGGCAACCGGGGTTCAGGCAGGCAGCAGCGGAAGCCCTGTAGATTTTGTGATTAACCGCTCACCCGCTCATAAGCCGCCATTAAGCTATTAGTTGCTCGCAGTAGTGGCGGCAATGGCCCACCCATCGCTTCCCAATCCATTCCATCCAGCAGATTCTTCAATTCCAGACCCAATGCCGTATCGCCTTCCATAATGACCCGGCGGTTGAAAAACAGAGTATCGGAATCTTCATGACGGGTCGCCAATGCCAGAAAATCATAAAGTGCGCCACTGATTGCCAAATCTGGTGGTTGTGGCGATTGGGAAGGAACAAACCCTGCTGATCCGGCAAAGCGAACCCGGTATTCCACCGGGGCGTCGCGCACTTGAATTGCTAAAATCCGGTCGCGCAGAAACTCGAATTCGCCATCGCGGATTCGGGCGGCGAACAGCCGGTTTAGTACAGTGGTCAGCACGATGGAATGCACTGGGCCGGGAATCAGTTTCAATGGCAACGCCAGAGGCGCAGGCAAAGCAGGACGGGATGGCAATCTGAAAAACGCAGCAGGATTCATAGTGGTTCAGCAGGTTCAGCGCGTCGCGGAGGGTAGCGGTGTCGTCGAGAGTAGCAATATCAGCGTTTCATGGAGTCGAAAAACTCCTTGTTGGTTCGAGTGCTCTTGAGCCGCTCCAGCAGAAATTCCATCGCCTGCAATTCATCCATCGGGTGCAACAGCTTGCGAAGAATCCACATCTTCTGCAAATCATCCGCCTCGGTCAGCAATTCCTCGCGACGAGTGCCGGATCGGTTCAGATCAATTGATGGGAATACCCGCTTTTCGGAAATTCGTCGATCCAGGTGGATTTCCATATTACCGGTGCCCTTGAATTCCTCATAAATTACGTCGTCCATCCGCGACCCGGTGTCAATCAGGGTAGTAGCAATGATAGTTAATGATCCGCCTTCTTCGATATTGCGGGCCGCGCCAAAAAACCGCTTGGGCTTTTGCAGCGCGTTGGCGTCCACCCCACCGGTTAGCACTTTGCCCGAAGCCGGCACCACCGTGTTATAGGCCCGCGCCAGTCGGGTAATCGAATCGAGCAGGATCACTACATCACGCTTGTGTTCAACCAGTCGTTTGGCCTTGTCGCTGACCATTTCTGCGACCTGGACATGGCGGGTGGCTGGTTCGTCGAAGGTGCTGGAAATAACCTCGCCGCGCACCGACCGCTGCATTTCGGTCACTTCCTCCGGGCGTTCGTCGATCAACAGCACGATCAAGTAGCATTCGGGGTGATTAGCGGCGATGCTTTGGGCGATGTTCTGCAACATCATGGTTTTGCCAGCTTTAGGCGGCGAGACGATCAGCCCGCGCTGACCTTTGCCAATCGGCGCGACCAGATCGATCACCCGCGCGGTAATGTCCTCGGTGCTGCCGTTGCCGCGCTCCAATTGCATCCGCTCAGTGGCGTGCAACGGAGTCAGGTTTTCGAACAGCACCTTGTTTTTGGAGACTTCCGGCGGCTCGAAATTGATGTCGCCGACTTTGAGCAGCGCAAAGTAGCGTTCGCCTTCCTTGGGTGGGCGAATCTTGCCGCTGACCGTGTCGCCGGTGCGGAGGTTAAAACGGCGGATCTGGCTGGGCGAGACGTAAATGTCATCGGGACCCGCCAGATAGGAGCTGTCAGCGGAGCGCAGAAAGCCGAAGCCGTCTTGCAGAATCTCCAGTACGCCATCACCTGAGATGTCCTCACCACTTTTGGCCAGCGCCTTGAGGATGGCAAAGATCACTTCCTGTTTACGGGAGCGGGCCATGCCTTCGATCTTGAGTTCTTGGGCGATGGCGATCAGTTCAGCGGGGGTTTTCTTTTTAAGTTCGGTCAGATTCATGGAGGCTGGCTGCTCGGGGCGGCAGGCGCGGGTGAGAGATGCGCCCGGCGAGGGAAGAGGGTGCTCGCGGATTGGGGAATGAGGCGGGCGAGGGCCGGACATGGCAGGGATGGTAATGCGGGGCGGACGGTGGCGCATTGGATGAACTTGGCGCGGGCCACCCATGCGGCGTCTACCCTGGGGTGGACGCCGCGTTGGGTGGCTTTAGCCCAGGCTGCTGTCGAGAAAGGCAGCCAACTGCGACTTGGACACCGCGCCGACCTTGGTCGCATCGACATTGCCGTTGCGAAACAGCATCAGGGTAGGAATGCCGCGAATGCCGTATTTGGGCGGGGTATTCTGATTCTCGTCAACATTCAGCTTGCAGATCTTGACCCGGCCTGCGTACTCGGCGGCGATCTCGTCCAGAATGGGCGCGATCATCCGGCAGGGTCCGCACCATTCGGCCCAGTAATCCACCAGCACCGGCTGCTCGGCCTTGAGCACCTCAGCCTCGAACGTGTCGTCAGTAATATGCGTGATTCGCTCGCTCACGGGAGAGTTCTCCACTTCAGAATAGGAAAGGTTGGCGGGGGAGCCGGAAACGCCGATGACCGGCGTAAAGGCGACAAAGGATAGTTGCAGGGGAACTGCCGTCAGGAGGGTAGCCGCGAAAATCAGCGACAGACGGCATTCAACCGGTGGTATTGTGGCAAAATAATCAACCGGGACACAAATGCTTTATTCATTTCAGCCCAAACCGGGCGCTCGCGCAAGTCCCCCAACCCCCTGTTTACCCGGGAACATCGCCAACCTATGCAAAAAGATCATCTCACTCCCGTCCCCTTTGCGGCGCTTGGCCTGCATGATGCGCTGCTGGAAAGCGTCGAGGATGCCGGCTTTACCCATTGCACTCCGATTCAGGCGGCGACCCTGCCGCCAGCACTCAAGGGCCAGGACATTGCTGGCCAGGCTCAGACCGGCACCGGCAAGACCGCGGCGTTTCTGCTGGCGACGCTGCATCATCTGATGAAAACTCCGGTTGCTGAAGATGCGGTTGGTCCTTGGGCGATCATTATTGCGCCAACCCGTGAGCTGGCGGTGCAGATTCACCGCGATGCCGAACAGCTTGGCTGCTATACCGGCCTCAAATTCGCTGCGGTATTTGGCGGCACCGGTTACGACAGTCAGCGTCGGCAACTGGAAGGCGGGGTGGATGTGCTGATTGGCACACCGGGGCGCTTAATCGATTACCTGAAGCAGGGCGTCTACCGGCTCAGCGCCATCGAGGTCGTGGTGCTGGATGAGGCCGACCGGATGTTCGATCTCGGTTTCATCACCGATATCCGTTATCTATTGCGAAAAATGCCGCCGCCCGATCAGCGCATCAATATGCTGTTCTCGGCCACCCTCAGCAATCGGGTGATGGAGCTGGCTTACGAGCACATGAATAACCCGCAGGTCATTCGCATTGAGACCGAGTATGTCACCGCCGACAAGGTGCGTCAGGCGCTATACCACGTTTCCGCCCGCGACAAGATCGCCTTGCTGCTGGGGATCATGCGCCAGCACGATCCCAAACGCACCATGATCTTCGTCAATACCAAGCGGGCGGCGGATCGGGTCACCGGCTATCTGCTGGGCAATGGTTACGAAGCCGAGGTGTTATCGGGTGACATCCCGCAGAACAAGCGGCTCAAGCTACTGGAATCGTTCCAGCGCGGCAGCTTGCCGATTCTGGTGGCGACCGACGTGGCGGCGCGGGGACTGCATATTCCTGACGTGACTCACGTCATCAACTTCGATCTGCCGCAGGATCGTGAGGATTATGTACACCGTATTGGCCGCACCGCCCGGATCGGGGCCAGTGGCGACGCCATCAGTTTTGCCTGTGAAGAGTACGTTTACTCGTTGCCAGAAATTGAGGAGTTCATTGGTCAGAAAATCCCGGTGCAGTCGATCACTGAAGAATTGTTGCTGGAGTTCAAGCCGCCCAGGCGGCTTGAGCGGCGGCCCCCGGTAACACATGGCGGCGATCATCGCGGACGAGGCCGCAGCGCCCCGCATCGGCGGCCCTCAGGCCGGGCCTGACGTCAATTGATTATGAATATAACCGACGAGCTTTCCGGCAAGGCGAGCGTTGCTGGCGGCCATCCCCAAACTATCGAAGCGGCTTGCATGTTGCTCCGCGCCGGTGGTAACGCCTTTGACGCAGTCATCGCCGCCGGTTTTGCGGCGGTTATGGCGGAGCCGGCCTTGGCCAGTCTGGGCGGCGGCGGCTTTCTACTGGCCCGCACCGGGCAAGGTCGGGCGGCGTTGTTTGACTTCTTCGTGAATACGCCGGGGCATGGTGGGCAACCGGGGCGACTGGAACCACATTTTCTTCCGGTGACAGTGCAGTTTCCCGCCAGCGCGCAGGTTTTCAACGTCGGGCTGGGGTCGGTCGCCGTTCCCGGCGTGTTGCACGGTTATTTGCACATTCACCGGCGGTTGGGCCGCTTGCCGTTGTCCGAGGTGCTGGCTCCGGCGATCCGACTGGCAAGGGACGGGGTGGCGATCAACGCCAAGCAAGCGTATGTCCTGGACTTGTTGACCCCGATCCTGACCCTGACCGCTGCCGGGCGGGCGCTGTTTCAACCGGAGGATCGCTTTCTGCGAGAGGGCGATATTTATCGTAATCCGGAACTGGCGGCGTTTCTGGACACCCTGCCGCAGGATGGCGAGCAGGCGTTTTACGAGGGCGATCGAGCCCGGCGCATCGCCCAAGAGATGCGGGATGGCGGCGGTTTATTGACGACGGACGATTTGTCCGCCTACCGGGTGATCGAGCGTGAACCCTTGCCGGTGGATTATCGTGGCTGTCGGCTGCTGACTAACCCGCCGCCTTCCTTCGGCGGGTCGTTGCTCGCTTTGTCATTGCGGTTGCTAGAGGCGCGATCCGTCGCGACGTTGGGCTTTGGTTCGCCGGCCCATTTGGCGCTGCTGGCGGCGGTGATGCAGGAGACGGACCGCCGCCGTGCCGAGGGGTATCTCAGTCCGACCGATCTCGGCCAGCCGGGCTTGGCGGAAAGTGGCGAGCGGGTGCGAATGGCTTCTGGCGGCACCACGCATATCAGCGTCTGCGACGTCGAAGGCAACGCCGCCAGCATGACCATTTCCAATGGTGAGGGGTCGGGCTACTTTGCGCCGGGAACTGGAATTATGCTCAACAACATGATGGGCGAGGATGATCTGCATCCCGAAGGCTTCCATGTCAGTCCGCCGGGGATGCGGGTTGCATCGATGATGGCCCCGTCCTTGCTGCTAAACGGCGACCGGGTATGGCTGGCGCTGGGCAGTGGCGGCAGCAAGCGGATTCGCACTGCGTTGCTCCAAGTCATCAGCAACACCGTCGATTTCGCCATGAATCCGCAAGCCGCGGTCGAAGCGCCGCGCCTGCACTGGGATGGCGAGCGTCTTCAGATGGAGCCGGGTTTCGATCCGGCGGCGCTGGCTGCCGTGGCGGCGCACTGGCCGCTTAACCTCTGGCCGGTTCAGGATGTGTATTTTGGTGGCGTCCATGTTGCTGCGCCCAATGATGAAGGCGCAGGCGATCCCCGACGCGGCGGTGCGGCGGCGACGATTGCCTAAAGGCTAAGGGAGCCTGTTTTTTGCTTTTAAGCTTTCCGCGTTTTCCGTGGAAAAGTGTTCTCCGGGCCTTCCGTAGAAATAAAGGCTAAAAACAAAAGCTAAAGAACCGTTGGCTATTTTTGGGGAGTCCAGTTATGGAGTTGAAGGATTATTTGCTGATTCTGGCCCGCCGCGACGGGTCCGATATTTATCTCAGCACAGGAGCGCCGCCGTGCGCCAAGTTTCAGGGTGTGTTGCGGGCGCTGGACAAGGATCCGCTCACTCCGGGTCGGGTCAAGGAAATCGCCTATGCTGTGATGGACGCTGCTCAAATTGTGGAATTTGAGCGCACTTTGGAGATGAATCTGGCTATTAGCGAGGCCGGCGTGGGTCGGTTCCGGGTCAACATCTTCAAGCAGCGTGGCGAAGTGTCGATGGTGATTCGCAACATCAAGACCGATATTCCGACGGTCAGTGAGTTGGGGTTGCCGCCGGTGTTGACCGAAGTGATCATGTCCAAGCGTGGATTGATCCTGTTCGTTGGCGGCACCGGGTCCGGAAAATCCACCTCGCTGGCGGCGCTGATTGACCATCGCAACACCCACAGCGGCGGCCATATCATCACTATTGAAGACCCGATTGAATTCGTCCATCACCATAAACGCTCGGTGGTCAATCAGCGTGAGATCGGCGTGGACACTCTGAGCTATGCCGATGCGCTCAAGAACACTCTCCGTCAGGCCCCGGACGTGATTCTGATCGGTGAAATCCGCGACCGTGAAACCATGGAACACGCGCTGGCGTTCGCCGAAACCGGCCATTTAGCCATTTCCACCCTGCACGCCAACAGCGCCAACCAGGCGCTGGACCGGATCATCAATTTCTTCCCGGAGGAACGACGGCCGCAATTACTGACCGATCTGTCGTCAAATTTACGGGCCTTTGTGTCGCAACGGTTGATCCCGACCGTGGAAGGCAAGCGGGTGGCGGCGATTGAAATCCTGCTCCATTCGCCGATGGTGGAAGCCCTGATCAAGCGCGGCGAGGTGTCCACCCTTAAGGAAATCATGGAGAAGGCGGTTGGGGCGGGTATGCAAACTTTTGATCAGGCGCTTTTCAATCTGCATCAGGCCGGCAAAATCAGCTTCGAGGAAGCCATCAAGAACGCTGATTCCGCCAACAACCTGCGATTGCGGATCAGCTTGTCCGGTGGATCGCCCGATGCCGAGCGAGTAGGCGGCTCCGGGCTGTCGCTGGAAGCAATGCCCGAACCGGAAGAGGAGAAGCCTGCTGTGCCGCCGCCTATACAGCGAATGGCGCAGCGTCCAAGTGGGGGTTGACCATGACGATGGGCGGTTGTGCGCCGGTGCTGACGGTTCCCGCCGGAGTGCGGGGCCTGATTTTTGACTGTGACGGCACACTGGCTGACAGCCTGCCACTGCATTATGCCGGTTGGGAAGAAACTTTTGCCGCGCTGGGTTTGTCGTGTCCGCTGGAGTTTCTGCTGCGACACAATGGCAAGCCCACCGACTTGATTGTGGCGCTGTACAACGCTGAATTTGGCCGGGCGATCAACGTCGCCGAATTTACCGCCGACAAGGAACGCCGGACTTATGCCCGGCTGGGGCAGGTCAAACCATTGGAGCCGGCGGCGGGATTGGCGCGGCAGTATTACGGGCGCTTGCCGCTGGCGGTGGTGTCGGGCAGCAATCGCGTCAATGTCGAACGCACCCTGCGGGCGATTGGCCTGCGGGCTTTATTTCCGGTGGTGCTAACCGCTGATGATGGTCTGCCGCCCAAACCGGCCCCGGATCTGTTTCTGGAAGCTGCTCGCCGGTTGCAGGTGGAGCCTGGCGCTTGCCAGGTGTTCGAGGATGCTGATTCTGGTCTGGAAGCGGCTCGCCGCGCTGGAATGCTGGCGACCGATGTCCGGCCACTGCTGGCCGGATCAGCGCCGATTTCGACGTTCAAGACACGATTCCCCACTTGACTATGTTTGCACTGTCCTTGGTCCGTCCCCGCTTTTCCGGTCTCCAGCGTCAGTTTCTGCTGCTGATCGTCAGCGTCTATCTGTTGACTGGGGCAGTGGCGTTAGCCTTATTCGCCTGGGGCATTCACGGCGTTATCCGGCAACTGGGTGAAGAATTCGCTATCCAGTATGCACTGCGACAGAAAGATCGCCTCCTGGTCCCGATTCAGCGTGAGTTGGCGTTGTCTCGCCACTTGGCTGATTCACCTCTGCTGAAACGTTGGGCGCGGGATGAGGAAGACCCGGCGCTCAAGGCGGCGGCG
>Ga0272412_1000267_pt1 | contig 14249 bp, 16 predicted proteins | sample WWTPWeurt_MetaT_FD_193540 | JGI IMG/M metagenome (GOLD analysis project Ga0272412, IMG submission 193540) | Metatranscriptome of activated sludge microbial communities from WWTP in Nijmegen, Gelderland, Netherland - WWTP Weurt (Metagenome... | ecosystem: Engineered > WWTP > Aerobic digester >...
ACGGCTTTTCCTGTTGCTGGCATGCAGCGTACTCAGCGCCGCTTCAGCCTGGGCCAGCGAAGGCGATTGGGATCGAGCTAAAAACGCCCATGAACGCGGCGACTACGCGGCTGAAATCGCTATTGTTCGGCCACTAGCCGAACAAGGCTACGCCTTCGCCCAATTCAACCTTGGCGTGTTGTATGACCAGGGCAAGGGATTGCCACAGGACAATGCCCAGGCGATGGTCTGGTACCAAAAAGCGGCGGAACAGGGCTTGCCCCAGGCCCAGATTAACCTGGGCATCATGTACGAGGAGGGGCAAGGCGTAAAACCTGACTATGTGCGAGCCTACTTCTGGTACGCGCTCGCCGATGTCCAAGGCGACGGACAAGCCCCGCAAGCCAAGAAGGATTTGGCTGAAAAGATGACGCCGGCCCAGATTGAAGAGGCAGAACGGCAGGCCAAGGACTATCAGGCCAAGCATCCCTTCCCGATTCCGCCCCTGCCACCGTTGCCCGGTTCCGGTGCGGCGCATGGCAACGGTTGACGGTGATTGAATCAGGCCGCGACGGTGGCTACAGACTTGACCACTGTTGCCGATAACTTGGGTGAAGACTGCGGCGCGATTAAACGCGATTAAAACTGAAGGTCCACAGAGTGTGAGGGGATGGCGATGAACGGCGACAGCATTCAATGCAAAGCGCTGGACAAGGCAAGCAACACGATGGCGTTGGCCGACCGGGTGGGATTACGCGGTTACTCCGTTCTGTCCTACGCCATTTTCAGCCAGAGACGCGCCCACGGTTGGACTTTCACCCGCAAGGGCAGCATCGAAGTTATCCGCGTTGAACCGGAGGCGCTCGAATCGCTGTACCCGTGCGACCTGACTGCGGAAAAAACGCCTGCTGATTCCGCGATTAAGTGACAGCGCTACCGGTCGCAATCGGCCGACGGGGATCGCGGATCCACTCGCTCCACGACCCCGAATACAACCGTGAGCCGCGCAAACCAGCGACTTCCATCGCTAGCAGGTTGTGACAGGCGGTCACACCGGAACCACAACTGTGAACGACTGCCGCCGGGGGTCTTCCTTGCAACGCCGCCTCAAACCGCGCCCGCAGCACCGCTGTTGGCAGAAAGCCACCTTCGGGCGTCAAATGTCCCTCGGTCGGCAGGTTGACCGCGCCGGGAATATGACCAGCCACCGGATCAACCGGCTCCATCTCGCCTCGATAGCGGGCCGCGCCCCGCGCATCCAGCACCAGATTCTCCGGCGGCAACGCCTGCACCTGCGCCGCCGTCAGCCATAACCGGTCATCAGGCCGAGCGTCAAAGCGGGTCAACGGCGCGATGGGCGGTTCTGTCGTCAGCGCGAATCCTGCCGCCAGCCAAGCGGCCAAGCCGCCATCCAGCACCGCCACGGCGTCGTGTCCGACCCAGCGCAGCAGCCACCACAATCGCGCTGCCGCCAGCATCCCGCCCAGGTCGTCGTAGGCCACAACCTGCGTGTGCTGACTGATGCCCCAAGCGCCAAACCGTTGCGCCAGCCGCGCTGGGTCAGGCAATGGATGTCGGCCTGTCGTTAACGTGATTGGCCCCGACAAATCGTCGTTCAGGTGGGCATAACGGGCGCCGGGCAGATGATTCTCACGGTAAGCACGTCGACCTGCTTCAGGCTCCATTAAATTAAAACGGCAATCCACGATAACCCAGTCGGGATCGTGCAGATGGGCATTCAGTGTGGCCGTATCGATCAGCGTTGTGTATGGCATAGGTTTCTTGATTGGTTTGGGATGAATCAGGGAGCAGGTGTTAGCCAGTCCAGTTGGATTTGTCCATTCTCACTGCTTTGTAGTCTTTGCCGTAGTTCCGGCAATAACCGCTTTAGCCGTTCATCAAATTGCCAAGGCGGATTGATTATGATCATACCACAACCATGCAAACCGAACGGCGTGTCATACGACTGCAAACCCAGCTCCGCACACAGCACTGCTGGAATAGCTGACTCCCGCAAGGCGCGATGAAAACGCAGACTGGGAGCACGGTCAAGAATCGGATACCAGAGCGCAATCATTCCGCTCGCCCAGCGCCGGTGAATGACTTGAATCGCATCAATCAATCGCTCGAATTCATCCCGTAATTCAAAAGCAGGATCGATAAAAACCAGCCCGCGCCGCTCTATCGGCGGCAAAAAAGCCTTGAGAGCAGCATAACCATCAGCATGATGCACTGCGGTCTGGCGGTCACCTGAAAATACCGTTTTCAACAACGGATAATCACTTGGATGCAGTTCAGTTAGAATGAGTCGATCGCCTGGCCGCAATAAACCACGAGTTAGTAATGGCGAACCGGGATAGTAGCGCAACTCGCCATTCGGGTTCAGCGCCTGCACCTGCTTCCGATATTCACTCAATTCCAGCCCTAACTCTGGCTGACTCCACAACCGACCAATCCCTTCCTCATACTCTCGATTTTTAGCCGCTGATTTAGAATACAGTAGGTCATAACGACCAGCCCCTGCATGAGTATCTAGGACGCAGAACGGCTTATCCTTGCGCTTTAACGCCAGAAGCAGTTGCAGTAATAGCGTATGCTTGAAAACATCGGCGAAATTACCGGCATGGAAAGAATGGCGGTAACTCAGCATGAGCTTTCCAATCCATGAAAGGCGCAGAAGACGCTGAACAAACTAAATTCATTAGCTTTATTCCACGGAGCGTATCTTTCAATCCGCATACTGCCGCAGTCGCACCGGTCGTCGGCGCGCTCCCCAAGTCCCCGGTTCGGCCTCGAACACTCCAGCGCAAGGAGTCGCACAAGCATTGCAGCACCCGTCAGCTGTCAGATTCCAGACACCCAATGTGTACCAGTCGCGTCCAATCAGTTTCTGTCCACACTGATGACAATAGGTGCTGTCGCCTTTTTCATCATGGATATTACCAGTGTAGGCATAATGAATACCATTATTCAGAGCGATCCGCCTCGCCCGACTGAGTGTGGAAGGCGGCGTTGGCGAGTGATTCAACATCTTCCAGTCAGGGTGAAAGGCGGTGAAATGTAGCGGCACTTCTGGGCCAAGGTTTTCCATGATCCATTGCGTCATCGCCTCCAGCTCCGCGTCTGAATCATTCTCACCAGGAATCAGCAAGGTTGTAATCTCGAACCAAACGTTGGTTTCCTGCTTCAGATAAACCAGGGTATCTAACACCGGTTGTAAATGACCGCCGCAGATTTTCCAGTAAAAATCCTCAGTGAATGCTTTGAGATCAACATTAGCGGCGTCCATATATTGATAAAATTCCTGACGCGGTTCATCGCACAAATAACCGGCCGTCACCGCGACCGATTTAATCCCATATTCCCGGCAGGCAATGGCGGTATCTATAGCGTACTCCATGAAGATCACTGGATCGTTATAGGTGTAAGCGACGCTGCGGCAGCCTAATTCATGAGCAACCCGCGCCAGCTTCAACGGCGAGGCCTCATCAGCCAACGTATCCATTTCACGGGATTTGCTCATATCCCAGTTCTGGCAAAATTTGCAGGCCAGGTTGCAGCCGGCAGTGCCGAAGGACAATACCGGAGTGCCAGGGAGAAAATGATTGAGCGGCTTCTTTTCAATCGGGTCAATGCAGAAACCGCTGGAGCGGCCATAGCTGGTCAGCATGATTTGCCCATCATGGCAACCACGCACAAAACACAGGCCTTGCTGGCCCTCATGCAACTTGCAATAACGCGGACAGACATCACACTGGACCCGGCCATCGTCAAGGCGATGCCAGTATCGGGTAGGAAAGAAGTCGGTAGCGACTCTCGTATCCAAGGTAGTTGTGGTGGTTATGCTCATTATGGCCTCGTGGTCAAAGGCTCTGATCTTTTATTAAATCCGGCTGGCAATGCTGCCAACCGGACGGTTTTGCTGGTAGATTTTACCCGTAACGGGCGAATTTAACGCCTTATACTTTAATACAAACAGGACACATTGTTGGAGGACGCCATGCAAACGGTACGCGCTCCTGCTGTCGCCGGGCAGTTCTATCCGGCGGATCCCGCCCAACTGCATACCCAGTTGCAGCAATTCCTCAGCCAGGTTGAAGCGCCGGCGGAACCGCCGCCCAAGGCGATCATCGTTCCGCACGCCGGTTATATTTATTCCGGGCCGGTCGCCGCCACGGCTTACGCCCGACTCAAGGCGGCCCGTGACCTCATCACCCGAGTGGTGTTGCTCGGCCCAAGCCACCGGGTCGGGTTTCGAGGCATCGCGATTAGCATGATGACTGCTTTTGCTACGCCACTGGGTCAGATTCCACTGGATCGGGCGGCGCTGGAACTGGTGCAATCACTGCCCGAAGTGGGCTTTCTGGAGCAGGCCCACACCCAGGAGCACAGCTTGGAAGTGCATCTGCCGTTTTTGCAGGCGGTGCTGGGTGACTTCAAGCTGGCGCCGCTGGTGGTCGGCGATGCGAGTCCGCCGGAAGTTGGGGCGGTGCTGGAAACGCTGTGGGGCGGGCCAGAAACCCTGATCGTGATCAGTTCCGATCTCAGCCATTACCACGATTACCAGACTGCCCGCCACATCGACGGCGCGACCTCGAAAGCCATTGAGGCGTTGCGCTTCGAGGCGATCGGTTATGAGCAGGCGTGTGGACGTAATCCGGTAAACGGCCTGTTATGGGTAGCGCGGCGGAAAAACCTTCACGGTGAGACCATCGATCTGCGTAATTCCGGCGATACTGCCGGGCCACCTAACCAAGTGGTAGGGTATGGCGCTTATGTCTTTCATTGAGCAGCTTTCAAAACCGGATCGAGCGATCCTGCTGGACGTGGCTCGCAGTTCAATTCGACACGGCTTGAATCAGGGCCAAGCATTGCCGGTCAACCCCGAAGACTATCCCGAAAACTTGCGGTTGCTGCGAGCGACTTTCGTGACGCTGGAAATCGAGGGGCAATTGCGTGGCTGCATCGGCGCATTGGCGGCTTATCAACCACTGGTGCAGGATGTCGCCACTCATGCCTACGCGGCGGCGTTTGAAGACCCACGTTTCCCGGAACTGCGGGCCGATGAATTTCCCCGGTTGGAACTTCACATCTCAGTGTTATCACCGCCGGAACCGTTGCACTTTGGTTCTGAAGCGGAGTTGCTGGCGCAACTGCGGCCCGGCGTGGACGGGCTGATCCTGCATTTCCGCCACCACCGCGCCACCTTTCTGCCAGCGGTATGGGAGCATCTGCCCGATCCCTATGTCTTCCTGGCGCAACTCAAGCAGAAAGCCGGTTTGCCGCTGGATTTCTGGTCGCCGGAATTGCAGGCGGAACGCTACGCGGCAGAGTATTTTGGTGCTGCGGATGCGGCCTGAACCCGGCGTAACCGCCGCACATCAGCCGGCCTATCCACGTCCCAGCCCATCGGCAGTTCCGTCCAGTTCAGCCCCGCTTGCCAGAGTCGGCGGCGGGTCGCAGCCAGCACGGTCGGCGCACCCCAGGTAATGCCCCGGAACAGCGCCGGGGCGGGCCGGTTCAGACCGATCAGCACATAGCCGCCATCCGCCGCGGGCCCCAGCACCGCTGCCGAACCAATAGCCAGTTGGTGAAATGCCTCCCGCAGTTCCGTCACGCCCAGCGACGCGCAATCGCCGCCAATTAACACCGCAGAGCGACCTTTTTTAGCCAAGGTCCGGTTCAGCGCATGATTCATCCGCTGACCCAGATCATTGCCGCATTGCCGCCGCAACCGCACACCGTTATCCCGCCGACAGGCGATGAAAAACCCATGCCGCACATCCGGTGCGCCCCAGAGTTCAATCGGGCATAACCGGGCCGCACGAGCGATTACCAGGGTCCGGCGCAGCAACTTTTTGTACAGTTCCGCCGCGCCACGCCTGCCAAGCTGTCCCGCCAGTCGGGTCTTGACCTGACCTGGAACCGGCGCCTTGGCGAAAATCAGCAACCGGGCATTGGGAAATTGGTAGCTGTCGCTCATCAGCGGTAATAAATTCGGGCTAATTGATTCGGATCGGCGCCAAAAAAATACGCCAGCCGCAGCCGCCACATCAGCACAATGGTGCGGAACACGCCGCCGCGGTCCCAGCGTCGGCTGGAAGTCGTCAAACGCTGACGCAGGCACACCGGTGGACTGTGTCGTTTGAGCAACCGGCTCAAGGCGATATCCTCCATCAGAGCAATGGACGGATAACCGCCAATCTGTTCAAACCGCGTTCGGCGCACGAAGATGCCTTGATCGCCAGTAGTGACGCCGGTCAAGCGGGAACGTAAATTCATCAGGGTTTCCACCATCCGCAGCGCCGGGCGCGTACCCGACAGCCGAACATCGAAGCGGCCCCAATGCCGGCAGGGATCAGCCAGGGCGGCCTGAATCAAGAGAATCGCCTCCGGCGGCGGCAGGCTGTCGGCATGCAGAAACCAGAGAATCTCACTTTGAGCCACCGCCGCACCAGCGTTCATCTGCGCTGCCCGGCCTTTAGGCGCAATGATGACCCGATCCGCCCGTGGTTCCGCCAGCGCTACTGTTTGATCGGTGCTGCCGCCGTCGGCAATGATCAGTTCACAATCCGGCCCACGCCAGGCTTGCAAGGCTTCCAGACCAGCAACGATCTGGGTTGCTTCATTCAGCACGGGCACGATGATAGCGATGCGAGGCATGGTTTGTCCGTGGTTTGGCGCCTATGGCGGTTTCATTGTAGCGCGGGCGTTCTACCCGGTATCTAGTACAGGGGCAGGATATCTTCGCCATATGGATTACCATATTCCCGTAGGCTAGACCAAATAATCTATTGGAGTAACGAGGTTTGAATCAGGCACTATTGATTATCGCCGTGGGTAATCCCAGCCGGGGTGATGACGCACTGGGGCCGCTCTTTTTGGAGCATCTCGCTGAATGGCCTGAGCCATTCAATGATCACGACAAGATTGAACTGTTGACTGATTTTCAATTGCAGATTGAACACACGATTGACCTGGAAAACCGGAAGCTGGTGTTATTTGTAGACGCCAGCGTTTCTTGCCGATCACCCTTCCAGTTTAGCCGTCTGCAACCAGCCAAGGATACTGGCTATACCAGCCATGCCTTGTCGCCAGCAGTGGTCTTGCAGATTTATGGGCAAATCAATCCTGATCCGCCGCCACCGGCGTTTCAACTAGCGATTCGCGGCGAATGCTTTGAATTAGGCGATCCATTAAGCACGATGGCGCAAACGAATCTGATCTTAGCGCTGACATTCGCCAGCCAGTTATTAGCAATTCCAGCAGTCAAAAGCTGGGATCAGTTTGTGCAGGAAGACGAAAATAATTAGCATAAGATACGACATGATTTTCCCTTGAATACGGAGTTATCGGATGGAATTTCTGAATGAATATGGGCTGTTTCTAGCCGAAACGGCAACACTGGTGGCGGCAGTTCTGCTTGTCGTAGGCGGCATCCTGGCGCTGGTGGGGCGTGGCGGTGAGCCGGATAGCCGAGGACGGCTGGATATCCGCTGTCTGAACAAGGATTACGACCAGATGGCGTTCATGCTCAAGGCGGCGACCTTGTCGAAAAAGGCGCTCAAGCAGTTCCAGAAAGAACAGAAAACGCGGGAGAAACAGCGCAAAAAAAATGAACGGCGGCGGGTATTCGTACTGAATTTTCATGGCGACATTCGCGCCGTAGCGGTAGCTGCATTGCGTGAGGAAATCACCGCGCTGCTGACCATCGCCCAACCGGAAGATGAAGTCATCGTGCGGCTGGAAAGCGCTGGCGGTCTGGTTCATGCCTATGGTCTGGCGGCGGCGCAATTGCTGAGAATTCGCGACCGGCGAGTCAAGCTAAGCGTGGCGGTGGATAAAGTAGCGGCTAGCGGCGGCTATATGATGGCTTGCGTGGCTGATCGGATTATTGCCGCACCATTTGCAGTCGTCGGTTCGATTGGCGTCATCGCGCAATTGCCTAATCTCAACCGGCTGCTTAAGAAACACGACATTGATTATGAGCAGTTCATGGCCGGTGAATTCAAGCGCACCGTCACGATACTTGGTGAAAATACTGACCAAGGTCGGCGCAAGTTTCAGGAAGAAATTGAAGAAGCCCATACCCTGTTCAAGGACTTCGTCAAAACGCACCGGCCGCAGGTGAACCTGGATCAGGTAGCGACTGGCGAACACTGGTACGGAACCCGGGCGCTGGAATGCCGGCTGGTTGACGAGTTGCGCACTAGCGATGACCTGTTGCTGGATACCAGCGCCAGCGCTGATCTGTACGAGATAGCCTATATCAGCAAAAAGCCGTGGCTGACGCGGTTATTAACCCATACCAGCGCGGCGTTGCGGCAACCCTGAAGGAAAATTCAGAACGGGATATCGTCATCGAAGCCGCCATGATCCGGCCCCGACGACTGGGTGCTGCGGGATGGTGAGGCAGATTGCGCCGAGCTGGTCGATGATGAGGGCCGTGCAGCAGGACGGGATTGCGGCTCACCCTCTTCTGGTGTAAACGATGCGTCGCTGCCGGAGTCGCCGCGACTGCCCAGCATCTTCATATCGGTCGCGATAATTTCAGTGGTGTAGCGATCCTGCCCATTCTTGTCCTGCCACTTTTTGGTCTGAATCCGGCCCTCAACATAGACTGGGCGGCCTTTCTTCAGGTATTGACCGACGATCTCGGCCAACTTGCCAAAGAACACCACCCGATGCCATTCCGTGCGCTCCTGTTTCACTCCCTCCCGGTCCTTGTAGCTTTCAGTAGTGGCGATATTGATATTGGCAATGGCATCGCCGCTCGGCATATAGCGCACTTCAGGGTCTTTGCCCAAATTGCCGATCAGGATAACTTTATTGACGCTAGCCATTCAGGGTTACTCCTTAAAATCAATGATGCAGGATTTGGCTTAAAAACAGTCGGGTTCGATCCGATTGCGGGTTAGTAAAAAATTCTTCCGGCGCATTCTGTTCGATGATTTCGCCGCCATCCATGAAAATGACCCGATGCGCGACAGTTTTAGCAAAACCCATTTCGTGGGTCACGCAGATCATGGTCATGCCATCTTCAGCCAGCGTGACCATCGTTTCCAGCACTTCCTTGATCATCTCCGGGTCCAGCGCCGAGGTCGGCTCGTCAAATAGCATGATTTTCGGATTCATGCACAAGCTGCGGGCAATAGCGACCCGCTGCTGCTGACCGCCAGACAGTTGCCCCGGATATTTCCCGGCCTGTTCGGGAATCTTGACCCGCTCCAGATAGCGCATGGCGATTTCCACCGCCTCCTTGCGTGGCAGCTTCCGCACCCAAATAGGGGCCAGGGTACAGTTTTCCAGCACGGTCAGATGAGGAAACAGATTGAAATGCTGGAACACCATCCCGACTTCCCGGCGAATCCGTTCAATCTGTTTGACATCGTTGCTCAGTTCCTGGCCGTCCACCGTGATCCGGCCACGCTGGTATTCCTCCAGCCGATTAATACAGCGGATTGTGGTTGACTTGCCGGAGCCAGATGGGCCGCAGACCACAATCCGTTCGCCTTTCTGGACGGTCAGGTTGATGTCCTTGAGAACGTGAAATGCGCCATACCACTTGTGGACGCCGTCCATCTGGATCATGACCTGATCGGACAACAGTTTATGGGCGGAAGATTCGGACACGGGACGGATTCCTGAAGGCTTGATTAACGCTTGTGGCCAGTGTGCAGGCGCTTTTCCAGACTCTGGCTGTAACGGGACATCCCGAAACAAAACAGCCAGTAAACAGCGGCGGCGAACACATAGCCCTCGGTGGAAAAGCCCAGCCAGGCCGGGTTAGTGGCGGCGTTATGCACTGTATTCAGCAGATCAAACAGGCCGATAATCAGCACCAGCGAAGTATCCTTGAACAAGGCGATAAAGGTGTTGACGATGCCGGGGATAACCAGTTTCAACGCTTGCGGCAGCACGATCAGCCCCATCATTTTCCAGAAACCCAGACCCAGGGCGGCGGCCGCTTCAAACTGGCCCTTGGGAATGGCCTGCAAACCACCGCGCACCACTTCGGCCATGTAGGCGGCCTGAAACAGCGACACGCCGATCAGCGCCCGCAGCAATTTGTCGAAGTTCATCCCGGTCGGCAGGAACAGCGGCAACATCACCGAAGACATGAACAGCACGGTAATCAGCGGCACCCCGCGCCAGAATTCGATGAAGGTGACGCACAGGGTTTGAATCGCTGGCAATTGCGAGCGCCGCCCCAGCGCCAGCAATACGCCCAGTGGCAGAGCGGCGGTCATGCCGACTCCGGCAATGACCAGAGTCAGCAGCAGTCCGCCCCAGTGGCTGGTTTCGACCACCGCCAGCCCAAACCGCCCACCGGAAAGCAGGATAAAGGCGATCAGAGGATAGAACACCAGAATGCTCAGGCTGAGCCGCAACTTGACCAAACTGGGCACGGCGCGGATAAACAGCGGCGCAGCGCTAAAAATCAGCAGCAACGCACTCAGATCCACCCGCCAGCGTTGCCCTTCCGGGTAGAAGCCATACATAAATTGGTCGAAATGCACCCGGATAAAAACCCAGCACGCGCCGTGGCTGGCTTGGCAGGCGTCGCGGCTGTCGCCGCTCCAGGTCGCGTTCAGCACCGCCCAGCTCAGTAACGGCGGAATAGCGACATACAGCAGGTACAACGCCAGCAGCGTCAGCACAATATTGAGCGGCGAAGACAACAGATTGCGCCGCAGCCAGCCGATAGGGCCGACGCTGCTGACCGGCGGCGGCAGATCGGGATGGGGGATATGCGGTTCGGCCATGACTTAGCGCTCCACCAGCGCCGCCCGCCGGTTGTACAGGTTCATCAACAGCGAAATCAGCAGGCTAATCGCGAGATAAACCGCCATAGTAATGGCGATGCACTCGATGGCCTGGCCGGTCTGGTTCAGCACGGTGCCGGCGAAGGACGATACCAGATCGGGATAACCGATCGCGGCGGCCAGCGAGGAATTCTTGGTCAGGTTCAGATACTGGTTGGTCAGCGGCGGAATGATGACCCGCAACGCCTGTGGCAGGATGATCAGCCGCAGGGTCTTGCCGGGATTCATGCCCAGCGAAAACGAAGCCTCGGTCTGACCATGACTGACCGCCTGGATGCCAGCGCGAACGATTTCAGCGATGAAAGCGGCGGTATAGATCGTCAGCGCCAGCAGCAGCGAGGCCATTTCCGGGATCAGCACCCAGCCGCCCCGAAAATTGAAACCCTGTAACTCTGGAAGTTGCCAATGCAATGGCGAACCGGCCAGCCAGAAGGTCAGCAGGGGCAGGCACAGCAGCAGCGCCAGCGCCGCCGAAACTACCGGAAACTGGCGTCCGGTCGCCGCCTGCCGCCGCCGCGCCCAGCGCACCAGCACTAGGGTGAGGAACACAGCGATTCCAAAAGCGGCGATCGCCCAGCCAAAACCGGGTTCAACCTGCGGTGCGGGCAGATACAAACCGCGAATGTTGAGGAAAACGACATCGCCAAGGCTGTAGCTCAGGCGCGGCGCTGGCATCGCCCGCAACACCGCGAAATACCAGAAGAAAATTTGCAGCAGCAGTGGAATGTTGCGAAAGGTTTCGACGTAAATCAGCGCCAGTCGGGCAATCAGCCAGTTTTTGGACAGCCGGGCCACTCCGATTACGAAACCGAGCAAGGTCGCCAGAATAACGCCCAGCGCCGCCACCAGCAGGGTATTCAACAGCGCGACCCAAAACACCTGGCCGTAACTGGCGGTAGCCGAGTAGGGAATCAGGCTCTGGATGATGTCGAAGCCAGCCGGCGAGGACAGGAAATCGAAGCCGGAGGCGATGCCAAGCCGCTGTAGATTGGCCTGCGTGTTGGCAAAGAGGTACAGCCCGAAGCTAACCGTAGCAATCAGCGCAATGGCTTGAAAGGCGACAGCCCGAACTTGCGGGTTATTCCAGAATGGCGGTTTGGCCGGAGCGTGATCGGTGGTCATCATCAAAGGTGAGCGTTTGGGGCAGGATAATCCGTGGCATGGGCTTCCCGCCCCTGAGTCAAACACGGGCGGGAAATCCACGCTGCGTTATTTACCACCTAACCTAACGCACCGGCGGCGCGTATTGCAGGCCGCCCTGGGTCCACAGTGCGTTCAGGCCACGCTCAATCTTGAGCGGACTGCCCTTGCCAACATTGCGGTCGAATACTTCGCCGTAATTGCCGACCTGCTTGATGACCACCGCCATCCAGTCATTGGCTAGGCCGAAGTCCTTGCCCTTGTCGCCTTCTACACCCAACAACCGCTTGATGTCGGGATTGGTCGATTTCTTCATCGCATCCACATTGTTCGAGGTGACGCCGGCTTCTTCTGCATTGACCATGACAAACAGCGCCCACTTGACGATATCGAACCACTCATCATCGCCGTGGCGAACCACCGGCCCCAACGGCTCCTTGGAGATAACCTCCGGCAACACAACGTAGTCATCCGGCTTGGCCAGTTTGATCCGCTGGGCATAAAGCTGCGACTGATCGGAGGTCAGCACGTCGCACCGGCCTGCTTCTAGCGACTTGGCGCTCTCGTCAGACTTGTCGTAGCTGATCGGGGTCAGCTTCAGCTTGTTGGCGCGAAAGTAGTCGCTCAAATTTAATTCCGTCGTGGTGCCGGCCTGGACGCAGACCGTGGCCCCGTCAAGTTGCTTGGCGCTCTTGACCCCGAGCTTCTTGTTGACCAGAAAGCCCTGACCATCGTAGTAGGTGACGCCGGTAAAATTCAGACCTTGCGCGGAATCGCGGCTGGAGGTCCAGGTGGTGTTGCGCGACAGCACGTCGATTTCACCCGATTGCAAGGCGGTCAGGCGCTCCTTGGCGGTCAGCGGGGTAAATTTGACCTTGGTGGCATCGCCAAACACGGCGGCGGCCACCGCACGGCAAACGTCAACGTCAATGCCGTTATAGTTGCCTTTCTCGTCAGCGTAGGAGAAGCCCGGCAGGCCATCGCTGACGCCGCATTTGATGAAACCCCGTTCCTTGATGGCATCAAGCGTTTTGCCAGCATAAGCCGATCCGGCAGCGGTAAGCAGCATCATGGCGGCGGCGGTAAGAGTCAGCGTTTTAGCCCGATTCATGCGGTATCTCCTTGGTGGATGCGGTTAGAGCCTGTTTAAGTTTTAGCTGGAATCAGCTGAAAAGGTAGCAGCAAGCAGCCGATCCTGAAAGCGTGACCAACTGATCCAGCTGATTTCCAGAGAAATCAAGCAGCCCTTGTTCGCGATGATGCGGGTTTGAGCGATGCTTCATGCGTGTCTTGCTAATTCGTGATCTATCCAATTCATGCAAGACTATCGCCTTGATTCATCAAGCTATGGCTCTCAACCCGCTTTATTCAGGGCGCGATTTATCCGACTGAAACGACACTGCTTGCTGAGTTTGCCAAGGCGCGGGTCATGCTGGGCGGGTGGGACGCGGCGGGGGTGCGTCCAGCCCGCCCGATCGAGCTACGGCCTGAGTTTTCAGCTGAAAAACAACGGCAAAATGGCGCTGGATCGGCTATTGAGTATTGAGTAACGATAGATTCACGATGGGCAGCGCAGAATTTGTGGCGGCTCCGGCTTGTTCCGGTGGATAACGGCCGCTTCTGGCGACGGCGTATCTGGCCGGTGATGAGCGATCCATCGACTGTCGCACATCGGACGGGCGACTATGGGCGGTGGTTCACCGCAAGCGCAGGGGTGTCGGTAACGGATCGAGGACAGCCCGGAGGTTCAGGCAATTGCCGATTGGGTGATCGCCGGGTTTTGTCCGAACGAGTTGATCACTAATTCAGGCTCGCGGCCTGATTTACGCAAACGACTGGTGCGAATAATGTTTTCTGGAGGTGAAGCCACGAATGTCTGACGGCATTGATCTAATCAATCAGATGGGATTGAAGTTGCCCTATTGGTTATCGCGATGGGTGGCCGGAACGGTCGATGAAGCGGTAATTCCCTGGCCTGCGAGTGGAATACTGGCTGCCAAACTCGAACAGATAGGGACGCTATGACAGCATTACGAATTTTACTAATCGGCAAGCGTGGCAGCCTGGTTTTATGGCTGGAAAATCTGCATCGCGCCTGCATCCAGAGTGGTTATGTCACGCGGATCTTTGCCGTTAATGGCGATACCCTAGTCTCGCGGCTACGGATTAAATGGCGAGGCTACACTGCAATGAATGCGGACTGGATGCTGATGCGGTTTGAACGAACATTGCGAAAATTTCGCCCGGATCTAATCATCGCCGCAGGGGTATTCGGAGTTCCGCTAGAGTATTATCAGATAGTGC
>Ga0272412_1000268_pt1 | contig 14249 bp, 11 predicted proteins | sample WWTPWeurt_MetaT_FD_193540 | JGI IMG/M metagenome (GOLD analysis project Ga0272412, IMG submission 193540) | Metatranscriptome of activated sludge microbial communities from WWTP in Nijmegen, Gelderland, Netherland - WWTP Weurt (Metagenome... | ecosystem: Engineered > WWTP > Aerobic digester >...
TGCAGAAATAGAACTAATGATTGTTATTATTAATCTTATAGTTATCTACACTATATTTTTGTTTATATAGTTATGCATCTGCTAATGTCCTTCTCCTCCAGCTGGAGAGTGTAACAACGGGAGCCCTTCATGCGTGAATTTGGATTGTTCAGACAATAATAAAATTGGCAGAAGTAAATCAGATTCAAGAAGTTGTGTGTCTGCTAGCAATCAAGCAGAAGAGTGCTGTTCCAACGGTAACTACTGTTTAGATACCACAATTGATAAGTGCGTCGACATAACCTCTGCTTCATATAAGTCCACCTATTGTATTGACACAAATAATAAATGTATTTTAATGGATGCAACAACCAATGTTGGTCAAGCTACTGGATCCTACAAATGCATTGGTACTTCAGCCACAAATGCGCAGTTTTGTTTTGCCACATACTGTGTGAAAGCAGGAAAATGTGTTCTACTTACTAACACTGACCCTACGAGGTATGGCACTAAAGACACAGGGGTTTGTATTGGATTGGATGTCGCTACAGCTATTGCCTGCGCCCCAGGTGGGGACATTTGCCTAGACACTGCTGATGATAAATGTAAACTTCTGGGTTGGAACTACACAACTGACAATCCAAATGCATACCCGACTATCTATGGAACAGAAAAAACTACTCTTCACTGCCTTAAATTAGGGGACTCTTCCACCATTGGAATTTTGAAGTGTCGATGGTGGTACTGCATAACGTCTCCAAGCCCTTACAAATGTCAGATTCTGAGCGTTGCGGCTAGCAGATATGGCCGAGATGCTTCCAATCACAACTGTATAACCGCTTCTAGTACGCAACTAGCATCAATTGACTGTTGTGATAATCTTTACTGTGTTGCTAATGTAATCCTATGCCCCTCAGCTAAATATGTTTGCCGCCTGATGACCTTGGATACAGCTTTGGCAGCCTTTGGAAAGCATCTCTCTACACATGTTTGTCTATAGCTCAGTTAGGCTGTCACGTTTGGGGTGGACTCCTGCGAGGCAACTCTTTGTATTTTTTATAAAGCTGGAATTGGTTACAGCTGCGAAAGAATTAGCATGGACCCTGCTCTATAGCGTATAGGTGTGGAATCGTCTACTTAGAATTGCCTGGCTTACGGACAATCCTCTACAGGTGTGATTTAGAAATGCGCTGATGGATATTGTGTATTCTTTGATTCAGTAACTAGCAAATACAACTGTAGCGAACTTAGCACTGATCCTTTAAAATAGCGATTTGGAAGGGAGATACCCTCTTACAACTGCGTTGATAAGGCAACCGACAGCAGTAACAGTAATACCATGGATACATGTGTTAAAGGTTATTGCATAAAAAATACTGGTATGGGACATTAATAGTGTTTGGCACTAGCTACATAAAGCCCAAAGTATGGGGTTGAAGAATTCACTTACTAATGTGTGGACAAAGGAGGCGGAGCAGGAACGTATAACGGTATTATAGAAGTTGTTGCAGGATGGTGCTGGACCTATGACAACAATGGCAAATCATATATATAAATTATTGGTGCAGGTTCTTTCAACAGTCGTGACCCGCTTACTCACCAATGTACAATCACACCAGCACAAGCAACTCCGACTTATTGTCTTAAGGGTTACTGTCTGTAAACTGTCTTGGGAGTAACCACTTGTTAACCACTCTCTAATATCACGGCAGACGTCCGCTTCGGTAAAGAGGCCAATACAGAGAACTGTTTAAATCTAGCATTTGAAACCTCCAATAGAATCATTGAGTGCGTGGATCATCACTGTATCTATAAGAACACTTTAAACAATAAGTACTCCTGCTAGGCAATGACTTCTACTGACCCCAAATTTATTGGCAAAGATAAAATATTAGGGAGCTGTTTAGCAGTTAATACAGCAACAGCGGGTTCATGTGCTAAGGACGGTTTGCACTGCCTGGATGAAACTAACGAAAAATGTTAATTGATTGATGGCACAAATGCTTGGGTAGGTCGCGACATTGATACGGGCTATTGCTTGATTGGAAATTTCGACGACAACTCAGAATTTTGCTATGGTAATAACTACTGTCTTATGGCTAATACGACACCGCCAGTGCTCAACTGTGCTTCCCTCGATCCATAAATGTAGTTTTAGATTGGACGGCACGCAACAACTTCATATTGCCTTTAGAGTGCTCAACCAAAGGCCTCATAATGCGCTTTAACCTTCTGCATCAAGGATTCGGGATTAGCCACTGCAAACTGTATGCCTTTATCAGTGAATTATTTGGAAATGCGCTACGGCTCTGAGTTAAATTCACTTAAATGTTTGAATGATACATAAAACACCACTGCGGGTATTAAGGAGTGTGCACCAGGCTATTGCGTCTACAAGAATACTGGCCCTCCAATCACTTATATGTGCACATCTTTGTTGGCAACAACACGGGCGGGAAAGGAAATGGGTACTCAAAATTGCATTGCAGCTACCACAGGTACTATCAATGGTATGTTAGAATGTGTAATAGACTACTGCATTCAGGAAAGCCCAACAGGTACCTTCTAATGTATATTAATGGATGGTAATAGTAATGCTGGCAAGGCGGGAGCCATCGACTCTTGCATGTCTACAGGGAAATGTATCGCCAAGAACACGGTTGGAGCCATTCAATGCTCTAACAGCTGGTGGAATGGTGTTTGTTTGAGTGGTGGCCAGTGTGTGGATTTCGCAGTCACTACAAAAGTAGGTCAAGATGCATCAACGACCTGCGTTGCTCAGGGAGACGTAACAGCAGTCAAGTGCATGAGCATGTGGTGTTTAGACCCCACCCAGGGATGTTAACCGTTAGACTACCTCAACGATTTAAGGATAGGGAAAAGATCTGGAACAACTGAGTGCCTACCAATGGAAAGTACTATTGGTGCTGTTTCCTAATGTGCAGATTTCTATTGTATAGATACAACCCTGACACCTAAACAATGTGTATTGCTCACAAAAACTCCTTCAAACCGTGTTGGGAGAGATAAAAACAACTAGAACTGCATTCCAGCCAATACTGGTACGCCATCTCGCTGTGCAGACCAGTATTGTATAGACAATGGAAAGTGTGTGCCCTATAGTGGATCCTTCTATGCCAGGAAATTTTCCGACCATTCATGTTAAGCAGCAAACGATAAGCTAGGTATGGACAACTGCAAGGCTGACAATTACTGCGTCGATAACTCCAGTCCTACTCAGTGCATAAATGTAGACAATTCAGCAACTTTTGTAGGGGTGGAGATTGGCACACGAAAATGCACTTTAGTTTCTTCTTCAGGTTCACTAGGTAAGGGAGTTTTGTACTGCAAGCCTGACTATTGCATTAATGCAACTGCTAATCCATCCTATTGTGTGCCGCTCTCTCAGTCTACTGGATATCGTGCTAAGTCTTCAAGCTACATCTGCCAAGACTCTGGAGTGGCCAACATGATTGAATGCGCTTAAGGATACTGTTTAGACAGCACCTAAAGCAACTCATGTGAATTGTTATCAGGAGATATAACTACCCGCATTGGGCGCGAGAAAACAACGTATAAATGTTTATAAGAGAATGAAGCCCTAAGCAATGGTGCTGTAGATTGTGCATAAAAATTTTTCTGTATTCTTAACTACGGCACAAACAGTGCTGTATGCGTAGCTCTCGACAACACTGTAACAGGATAGATAGGCCGTGAAAAAACCACTTCTAAGTGCCTTGCCTAATCCAACGTCGGTGCTAACGGCGCCTAATGGTGTGCAGCTTAGTTTTGTGTATAATCGGCTGCAAATTAATAATGCATTCCAATGACCACATCTGTATTAACACGTAGAGCTCGAAGGGCTGCAGATCACATATGTATTGACCTAAATGTGGCTGATGGCGTTGACTCCTGTGTGCTCTACTTCTTCTGCATTGACACAGTTTCAGTTCCAACACAATGTATTGCAATGGATAGTTCTACACACATTGGCCGAGAGTTCACAACAGAGAACTGCCTCCCAAAAGACACAATTAACTCTGAATACTGTACTGATTAGGGTTACTTTTGCCGTGATGTCACCATTAATTTCTAGTGCCGCGAACTCAATTATCTGTTAAATTACTATGGCAGATACAATGATAACTTTGGCGATTGTCGTACTAACATTTAACCTAGTGCAGGGTTGTGTTCGTTGGGCCCTGTTTGTCTGTTGGTCTCTGCAGGAAACACATGCAAAGATTTGAGTAATGTAGTATCCCAGAACCGCGCTGGTACCTAAAATGGTACTCACTACTGTCTGACTGCAGGTTAGCTTGTGAACGCTATATATATGTGCGCCAGCGAGTTCTGCATTCTGAGTTCAGGCACACAGGTGTCCTGCGTATTGATGGTGGCTTCGCCCACAGATCGTGTTGGCCGGGATAGCAGTAGCAACTGCCTTCCTCTAGACTTAGCACTATACAGTACCACAACTCCACTAGCCGTGGGCTGTGCCAAGAATTCCGATATCTGCTTTGATCCAGTCTCAAGCACATGCAAGCTTGTTAGCTCATCTAGCGGTTCCCTTTTCATCGGTATTGACAGCAACTTTAATTGCCTTATGGAAAACGTTGTGATAAACATCGGCATATACAAATGCCTCCCTGGATACTGCATCAAATCCTACACCTTCCCTGACAAGGCCTGTGTCCGTCTTAACATCTCTGATCCACAAGCAATAGGGAAAGACCAATCCACTGGCATTTGTCTATCTCAACAGACCATCACTGCTGATGAGTGCGCCTTTGGAGATTTCTGCATCGCCAGTTTCAAGTGTATACCACTCTCTGAGCCTATCAACATCGGCCGTGGTTCCATCACACAGAAGTGTGTCTCCGTTAACTCTGGCACTGAGAATGCCAACCGCTGCTTCTTCCCAGACTATTGTTTAGAGGCAAATAAATGTCAGGCCCTAAGTCACATGTTTCCCAATCGTATTGGTCGTCACATAACTACGCAGGCCTGTCTACCAGTCAATACAGTGCAAGCAGTTAGCTGCGCACTTCACTACTGCTTGAAGAACTATAACACACCCACTGCCTAATGTGTCCCCCTCACCAATGTGGCTGGACAATACGGCAAGGAGAACAGCACTTTCCAATGTCTCGACCTCAGTCAGAACACCACTGTGGGAATAATGGAGTGCGCTACTGACTATTGCGTCTACTTCAATAATGTGGGCAACAAATATTCTTGTGAAATGATAACCACTGTGGCCGCGGATCAGCGATTTGGTGTGGAAAAGAACACTTACAAATGTCTTAATTATGACACTTTGACTCCTTAAGGTGTACTACGCTGTGTTACTGGTTACTGTGTTAATGTAACCGGGGCTCAACAGAGCTGTACTTAATTGGCGGATGTCGCTGGATTACGCGCCAAGGAGCAGACCTCCCACCTCTGCCTTGATAAGAACTACTACACTTAGCTAAACATCGCCTAGTGCTACATCACATTGGGCATTCACAAAAATACCTCAATTGTCCCTAATGAGTATGCTTGTTAGCCTCTCAACGATGTTATGAATTGGCACTGCATTCAGACTGGCACCTAGTTAATGATGAAATATGGCGATATAACTGCTCTGAGCACACCAGGTATCGGAAACGCCATTGATCCCTACTGTTGGAAGGCTTCCGGTACATAGTTTAAGTGTGATAAGCTTGACGCTTCTTAAAACAACTTCGGAATTGAAGCAAATACCCACAAGTGTTTGGATGCACCAGACACCACCACGTTAGGCATTACGTCCTGTGTTACTAATTACTGCTGTGATACAAATGCTGGAAATTTCACCTGTCAACTAATAGGTTCTAACCTTAACCGTATTTCCAAAGAAACTGGTACTCACGCCTGTCAGACTGCAGATTACTATAGTTCAGCTGGCATATTACAGTGTGCAAAAACTTATTGCAAATACACTAATGCCATCCCCAAGACTGCCTGTGTAGCATTGTCTCAAGATACTACTTTGCAAAGATTTGGCAGCGATGCAACAACAGCTACCCACCAGGTTTGTGTTGACAAATTAGTGTACAAGGCTGGTGGAATCATTGAATGTGCATATAACTACTGCATTGCCACAAACACAACAACCAGTGACCAAGCTTGCGAAATCCTTTCATCAGCTACCAATCGTTATGGCCGCAACAAGGCTACTCACACCTGTTTAACGTTTTCTATTTTTGTTACCTCAATAGACATTTGTGTAACTAATTACTGTGTTGCCATTACTGGAGCCACTCAGAGTTGTGAGTAGATGGTTGCCCCAAGCCGTGCAGGCAAACAAGCAGGCACCCATCTATGTCTGGCAGCCACACAACAAGTTTCAGATATCATTGAGTGTGTTAAGGGCTACTGTAAATTTTAAGTTCAGGCTTCACCTTTATTATATGAGTGTCGTATTCTCTCTCTAACACCATCATAGCTAGCTTTCGGTCGCGAGAGCTCTACATAGTTGTGTCTCAATTTGGACACTTTAACTACCTAAGGCATTGATGAATGCCATTCAGAACTGTGCATTGAATTCACGGCTCCTAACTCATACACTTGTGAAACGATAACTTCTAATAACGCCTACCAACGATACGCCCAGGAAAAGACATCTTAGAAATGCCTCAATCGAGACACGTTATCAACCCCTGGGATCAACATCTGCGTCACTGGATTCTGCATTGAATAGGTAGGGTCTTAATAATAATGTGTATAGATAGTTAATAACTCAACTTTAACTCGCTATGGCCGCATTGCTTCTACTTAAATGTGTGTGGGAAAGGCTTTTGCCCAGGCTCTGCCTCTTTCCGACTGTGCTTCTGGTTGCTGCATCAAATTCGTTGCTGGACCATTCTATTCCTGTGAGCTGTTGTCTGACAACTCAGCACTGCAACGCTTTGGTCGTGAGAAAACTAGCATGCTCTGCGTTAATCAGGACCCTACAATTACTTCTGTCGGTATTAAAGAGTGTTGTGACAACTACTGTGTACAGACACTTGGTAATGGAGATCAGCTTTGTTCCTACATCAATGGCACCGTTTACGTGGGGAGAGACGCTCTTACATTTGCGTGTCTAACAAACTCGCAGGCAGCATCCAACAATGTCATGTACTGCGCCAAAGGCTTCTGCGTGTGGACTGATGGAGCTTTGGTCAAGTCCTGTGTGCCCTTGAATGATGTAACCAACGACAAACGCTTTGGCAAACAACTCACCGACCATACTTGTTTAGACCAGTTTCCCTATGCCACTACTACTCTGGGCATCATAGAGTGCTATAAGCGATATTGCATCTACACAGATACGAGTGGAGGTTCTCCTGTATACTCATGTAAGGCTCTGACCACTACAGATCCCACATTAATAGGCAAAGATTCTGTTAACGGGCAGTGTCTAGCACTTAATGCAGCCCCTTCCGAAAATTGTGCATATGGCTACATATGTCTAGACCCTGTGGACTTCAAGTGTAAATTCTTGGATGCTGCACTAACAGCCTGGTACGGCCGCGATGCCACCACTGATCAATGCATCACTCTCAATGTAGGTAACGCTGCTCTCTGTAAAGGACCTTAATACTGTCGTCTGACATCTTCTGTGCCCACCAATCAATGTGTTTTCCTTGATAAGAACTAGATCAATCAAATTGGTAGAGATGTTACTACTTCCAACTGTCTAAAGAAAACCGAGACATAGTCAGAAAGTTGCGCTTCCACATATTGTTTGATCAATTACAGCTTTATCAACTCCAACTGTATGCCACTTTCCGATCAACCCCTTGTGCAACGCTTTGGCACTGAAAAGGGTACATACAAATGTCTACTTGCTAACTCGGCAACTTCTAGCGGTATAATTGAGTGTGCTATCAATTACTGCGTCGAAACAGTTACTCTCATCCCTCTTAGTCAGCGATGTGTATAAATAACAAATGATGTGGTAAACTTCCCAAATCGTGTAGGCAAAGAGATGGCCACACATAACTGCTTGCCAGCCAACTTTATAACCACAGCTATTGGGGGAATATTACAATGTGCAGCTAACTACTGTATCTTGGAAAATCCAGTGGGCTCCTTCCAATGCGTTAAGCTAGATTCCAGTGCTATTCCTATTCGTGTAGGCAAGGATGGTACTATTTAGTCTGATGGTTCTTAAGGACGTTGTCTGGCCCTTAACATCGTTGGTGCTGTAGAATGTGCAACCAATGGATAAATCTGTTTGGACACCAACATGTGTAAGAGCTTCTAAAAGCCCACTCTTGTCGGCCGCGATGGCATCACTGGTTAGTGTAAACCAGAAAATACAGGTGTTGCCGTTTACTGCATGAAGGGTTACTGCTTGGAAGCCACTGGTGAGTGTCGCTAGCTGGATCACAATATACCTTCTCGAATTGGTCAAGAAGATGTTACTTCTAGCTGTCTGGTGGTGGGTATAGCAGGTACTAAAGGAGCAATAGAATGCGCAGATTTTCACTGCATTGAGAATTATGGAATGGTAACGGCAAAGTGTCAACTGCTCACAAGCACTCCAATAACTCGCACCGGCCGTGACTCTATAACCCAGCGATGTCTAAACGCCAACGAGGTCGGCAATGGTGCAGTGCGTTGTGCCCCTAAATACTGTGTAGACAATGCCAACTCATATTGTGTATTAATGTCCATTAGCACTTCCCTTGGTCGTAAGGCATCTAATCATCAATGTGTTATACTGAACTCCTAGGTCGGAGTAGACGACTGTGCCAGTGGCCAATACTGCATAGACTACACTGCTAATCCTACTATGTGCATTGACCTTAACACTTAATCGGTGTTTGTGGGAGTAGAGCTTACCTCTGTGTATTGCACTTCAGTAAGCAGCCCGGGAGCAATGAACAACGGAGTAATATATTGCAAGACTGGGTTCTGCATCTACTCTTCGGCCTTACCAAAGCCGCAGTGTGAGGCCTTGGCTGATATTCCGCTGAAAAGAGGAAAAGGCAGCAATATGCATTGCTACGAGCAGAGCCAGCCGAATATGATTGAGTGCACTGAAGGCTTCTGCATAGTCTAAGCTACTACAAACTGCGAGATTCTATCATCATCCTCCACTCCAAAGCGTATTGGAAAAGAAAAGTTCACACACCTATGCCAAGACATTAACAGCGCAGGGACAAATGGAGTCACTGAATGTCTCAACGGTCTCTACTGTTTATTGAACGCTGGACTTTCTACTGCGCAATGCGTAGGGCTAACCACAACACCAGCTGGCCGTGTTGGTAGAGAAAAAATTAATTAAAAATGTTTAGCAGCTAGTGCTGCAGGAACCAACGGAGCTTAGTGGTGCACCCTCACTTATTGTATAGACACAACTTCAGCAGCACCTCATCCCTGTACAACTATGACTCCTACAATACCCATGACACTGGGGCGCAAGGCTATAGATCACTCCTGTTAGCCATTGAATCTCTAGGTCGGTGTGGATGACTGCGCACCGGACTAGTACTGTATCGATTACAGTGTAGCACCTACGTAGTGTGTGCAACTGAATAATTCGGTAACGAATCGCATCGGGCGAAGCTCAGATTCTTCTGAAAAATGTCTCCCAATGAACCAAGTCACTGCCGGTTCTTGTGTTATTACAGGATTTTATTGTCTTGACCCCTTGGATAATATGTGTAAATCCTTAGACTACTTGTCCACGCGCTTCGGGCGTGAAATAGTAACAGGCAAATGCCTATCAGACTCTCAAACCAACGCTGTTAAATGCTCTCCTGGTCCGGTGTGTCTTGATATCCCTGCAGGCAAGATTTGTCGCCTGATTGATAATGATTAAGCACTCAATCGCGTTGGTATTGACTCCTCCACATAGATTTGTCTCTAAGCTAACTAGCTAGTTGCTAGTATATCTCTTTGTGCCTCAAATTACTGTATTCTCCCTTCAGCGGGATAAAAGTAATGCGTTAAGATGGATGCAAACATCATTGACAGGGTTGGCAAAGATGCTGCAGGAAACTGTTTAGCAATTTAACCTGCTACACTAACAACCAATAGCGGTGCCGTATTCTGTGCAAAGAACGGGGCAAATCTCTGTTTTGATACCATAGACACCAAATGCAAGTAGCTAGACTTAACACTTAATAGTCAGGTTGGCTACGAATCTGGTACATTCAATTGTTTACAGCAAAATTAACCCACTGTTAATACCATCGCCAAGTGCATCTCTGGATTTTGCATTAAGACTCTGCCTTTGGTTCCAAACAAGTGTTGTGCTCCACTATCTTCCTCCGACCTTATCACTATAGGCAAACATGCCACCTCTGGAATTTGTCTGCCTAAAGAGACTATTACCGCCAGTGAATGCGCTCCTGGAGACTTCTGCATTATTAACAATATGTGCTATGCACTCGGTGAAGATGTCGTAACTCCACGAATAGGTCGCGCTATGTCCAACTCGGCTTGCCTTCCAGTTAATTCTAATGTGGACTTCGTAACCAGATGCTTGTTTCCTTGGTATTGCCTAGAAGCTGGAAAGTGCTAGGCATTAGACAGCGGTATTAGTGCCCGTCGTGCCCGCGCAGATAACTCTTCGGGTTAGGCCTGCATGATTGATGCAGTAACTCCAGCCATTTCTTGTGCAAAAACTTACTGTCTTTTGTCGCTTAAATGCGTTCCTGTAACTAACAGTATCCCTGGATAAATTGGTAAAGAAAAAGATACACATAAATGTCTAGATAAATAGGAGGGTACTCTCTTAAATATTCTGGAGTGTGCGGCAGGCTTCTGCATTCAGTAAAACACCACCTCTTTGGAATATAGTTGTCAGCCGATATCAAACGTAGTTTCGGAAAAACGATTTGGAATAGAAAAAGATACCTTCTTATGTATTGATAAGGAAGTCATTTCTGCTGTTGGTATTGTGCAGTGCGCCACAGACTACTGCATGACGCAACCTGTTCAAAGTTGTGTGCAGTTAGTACCAACAAGTACAGCGGCCGGGCGTATCGGCAAAGAAGCGCAGACCCAAAACTGCCTTGAAAAAGACTTCTTCACTGACAAAGGTATATTACAGTGCCTTTTCTCTGAGTTTTATGGGTATTCTTAAAACACAGCTGTGGTGCCAACTCAATACGCTTGCCAAACTCTCGACGGGTCCACCACTAACTTGGCTTGTTTGGAAGACCAACCATCTCAGAAGATACTAAAGTATACAGACTTAACTTCAACACAAATTGTCCTCACATCAGGAACCTACTGCTGGAAGAATATTACCGGCCTATACAAGTGTGATAAGCTGGACATTTCATAGGGAAACTACGGATTAGAAAAAACCACATATAAGTGTTTAGCTGAGAATGATACCACTATCAAAGGTATTATTAATTGTATCCCAGACTACTGCATCATTGAAGTCACTCCAAATACATTCCAATGTGTTAAGGTTGGCTCTTCCCTAGCGAGTGTGGCTCGATAGAGCACCACTGCTCTGTGTGCCCCTGTAGATGTGCTCTCTCCAACCGGCATCGACCTTTGTCAAAGGGGTTATTGTAAACTAATAAACCCTTCCAATACAGCTGAGGCTTCCTGTGTGCTTCTCTCAAACTAAACTAGTCTAAAACGCATCGGAATAGAGGCCTTACCTTCATAACTCTGTTTAGATAGTTCATAGCAGCCAGCTTCTGGAGTAGTGATTGAGTGCGCCTATAACTACTGCATTGCCACTGAAATAGCTACTGGTAAGCAATCTTGTGAGGTCCTGGATGCCGCAAACAGCCGATATGGCCGAGATAAGAGCACCCATCAATGCCTGCTGGCTGCTGCACCTACAGCAAACGTTGATATATGTGTCCCTGGATATTGTGTCTTCACAGATACCTTCACAACACAGTAATCCTGCATGCAACTAGACACAGCAAGCTCTCGCATTGGCAAGGCCAGTGGGAGCCACGTTTGTCTAGCGGTTTTCGAGCAGTCCCTCACATACGGCATCGATGAGTGTGTACAAGGCAATTACTGCAAATTTTAAATATCCGCTAATGTTTTTGAATGTCGCATCTTATCCAATGATCCCGCATAACTAGCCTTTGGTCGAGAAAAGACAACAGGCAATTGCCTTGACCGGGGTTAGTAGACACCGAATGGCATCGATCTCTGCTATGATCGCATGTGCCGTTTCACAGCTAACGGGGGGTCTACATACTCATGTGAGGACCTAAGTGTTGATCAGACTCTCCATCGAGTTGCAGTTGAGCAAACTACACAAAGGTGCCTTGATATAAATCAATAGTCTGCTTCAGGTTTAGCTGTCTATTATTGCATTGAAGGACACTGCATTGAAGGTGCTGTGGCAGGCACCGACGAGGCCTGTGTAGCCCTCGTTAACGACATAGCCTTTAATCGATCTGCTCGTCTATTGCTCACGTAGCGCTGTCTGGGCTTGAGCCAGCCGTCTACAGAGACGTTGGCAGATTGCATAGCTGGGTAGAATTGCATCCAGATTCAACCTGGAGGTTAACAGTCATGCGAGCCTCTCTCCACCGACCCTTTACTCAAGCGATTTGGAAGGGAAAAAAACACTCTTATGTGTTTGGACCGTGACCCCTTCGCCTCTAGTTCCACAGGCATTACTGAGTGTACTCGTGATTACTACTGTGTTTAGACGGATGCCTCAGGAATGCAGTCTTGTATTGACCTATTATCTAGTTCCATTTACGTTGGTTACAGTAACACAACTTACGAATGCCTGCTCCCTTCCAACACAACTAATTCCAGCATCTTCTGCCTTAAAGGATTCTGTGTAGAAATTATAATAAACTAATGTGTAGCAATGAACAACATCACTATAGACTAGCGCTTTGGCAAACGCAAGACTGATCATGCATGTCTCAATAAGTTTCCCATCACCACGGCATTATCAATAGGTGTTCTTGAATGTGTTAATGGATATTACTGCCTCTTCAATGATACTACTCTATTAGAATAAAGTTGTAAGCCCTTGACCACCTTAGACACTTAATTGATAGGGAGAGATCAATTGACAGGATATTGTCTACCAAATGATACTGCTCCTGCAATAAACTGCGCCTTTGGCTTCATTTGTCTTGATTTTAATGACCTTAAATGCAAGAATCTGGATACTTAACTGGGCCTCTACTTCGGCCGTGAGTAATATACTGACAAATGCATCCCTCTTAATGCACCCAATGCTATCTTGTGCAAAGGACCTATTTACTGTCGCCTTACATCTTCTATACCCCCCAATCAGTGTGTTCCCCTTGACAAGACCAAAGTTAATTAGATCGGCAGAGACATCTCAACTACAAACTGCCTTTAAGTTAGTCAGACTCAGTCTGAAAGCTGTGCGCCAACATTCTGTTTAATCAATTAAGGTACCGCCACTTCGTAGTGTCAGCCACTCTCTGTGACCGCTAATCGCTATGGCGTCGAGCTCAAGACTTACAAATGCCTCAACATTAACGAGACTACAAGTCAAGGAGTGCAAGAGTGCATTGCTGGTAATTGCATTTATTCTTCTACTGGATTCTACTCTTGTGTCACTATCCATTCAGACCCCACTCTCAATAGGATTGGCAAAGAAAACTCAACTCATTTATGTTTAGGAGTAGATATTTAGACTACATAAGGGTTATATGCCTGCGCCTCAGGATTCTGCATTTTAGAGAACCCTCTTAACACATTCCAATGTGTTAAACTCAATGAAAGCATGAGCGACCGAATCGGCAAAGATCAGATAACAGGTAAATGTCTTACTGAAAATGTAGTAGGAGCCTCTGAATGTGCAGGAGGATCTTTTTACTGTCGAGATCAAGCCACTAGTAAATGCCTACACTTCGTCAAACCATCAATTATCGGTAGAGATTCAACAGGACTATGTCTTCCCTAGAACACAGCAACTGCTGTATTCTGCTACTATGAATATTGTCTGGAGAGCACAGATGAATGTCGTATTCTTGATAATACAATCTCTACACGTATAGGAAGAGATGCTATAAATTATCATTGTCTTCCTTTAGGTGCCAATGGTGCCAACGAATGTGCAGATTTACATTGTCTTGATACAGCTGGAGCTTGTTAACAATTGTCTTCCTCACCATCAACAAGGATTGGAAGAGAAAACATCACCTAAAAATGTATTGCTGAACTGGACCCCTCCGCCATACGCTGTGCCTTATTTTACTGCATTGACACAATCGATAATAATAAATGCAAGTCCCTTGTAACTTATTCAAATTTATACTAGGGAAGAA
>Ga0272412_1000270_pt1 | contig 14212 bp, 8 predicted proteins | sample WWTPWeurt_MetaT_FD_193540 | JGI IMG/M metagenome (GOLD analysis project Ga0272412, IMG submission 193540) | Metatranscriptome of activated sludge microbial communities from WWTP in Nijmegen, Gelderland, Netherland - WWTP Weurt (Metagenome... | ecosystem: Engineered > WWTP > Aerobic digester >...
CTGTACTGGTACAGGTTCGACCTAATGCATCAACTGTATCGACGGAAAGACTTTGAGACCAGATAAGAGCTGCCAAGATGATTGTGGAGCAGCGAATTATATTATTAATAACAAAGTTTGTGAGCAGTGCTCAGCCAATTGTGCGACCTGTACTGGTACTGGCTCGACCTAATGCATCAACTGTATCAACGGAAAAATTTTGAGACTAGATAAATCCTGTCAAAGCGATTGTGGAGCAACAGATTAATATACAAATAATCTAAACTAATGTTAATAATGCCATTCGAGCTGCGCCACCTGCAGTGGAAGCACCAATAAAGAATGTCTTTCTTGTTTTGTAGGCTATGTCCTTCGAACAGACAAATCATGCTTTGTATACAATGGATGTGGTTAAATCAATCAATATGTTAATGATCAATTTCAATGTAAAGACTGCGATTCTTCTTGTGTTACTTGTACAGGTGGAAGTGCAAATTAATGTACTAATTGCCCATCAGGAAAAGTGTTAAGAACAGATGGAAGCTGCAATATCATTTGCGGTATCTAAAACCAATACACCGATAGTTCTAATTATTGCAAATATTGTGATGCAAGTTGCAGTACCTGTGATGGTGGGACAGCTCAAGCTTGTTTGTCTTGCCCAACTTTAAAGGTCCTTCGTCTTGATAGATCTTGCAATAATAACTGTGGTTCTGACAACTAGTTCGTTAACGTTGAATCCAAATGCTAGCAATGTGATGGTTCTTGTGCTACCTGCAGTGGAGCCTCGGCCACTTCCTGTCTCACTTGTCCTCCAACATAAGTTCTTAAAACTGACAACTCTTGTGCAGCAACTTGCGGAGTCAGCAACCAATACATAAACGCTTAAAGCCAGTGTAAGGCCTGCGATCCCAGCTGCACTACTTGTTCTACATCAGCAATACACTGTGATTCTTGCCCTTCAGAAAAAGTCCTCAGAACAGATCACACCTGTTAAACAGATTGTGGTGTCACAAACTAGTTTATTGATGGAAATAAAATTTGCTAAACATGTGAAGCCACTTGCGCCACATGTAGTAGCGATACAGCAACGTCCTGTCTCTCTTGCCCAGAGACGAAGGTTTTGAGAAAAGACTTTTCATGCAACTCTAATTGCGGTTCATTAACATAATTCGTAAATTCCTAAAAGAAATGCTAGGACTGCCATAATACTTGCGCTTCGTGCAATGCAGAGACACCACAATCTTGCTTGTCTTGCCCTGAAAGCAAAGTATTGAGATAAGATAAATCCTGTGGCATAGAATGTCTGACTACTCACGAATATGTAGATTTATAAAGCATTTGCATAACTTGCAGTGAATCCTGCTTAACCTGCTCAGGCTCAACAGCAAGTGATTGTTTGAGTTGCTCAAATCCAAAGGTCTTGCGCTTAGATAAAACTTGCAATTTAGCTTGTAGCGCTGCAAATCAATTTGTAGATAGCGGTAAATGTAAAGTCTGCGAAGCCAGTTGTGCGACTTGTGATGGAAGCACTTCCACGTCTTGCACGGCCTGCACAAGTCCAAGTGTTCTACGCACAGATAAATCTTGCAATACAGGCTGTGGGGCCACCGATTAATTTATAGTAGCAGGTGTGTGTAAAGTCTGCCACAATACTTGCGCCACATGCAACGACGAAACATCGACTTCCTGCCTTTCGTGTCCTAGTTTGAAAAAGCTTCGTTTAGACAATTCTTGTGCAGACACTTGTGCTGCAGAGAATCAATATTCAAATGCCCAATCTCACTGCCAACCCTGTCATTCCTCCTGCAAGACTTGTTCTGATAGCGCCTAGAATAACTGTTTAAGCTGTAATGAAGGCAATGTCCTGCGCACAGATAATACCTGCCAAGCCGACTGCGGTCTTGTCAATCAATATGTTAACTTACTTAAACAATGTTAAAACTGTGATGGTAGCTGTGCTACATGTGATGATGGAACCTCCATGAATTGCTTGAGTTGTTATTTCGGTTATGTCCTACGCTCGGATGGTTCATGCAACATCTTTAATGGTTGTGGTATAATTAACTAGTTTGTTAACTCTTAATCCCAATGCGAAGATTGCAATGCAAACTGCAAGACTTGCTCTAAGATTGCAACGAACTGTACTTTGTGTGAAGATGGCAAAGTTCTAAGAACAGATAACACTTGTGATACAAGTTGTTCTCTTACCAATTAATACGTACTCGCTGGAAAGTACTGTAAAGTTTGTGATGCTAGCTGTGCGACTTGCAATAGTGGCTCTATAAATTCCTGTACTGCTTGTCCTGATCCCAAAGTGTTGAGGATGGATGGTTCTTGCCAAGATACCTGCGGATCTATCAGTTAGTATTCAGATGGTCAACGCAAATGCTAAAACTGCGTTGCTAGTTGCGCTTCCTGCAGCGCAGGAACTTCAACCTCCTGCCTTGCTTGTTACGACCCATAAGTACTCAAGACAGACAAGTCTTGTGCTTCCCAATGTGATGCCTATTAATATGTAAACGCATAAAAATAGTGTACAAATTGTGATGCATCTTGTGCTACCTGCCAAGGTACATTAGCTACCAACTGTCTGACATGCCGAAATACTAATTATGTGCTTAATACTGATAAGTCTTGTGCTTCTGATTGTGCTGGAGGTTCCGGAATGCCTGTAAACTAATTTCCTAACAACCAAAAAGAATGTGAGGTGTGCCACCCCTCATGTTTGACCTGCATTGGCAAAGATGAGACATAATGTACTAGCTGCAATATTGGTAGTGTCCTCAGACTTAATTTCACCTGTGGAATCAGCTGCGATGAACATCAATATGCTAACGCTAAAAGAGAGTGCAAGATTTGCCATGCCGAATGCAGCGCATGCAGTGGAGCAGCAGAGAATTAGTGCACAAGCTGCTACTCTCCCAAAGTGCTTCTTTTAACCTAAATCTGCGCTAATTCTTGTGAATAATCTTAATATCCAGACAATTAAAGGATCTGCCACGATTGTGAGGCAACCTGTCTCTCCTGTAACGGACCTCTTGCTTCCAACTGTTAGAGTTGCAAAGTTGCTGAAAATGTGCTCAACAAAGATTAAACATGTGCTTCTGATTGCGCAGGCGGCTCTGGATAGCCAATTAACTAATTCTCCAACAACCAAAAAGTGTGTGAAGACTGCCACCCATCCTGCAAGACCTGCACTAGTAATTCTGAGACACAGTGCATCAGCTGCAATATAAATAACGTCCTTAGACTCAACTTCACATGTGGAAGCACCTGCGACGAGCATCAATACGTTAACGCTAATAGTGAGTGTAAGCCATGCCACGGAGATTGCAATGCGTGCAGCGGGGCAGCTTAGAATGAGTGTACAAGCTGCTACTTCCCCAAAGTATTGCTTAAAACGAAAACCTGTGATACCTCTTGTGGATAATCTTATTATCCAGATAATTAAAGGATTTGTCAGGATTGTGAAGGCTCCTGTTTGACCTGTGATGGAGCTTTAGCTAACAATTGTTAGAGTTGTAAAAATGCTGAAAATGTACTTAACAAGGACCATTCTTGTAAGATTGACTGTGCTGGTGGAACAGGTTAACTAATTAATCAATTCGTTAACAATTAAAAGGTTTGCGAAGATTGTCACTCCTCGTGCAAGACATGCAGTGGTAGCAATGCTGAAACATCATGCACAAGATGTCAAGAAAGCTAATTTCTTCGCTTAAATAAAACTTGTGGAATAGGCTGCGACATCCACCAATATTCTGATGAGAACAAGCATTGTTAGGAATGTCATGTAGATTGCGAAACATGTAGCAATGGGGCAGCTTCCAATTAGTGCACCTCCTGTTTTAATCCTAAAGTATTATTGCAAAGCAGACTCTGCGCCATTCAATGTGAAGATAGACAATATCCAGATAACAACAGGATATGCCGAAACTGCCATCCAACTTGTCTATCTTGCTCGGACTCTACCAGCACTGCCTGCCTCTCATGTGATACCTAATCCTCTAATGATATAAAGAATATGGATGGAAGCTGTGCTTCAGACTGCTCTGGTGGTTAAAAACTAGAAATAAACTAATTCATTAACAATGAAAAACAATGTGAACTTTGTGATGAATCCTGTAAAACCTGCAGCGGCAATCTCGCCACTCAATGCACCAACTGCAACGATGGAACAGTCCTTCGCCTCAACTTTACTTGTGGACAAATCTGTGACGACCATCACTATCCCGATTCAGAGCTAAAATGTAAGGAGTGCAATGAAAATTGCCAGAGCTGTAGTGGTCCATCAGACAGCGAATGCATATCCTGCTTTGATCCGAAAGTTCTGCTGATGAATGGCACCTGCGCCAGCCAATGTGAAGACAAATAATTTAGTGACAATAAAAGGATTTGCAAAGACTGTGAAGCTTCATGCGCTAGCTGCAATGGACCAACTAACACAGATTGCTTATCCTGCGTATCCGGTGAGCACGTTTTAAATGTGAACGGTCTGTGTGCAGCCACCTGTGCAGGCGGAGAATAATTAATAGTGAACTAGTTCATCAATTAAAACAAGCAATGTAAATTATGTCATGAATCTTGCCAAACATGTGAGGATGGAGAACTGAGCACTTAGTGCACCAGTTGCTCAGCGCCAAATGCTCTCCGTTAAAACTTTTCCTGCGGAACCAATTGTGATGCTCATCAATACATAGACATTAAGCAAGTCTGCTAAGAATGCAACTAAAAATGTGGTTCGTGCAATGGCGCTGGTGACAGTGATTGCACTGGGTGTTAAGATCCTCATTTTCTACTTAAAAATCACACTTGTCATGCAGCCTGTGAAGAAAGTTAGTTCTATGATGAATAGAGAGTCTGCTACGACTGTTATGAGTCTTGTATGACTTGCAATGGGAACACTGCTAACAATTGCCTCTCTTGCAAACAAAATGATCATGTTTTGAACATTGATCATTCCTGTGCAACGGATTGCTCAGGAGGCGCCAACTAGACCATTAATTAGTTCATAAATAAAGAAACTGATAGCTGTATGATATGTCATGAATCCTGTAAAACCTGTAATGGTCCTTCTGAAAGCGAATGCCTCTCCTGTTAACTTGAATAATTTGTGCTCTTGCTTAATTTTACTTGCGCTTCTCAATGCGAAGAGTACCAATTCGTGTTAGAATCCAACATGACTTGCCAACACTGCCATGAATCCTGTGAAACCTGCAGCGGATTCGATGTGAATCAATGCCTATCCTGCAAAAATTAATCACATGTAAGACGTCTTGACGGCAGCTGCCATGCCGACTGTGGTAGCGCCCAAGAAACAACGCATCAATTTATTGACGCAAACAAAAATTGCACACTTTGCGATGAATCTTGCGCAACCTGCTAAACCGTAGCCGCACATTGTCTGACCTGTTCAAACAGTTTATTCGTTATCAAAACAGATTATTCTTGTGCCAGCGAATGTGATCCAAAGCAATATGTATAAGACAAGCACTGTATGCTCTGCCATGAATCTTGTGCCACTTGCAATGGTGAACTGGAAACTCAATGTCTTAGCTGTGAAAGCCCTGCTCTTCTCCTGCAGCAAAATAAAACTTGTCTCGCTAGCTGTTCCATTCACGAGTATGTTCACTAGAAAGCAGAGTGCCGGGAGTGCAACGAAACATGTAAGACTTGCAATGGCGACTTGGCTACTATGTGCCTTAGCTGTTTCGATGGAAAATTTCATCATGTAGTGAGAGGAGATGGAGAAGGAACTATCCTATAATAGTCTTGTGATTCTTGCCATGAGACCTGCTTGACCTGCAATGGTCCGGAAAGCAACTAATGCCTAAGCTGCTAAATTTCGCAGTTTTTATTGCTCAACTCAACCTGTGGAAAATCCTGTGAAGTGAACTAATTCTTTGAAGATGACCACCAATGCAAGCCTTGCCATTAAGAATGCGCTACATGTAACGGGACCAATAGTAATAACTGTCTAACCTGTGACTAGGCGAATGTTCTACTGCTGAACTTTACTTGTGCTCCCTCTTGCCCAAGCGGCCTTGTAAACATAGGAGACGAAAACCAGTTCCTCATCTCCGATTCAAAGATCTGTGGGCTATGCAACGATACCTGTGCCAGCTGCAACGGTATTAGCTCAAACCAGTGTCTGACTTGTAAAAGCGGACTAGTTTTACGTTAAAGCCATGAATGCAATGAAACCTGTTTAGTTAGTCAATACGTTAATACAACAACAAACATGTGTGAGAACTGTCACTAAAGCTGCAAGACTTGTTAAGATGACCCATCAGCAGATAAATGTTCGTCTTGTTTTTAACAATTATTCTTGAATAATGAAGGTCAGTGCGTGCAATGTCATGCATCTTGTTTCTCTTGCAATGGCACACAGGAGAATCAGTGTCTATCTTGTGCATCTAACAAATTTCTAAGGAAAAACTTGACATGCGGAAGCATCTGTGACTCATTTTAGTTCTTCGACATAGAACGTGTCTGCCACGATTGCCATGAGTCTTGTACAACCTGCAATGGCGTCAATGCAAATTCTTGCCTTTCATGCAGGGACAATAACTTTGTTCTAAAAATTTCAAAAGAGTGCGCTGCCAACTGCAGCGGGATAGCCAATGTAGAAGTAGCAGAATTCGTAAATGAAAAGAAGTAGTGCGTACCCTGCCACGAGCTGTGCTTATCCTGTTCAGGGGCTTTAGAAAGTAATTGCCTCAGCTGTGTGGACTCTGAATAAGTACTCCTACTTAACCATACTTGTGCCTCAGAGTGTCTTGAACACTAATTCGTGAACTCAGAAAAGCAATGTAACGATTGCCACGAGTCCTGCTTGACCTGCAACGGAACTTAAGAGATTAATTGCGTCAGCTGTGTTAGTAATCGATTCCTATATTTTGACGAAAAATAGACAGATTCTCTCAACATCTCTTGTCTAGCCTGTGATAAAACCTGTCTGACCTGCAATGGTACAGAAGCCAGCGCCTGTCTAACCTGCAACAGTACTCATTTCTTGGAAATCACTTAATAAGGATAGCACCATAACTGTACTGCCTGTCATGAGTCTTGCCTTACCTGCAATGGGGTAACGGAAGGCGACTGCCTTACCTGCAATAGCAATAAATTATTACTATAAATAGTGTAAAATTAACAAATTCTTAACGTCTGCAACAATTGCGATACTATTTGCTAAACTTGCTTAGGCAAGACAAATAACTGTTCAAGTTGTTATAATGACTTCTTTATTCGCTTAAACGGATCATGTGCAGCCACCTGTGATGTTCATCAATACACCGATGCCTAAAACTACTGCCGCAACTGCCATTAGTCCTGCGACTCCTGTAAAGGACCCAGAGCTGATGATTGCCTAAGTTGCATTAATCAATAAGATGTATTGATGTTATCTAATGTCTGTTCTAGCGATTGCAGTGGAGGATTGAGTTAACCAATAAATCAATATGTCAACAATGAATAAAAGTGCGAACTCTGTCACATAAGTTGTAAGACCTGCACTTAAGGCCTTGAGACCAATTGTACTTCATGTATGGAAGACAATGTTCTACGCCTCAATTTAACTTGTGGATCTGCTTGTGAATATGACCATTAGTTCGTTAATAGCCGAAATATCTGTGAATTGTGCAATTCTACCTGCCTAAGGTGCAACGGATCAAACGATAACTAGTGTTTGTAATGTCATTCTCCATAAGTTTTACTTTTGAACAACACTTGTGCTGACGAATGCAACGAAGAGAACATGTTTGTTGATTAATTTGGTGTCTGTTAAATCTGTCATTAGTCATGTCAGACCTGCACAGGCAGTGACAAAGAAACAAGTTGCACCAAATGCATGAACCAAACACATGTTCTCAATCTTAATGGAACCTGCGCCAGCGATTGCTCAGGCGGATTTGGTTTAACTGTGAGCTAGTTTGTGAAAGAAGGAACATGCTACGAATGTCATAGCTCATGCAAAACTTGTTTAAACGAAAGTGAAACAGCTTGTATTACCTGCCAAGATCCTGAACACTTCCTTCAATTTAACAATTCTTGTCTTGCATCCTGTGACCAACACCAATTTCCGCTGCTTTCTAACATGACTTGTTAGTTATGCAACGAAAGCTGCAGCAGTTGCACAGGATTTACAGAATTTGAATGCACTGCCTGCACTGATGATAAGAAAGTGATACGACTTGACGGATCCTGCAACGAAACTTGCAATACCACCAAACAATTCGTCAATTCAGAGAATCATTGTGAGTATTGCTCCAGTGAGTGCGCCACTTGCTTTAAACTGGCAGACAAGTGTCTTTCCTGTTCCAATGAGACTTTATTTATCTCTAACTAAAACAAATGTGTTGAAAACTGCCTTGAATCAGAATACCTTGATTCAAAAAAATTCTGTCGTGCGTGCAACGAAACCTGTTTAACATGCAAAGGCCCAGCAAATACTGACTGCCTTGTCTGCTCAAAAGATAGGTTCCTCATGAAGAGTAAGGGTACATGTGTGCTTAAGTGCGAAGATGGATTATTTGGTTAATTAGTCAATCGAACCTGTGTGAATACCTGCTATTTAGATTTTTATAAGAATAGCTCTACTTAATTGTGTGAGCGTTGCCATATCTCATGCCTTTCCTGTTTAGGTGGGGCAGATACTAACTGCACAAGTTGCGTATAAGGGTAATTTGTCAATTTTTATGGAAAGTGCATGGATGAATGTGCTATTAGTGAGTACTACAACCCTATACACGACAAATGCTGGTAATGTTAAGAAGATTGTCTACAATGTCTCTTCTTGGGAGTGACAAGATCTTCTATATGCATTTGGTGTGCTGAAGGATACTAATTACAAAAGATAAATTATTATAAAACAGAATGTATTTAGAAATAGAATCCAGAAGGTGATCCTTCCTGTCTTTCTGGAACATATTACGACGAGAAAAAGGGTACTTGCTGGATATGTGATCAAAATTGTCTTACATGTGTCTATAACACCACATTATAAGACACAGAATGTTAATCGTGTGATGTAGGATATGGTTTGACCAACAATAAATGTTAATTAACTTATTAACAGCCCATCACCTGCCTGCTCGGATCATATCCAATAACCAATTTGTTCTAGCAAATTGAATGCAAGACCTGCAGCGAAGGATGTAAGATGTGCAAGTGGGATGAAGTGGCAAAAACTGATCAATGTATACAGTGTGAAGAAGATGAAGGAGAATAATAATCGTGGTACTTGACCCCGGATCATCAATGCTTATACTTACAGTGTGGTATGAGCGAATATTTTGAAAAATTGGAAGGATGTAAACCCTGCCCGAAAATGTGTGCTTTTTGTTACCAAGATGAGGAGGACTCGATCCGTTGTCTATTTTGCTACTCTAATTATGGATATACTCTCAACGAGAATAATATCTGCTCTTACAATGCTTCTAATTGTTCAATAACTACAGTTGCCACAACAAATATGGATTTCCAATGTAAACAATGTCCAGCTCAGTGCAAATCTTGTTAAGTTATTAATAAAGAAACATTAGAGATGAATTGCTCACTCTGCAATGAGGGTTATACATTATTAGAAAAAGAGAAATTATGCATCAATAGTGAAAGTAATGTTTGCCCACTAGCCAGCTAATATGCTGTGTAAGTACTCGTTTAGCAGAACCCTATAGTAACTTGCATGAATTGCTCCCTTGGATGTCAATCATGCTCCTTCAATTACTCATTATACAGAGTGGTCTGTGATGTGTGCAAGCCAGAATTCTCTCTTAATGCAGACACCAAAATTTGTGAAACTACTACTTCAACTAATCTCAATTGCTCGGACTTTGGATAGACAGCAATGATGGTAGTCTTACACAGCCGTCGCGGGTATCTATGTGAACCCTGCCCGTTCTCTTGCTCTGCTTGCTCATACATATAAGCAACTGGAGTTCGAAGCTGCTCATAATGTGTTGAAAATTTTACATTAAATACAACTACAGTAAGTTGTGATCCTAACATCACAGCTTTTGAACCAATACCAACCTGTGAAGCCAATAAAACTTATAACTATTATAGTAAGGCATGCCACTCTTGTCCTTATGGTTGCCTTAAGTGCATTTAATCTTTCTTACCTAAAGACTTTGCTCATAAAAGGCAATACAAATGTTAGCAATGTGCTCTTAATTACTCGTTGGTTGAAGGTGAATGCCGCTATGAATGTTCAGATAATTAAATGCAAGACTTCATGCCAATGACTATTGATATGTATTGGGTAGAAAAATTATGGACATGTGCAAGCTGTCCTTTCGGCTGTTAAACCTGCTAAATGGACTTTACAACTCTTCCAACACTCCCTCGCATATTGTGCACTCTTTGCATTAATGGATTTTATCTTTTCAAGAATGGCCATTGTCTGGTATATCCTGACTGTGAACATGGAAAATACCTATCATTTGATCAAAATTCGGATTAATCTTTCACCCCCAAGTGCACTGCATGTCCAATTGGATGTGATGAATGTTTCTCAAATGATCCATTCTCTGTATCTTAACTTCTTTTAATCGAATGTTAAAAATGTTCATAGGGATATTAATAAGACGCATCCAGCTTCTAATGCATTTCTTCAAAATATGCCACCAAAGAAATATGTGTTGATGGAACATTTTCTGTTATGAATGACACTGCATGGACATGTTAAGCATGTCCTGACACCTGTAAGACTTGTCTTTCATCAAGTCTTTGTCTTTCCTGTAAAACTGGAGGTGATTTGTATTACATTAACCGATTAAATATGTGCACGAAGCCAGCAAAGACTTGTGCTAGCAATTAATTCCTCTTTATATCCTAAACTAATTCTGAAGAATGTAGAGATTGTGGATAAGACTGCTAAACATGTTCATTATCAGACATATTTAACGTGTAAACATACAAATGTAACTCATGTAAAGAAAATTTCATACTAAAATAGAACACACTATGTCTTAAATAATTCTAAGAAGGCTCTACCACAACCCCTTGTTTGAGCAATCAATATTAGAAAATTGTGGATGGTTTAATCCTCTGTCAGAACTGTCCTACGAGTTGCACTACATGCAATCTAACCAATGACGGAAATTCAATCAATTGTACAGCTTGTGCAACAGGTTATAAGATTTCTACTCTAACTTCTAGCAATATTAATTTATGCGCCTCTGTTTGCGCTTCAAATGAATATCTTTCAACAACACTCTGTCTATCCTGTGATTACAGTTGCCTCAGATGCACAGATGCAGGAAATAAGAAGTGTATAGAATGTGCAATTGGCTTCACTCTTAACTCTAATCTTGCCTGCATTCCTCAATCAGATATAAGCGATACAACAACCTCAACAGATTGCGGATTAAGCGCTTTCTACTCTTAAACTCTCTCTGCCTGTTCCTGCCTAACATCTACATTAATCTTTGATAAAGCCACTAAGGATTGCAAGACAAAACTAGACTTCATTAAAAACTGTTCACCAGGATAATATTATGACTCCAATTCATAGATATGTAAGACTTGCTTCATTAAATGTGATGTGTGCAAAGGTCCTCTACCAGAAGATTGCCTTTAATGCGCTAGTGGATACTATCTTACCAGCTCTTTAAGTTGCCAAGCCTGTAGTCTAGATTGCTCTCGTTGCGCTTCTGAAACCATTTGCTTGACATGCAATGAAGGATATTACATTTTTTCTAAGATAGTTAATGGAGAAAAGCTTGTTCAATGTTACAGTGGTTGTCCGGCAGGTACGCTCCCCTATATTCCTTCTCTATACTACTTAAATCCAAGTTTATTCACTAATGAATAAAGAACGAAAGGTATGGCAGGAGCCACAAAACCATCTACTAGTAGCACAGCCTATGCTGATGCAATAAATGTTGATACAAGCACAGGCCTTGATTTCCCTTATTTCGGAGCACTACCATGGACTGTTAATATCCTGCCTCGCTATAACAATAAGATAATCAATCTCGAATGTGTGGTATGCCTATAAAATTGTATCACCTGCACTCAAGGTTACCTTTATGTGGAAGATTTACGAACCTGCGTGAAAGATAATTGCCCTACCAATTATAAATTGGATTCCGGTGTCTGCAAAAAAATTGCAGATAACGAGCTAATAGTCAAATTGAGTGTTGACTCTTTAGATCCAGTGACCCAACTTTAGTCAACGAAAAATGATTTGCAAATCACAGCTTGGTCAACTTATGATGATAAAACATTCTAACTTACATATTCGTGGTAGCTTAATAAGGCTGAATTTGATTTAAAGAATCTTTAAAACATTAACTCAGATCAATTGCAAATCAAACAAATTTATGCAGAATTTTTCGATATCGATAAAAACACTAAACAACTGATCATACCTTCTTCAAAAATTAGGGATGGCGTTATTTATGAATTCAAAGTCAGCATTTCAGTAAAAAAAAGTGATACTGAAACTTTGCAAAGCTTTGCTTTAGTAAAAGTTAAGGGAAAATAGTTCTCCCAAACTCGATCTTTGGAGGATTTAGGTATTGGATAGGATCTCTATCAAATTGACTCTATCACTTCAACTGGAATTAGCGAATTTAAGGCTTGGTACTTTTTCTGCAAGTCTTAGACAATTAAAGATCTCTTGTAGTAAGGAGTTATTTTAAAATACATGATCTAGATAGGCGATGAGGCCATACCCATGCTCTCTGATAGATGTTCTGATAACTAAAACTTCTTTGTTCCTCCAGACATTGCTAATGATTTAATCATGGGTATTACATTTTCAATTATCGTCAATGACTAATTCTACTCATCCGTACTTAGAGTAAAGATCAACAAAATGAGTAGTTTTGATATGCTCAATAATGATCTCATGATTAAAATCCTCTACTCCACAACAGCTAATGCTACTAGCATCAGTGAAGCTCAATTGGTTGTAGGAGCGTAGCTTATCTATAGTTATTTAATAAAAAATAAAGATTAAAACTGTCAAAATAGAATTGATTTCGCTGATTTAGAATTACTTTATAGCAATGGTCCCTGCAACTCTACTACCTAAACTTAATGTTGCGGAAAAGGTTAATGCGCTGTAGGAACAAGTACAAGCTATGTTTGCACTTGCACCACCAATTATTATGGATTATTCTGTGATGTAAACTCAACAGTATATAATAGTATAAGTACCTTAATTAGTTAAGCAATAGTTGTCCTTTAAACTAAATCGGTAACAATTAAAAATGTGGGGTTATTGATTAAGACTATTCAATTATTATCCAGAACTGAGCTACTTAAAACAGCACAGATCACTTAATTATAAGATATTCTTACACTATGTCTTGAACAGAAACTAGACTCTAAGAATACTTTTAACGTGCAAAAATCTGTTAATTTGCTCAACATCCTTACCCCTATCAGCACTACTGCAGTATTATAGACCGATATTAGTAAGAAGTAGCTTGCCAATGCTAATATTGTTGACAAACTAATAGGCAATTCAGTTACAAAGCTAAGTGCTTCTCTACCAGTAATAACAATAAACCAAGGTGCCTCGAAAATATAAATGAAACTAGTGACAATGAGTCAGGCTGCGTCCTCTTTAAAATCCTCTATTGTTAGTTCCTCAAATAGCTCAGAATCCATTCCTTTGACTATCAGCAAGGAATCTTTAACTTAGAGTTTAAGCACTATACAGAGTTTTGCATTGATATCTGCATCCTCGAGTCGTACTACCCTAAGTTCAGCAGACACTGACAACTTAATAAGGTCTGATAATTTAGATATTAGCCTAAGCGACCCCAAAACTGGATAGAAGTTAAATACTTCTAAGTTGAATGGAACTTGCCCTGTTAATTTCACTCTTAAAACTGAGTTGGCTGATCCAAATAAAGAAGTTAAATGTGTATTTTTTAACTCTACTAAATCTTAATATGTTTCTGATGGATGCACTTTTTAGAGTAAAACTAGGATTGGTACAACTAATTTCTACTCAGTTATTTGTTGTTGTACTCACATGACTAAATTTGCTGCAAGCATAGTTAAGGATGTAACTTAAACAATAGTAGTACCTCCATAAGTTAATGAGGAAGAGGATGAATAGAATATAGGACTTATTGTCGGCCTTTCGGTTGGATTAGGTATACTATTCATTGGTTTGGTTATTGCAGGAATTTGGTACTATAAGAAAAGAAGAGATAGAAGTCAGGATTACGAATAGACTCAAAACGATTCTGTGTAGTAGATTAAAAAAATC
>Ga0272412_1000271_pt1 | contig 14199 bp, 10 predicted proteins | sample WWTPWeurt_MetaT_FD_193540 | JGI IMG/M metagenome (GOLD analysis project Ga0272412, IMG submission 193540) | Metatranscriptome of activated sludge microbial communities from WWTP in Nijmegen, Gelderland, Netherland - WWTP Weurt (Metagenome... | ecosystem: Engineered > WWTP > Aerobic digester >...
GCGACCCGGAATCGAACCGAGGTACACGGCTTTGCAGGAACCATACGAATCATTAATATTCATACAGTTACAGTAATAACCTTTTCGCCATTTAGCAAAAACCCCCATCTGAAACCCCTTATTGCTGGGGCATATGTATCCTAATGGCGAAAAGAAAAAGCAGCGATTTGACTCCCGACAGTAAAGAACCACAATCAACGCCGCCTTGTCCGGAATCGAAAGCCCAGCTGGACTAGTTTAACTTATTCTCGAGTCAGGGATTCCGCGACGTTAAAGTCGCGCTTTCTTCGTGATGATGTGAAAGAAAAAGGACATCCGAAGACGGGTTGATTAGTATTGCTACTGTAAAAGAGAGTAAATGATGTCATGGAAACAGAGGGAAGCTCAGTCTTCCCAAATCTGCCTTCCGTCCACGGTAATCCAAAGGCGTGCATCGCCGTCGGTCGCCAACTCGCGAGTCTCCTTTGCGGTAACCATGTCGATGCCATTCTTGCCTGTGGCTCGGTAAGTTTTCCCTTCGTGGCTAACTTTGATGGGCAAACCCGTGTCGAACTCTATTTGGACATTCATAACACCACGAACGCGCTCATCTTTGTCGGTGACGGTGGTCTCTATGGTTTGCATCTTATTCACGGTGGTCTCCAAATCTGTGTTGATAGTAATGGGATAAACACTCTGTTTGTGATGAAACCAAGCGATCTCTGCTTGGCCTACTTCTTGAGGATCGCTTGCGCGACAGCTTTCATGAAAGTAGGCGGGGCGTTGAAGACTTCTGCCATGGTGGCTGGCGTTTCAATCAGTTCGGATTTGCTTAACTTGATGGGTTCCATTACCGTTGGCTGCCAGCTAACCGGTACGGCACGAAAGTTCGGCGCGCCTTCAAGCCTTCGTATCGCCTAAAGCCCTTCGAAGACTCCAGCGGCGCCCATGCCGGTGCCGATGCACATCGTGACCATGCCCCACTTCTGCTTCGTTCGCCGCATGCCGTGTACGATCGTGGCCGTGCGGATGGCGCCCGTGGCGCCGAGCGGGTGGCCGAGCGCAATGGCCCCGCCAAGCGGATTCACCTTGGCCGGGTCGAGTCCCAGTTGGCGGATGACTGCCAGCGACTGCGCGGCAAAGGCTTCGTTCAGCTCGATCCAGTCGAGATCCTGCTGCCTGACCCCCGTCTGCGCCAGCACGCGCGGAATTGCTTCAATCGGCCCGATGCCCATGATCTCCGCCGGCACGCCGGCCACCGCGAAGCCGGCGAAGCGTGCCAGGGGTTCGAGGTTCAACTGTTTCAGCATCTTCTCCGACACCAGTACCACGGCGGCCGCACCGTCCGACATCTGCGATGAGTTGCCGGCTGTGACCGAGCCCTTCGCGGCGAAAACTGGCTTCAGCTTTGCCAGCGACTCGATTGACGAATCCGGGCGCGGCCCCTCGTCGGTATCGCACGCTTTTTCGACGATCTTCACCGCGTTCGCAGCAAAATTCGGCACATGGCTCTGTACCGTGTAGGGCGTGATCTCGGCGCGGAAATGACCTGCGGCAATAGCGGCCGTGGCACGGCGATGCGATTCGACGGCAAAGGCGTCCTGGTCCGCGCGCGAGACCTGCCACTGCTGCGCCACCTTCTCGGCCGTGAGACCCATGCCGTAGCCGATCGCGGCGTTGCCGTCCGGCGCGAATACGGCCGGGTTGAACGAGACCTTGTTGCCCATCATCTGGGACATCAGGCTCATGGTTTCGGTACCGGCGGCGATCATGACATCCGCTTCACCAAGGCGGATGCGGTCGGCGGCCATGGCCACCGCCTGCAGGCCCGACGAGCAGAAACGGTTGATCGTGATGCCGGGCACGGAGTCGGGCAGGCCGGCCAGGAGTACACCAATGCGGGCAACGTTCATCCCCTGTTCGGCTTCGGGCATGGCGCAACCGACGATGACGTCGCCGATGAGTCTTGGGTCGATTTGCGGCACTTGCGCCAGCACGGAGCGCAGCGCGTGCGCAAGCATATCGTCCGGCCGCGTGGTGCGGAACATCCCCTTGCGCCTTCCTACGGGCAAGCGCGTGGCGGCAACTATGTAGGCGTCTTGGACTTGTTTGCTCATGATGGCTCTCTCAATTGCGCAACGGCTTGCCGGTTTCGAGCATGTGCTTGATCCGGGCCTGGGTTTCGGGGGTTTTGAGCAGCGCGACGAATTCGTTGCGTTCGACGGCGAGCAGCCATTCGTCGTCGACGAGCGTGCCCGGTTCGACGTCGCCGCCACAGAGCGCTGTGGCGGCAGCCTTGGCGACGCGGTAGTCGTGCGCGGAAATCATGCCGCCTTCCTTCATGTTTACCAGCGTCATCTCCAGCGTGGCGATGCCCGGACGACCAGCGACTGCGACACGACGTCCGCGCAGCGGCGGGCGCCAGCCCGCCTCGGCCATGGCGCGGGCACGACGCAAGGCGATATAAAGCAGTTCGTTGGCGTTGAAGACGAAGTCGTCGCCCTCGCGCGCGAACCCCATATCCTTCGCCTCAAGAGCACTTTGCGAGACGCGCGCCATGGCGATGGTCATGAACAGGTTCTGCAAAAAGTAGAAGGGATCGTTGCCGGCCTGCCGCCTGGCAACTTCGGCTGCCTGCAGAGCAAACTCCTTGCAGCCGCCGCCGGCGGGAATCAGCCCGACACCGGCTTCGACGAGGCCAATGTGGCTTTCCAGCGCCAATACCCGATGGGCGGCGTGCATTACGAACTCGCAGCCGCCACCAAGCGCCATACCCTGCACCGCGGCCACGGTCGGCACAAGCGAGTGTTTGAGCGCCATCGAAGCGCGCTGGAATTTGGCCACCGTCGCTTCTAGTAGGTCAAATCGGTCGGCAGCAATGGCATCGTAGACCTGACGCAGATTCGCACCGACGGCGAAGGGCGGCTCTTGCCACACGACAAGGCCGTCATAGTCGCGTTCCGCGCGCGCCACGGCATCGAGCAAGCCGTCGAGTACCTCATCGCCGACGGCGTGCATCTTCGATTTGATGGAGACGATGGCGATACCCGCATCCAGGGGATGCCTCCACATTCGTACGCCTTCGTTCTCCCACACGGCGGTTCCGCGCGCATCCTCCATCTCGCCGAGCACCCGCTCGGGAAACAGCTGGCGCCGATAAACGGTCAGTGACGAACGCGGCTTGATACAGTTCTCGGCGGCCGAGTACGAACCGGCCGGCTCGTGGACGCCACTGCGTTCAAACACCCATGCAGGCAGCGGCGCCGCGCTCATCGCAACGCCGGCTTGTATGTCGGCAGCGACTGCGTCGGCGATCATTTTCCAGCCCGAGGCCTGCCAGGTCTCGAAGGGACCTTGGTTCCATCCAAATCCCCAGCGCATGGCGAAGTCGACGTCGCGCGCGTTGTCGGCAATATGCTCAAGCTGCGTAGCGCTGTAATGGAAAATGTCGCGGAAGATAGCCCAGAGGAATTGCGCCTGGGGATGCTTGCTGGCACGCAGAGCTGTGAACTTCTCGGCCGGATTCTTCATTTTCAAAATGGTATCGACCTCGGCGGCGACCGCTCCGGCCGAAGCGCGATAGCCCTGCATTTCCAGGTCAAGCACCTGGATTTCCCTGCCCGCCTTGCGAAAGATGCCAGCCCCGGCCTTCTGTCCGAGGGCGCCTTTGTCCACCAGCACCTGAAGCCAAGCGGGGATATCGAAGTAGTCGTGCCAGAGATCGTCTGGCAGGCAGTCCTTCATGGTGCGGATCACATGCACCATGGTGTCGAGACCGACAACGTCTGCGGTGCGATAGGTGGCGCTCTTGGCACGGCCGATCTTCGGACCGGTGAGTGCATCCACCTCGTCGAATCCCAGTCCCATGCGTTGCGTATGATGCATCGCCGCCAGCATCGAAAAGACGCCGATGCGGTTGGCGATGAAGTTCGGCGTGTCCTTGGCGCGTATCACGCCCTTGCCCAAGGTCGTGGTGAGAAAACTCTCCAAGGTATCGAGAACTTCCGGGCGCGTTGTTGCCGTCGGGATCAATTCGACCAACTGCATGTAGCGCGGCGGATTGAAAAAAATGCACGCCGCAGAAGCGCTGCTTCAGCTCGGCGCTGAAGCCTTGCGACAGCTTAGTGATCGACAGGCCCGAGGTATTGGTGGCGAAGATCGCCCGCTCGTCGAGAAACGGGGAGACCTTGGCATACAGGGCGTGCTTCCAGTCCAATCGCTCGGCGATGGCCTCGATCACGACATCGCAGCCACGCAGGCGCTCCAGGTCGTCGTCGTAGTTGGCGGCGCTGATATAGCCGGCATCATCCTTCACACCAAGGGGCGCCGGACTGAGTTTTTTCAAGCCTTCGATGGCACGCTGCGCGATGCCGTTCTTGTTGCCTTCCTTGGCCGGCAGATCGAACAGGATTACCGGTATGCGGGCGTTGATGCAATGCGCGGCGATTTGCGCGCCCATCACGCCGGCGCCGAGCACGGCAATCTGACGCACGGGGAAATGGCTCATGTACCTTGCTCCTTAGTCAACTGCGGATATTTGGCGAGTTCAAGCTTCGCGATCTGGTTGCGGTGTACTTCGTCCGGTCCGTCGGCGAAGCGCAGTGCGCGTGCCTGGGCGAAGGCGAAAGCGAGCCCAAAGTCGTCGGAAAGCGAGCCACCGCCGTACACCTGCATCGCCCAGTCGATCACCTGCTGGGCCATGTTCGGGACAACCACCTTGATCATGGCAATCTCCTTCCGGGCCACCTTGTTGCCCACGGTGTCCATCATGTAGGCGGCGTTGAAGGTCAGCAGGCGCGCCTGGTCGATGAGCACACGCGAATTGGCAATTCGCTCGCGTGTGACGCCCTGGTCGGCAAGCGAACGACCGAAGGCAACGCGCTTCAGCGACCGCCGGCACATCTTCTCCAACGCCAGCTCGGCCAAGCCGATTTGGCGCATGCAGTGGTGGATGCGGCCAGGGCCAAGGCGGCCCTGGGCGATCTCGAAGCCGCGACCTTCGCCAAGCAGCATGTTCGAAACCGGCACGTGCACGTCCTGAAAGACAATCTCCGCATGGCCGTGCGGCGCGTCGTCGTAACCGAACACCGGCAGGTGGCGCAGTACCTTAACACCCGGCGTGTCCATGGGCACCAGGATCATCGATTGCTGCTTGTGCCGGCTGGAGTTGTCCGGATCGGTTTTGCCCATGAAGATGATGATCTTGCAGCGCGGGTCGTTGGCGCCAGAGGACCACCACTTGCGCCCACTGATCACGTAGTGGTCGCCGTCGCGGGTGATGCGTGCCTGGATGTTGGTAGCGTCCGACGATGCCACTCCCGGCTCTGTCATCGAGAAGCACGAGCGAATCTTGCCTGCGAGTAGCGGTACCAGCCATTGCTGCTTCTGTTCCTCCGTGCCGTAGCGCTCGAGAGTTTCCATGTTTCCCGTGTCGGGCGCGCTACAGTTGAACACCTCGGGCGCGATCGGCGAGCGGCCCATGATTTCGCACAGCGGCGCGTATTCGAGGTTCGTAAGCCCGGCGCCACGTTCCGACTGCGGCAGAAAGAGATTCCACAGGCCTGCCGCCTTGGCCTTCTCCTTCAGTTCCTCAATGACCAGCGTCGGCACCCAAGCGTTGCCCATTTGGCGGTTGGCATGAACCTCCGCATAGAACGTGGTCTCGTTCGGATATACGTGCTCGTCCATGAATGTAGTCAAGCGTTTCTGTAGTTCCTTCACCCTCTCGCTGAATTCAAAGCTCATCGGTGTCCTCCCTCTTCGTATCAGATACGTTGCATTAGGCGCTCGACTTGCGCCCACGCAGCTTCGGCCAGCGGCCGAGTTTGTTTGCCCATCTCGACGGCTTCCTGGCTCGATGCATTGCCCTGTTGGGCGCGCGACATGATTCCCTGCAGGATTCCGGCGAGGCGGAACATGTTGAAGATGATGTAGTACTCCCAGTCGCCCGCCGGGATCGGGGCGCGCCCCGTACGCCGACAATAGGCAGCCACGTACTCCTCCTCGGTGGGAATTCCCAGTGGTTGCAAGTCCTGGCCGAGCAAGCCGCGGAAGTGGCCGGGCGGCAGTCGCCAAGTCATGCAGTGGTAGGCAAAATCAACCAGCGGATGTCCGAGCGTCGATAGCTCCCAATCAAGTACCGCGAGAATGCGCGGCTCAACAGGGTCGAAGATCACGTTGTCGAGGCGGTAATCGCCATGCACGATGCTCGTCTCATCGCCTACCGGGATATGCTCGGGCAGCCACGCGATCAGTTTGTCCATCGCATCGATCTTCTCGGTCTCGGCGGCGCGATACTGGGTGGTCCAGCGCGTCACCTGGCGCCCGAGGTAGCTTCCCGGCTTGCCATAGTCGCCAAGGCCGACCGCTTGGTAATCGACAGTGTGCAAGGCGGAGATGACGCGGTTCATTTCGTCGAACATCGCTGCTCGCTGGTCGGGCTTCGCGTCAGGCATGGTCGGATCCCAGAGGATGCGGCCCTGGACGTGATCCATGACATAGAAGGCCGTCCCGATGACCCAGCCTTCCTCGCAAAGCGCGTAGGCCTTCGCCACCGGCACGTTGGTCTTCGCCAGCGCGCTGATCACTCGGTACTCACGGTCGACGGCATGCGCAGACGGCAGGAGATTACCCGGCGGTTTCCTGCGCAGCACATAGGCATGCTGCGGCGCGTGCAGCAGAAAGGTCGGATTCGACTGCCCGCCCTTGAATTGGTCAACGGACAGCGGCCCTTCAAAGCCTTCAACGTGCTCGGTCATCCAGCCTTGCAGCCGTTCGAGGTCGAAGGCGTGCTGGGGCGCGACCGGGCGCGTCCCGATGAATTTGTTGTTCATATGGCTTGCCGTTTGATTAACCGACCGTCGTCAGACGGCACTCGAGCCGCCATCGACGGCGATGTACTGACCGGTGACGTGGCGCGACGCCTCGGCGGCGAGGAATACCACCGCGCCCTTGAGATCGTCCTCACCGCCCATGCGTCCCAGCGGCGTATTGGCAAGCACCATGTCGCCGATCGCGCCGAGCAGGCCGCTCGACATCTTGGTGGGGAAGAAGCCCGGGCAGATCGCATTGACGTTGATGTTGTACTGGCCCCATTCGGTGGCAAGCGCGCGGGTCAGGTTCAATGCAGCCGCCTTGCTGGCGCTATAGGCTACGGCTTTCATTTCCGGCGGGCCGCCGGACAGACCTGCCTCTGAAGCGATGTTGATGATCTTGCCGGAGTGCTTGGGGATCATCACGCGCTTGGCGACCTCCTTGCACATGACGAACATTGCCGTCACGTTCAAGGCCATCACCTTGTCCCAGGCTTCGAGCGGATAGTCCTCGGCGGGCGCCGCCCAACTAGCGCCGGCATTGTTCACCAGGATGTCGATGGTGCCGAATCTCTCCAGCACCGCATCGATCACGGCCGACGCCATAGCGGGCTTGGACATATCGGCAACCACCGTAAGAACCTCGATCCCGCGCTCCCGCAATCGGGCGGCGGCTTCGTCGAGTTCTGGCCCCTTGCGCGCCGTGATTGCGAGCTTGCAGCCCATCTCGCCCAGCGCCTCGGCCATCTGCCAGCCGAGCCCGCGCGAACCACCGGTGACCACGGCAACCTTGCCCGCAATATCCAACAGTTGTTTGACGCTCGCCATTTCAAACCGATTCCTCGATACCCAGCATCTGCATCGCCTTTTCCCGCAGCGCCTTCTTGTTGAATTTGCCGGTTGGCGTGACGATCCACTCGGACTCATCGACTATGATGAAACGCTTCGGAATCTTGTAGCCAGCCATGAGGTTTTTGCAGCAGGTCTTCAATTCCTCCTCGGTCACCTTCTGTCCCGGCTTGAGCTGGACCATCGCCATAACGGCTTCACCCCACTGACGGTCGGGAACCCCGAAAACGATCGCCGTGGCGACCCATTGCGTTTCGGCCTCGAGAACGATCTCCACTTCGCGCGCGGAAACATTCTCGCCGCCGGTTTTCACCGTGTCTTTGATGCGGCCACGGTAGTAGATGAAGCCCTTTGCGTCCATCCAGCCGTAATCGCCCGAGTGGTAGAAGCCATCCGCGTCAATCGCGGCCGCCGTTTCTTCCGGCATTTTGTAGTAACCCTTGAACAGGCCCGGGCCGCGAGAGCATATCTCGCCGGGTTTGTCGGGACCTAGCTCGGCGCCCGTTCCCGGATCGACGATCTTGGTCTCGACATAGGAAAGCGGCATGCCGTTCGAGTATTTCGCGCGATTCGTGTCTGCGCGGTGACGAAATGGGAAGTGCGCTTGTGCGCCGCCGTTCTCGGTCGAGCCGTAGATGTTGCCGTGATGCGGAACCCCAATCGTCTTGATCTCGTCGTAGCTGCCTGGGCTGTTGCCGATCATGATGCGCTCGAGGCTGCTGAGATCGTAAAGCGAATAGCGCGGATGGCGCCGCATCATGAGGTAGTGAACGTCGAAGCCCCACATCATGTTGATGCGCTCCTTCTCGATGATGCGCATCGCCCATTCGGGCTCAAAGTAGTCGGCGATGTAGACCGTCGCACCCCGCAAGTGGGGCATCAGGAAAATCTCGATGCCGGCAACGTGATACGTCGGTGCGATATGCAGAAATAGGTCGTCGCGGCGGATATCATGGCAATCGGCCATGTTGGCAATGTTGAAGAGAATGCTGTTCTGCGTGTGGATGACCGGCTTCGGGAAACCAGTGCTGCCCGACGTGAGCATGTAGGAGCAGACATCGTCGGGTTCGACCTGGTCAGCCAGGGCCTGCATCTCTTGCGCGTCGAAATTCTTCCCAACTGCCTTAAGCTCATGGAAGTCGTGGGCATACCCGTACTTCTTACCCGCCGTGCTGAGCGTCACGAATTTCTTCAAATGCGGCAGCCGGTCAAATCGCAACTCATCCTTGCTCGAGCCGGCCAGCTCGGGTAGCTGCGTTTCAAGTATTGCCGTGAAGCTCTTGCCTCTCATCTCGTCCGTGAAAACGAGGATTTCAGAATCGGTAAGCTTCAAGCCCTGCTCGATTTCTCTTCCCACCCAGGTGAGATTGAGCGGAACCAGGATGGCACCGAGGTTCAAGCCCGCATAGAACAGGCAGGCCCACTCCGGCCCGGCGGTCATCAGATAGGCGATGCGGGTGCCTTTCGTGACGCCAATATTTCGCAGCGCACAGGTCATTTCGAAGATTTCGCGCTGGAGTTGCCGATACGAGAATCGGCGCTCGCCATATACCAGCGCGGTCCGGGTTCCCCAGTTCTCGCAGGCGTATGCGAAGCTTTGATTGATTGTCAGACTTTTCCACTCGAAGTACATGGTGGGTTCTCCTCCTTAAGCGTTTCCAAGTTCAACTTCCGTCCAACAGCCTAGACCGCGGTCCACCCGCCATCAACCGGCAAGATGACCCCTGTCACATAGCTTGCCTCATCGGATGCCAGAAATAGAGCGACATTGGCGACTTCCTCGGCGGTGCCTATTCTGCCGAGGATGGTCTTTTCCTCGTAGCGCTTGACCTTCTCCGGTATGTGCAGCGCCGGCGCCAACATCGGAGTATCGATCGGCCCAGGGCAAATGCAATTGACCCGAACGTTGGAGCGGCCATAGTCGGCCGCCATCACCCTGGTAAGCGCTATGATTCCGCCCTTTGCCGCAGTATAGGCATCCGAAGTACCGACGTTGCCAATCAATCCATTCATAGACGAATTGTTGATGATGCTTCCGGACTTCTGCTTGAGCATATGCGGCACGACGTGCTTGGAGACGAGGTACACTCCGTTCAAGTTGATGCCGAGCACACCGTTCCAATCGGCCAGCGGCGTTTCCAGGATAGACCCCATCTTGTAACCCGAACCGTAGCCTATGCCGGCATTGTTGAACAGGACGTCGATCCGTCCGTACTTGCCGATCGTTTGTTCTACCATCGTGACCACGTCTTCTTCGCGCGACACGTCTGTCTTTACGAAGATCGCGTCGTGGCCGGCCTGCTTGAGCTCATTCAGTACCTGCTCGCCGAGCTCTGTCTTCCACTCGGCAATGACCACCTTGGCGCCCTCACGGGCGAACAGGCGCGCAGCAGCTCTGCCTTGTCCGGCGCCGGCCCCCGTAATAATTGCAACCTTGTCGCGCAGTCTCATAATTGATTCTCCAAAAGAGTTTTCAGTTCAACGGGTAACCGCCGGCGTCTAGCACATGCACCGCGATGCGGCGTCTGATTGCAATACCGTTCTCGGGCAGATGGTCGAACAGCTTGTCTAGCTCCTGCAGCTTCCGCGTCACGTCGGTGGCATTCGCAACCGCCGCAATCACTTCCGCGCACCGTCCGCGAACCCGTGGCAGGGCATCATTGCTGAAGTTCTTAAGCATATCCACCCGCAGCGGCGCCATTTCCGTCTCTTCCGCCGCGACAACTCGGGTGGTCCGCAGCAATCCACTTTCCATCGCATAGACGTCCATCGCCGCGTCCGCGATCAGTCCGGCTATTTCCTGCTCGTCTGCGAGAGCATTTCCGTACTTTTCGACGGCCATCCTCGCTATCAGGACGACGGCTGCCCTTATCGCTGCCACGGCGTGCTGCTCTTTCGCCGTCATTGGGCTTGCCGACTCGGTTCCGGCGGGCGATGCTTGCCCTTCCTGCACTGCTTTTAGCAAGGCATCGGCGATGAGGAGTCGATTGACTTCGCTGGTGCCAACAAAAATGCGATTGATCCGCGCATCTCGATAAATTCTTTCGACTGGATACTCCTCGGAATAGCCGTAACCGCCGAAGACCTGAACAGTTTCATCCGCCACAAAGTCGAGCACTTCCGAAGCGAAGACCTTGTTCATTGAACATTCGGCGGCGTATTGTGCAATTGCGGCACCAACTCCAGTCGCGCCATCGCTTGCCACCATGGCCTCGCCTAGTCGCGCAGACGTCCGGTATGTCATGCTCTCTGCGAAATAGATCAACGTAGCCATGCGCGCGAGTTTGTCCCGAATCAAGCCGAAGCGAGCGATAGGTTGCCCGAACTGCTCGCGTTCAAGCGCGTATTTTGCAGCATGCTGAAGTGCCGCCTTCGCTGCGCCGACGCACTGAGCCGCCAGCTTTAGTCGGCCGATATTGAGGACGTTAAAGGCAACCACATGGCCTTTGCCAATCTCGTACAGAACGTTCTCCACTGGCACCTTCGCTTCTTCGAAGACGACGCTCCTGGTAGAGGAGCCGCTGATGCCCATTTTCTTTTCTTCGGGGCCCAAAGAAAGGCCAGGCGACTCCTTGTCGACCAGGAAGGCCGTAAACTTGTCACCATCAACCTTGGCATACACGACGAAGAGGTCTGCGATACCGGCATTGGTGATGAACTGCTTTGTTCCACTCAGTACGTAGTGGCTTCCGTCCTGGCTCACGATCGCCTTGGTCCGCGCCGCCAGCGCATCGGAACCCGAACTGCCTTCCGTGAGAGCATAGGCAGCGATCATCTCTCCGCTGGCGAGCTTGGGTAGATATCTAGCCTTCTGCTCGTCATTGCCGAACAAGATGAGAGGCAAGGTGCCGAGCGCCGTATGGTCCGAATGTGAAACCGCAAACGAGCCCGCGGCACCGATGTTCTCGGTGATGAGCAGCGAACTTGACAGGTCGAGGCCCATGCCTCCCCAGTCCTCGGGCACATCGGGTGCCAGCAAACCGAGTTCGCCCGCCTTCTTCAGCAACTCCGTCATCAGGCCCGGCTTCATCGCATCGATGTCGTGCGACAAAGGCAGAATCTCGTTGCTGACAAAATCCGCGGTGAGCGTGGCGATCATTCGCTGCTCATCCGAAAACTCTTCCGGAATGCACCCTTGCTGCGGTGCTTCCCCACTCCAGAATGATGAACCGCGTTTGGACATGCTTTTGCTTCCTCCTGCTTGGATCAGATCAGCCGAGCGACTGTGTAGCCGTCGGCGATCGCATCTTGCTGGTCCCCTGCGCGACGGCAGCCGCCGATGAGGTAAAGAGCCGAAACCTTGCTGCCGACCGCCGACAGGAGTTCGGTGTCGGCCTTGTAGGCGTTGCCAAGAACAATGGTGTCGGCGGCCAACGTTTGGCGCTGGCTGTCTTTGCCGATGACTTCGACACCAGTTGCGGAGATGGCTCCCACTTGTGTCCCAGTCATTTGCACCACGTTCTTGTCGGACAGCCGCTTGAGGAGAACGCTCCTGATCAGGTTCAGCATGGCGGGCGCAATCTTCCGGCCCGCGCCGACCAGCGTCACATTCTTACCCTGTTCCGATAAGAGGTCGGCGGTCTCCGCAGCCATCGCGTCATCACCAAGAATCACTACTCTGCCGCCGATTTCTGCGCGCCCGGCCAAGACATCCTGAAGGCGAACGACGCGATCCTTGGGCGATGCTGACGTCCGGCCCTGACGCCCCCCCCCCTCCGGCCCGGTGGCGACGATCAGCACATCGGGCTTGATCTCCTCGACCAGCTTCGCCGAGGCTTCGGTCTTTATCCTGATGCTAACCTTATGCTTGGCGAGTTGCTTGGTCATGTAATCGATCCAGCCGAGAATCGGCTCTTTCTGCGGTGCGGCACCCACCAGGCGGAATTCGCCGCCAAGCGCCTCGCCACTATGGACCAGCGTCACCTTGTGTCCTCTGGTCGCCGCGACGCGCGCGGCCTCCAGACCGGCAGGGCCGCCGCCGATCACCAGGACATTGCGCTTGGTCTCGGCGGGAAGCAGCTTCAGCTCGGCTTCCCTACCCAGCGCGGCATTGACCGAGCAGGTGATTGGGGTATCGCGTAACACGCCGCGGTGTACGCAATTCAAACAAGAGAGGCAGGGAGCAATGTCATCGTAGCGTCCTTCCTGAGCCTTCCTCGGCAGTTCGGGGTCGACCATCAGTCCGCGGCCGATGGCGACGAAGTCGGCCCGCCCTTCCTCGACCACCTGCTCCGCGAGCCGGGCATCGATTCTGCCCACGGCAATGACCGGAATATTGACGACCTGCTTGATCTGCTCGGCGAACGGCACGAGGTAGCCGCGTGGAAAGTACATGGAACCAATGGTAGCTTCGTAGTGGCTGCCACCTGATGAGACGCTGATCGCGTCGTATCCGGCCCGCTCCGCGATTTGCGCAATCTGCTTGGCCTGGTCGATGGTGATGCCGTTTTCTTCGCCCGGCTCCTCGGCATTGATGCGCACCCAGATCGGATAGTCGCCGACATGCTTTCGCGCCTCTTCGACTATTTCCACCAGGATTCTGGCGCGCTTCTCGAGGCTGCCGCCATAGGCATCGGTCCGGATGTTCGAGATCGCGGACAGGAACTGGTTGAGAAAATAGACATGCGCCGCGTGAATCTCGACACCGTCGAAGCCGGCTCGCCTGGCGATTACGATGGCATTGACAAAGCGCATCACGAAGGCGCGCACTTCCTCGGTCGTTAGGACGCGGGGTTGGTCGCGCTTGTGCGTGGCGATTGGTGACGGCGCAATCGGACGTTCTCCGGTAAGCTCCTCCCGCGTATTGCGTCCACCGTCGGCGATCTGAATGGCGGCTGTGGCGCCATGCTTCTTGATGACGTCGGCGAGCTGCGTCAGTCCGGGTAGGTGCGTTTCGTCGTAGCAGTTGATGAAGTACGGATAGACCTTGCCCTCGAAGCGTATGCCGACCGCCTCGACGATGACCATGCCGACGCCACCTTTGGCGCGCTCCTCAAAGTAGTCGAGCATGCGCTGCGTCACATAGCCCTCGGCACTCCCGTATCCCATTAACATTGGCGGCATGACGAGCCGGTTGCGAATGCTCAGCTTGCCGATGCTTGCCGCTTCAAACAGTTTTGCTGCCATTGGTATTTCTCCATGCCGCCCCGCGGGGCCTATTCAAAGTTTCGGGCAAACACCGCCCCCATCCGAGTTATCTTTCAAACCCGGCGTTCTTTCAATAATCAAACCTGTCTAAACGCAGGCGCTAATGCCGGGAGCTGGCTAGCGCGGCCTGAATTTCGGCAACGTGACATCTTCTGTCACGTTGTCGAACACCACGCTGACAGGCATGCCCACCTTGATATCTTTCGGGTCACACTCGACGATGTTGCTAGCGATATGCACACCGCCTGCGTCCGGTAACTCGATGATCGCTACGTTGATCGGGTAAGCGTCAGCCGGCCAGGTGGCCATCGGCACGGCGCGCGGTTCGTAACCGGGAATCACGGTGAAGGTCAGCACCTTGCCTTCGCCACTCACCTGGGCCCATTCCTGCTTCATGGAGTTGCATTCGGGA
>Ga0272412_1000275_pt1 | contig 14188 bp, 7 predicted proteins | sample WWTPWeurt_MetaT_FD_193540 | JGI IMG/M metagenome (GOLD analysis project Ga0272412, IMG submission 193540) | Metatranscriptome of activated sludge microbial communities from WWTP in Nijmegen, Gelderland, Netherland - WWTP Weurt (Metagenome... | ecosystem: Engineered > WWTP > Aerobic digester >...
AGCGGGATTTATGAACGATTCGTCCTACACCTCATCGAGCATTACAGTCCTGGAAGGGCTGGACGCAGTTCGCAAGCGGCCTGGTATGTACATCGGCGACACTGACGATGGCACTGGCCTGCATCATATGATTTTCGAGGCGGTGGATAACTCGATTGATGAGGCGCTGGCCGGTTATTGCACTGAAATCAGCGTTACTATTCACGCGGATCAGTCGATTACAGTCGTGGATAACGGGCGTGGCATCCCTACTGACGAGCATTCCAAGGGCCGTTCCGCCGCTGAAGTCATCATGACGGTACTCCACGCCGGTGGTAAATTTGATGACCGCTCCTACAAGGTGTCTGGTGGTCTGCATGGGGTCGGCATTTCTGTGGTTAACGCCCTATCCGAATTTCTGCGGCTGACTATTCGCCGCGATGGTAAGGTGCATCAGCAAGAATACCGGTTAGGTTATCCGCAAGCGCCGCTGGAGGTCACGGGTGATACTGATTTGACTGGCACTGAAATCCGATTCAAGCCTAGCTCCACCATTTTTACCAATATTGATTTCCATTACGACATACTGGCTAAACGACTGCGCGAATTATCTTTTCTTAATTCCGGCGTCTGTATCCGTTTACATGACAAGCGCACTGACAAAGACGATGTCTTTGAATATCAGGGTGGCATAAAAGCCTTTGTCGAACATCTCAATCGTAATAAAACTCCCTTGCATGACAGCGTGATTTATCTCAATACCACTCGCGACGATATGCAAGTAGAACTGGCAATGCAATGGAATGATTCCTACCAAGAAAACGTGTTTTGCTTTACCAACAATATCCCGCAACGCGATGGTGGCGCCCATTTAGCAGGTCTGCGCGGCGGACTCACTCGCACCCTGAATCAATACATGGATGCAGAAGGGATTCTGAAAAAAGCCAAGGTCGAAACCAGTGGCGACGATGCCCGCGAAGGCTTGACAGCGGTGCTGTCAGTCAAGCTGCATGATCCGAAGTTTTCTTCGCAAACCAAGGACAAGCTGGTGTCATCGGAAGTGCGGCCGGTGGTGGAGTCGGTGGTAGCTGAGAAATTGCAGGAGTTTCTGCTGGAGAAACCCAGCGAGGCAAAGATTATTACCGGCAAGATTATCGACGCTGCCCGCGCCCGTGAAGCCGCACGCCGCGCTCGTGAAATGACCCGCCGCAAAGGGGCGTTGGACATCGCCGGATTGCCGGGCAAACTGGCCGATTGTCAGGAAAAAGACCCGGCGTTATCGGAGCTGTTTCTGGTGGAAGGCGACTCCGCCGGTGGTTCCGCGAAACAAGGCCGCGACCGACGCTTTCAGGCAATTTTGCCGCTGAAGGGGAAAATCCTGAATGTGGAAAAAGCTCGATTCGACAAGATGCTGGCGTCGGTGGAAGTCGGGACGCTGATTACCGCGCTAGGCTGCGGGATTGGCCGTGAGGAGTTTAATCCCGACAAGCTGCGCTATCACCGTGTCATTCTGATGACGGACGCCGATGTGGATGGCTCACATATTCGCACCCTGCTCCTGACGTTTTTCTACCGGCAAATGCCGGAATTGATCGAGCGCGGCCATATTTATATCGCTCAACCGCCGCTGTACAAGGTCAAGAAAGGCAAGCAGGAAAACTATGTCAAGGATGATGCCGAGCTGTCGGAAAACCTGTTGCGAGCAGCGCTGGATGAAGCCGTCTTGACGCCCCATCGTGCAATTTCACCACTTACCGGTAAGGCGCTGGAGAATCTGGCCCGCAATTACATGACAGCGACGACGCTGATTCAACGGCTCGCCCGCCGCTATGACAGCGCAGTGCTGGAGCAACTCATCCATTTGCCATTGCTGGATGAGGCGCAATCTAATGACCGCGAGCGACTTAGGGAATGGACGCAAACCCTGATGAGTCGGCTGAATGATCGGCCCGGCGAGCGCTCGGTCTACCAAGCCATAGTTGAACACCGGGCGGATGGCGAAGGGTGCGATGTGGTGATCATCCGCCGCACTCACAATCTGGAGCGTGTGATCCGGTTGCCCACCGGGTTTTTCCAGTCGGTCGAATACGCCAGTCTGGCCGGGTTTGGCGTCAAGTTGGCTGGCCTGTTTGATGGCGGTGCGGAGGTGCGGCGCGGCGAGCGGGTTCAGGAGGTTCACCAGTTCCGCGAGGTGATGGACTGGTTGCTGGACGAAGCCAAACGCGGCCAGCACATCCAGCGCTACAAGGGTCTGGGTGAGATGAACCCGGATCAGTTGTGGGAAACCACCATGGACCCGGCTACTCGCCGCTTGTTGCAGGTGCGGATTGAGGATGCGGTTGCCGCCGATGAAGTGTTCACCACACTGATGGGCGATCAGGTCGAGCCGCGCCGCGAGTTTATCGAGCAGAATGCGCTGGATGTGCTGAATCTGGATATTTGACGGTCGGTTTCAGGGCGCAACATCCAACAACAGGGCATACAGATAGAGCAGCGCTACTGCTGCGCCCAGGCATTTGAGCACATACGCCGCGTTCCAGCGCAGGAACGCATAGCCATCGATTCGATAACGGCCTTGCATGATCAGGTGCAGCCCAGACAACGGATTGGCCGGAACCCCAATCGCCCACGCCATCAGCAGGGTGATCGCCAGCAGGTTGGCGTTGGGATGCAGCGGCGCCAGCCAGACTCCACAAACTGCAATGCTAATGACCGGATGCACGCCTAAAGCGGCGATCCCGACCATCAGCGTCAGCAACAGGCTGGCCTGAAACGGACCGAACCGGGCCAACGGCGTCCAGTCGCCGAATGTTCCAGCCAGATTGACCAACCCTGCCGCTAACACTCCAGCCGCCAGAAACAGCGCCAGTTCGTTGACCGAACCAGCCAGACCGGTCATCAGGTGTTCCCTGAGTAGCCGCCCTGCACCGCGCTCCTCTCGCACAACGACAATGGCGACGGTCAGCAATGGGGCGCTCAGGGCGATGATCGCCATAATCGACCAGCCTGGAACCAGCGCATGGACGATCAACACCACAGCCACCAGCAACCCCGGAATCCATAACGCGCCAAAATTCATCGGATAACCAATGAAGGGAGCGCCCCGTGCCGAATGATCCGGGTCCAGTTCGCGGGCGGTCAGCCACAGCGACCATGCCGCCATAGGCAATCCGGCAAGGATCAGGATGCTTGGTTGCGCGCCGGGTGCGTAGATCAGAGCAGCGGCCATGGCCGAGAAGAATGGCGACCAGAACGCGGCGGCGGCGAAACCCCGGCTCAACGCCAGCGCCCGACGTCTCCCCAGACGGCCGCGAGTCGCCATCCGGTCGCCGAGAATCACGACAGTCGAGAGATTAATCACCGCGCCGAACAAATGGACTCCGATCAGGGTTCGCCACAACGCCCGACGCCCGGTCGGTGGGGTAGCGAGGTAGACAGCTTCCGGGCGGGTCGCTAACCGTAGGAATGACACCGCCGCCAACAGGCTGACCAAGCCCTGATTGCTTGCCAGCAGTTGGGTCCAATTAGGCGTTGCGCCGTGGAATGCGCTCCAGCCGGTTCCGATCAACCCCAGCCCGATCAGCCAGACGCTTTGCCGGCGTTGCCGTTGACCCAGTCGGTCACTGAGCAGCAGCACTGCAATCCAGCCTAGAATGCCTGCGGGGAGCAGCGAGACGCCGGGCATTGCTGAGGCAGCGATCATGACGGTTAGAAGAATACCGGCGGCGGCGGCGCGACGGGCCGGATTTAGCACAGCCATTGGCGACATCCAACGGCGCATGGTTTGACTCCTGATTCTTGACCCCCGGTTTTTCACACGTATGAGCAACTTACCGGACAGCCGGAGCGACCCATTGCAGGACATCAACTCAGCGCCGAGCGCCTCAAAAACGCAGGATTCAGGGATTGGCGTGAGGTCTCCCACCCATCGGATGTTGGCGTTAGTGCGGGTTTCGACCTGAAGTCAACAGCTGCTCACATCCGGTGCGGCGTCCTGATCCGGCGCGATGGACTGGGTCAACCGGTTACGACCCTCTCTCTTGGAGCGATACAACGCTTGGTCCGCCCGCTGCAACAAATCCTCACCCGCTTCGCCACTGGCCAGCATTGCGATTCCAAAACTGGCCGTAATCTGCCCGATCTGCTCGACTAGCGGATGCGATTCCAACTGTCGGCGGGTGCGCTCGGCGCTGATGACCGCATTTTTCAACCTGGTCGCTGGCAACACCACCACAAACTTCTCACCGCTCAACCGCGCCACCAGATCGGTTTGCCGGGCATGACCGCGCAGCAGCGCTGCAAATTGCTTTAAGACCTCATCCCCGATGGCATGACCATAGCGATCATTCACTGTCTTGAAATGATCCAGATCGATCATCACCACGCACAAAGCCTGCTCATAACGCCGGCACCGCTCGACCTCCGCAGCCAATACCTCATCCAACCGCCGTCGGTTACCTGCTCCGGTCAGCGGATCGGTGTGCATCAGCTCCAGAATCACTTCCTCGTTGCGCTTTAACTCCTGGTTGGCCCGCAACAATTGCCGCTGAGTTCCGGTTAGCTCGTCGTTAAGCTGCATCACGGCAGCGCCGAGCATTTCCAGCCCTTCGACATCGTATTCCGCTGCCACCAACAGCCGGCCCTGTTGCCAGCGATAGATATGCCCCTGCAATGACTGGCGCTGCCGATCCGCCCAAGCAATATTCAACATGCCCCGATACAGCAGCAATGCTCCGCCGTGATAAGGGGTCAGCGCCTGTATATCATCCAGCCGGGGGTTAATGAACAGTGGTCGGACATCCCACGGTTGATCGGTGGGTCCCGGCAACGGCGCCAGCCGTAGAAAACCCCGGTTAGCCGCCAGCACCCGACCATTTTCATCCAGCAGGGCGATCATCACGCTGCCCATTTCCTGCAAAAATGCCGGCAGGCCCAGATCAGCCAGCGACCGCACCGGATCACTCATGACGCTCCACGCCGGGCTGCCCGCGTATTGGGATACCACCGATCCCGTCCCCATTCGCTGTCACAGAATCATCTACGCTATTCAACATCAGCCCTCCCACCATAATCGATGGATACTGTGCGCCCAGCCCGATCTGGTATTGGTCAATCACCTCGCGGATCGCGTTGATATGATGCAGCGGCGTTGCCGATAATCCCGGCAGCGTCAGGTTGGTCGGCGATGATTTGCCTAATCTGCACCGCTGTCGGTACATCAGCCACCATTCGCAGGTCCAGGCTATGAGAAGCTATCTTGAAAAAAAGCTATTTGATTGCTGAAAAGCAATTTTGGCTAATGCCGCTGAAACAGGCTGATTTGGCGCGATCTTGGGCCGTTGAATGGTGAACGCCCCGCATAACTCCGCAATTTTTGCCGGGTAGCCTGTGAAAGTTGTTCTTGGGCGCAAGCGCGCAACGTCTATTGTCCAGCCATCACTGTCGATTTAGCTCAAACCGGATGGCTACATAGCCTCAGCCAGTGGATGACCGGCATCGTCCAGAGGAATGTCCAGCCATTCTTCTTTGTAGATGCGACGTAAGTCAATGATTGATAAAGGAATAAGCGTTAGCATCGCCAGCACCCAAGCCAGCAAATGCCACATCCAACCACCACCGGGGATAAAGGTAGCGATCACAATGAAAAAACCAGTGATTCCATAAAAGCGGTAAGCCGCCTGCTGAGTGTAATGACCGACTTTCGGATTGGGATGATGGCGATTTAGCGCATACACCAGCATCGATGCGCCAAACCAGAAAATGAGCAGCGGAAATGGCAGCAGGATCGAGATCAGATTGCCATAATTCATCAGCGCCGCTGCCTGACGGGCTGACGATCCGCGCGCCACCTTACCAATGACCGTATCTTCGCTTTGTTGCAGAGTGAGCATGATCAACCGTCCTGAGGATAAGAAGGCTAATGGAAATTGGGATTGTCGGGGATTATCGGGCATATTCGGCAAGCTTCCCAGCGCTGTCAATCCGGGTGCGGCGACAGTGAACATGATGATCTGGCGAGAGCGGTTCCAGCATCTGCTACTGCCAGCGACCTGTCTGTTGTGTGGGGCCGAAGGCGTGATGGGACGCGATCTATGCGCAGGCTGCGCCGCCGTCTTGCCGCGTAACGCTTTAGCCTGTCCCGGCTGCGCCGCGTCGATAGCGCCCGGCCAAACCGGACTGTGCCGCCAGTGTCAGATGCAACCCCGTAGTTTTGACCGCGCTTTTGTCCCATTTCGCTACCGGCCACCGGTAGATTTTCTGATTTGCGGCCTCAAATTCGCGGGCCGATTAAGCTACGCTCGACTACTTGGCGATCTATTTACCGCTGCACTGGCTGAATCTCCCATCTCACTACCAGATTGCATCATCCCTGTGCCGCTGCATCCACTCCGGCTGCGCGAACGTGGCTTCAACCAGGCGCTGGAGCTGGCGCGGGTAGTTGCTCGCCGCCGGAAAATCCCCTTAATCGCCAATGGGCTGCAACGGGTGCGCCATACGCTCCGGCAAACCGAGCTGGATGCCCACCGCCGTCAGCTCAATCCACTGGGGGCTTTTGTTATCGGGCAGACATTACCCGGCGCACGGGTCGCGCTGATCGATGATGTGATGACGACCGGCAGCACTGCCGCTGAATGCGCCCGAATTCTGCGCGACGGCGGTGCAGTCAGCGTCGAAGTCTGGGCCGTGGGCCGCGCCGGCGGCGATTCCCTCAGCGCATCACCCAAGGTGAATGGGTAGCGCGAAGATCCCGAAACCATTAACCTCCATCAGCCAAATTTCGTAAAATGCACGTCCTTTCGCTTTCCAGCCGTACAGGCGTCCTATTGGTTCATGAAAACCACTCTCCCGGTTTTTGATCAGGCTATCCGTGCTCACGACGAGCTGCTCAAGCGCCGCAACCTGACGATCTGGATCGGCGCAGAGCCGACCTTCACCGACCGTCGTTCCGAAGCCCCGGAATGGTTGGGCGACGCCCTGGGTTCTGGCAAGGAAGCTCGCGCCCGACAGATGTTGGCCGCGCTGTGGGCAGAGGCCCCCGACGGGCTAATCCTGCGCAGCGTAGGCCGGCAATACCCCCGTGAAAATCAGCCCCGCTGGAGCCTTGGCCTGTATCGGCGCCGGGATGAGCAGCCGGTCTGGACTGGCCCACCCGATCCATTGCTGCTTGAAGCGCCGCTGGCGGCATTGCCTGCTGGTCGGATCGAGGCGTTTTGGGAACAATTAGCGCAACGGCTGAACCAGCGTGGCTGGACTGCCCTGCGCTTCATGGTGGAAACCTCTCCTGGCTTGCGGATCGTGTTCCGCTGCGACAATGCGCCACTGCCGGTTAACCCCGAATATGATCTGCGCCTGGCCCGTCCCAGTCTGCATGGTCAGCCGATCCCGGTCAGCGGCTTGCGCGATGATCTAGCCGAACAGGGTCTGTTCCTGATCAGTATCGCCCCCATTGGCCCGGACCCGGATTCCCCCGCCGCGCCCTGGGTTGAATTGCCGGGCTGCGATGAGCCGGAGCTGTTTTTGAGCCTGCTGGCAGACATTGGCGACGCAGCGACGGCCTGTGGTCTGCCCAGCCTGATGCTCGGCGGCTTTCCGCCTCCGGTGGATGGGTCCATCGCCTGGACCACACTGACCCCTGACCCGGCAGTGGTGGAAGCCAACCTCGCCCCCGCTCCGGATGCGGCTGCCTTCCTGCGCGATAGCCGCGCCGGCTTCGCCGCCGCCGAAACCGCCGGTCTGGCTCCCTACCGCCTGCACTACAACGGCCAGGTCACTGATTCTGGCGGCGGCGGCCATTTGACCTTGGGTGGCCCCCGCCCGGAGCACAGCCCGTTTCTGAGCTGCCCGTATTTGCTACCGGCGCTGATCAGCTACTTTAACCGCCACCCGTCGCTCTCCTATCTATTTGCCAGCGATTCGGTCGGCAACTCCAGCCAGGCTCCGCGTCCTGATGAACGCACCAGCGATATTTTTGACGAACTGGGTCTGACCCTGGCTCTGCTCAAGCGGCGGATTAACCCGACTGCTGATGAACTCTGGCAAAGCCTTTCCCCCTTTCTAGCGGATCCGGCGGGCAACGCCCACCGCACCGAAATCAATATCGAGAAACTATGGAATCCCTGGCTACCTGGCCGTGGCCGGTTGGGATTAGTAGAATTTCGCGCCTTTCGGATGCCGCCGACCCCAGAGCGGCTGGCGGCGCTGGCCGTTTTGCTGCGGGCTATTGCCGCAATGCTGGTTCAGACCCCGGACTATCCAGAGCCGATCCACTGGGGCCAGGAACTGCACGACCGCTTTGCCCTTCCGTTCTACCTGCGGGCTGACCTGTGGGAGATTCTCGATGATCTGGCCCGCGCCGGGCTGGGACTAGGACAGCCGCTGATCGCCGAACTGCTGGACGAGCGTTACGACTGGCTGGGCGCGGCGGATTATGGCGACTGCCGGTTGACGGTGCGGCGCGGTCTGGAATTCTGGCCGCTGCTCGGCGACGCCGCTGCTCAGGATCACGGTTATTCGCGGCTGGTGGACGCCAGCGCCGCCCGGCTGGAGATCAGCTTGCGTTCGCAGCCGCAGCTTGCTATCGGATCGCTGGCGGACTGGCGGCTAACGATCAACGGCTACCGGTTGCCACTGCGCCGGGAAGAGGATCTGGAAGGGGAAGTTTGGCTGTGCGGGTTGCGCTACCGCCGCTTCAAACCCTGGACCGGCCTGCATCCGACCTTGGAGGCGCAGGGAACCATCCCGCTGATCCTGAGCCATCCTCACCGGCCCGGCGGTTTGCGGATCACCCTGCACGAGTGGCGGCCACAAGGTGGTGGTTATGACGGATTGCCCGTAGATCAGGCTGAGGCTGCTGCTCGCCGGGCCGGGCGTTTTGTGATCGAAACGCTCGATTGGGCGCCAGATGAGCCGCCCTATGAGCCGCCGCCCGCTGCCCTGACCCCTTATACCCTCGATTTACGCTACCTGTAGTAATAAATATACGTTTTCCGACGATTTTATCCGGTTGCCGGCAAGCGCATAATGCTGACTTTGTTAAAAACCGCCCGAGGAGCTCCTTGAATATGAGCGTCGAAACGATTAGCACCCAGCCCTTCACCGATCAAAAACCCGGCACCTCGGGACTACGCAAAAAGGTCAAGGTCTTCGAGAAACCGCATTATCTTGAAAACTTCGTGCAGTCCATTTTCGACACCCAGCGCGATTACTCGAATGCGCCGCTGGTGGTGGGTGGCGATGGCCGCTACTACAACCGCCCGGCGATCCAGACCATCCTGCGGATTGCCGCCGCCAATGGCTGTACGCGAGTGGTGCTGGGCCAGGGTGGCATTCTGTCCACTCCGGCGGCTTCCCACCTGATTCGCAAACATAACGCCCGGGGTGGGATCATCCTGTCAGCCAGCCACAACCCCGGCGGACCGGATGAAGACTTCGGCATCAAGTTCAATACGCCCAACGGCGGGCCGGCCCCAGAGAAAGTCACCGAAGCGATTTACATGGCGACCCTGCATATTCAGCGCTATCACTCCCTGAACGCGCCAGATATCGATCTGGATCTGCCGGGTGTCGCGATGGTGGGGGACATGCAGGTCGAGATCGTCGATCCGGTGCGCGACTATGCGGACCTGATGGAGCAATTATTTGATTTCGCCCAGATCCGCGCCCTGTTCCAGTCCGGGTTCCGAATGCGTTTTGACGCCATGCACGCTGTCACTGGCCCCTACGCCCACGAGATTCTGGAAAAACGGCTTGGCGCTCCTCAAGGCACGGTGGTCAATGGTGTCCCGCTGGAGGATTTCGGCCACGGTCATCCCGACCCGAATCTGGTCTATGCCAAGGAGTTGGCTGATTACCTGTTTAGCGCCGATGCACCCGATTTTGGCGCGGCCTCGGACGGCGACGGCGACCGTAATATGGTGCTGGGCCGGCATTTCTTCGTCACCCCGAGCGATAGTCTGGCGGTGATGCTGGCCAATGCTGCGTTGGCGCCTGGCTACCGCAACCGGCTGGTCGGCGTCGCCCGGTCGATGCCGACCAGTCAGGCCGCAGATCGGGTTGCGGCCAAGCTGGGGATGCAATGCTATGAGACCCCAACCGGCTGGAAATTCTTCGGTAATCTGCTGGATGCCAATAAGATTACTCTGTGCGGCGAAGAGAGCTTCGGCACCGGCTCTGACCATGTGCGTGAGAAAGACGGACTGTGGGCAGTGCTGTTCTGGCTGAACATTCTGGCCGGGCGTCGGCAATCGGTGGCCGAGATCGTACAGGAACACTGGCGGATTTACGGGCGCAACTACTATACCCGTCATGACTACGAAGCAGTGGACAGCACCGCCGCCAATGGTCTGATGGATGCGCTGCGTCGGGCGAGCACGACCCTGCCGGGACAGGTTTTTGGTTCCTACACGGTCGATTACGCCGATGATTTCTGCTATCTGGACCCGATTGATCAAAGCGTGAGCGACCGGCAGGGCATTCGCATTGGCTTCAAGGACGGCTCGCGAATTGTCTACCGGCTGTCCGGCACCGGCACTGAAGGCGCGACCTTACGGGTTTACATCGAAGCCTATGAACCGGATTCAGCCCGACATGCACTGGACACGCAGCAGGCGCTGGCCGAGTTGATCAGCATCGCCAACTCGCTGGCTGGCATCCGCGAACGCACCGGACGGGAGCAGCCAACGGTGATTACTTGAGTAATCTACCCCGGCCTTCTTGGCTCACAGGGAGGTGCGCTTGTCTTCACCCCCGGTTTAACGCCATGCGGATCGTTCGCCTGTTTCGCTTGGCGTTGCCGGTGTTCCTGCTGCTGGGCGGTTTCTGGATCAGCGCCGCCGCTGCGCCCCCGGTGGCGATCAGGCCGCCGGTCGGCGGTTCCGCCACGCCTACCGCAGCCGCCCCCACCATTGAACAGATTCAAGCCCGCCTCGCCGCCCTCGCCACCATCCGCGATCTGCCGGAAAACGAACGTACCCAGGCCCAGGAACTGTATCAGCAGGCCATCAGCCAGCTACAGGCGGCGAAAACCTATGCCGATGGTAGCGCTTCTTATCAGCAGCTTCAGCAATCGGCCCCGGTGGAAACCGCTCGTCTGCAACAAGCGTTGACCAGCGAACCACCACCCGCGCCAGCGGCGACGTTGTCTGCCGAAGAAGCAACCCGTCAACTGACGCAAACCCAGACCGCGTTGAGCGATGCCCAGAAGCGGCTCAATGATCTCGATCAGCAACTAACGGTTCAGCAGGTTCGGCCCAAGAGCATTCCTGCCGAACTAAGCGATTTGAAAGAGCAACTCGCTGAGCTGGATGCCAAGCTGCAAGCCGCTATTTCTCCCGCCGCAACGCCATTGCTGGCTGATGCGCGGCTCATGGTGTTGAATACCCAACGACAGGCATTGAATCAGCAGATCGCCATGCTGGAGCAGGAGCGGTTGAGCTATGACGCCCGCTTGGCGTTGCTCAATGCCCAACGCGCCGCTGCTGCCCAGGAACTTGCGCAAGCTCAGGCCCAGGTGCAGCAGTTGCAGAGCCTGCTCAGCGCCCGCCGCCGCGATGAAGCAGCAGCGGTGGTGCAACAGACTGCTCAAGCGACGCAGGCGGCAGTGGCTAAACCGGTTGTGGTGCAGGACGCAGCGGCGGAAAACGCCGCCATCAGCCGCCGGCTGGAAAATCTGGTTGAGCAAAGCGACCAGATCAGCGCCAGCCGGACCCAGTTCAGCGACCAGTTGGCGCGGTTGACCGAGCGGATGCGCGGGATCAAACAGCAGCTCGGCATCGCCGGTTTTAGCGACGCGATTGGCCCAATCCTGCTGGAAGAGCGACGCGCCTTGCCGGATGTGCGCCAGTTCCAGCGCACCGCTGGCGAACGGCAGCGGCGCATTATCCAAACCCGCTTGGAGCAGTACCAAACCGAGCAGCAGGCGCGTCGCGCCCGGGCTGTTGAGGATCATCTCAAAGAGTTCGTCGCCCACTTTGATCCGCAATGGCCGGATGATCAGCGACAGGCGGTCGCCGCCCAGTTAAGACCCTTACTGATTGACCGCCAGCAATTGCTGGAAAAGCTCAGCAGCGGTTACGCCAATCTGATCACTGAACTGGTGGCGCTGGATGACAGCCAGCGCAAATTGAGCGATCAGGCGGTGCAATACGCGGCTCTGCTGGATCGCTATCTGCTGTGGATTCGCAGCAGCCCGCCGCTTAACGCCAGCTGGCCGATGGCGCTGGGCCAAGCTCTGGACTGGTTAATTGACCACCGGCATTGGCAGGCGGCGGGGCAGAATGGGTGGCAGGCGATTCAGAACCAGCCGGTGATAGCCCTGTTTAGTCTGTTGATTCTGCTGGCGCTGCTGTATTTCCGCCAAGCGCTGATCCGCCACTTGGGCGCGGAAAGCGACGCCATTGGCGATGTGCGTCACGACAGCTTCGGGCTGACGATCCGCGCCTTGGGCGTCACTCTGCTGCTGGCGTTGCCTTGGCCGTGGTTGCTGGGCTGGCTGGCTTGGTGGCTGCACAGCGCGACCATCGACGCCGACTTCTCGCGGGGGCTGGCTCAAGGTTTGCTCGCTGGCGCCTTGATCACCATGAACATCAACTTGCTGCGTCAAATGTGCCGTCCTCGTGGAATTGCCTTGGCCCATTTTGGCTGGAGTGAAGTCGGTTGCCAGCTCTTGCGTCGCCAACTGGGCTGGCTTCTGTGGATCGGGCCATTAAGCATCGCCATCGTCCGGCTGTGCGAAGCCCAGCCCGACACGCTGTACAATGATGCCCTGGGCCGACCGGTTTTCTGCATCGGTTCCGCCGCCCTGACTGTACTATTCTGGCAAGTGCTGGATCCGCGACAGCCGCTGCTGGCCGAACTAGTGGCTAGCGGCGCCCGGATCATCTGGCGGTCACGCTATACCTGGTATTCGCTGATGGTGGGGTCGTATGTGCTGTTGGCGACATTGGCGCTGGCTGGTTACTACTACACTGCGTTGCAACTGCGTGACCGGCTGGCGTTGACTGGCTGGCTACTGCTGGGCGCGGTGCTGTTCATCAACCTGTTTCTGCGCTGGCTGAACATCAATCAGCGGCGACTGGCCCTGCAACGCGCCCTCGCCAAGCGTGAAGCGCAGCTGGCCGCCCGCGCCAAGGAAGCTACGCCGGCATCCGGCGAAGGCGTCCCGGAAATGCTGACGTTGCCAGACCTCGATTTGAACACTATCAGCGAGCAAACCCGCAGCCTGATGAGCTTGATGGTGCTGATAGGACTGGGCTTCGGCCTGTGGCAAATCTGGGGCGGCCTGATCCCAGCCTTCGCCATTCTCAACGACATCACCCTCTGGCATCAGACGACGCAAACTGCGGTCGGCGCTCAAGTCACAGACATTACACTGGGCAGCATCGTGGCCGCGGGAGCGCTATTGGCGTTGATCGTCTTTTTGGCCCGCAATCTGCCGGGGGTGCTGGAACTTGCGGTCTTGCAGCGGCTGGCGGTGGACCCAGGAAACCGTAACGCCGTCATCACCATCAGTCGCTACCTGATTACCGCGATTGGTCTGCTGGTGGCGCTGGACATCATCGGCATCGGTTGGGATCAGGTGCAGTGGCTGGTGGCTGCGCTGGGGGTCGGGCTGGGATTTGGCCTGAAGGAAATTTTCAGCAACTTCTTTTCCGGGTTGATCTTGCTGCTGGAGCGGCCAATCCGGGTTGGCGACACGGTGACGCTGGACACGCTGAGCGGCACTGTGTCGCGGATCAACATTCGTGCGACCACCATTACCGACTGGGATCGCAAGGAAATCATCGTTCCCAACAACACCTTTATCACCAGCTCGCTGATCAACTGGGCGCGTAATGATCCGGTGACCCGGATAGTCGTTCCGGTGGGAGTCGCCTATGACAGCGATCCGCAGCAGGTTCAGCAAGTTTTGCTGGAGGCGGCGATGGCGCATCCGCTGGTGTCAAAAGAACCGGCTCCGGCGGCGGTGTTCCTGAAGTTCGGTGAAAGCGCCCTGGAATTTGAAGTGCGGGTGTTTGTGCGAGAGCTGGCCAACCGGGTGCCGTTGTCCCATGACCTGCACCACCAGATCCTCCTGGCGCTGCGGAAGCATCGGATTGAGATTCCTTTTCCGCAGCGGGATGTGCATATGTACGGTGCGTCAGGTGGGGCAGGGCTTTCCCAATAGTGCCGACCTGGCGCAACCGAGTGATTTTCAGCCTGGGCGCTTAGC
>Ga0272412_1000278_pt1 | contig 14168 bp, 6 predicted proteins | sample WWTPWeurt_MetaT_FD_193540 | JGI IMG/M metagenome (GOLD analysis project Ga0272412, IMG submission 193540) | Metatranscriptome of activated sludge microbial communities from WWTP in Nijmegen, Gelderland, Netherland - WWTP Weurt (Metagenome... | ecosystem: Engineered > WWTP > Aerobic digester >...
GTGGGCAGAGGAAAAACGCTTGCAGATGGAGCGCCAAATGCAGCAAACCCAGAAGCTGGAAAGCCTGGGGGTGCTGGCCGGCGGCATTGCGCATGACTTTAATAACCTGCTGACGATTATTCTCGGCAACGCCAGTCTGGCGCTGGATGAAATGCCGCCATTGTCTCCGGCCCGCGATAGTCTGAAGGCGATTGAAGCTACTTCGCTGCGCGCCGCCGAACTGTGCCGGCAAATGTTGGCGTATTCGGGTAAAGGCCGCTTTGTCATCGAAAATATTCGGATGAATGATCTGATCGGGGAAATGATCTCACTGCTCAAAGCCTCGATCTCGAAGAAAGCAATCCTGAATCTGAACCTGAAAGAACCGCTGCCGCCATTGCGCGGCGACCCGAGTCAGATCCGCCAGGTGCTGATGAACCTGGTGTTTAACGCATCGGAGGCGATTGATGAACACGGAGGAGTGATCACGATCTCGACTGGAATGATGGAATGCTCGAGCGGAGACATCTCTGAAATCTATCTGGATGACAATCTGACCGAAGGGTTATATGTGTGGCTGGAGGTGTCCGATACCGGCTGCGGGATGGATCACGAAACCCAACGGCGCATTTTTGAGCCATTCTTCACGACCAAATTCACTGGGCGCGGCTTAGGCCTTTCTGCCGTACTGGGTATTGTCCGAGGTCATAAAGGCGCATTGAAGGTCTACAGTGAGCCAGCGCGAGGCACTACCTTCAAGGTGCTGCTCCCTGCTGCGGAGAGTGACAAACCTCCAGTCCCGCAGAGCAACGGCAGTCCCCAACATAGCGACTGGAAAGGCGCCGGGACAATCCTGCTGGTGGACGACGAAGAATCCGTCCGCAACCTGGGTAACCGGATGCTGGAACGATTGGGTTTCAAGGTGCTGATTGCGGTGGACGGTCAGCAGGCGGTGGAGGCCTTCCGCGAGTTGCACAATGAGATCGTGCTGGTGATTCTTGATCTGACCATGCCCTATATGGATGGCGAAGAGACCTTCCGCGAATTGCGCCGGATCGATCCAAAAGTGCGGGTTATCATGTCCAGCGGCTATACCGAAAGCGAAATCATCCCCCGCTTCGCCGGTAAACGGCTGTCGGGCTTTCTGCAAAAACCTTATACCCTAGACACCCTGACCCAACGTCTGCGCGATGTGCTGGATCTGGGGTGAATTCAAACCTGAAGGCCAAAAGGTTCTGGCTTTCGGCCCTAAATTTTTCAGTATTTTCCCGTGGATCAACGGCTTAAAACCCGCTTGGCTATCTTCCGCCCTTCTTTCTTGTTTACCGCTTGGAACCCAACTTGATGCCTGAACTCACGATCTACTTCCAGAAACCTGCCGACTGGGCGGATACCATCCATATTCATTATTGGGATGCGCAACCGGACAGACGCGCTTCTGCCTGGCCGGGCGTACCAATGATTGCGGAAAGCAACGACTGGTTCATCTACCGTTTTGACGGCATTAGCGCCGTCCATCTGCTGTTCAACGATAACCAGGGCTGCCAGACCAGCGACTTGCAACGGGATCGGGATGGGTTCTATCGGGACGGTCAATGGTACGACCGGCGCCCGGACGCTTCGACTGTTATTGTCGTCCCGAACGCCGCGCCCCGCGCCCCGCGCCCCGCGCCTATCCCATCGGGCAAGGATTTTCGCGAAGAAACGATCTATTTTCTGCTGACCGCCCGTTTTTATGAAGGTGATCCGTCGATCAGCTTCTTTTGCCGAGACCGAATCAAGTTCAATCGTCAAACCGGCCAGCCAGAAGATCCGCATTGGCGCGGCGATTTCAAGGGTCTGATTGAGCGCTTGGATTACATCCGCGATCTAGGGTTTACCGCAATCTGGATCACGCCGCCAGTCGAGAATCGCAGCGGCCTTGATTACCACGGCTATCACGCCTATGACTGGACTCGTATTGATCCCCGCCTGGAATCGCCGGATGCGACCTATCAGGATTTGATCGATGCGGCGCATCAACGCGGCATCAAGATTATTCAGGATGTAGTGGTCAATCATTCCTGCCAATATGGGATTCGCGGCAAAGTCCATATTGACCATCTGCCGATTAAATACTATGTCCCGCAAGGCTCAGAACCAGGCCGGATTAATCATGGTCCCTATCAAGGCAATCTTGGTAATTACGCCTGGCCGAATCGGGATGACATTGATAATCCAGTCGCGCCGGACTGGTATCAGGAACGGCATAACAGCGACCCGGATGGCAAACAACCACTGGTTGATCCAAAGACCGGTGAAACAGTCCCTAAAGCCGGCTATAACCCCGGACGTTTCTTCGGCATTGATGCTCAGACACTCGATCCGGACTGGTATATGCAGCATGGCTTTATTTGCGGCGGCGACTGGGAAAGCGCGGCGGTGCAGCTCAAGCACATCGCCGGCGACTGTATTAACCTCGCCACTGATCGGCAGAACGTCAAGGATTACCTGATCGGATCGATTAACCATTATCTCGATATGGGGGTGGACGCGCTGCGGATCGACACCGTCAAACATGTTCCCCGCGATAACCTGCTAGAATACGTCAATGCCTGGAAGGAGCATAAACCCGGCTTGTTTGTCTTTGGCGAGAATCTGGTTAAGGGCTATGGCTGGGGCGATTTAGGCGGCGGAGATAACGGTCCATCATTCATTCGCCCGTGGTGGTATACCCGGCTCGGTCATGATCCCCGCGATCCCAATTCTGGTGGCGATTCCGGGTTCCCGCAACTCGACTTTGGCCTGTTCTCCACTTTCCGCGATAACCTCAGTCGGGGCAGTTACGATGGGGTTGGGCGAGTGCTGGAAATGGACTGGATTTACGGCAATGCTACTGAGTTAGTGACTTTCCTACAAAACCACGATGTCGGCCCAGACAATGATTTCCGCTTCCGTTTCAAGGGCGAGCAGTGGATGGCGGCGGCGGCTTATAATCTGCTGTGGACGGTGCGTGGCATTCCCTGCCTGTATTACGGCGAAGAAATCGAATTCATGAAAGGCGCTCCACAGGATGTGATTGGTAATGACGACACGCTGGACCAAACCGGTCGAGCCTATTTCGGCGATTATTTAACTGATGAGCGGATCGGGCAAACCCAAAGTCACCCGCTGTATCAGCACATCAAGCGGCTGAACCAGATTCGCCGCGCCATTCCCGCCTTGCAAAAGGCGCCAATGGGGCAGGTCAGTGAATGGGGCAGCGGTCTGAGTTTTATTCGTCACCATGAAGACAGCGGCAGTTATGTGGTCGTCGGACTAGCGATGGGCGGCGATCAACATATCAGCGTCGGCGGGGTCTGGAACGGGGTTTACCGCGATGCGGTAACCGGACGCGAAATTCACGTCGGCAACGGACACCTCTCCTTCCATGTCCAAGGTAATTCCGCCGGTATCTATGTTTTCGACGGCCCCGGCAAGATTGGCGAGGATGGGGTTTATCTGCGCTAAAGAGAGGATTTGTACAAGGACTTTCGTTTTACCTGTTCGCCCGGAGCTTGTCGAAGGGCGATTCAGCGATGAAAACCAGGGTTCGACGAAAGTCCTAGGAGAATCGCTGTTAAGTAAGTCAGGCAACCTGACGCATCACAGTGGGATGGGTCGCACTAAAATGATTTAGTACCTGCTGCCAGTGCGCCGCCTCTTGTGGATGACCGTGGCAGCGAGCCGCTTCAATGTCTTCAAGAATGATGCGTTTGATGGATGATTCGCCACCTAGCTGATGGATTAAACAACAGCCCAGCTCAGCGGCAATGATTTCTGGAACATGCTCGTGCTGCGAGATAGCCTCAATTTCCTCTTCTTCCAAATCAGTCAGTCCTACACAATCTTCATAAGTTAACATGTCACACCTCCAACCTTGGAAACGGCTTTTTTGATTCGGCCGCGCTCCCGACGCGGGATAATATGGCAGGCTGAAACAATCCGTTCCTGGAATTGTGGTCCCCACCCCTTCGCCTCTCTGGAAAAACAGACAGCGGTGGTTGGTTCAACCTGGAAGCGCTGCTTATCATTGTTTTCCCCCTGCAATTCGGCATCGCTCCCGATTGAAAATCATATCATAGATAAACCATTTTTTCAATCTGGTAATTAACGGCACAGCATATCTCACATCAGTTTCAGCCATGACTGGATTTTGCGGACGGGCGCGCCCTGGTGCGATTTGCCGCCGGACTATGGAAGGTGAGCAACGCGCATCGCCGCTTTATCCAGTAGCGTGGCAAGGGGATTTGGGAAAAGCTCCTTGAACTCCTGATGGACGAGCCCGATTATGAATGGCTGATGATCGATGCCCGCCATGGCAAGGTTCATCCTCACGCGGCGGGGGTCAAGATATCTCGTGACTACACCGCCTAAAGCCGGTAAGTCATTGTTGGGTCCAACCGCCGCCCAGCGCCTTGATGAGGAGAACGCTGGCGGCCAGCCGATTATTCAGCAGGATAACAGCGTCCCGTTCGATGTTGAGCGCCGCCGCCTGCACCAGCGCGACGTTCAGGTAGCTCACTAATCCCGCCTTGTATTGGTTAGTGGTCAGCGCAACGGATTGCTGGGCCGATTGCACCGCCGCCGTCTGCGGAATCGCTGCGGCTTCAAGGTAGCGCAGGGCAGCCAGGTTGTCCTCCACCTCCTGCAAGCCAGTCAATACCGCCTGGCGATACAGCGCGACCTGCTCGTCGTAGGCGGCCCGTGCTTCCTCGGTTTGGGCTTCACGCAGCCCGCCGTCAAAAATGACTTGAGCTAACGCCGGCCCGACCGCCCAGAACAGATTGGGAGACGATAGCCACTGGGTGAAATTCGCGCTCTGAAAGCCGCCGGCCCCGGACAAGGTTAGTGTTGGGAAGAATGCTGCGACTGCAATGCCGATCCGGGCGTTGGCGGCGGCGACCCGGCGTTCTGCCGCCGCAATGTCCGGCCGGCGTTCGAGCAGATCGGAGGGCAACCCCGCCGGCGCGACTGGTACGCTAGCCACCAATGGCGCAGGTGGGAGCGAAAACGCTTCAGGTGATTGGCCGACCAGCAGGGCTATCGCGTGTTCCAACTGCGCCCGCTGGACACGGATGGTAATAGCCTGAGCCTGGACGCTCTCGAGTTGGGTCTGAGCCTGGACCACATCCACTTTGGCGGCCACGCCGACTGCGTAGCGGTTTTTGGTCAGCTCCAGCGATTTCCGATAGGCGGCTACCGTGTCTTCGAGCAACTGTTTTTGCGCGTCAAGCGCCCGAAGCTGAAAGTAATTCTGAGCCAGCGTCGCGGTGAGGCTCAGGCGGATCGACGCCAAGTCCGCAGCGCTGGCTTGCGCGCTGGCTTCGCTGGCCTCCACGCTGCGCCGGACCTGGCCCCAGACATCCGCTTCCCAGCGGGCATCGAAATTCAGGACATACTGGTCTGATAGACGGTCGCCTGATGTGGAGTTCTTGTTGGCGCTGGTGGGCAGGCGGTTCCGGGTCGCGGTGGTATTGGCGGACAATGTAGGAAAATAGCCAGCGCGGGTGGCCTGCACTGCTGCCTGAGCCTGGCGATAACTGGCTTCCGCTGCGCGCAGATTCTGATTGGAAACAGTGACCTGTTGCTCAAGGGCGTTTAGTTCGGGGATGCCGAAGATTTCCCACCAGTTTCCCCGGTTGATCTGGTCTCTCGGTTCAGCAACTTTCCAGCCGGCGTTCTCTTTATACGAGACCGGCAACTCTACCGCTGGCCGCACATAGTTAGGGCCAACCGTGCAGGCGGTCAGAGCCAATCCACCAACCGCAATAAGCCACCATCTCGATCCGAGGCGCTTCATCAGCTTTTCATCTCACGGTTATTGCTCGCGGCCTGCTGCCGCTGCGTCCGTCCCGGTTGACGCTCCCAGCGCAGTCGGTCCATGTACAAATACACGACCGGCGTGGTGTACAGGGTGAGTAACTGGCTCATGATTAAACCGCCGACGATGGCGATGCCCAGCGGTTGGCGCAATTCCGCCCCGTACCCGGTACCGAGCGCGAGGGGAACAGCGCCCAGCAACGCCGCCATCGTGGTCATTAAAATCGGACGGAAACGGAGTAGCGCCGCCTGAAAAATTGCTTCCTCGGGGCGCTGACCTTCGCGGCGCTCGGCATCCAGCGCGAAGTCGATCATCAGGATGGCGTTCTTCTTGACGATGCCGATCAGCAAAATCACCCCGATCAGCGCGATGACGCTAAATTCAGTCCCGAACAGCAGCAACGCAAGCAATGCGCCCACCCCGGCGGAGGGTAGGGTGGAGAGAATCGTGATCGGATGCACCAAACTCTCGTACAGAATGCCCAGCACGATATACACCGCGATCAGCGCCGCCAGAATCAACCAGGGCTGATTCTGGAGCGACACTTGAAAGACCCGCGCCGTGCCTTGAAATCGGCCATGCACTGAAATGGGTACGCCCAGTCGGTCAAGCGCAGTATTAATCGCTTTCGTCGCCTGGCTCAGCGACACTCCAGGCAGCAGGTTGAAGGACAGGGTGGAGGCTGCAAACTGGCCGTCGTGATTGACGCTGAGGGGCGTACTGGTCGCTTCATAACGACTGAAGGCAGCCAGTGGAATCATGGCCCCGCTCGCCGCTTTCACCTGCACATCCTGGAGTGTTTCGGGACTTTGCCAGTACTGCGGCGCTGCTTCCATCACGACATGGTATTGATTGAGCGGGTTATAGATAGTGGAGACCTGGCGTTGCCCAAAAGCGTCATTCAGTGTGGCGTCGATCATTCGGGTAGTGACGCCTAGCCGGGCGGCAGCGTCCCGGTCGATCAGCAACGAAGTTTGCAAACCCCGATCCTGCTGGTCGGTATTCAGGTCGGCCAGCCCCGGCAACTCGCTTAAGGCGTGTCGGATACGTGGCTCCCACGCCCGCAATTCGTTGAGATCGTCCGCCTGCAAGGTGAACTGATACTGCGCATTGCTCTGGCGGCCACCGACCCGAATGTCCTGAACCGGTTGAAGAAAGAGACTGACGCCCGGAACCTGGGCCAGCTTCCCGCGCAGCCGGGCGATAACCCGATCCGCAGTGAGCTTTCGCTCCGTCAGCGGCTTTAAACCGACAAACATGAAACCGCCGTTACGCTGCCCGCCGCCGGTGAAGCCGACGACGCTGTCCACGGCGGGGTCTTGGCGCACGATGTCAATCAACTTGGCGAGCTTCTGCTGCATCGCCTGGAACGAGACGCTTTGATCGCCCTGAATGCTGCCCATCAACCGTCCGATATCCTGCTGCGGGAAAAAGCCCTTGGGAATGATGATGTAGAGATAGATATTGCAGCCAATAGTGATGAACAACAGCAGCAGCATGATCGGCCCGTGCGCCAGCGCCCAGCGCAGACTGCGTTGGTAGCCGCGCAACAGGGCGCTGGAAAAGCGCTGGCCGAGCCGGTGAAAGCGGCTCCGGGTCGCTTCTGGCCGGCGCCGAAGCAGATAAGCGCACATCATCGGCGTCGTGGTCAGCGAAAGGACCAGGGATACTGCGATGGCGGTGGTCAGGGTAACGGCGAATTCGCGGAACAGACGGCCCAGGATGCCGCCCATCAGCAGGATTGGGATGAACACCGCCACCAGCGACACGCTGATCGACAGCACGGTGAACCCAACCTCGCGGGAGCCGCGCAGTGCGGCGTGCAGCGGCGACAGGCCGGCTTCAATGTGGCGGGACACGTTTTCCAGCACTACGATGGCGTCATCCACCACGAAGCCGGTAGCGATGGTCAGCGCCATCAATGACAGATTATCGAGGCTGTAGCCAGCCAGATACATCACGCTGAACGTGCCAATCAGCGAGGCCGGCACGGCAACCGCCGGGATCAGCGTTGCTCGGGCGCTATGCAGGAACAGGAACACCACCAGGATGACCAGAGCGACCGAAATGAGCAAGGTGCGCTCGACCTCACGCAGCGAGGCGCGGATCGTCGGGGTGCGGTCCATGACCACGGTCAGATCGATGGCGCGGGGAATTTCTGCCCGCAGATGCGGCAACAGCGCCCGAATCCGATCCACCGTCTCGATGATATTGGCCCCTGGTTGGCGGCGGATGATCAGCAGCACCGAAGGTTTGCCGTTAGCCAAGCCGGCGTTGCGCAGGTCCTCCACGGAGTCTTTCACCTCGGCCAGGTCAGCGAGGCGAACCGCGCTCCCATTGTAATAGGCCACGATCAGCGGGAGATATTCGGTGGCCTGCTTGGCCTGATCATTAGCCGTGATCTGCCAGTGCCGGTCGCCATCCTCGACCGCGCCCTTGGGCCGGTTGGCGTTGGCGTTGGCTAAGGCGGTGCGGACCTGCTCCAGCCCGATGCCGTAGTGGTTGAGCGCCTGGGGATTGAGTTCGACCCGCACCGCCGGCAGCGACGCGCCGCCAACATCCACCTGACCGACGCCTTCCACCTGCGCCAGCTTCTGCGCCAGGATCGTTGAGGCCGCATCGTACATCTGGCCGCGACTGAGAGTCGCCGAGGTCAGGGCGAGGATCAGGATCGGTGCGTCCGCCGGGTTAACTTTGCGGTAGCTGGGGTTGCTCGGCAATCCGGTGGGCAACAGGCTGCGGGCGGCGTTGATCGCGGCCTGAACATCGCGGGCCGCGCCGTCGATGTTGCGATCCAGATCGAATTGCAAGGTGATCCGGGTCGCGCCGAGTGAACTCGACGAAGTCATTTCGGTTACGCCGGCGATGCGGCCCAATGCCCGCTCCAGCGGGGTCGCCACCGTGGCCGCCATCGTTTCCGGGCTGGCGCCTGGCAACCGAGCCTGCACCGAGATCGTTGGAAAATCCACCTGAGGCAGCGGCGCGACCGGCAAGAGCCGGAAGGCCACCAGTCCGGCGAGGATCAGGCCAAGAGTCAGTAGCGTAGTGGCGACCGGTCGCAAAATGAACGGCGCGGAAAGATTCATGGCGCGACCTGCTCCGCCGCATCGACTGGCGTTGGGCCATGAAAGCGCCGGGCCAGCCGATCAAAGGCCAGGTAAACCACCGGGGTGGTGAACAGCGTCAGCGCTTGGCTGACGATGAGGCCGCCGACCATGGTGAGGCCCAACGGTTGACGCAGTTCAGATCCGACCCCGGAACCGAGCATCAGCGGCAATGCGCCGAGCAACGCCGCCAGCGTGGTCATCAGAATCGGCCGGAAGCGCAGCAGGCAGGCTTGATAGATCGCGTCTCGCGGCGTTTTACCTTCCCGGCGTTCGGCGTCCAGGGCGAAGTCGATCATCAGAATGGCGTTCTTCTTGACGATGCCGATCAGCAGGATGATGCCGATGATGCCGATGATCCCCAGATCGGCGCCCGACAGCAGCAGCGCCAGCAGTGCGCCGATGCCTGCCGAAGGCAGCGTCGAGAGAATCGTCAGGGGATGAATGTAGCTCTCATAAAGCACGCCCAGCACGATGTACATCGTGACCACGGCGGCGAGGATCAGCAGCAGCGTGTTGGACAGCGAGGCGCGAAACGCCAGCGCCGCACCCTGGAAATTGGTCTGAACACTGGCGGGTAATCCGAGCTGTTGCTCAGCGGCTTCAATCGCGGCCACTGCATCGCCCAGTGACGCGCCTGGCGCCAGGTTGAACGAGATCGTCGCCGCCGGGAATTGACCGAGATGGTTGATCGCGAGCGGGGTGTTCCGTTCGATCACTCGGGCGATGGCGCCGAGCGGAACCTGTTCGCCGGCGGCGGAGGCGACATAGAGACGATCCAGCGCCGCTGGCCCGCGCTGAAAATCAGGCTTCACTTCGAGCACGACCCGATACTGGTTCGACTGGGTAAAGATGGTCGAGACCAGACGTTGCCCAAAGGCGTTGTACAAGGCGTTATCAATCGCCGCCGGGGTGATGCCGAGCCGACCGGCGGTGTCGCGGTCGATCTGAACATAGGCTTGCAAGCCCTGATTTTGCTGATCGCTGGCGACGTCCGCCAGTTGCGGCAACTGGGCAAGGCGCTCGACCAGACGGGGCGCCCAGAGCGCAAGTTCAGCGGGATTCGGGTCTTCGACGGTGAATTGATACTGGGTGCGGCTGACACGATCTTCAATGGTCAGATCCTGAACCGGTTGCAGGAACAGGGTGATGCCGGGTACGTCAGCCAGCTTCGGTTGCAAGCGGCGAATGACGCCGACTGCGTCGGCGTCCCGCGCCGCCTTGGGTTTCAGGTTGATCAATAGCCGGCCACTGTTGAGCGTGGCGTTAACCCCATCGACGCCAATGAAAGACGAGAGACTGGCGACCGCGGGATCGGCCAGAACGACGCCGGCCAAGGCTTGCTGGCGCTCGGCCATAACTGCGAGGGAGGCCGTTTGCGGCCCTTCCGAAATGCCCAGGATCACGCCGGTATCCTGCACCGGAAAGAAGCCTTTGGGGACGATGAGATAGAGGGCGACGGTGAGCGCCAGGGTGGCGAACGCCACCAGCAGGGTCAAACCCTGCCGATCCAGCACCCAGCTCAGCAACCGGCCATAGCCGGCGATCACCCGCTCAAAAAACCGACCGCTGGCTTGATAGAAGCGGCTTTGTTGCGTCTCCGGGGTATGGCGCAGCAGCCGGGCGCACATCATCGGCGTCAGGGTCAGCGAGACGACCGCCGAGATCAGAATCGCCACCGCCAAAGTGATCGCGAATTCCCGGAACAGCCGCCCCACTACATCACCCATGAACAGCAGCGGAATCAGCACCGCGATGAGCGAAATGGTGAGTGAAATGATGGTGAAGCCGATCTGTTCAGCTCCTTTCAGCGCCGCCGCCAGCGGCGCTTCGCCGTCCTCGATGTAGCGGGCGATATTCTCAATGACCACAATCGCATCATCCACCACAAAGCCGGTGGCGATGGTGAGCGCCATCAGGGTCAGGTTGTTGATGCTAAAACCCGCCAGCACCATGACGCCAAAAGTGCCGACCAGCGACAACGGCACGGCGACGCTGGGAATGAGAGTGGCCGGAACAGTGCGCAGGAACAGGAAGATCACCATCACCACCAGCGCGATCGCGAGCAGCAGCTCAAGTTGCACATCCTGCACCGAGGCCCGGATGGTGAGGGTGCGGTCAGTCAGCACCGTGACTTCGACCGATGCCGGCAGGCTGGCGGTGAGTTGTGGCAGCAATTGGCGGATCCGATCCACCACATCAATGACATTGGCCCCCGGCTGGCGCTGGATATTGACGATGAGCGCCGGCGACTGGTTAGCCCATGCCGCCAGCCGGACATTCTCGGCGCCATCCACCACTTCGGCGACATCGCTGATCCGCACTGGCGCGCCGTTCCGGTAGGCAATGATCAGTCGGCGGTAGTCGTCAGCGGACTTCAACTGGTCGTTGGCGTCGATGGTCGAGGCGCGGGCGGGTCCATCGAAGCTGCCTTTGGCCTGATTGACGTTGCCATTGGCGATCGCGGTGCGGACATCCTCCAGATTCAGGCCGTAAGCGGCGAGCGTGGTTGGATTAGCCTGCACCCGGACGGCGGGCCGCTGGCCGCCGCTGAGCGTCACCAGGCCAACGCCGGGCAGTTGCGAGATTTTCTGCGCCAGCCGGGTATCGACCAGATCCTGCACTTTCGGTAGCGGCAGAGTTTGCGAGGTGACGGCGAGGGTGAGGATCGGCGCGTCGGCGGGATTGACCTTGCTGTAAATCGGTGGGGCGGGCAGATCCACCGGCAGGAAACTGGTTGCCGCGTTGATCGCCGCCTGGACTTCCTGCTCGGCGATATCCAGGCTGAGATCAAGACTAAATTGCAGGGTGATGACGGAAGCCCCGCCCGAACTGGTGGACGACATCCGGTTCAGGCCTGGCATTTGGCCGAACTGCCGTTCGAGTGGCGCGGTGATGGACGAGGTGATCACGTCCGGGCTGGCCCCCGGATAGAAGGTGGCGATCTGAATGGTGGGGTAGTCGACCTGCGGCAGCGCCGAAATCGGTAGAACCCGGTAGGCCAGGATGCCGGCCAGCAGGATCGCCATCATCAGCAGCGAGGTCGCCACTGGCCGCAGAATGAAGGGGCGCGACGGGTTCACGCACCCTCCCTCCCCCAATGGGAGGGGAAGCAAACCGGCGTTTTCACTCGGTGCTCCGATGCCGGCGTGGGATCTTGGCGCTGTTTTCGTGCGGTGGTTGTTGGCCGGGTTCGCTGGCAGCCGGCTGAGTTGCAGTGGGCAACTCGACTCGCGCACCCTCGCGCAGCTTGTCGGCTCCGTCCACCACCACCTGCTCGCCGGGCGTCAAGCCGTTGTTCACCACCACCCGTTCGCCTTCCACCGCTCCCAGCTTGACCGGACGCACGGTGACCGTCTGGTTATCGTTCACCACATAAACGAAAGTCCCCGGCGTCCCCCGCTGAATCGCTGCGCCGGGGATCACGGTTGCGCCCCGCACGGTGTCTACCCGCAGCCGAATGTTAACAAACTGGTTTGGGAACAGCGCGTTATCGTCGTTGGCAAACCGGGCTTTCAGCTTGATCGTGCCGGTGGCGACATCGATCAGGTTATCGACGGTTGTCAGCGTTCCCGAAGCCAGTCGGGTTTGTCCTTCCCGGTCGTAAGCCTCGACCGCCAGCGGTTCCCCCGCTCGTAGTCGCGCCATGACGGCGGGCAGGTTGCTCTCAGGAATCGAGAAGATGACCGCAATCGGCTGCATTTGGGTAATGACGACGAGGCCATTAGCGTCGCCGGGATGGACGATGTTGCCTGGATCGATCTGGCGTAAGCCAAGGCGGCCACTGATCGGGGCAGTGATGCGGCTGTAGTCGAGCTGCAACTTCGCGCCCTCGATCTGTCCTTGATCAGCCTTCACGGCGCCTTCGTACTGTCGAACCAGCGCTTCTTGGGTATCCAGTTGCTGTTTGGCGATGGAATCCTGGGCCAGCAGGGTGCGGTAGCGTTCGACATCAAGGCGGGCGTTCTTGAGCAGCGCCTGGTCACGCGCCATCTGCCCTTCGGCCTGGGTCAACAATACCTGAAAAGGACGGGGATCGATCTCGGCCAGTAGTTCTCCGGCCTTGACGCTTTGTCCTTCGTCGAATCGCACCCGCAACAATTGCCCGTCGACCTGTGATTTCACCGTGACTGTGTTGAGCGAGGTCACAGCGCCCAGACCGCTCAGATAGATGTTGATGTCTTCGGTGGTGACCGGCGCGGCAGCGACCGGAGTCGCACGGGTGGACGGGTTCGCGCCGCGCCGACCGTCGTTACGGGCCGGAGGATCGCGACGGGCCAGGATTTTCCCGCCGAATTCCTGAAACAGATAGAATCCGCCCGCCCCGATAAGGGCCAGCAAGACGATCCAAAAGACGAAGCGGCGAATGATTCCTCCTATCCCCTGCATTGATTCCGACATGTTCTACTCGCTTTTGTGGCTTTCCAAAAGACGAAGCGGCGAATGATTCCTCCTATCCCCTGCATTGATTCCGACATGTTCTACTCGCTTTTGTGGCTTTTTACTGCTTTGTTACTCGCCTGGATTCTCGGCGCTGAACACACCGGTGTCGTAATCGTAGGCGAATAGCTCAGCGTAACGGCCCCAGTCGATGATGACCTGCAACACTCGTTCGGCCTCGTCTTCGCTGAGCTGATCCTCCAGCTCGCGTAGAAAGCGGTTTTCCGGGGCGCGCTGGTTGGGTCGTTCGTCGATCACCCGGCAGATATGTCCGGCCAGCGGCACGCATCGCAACAGATGCTCGCCAAAAATCATCTTGCGCCGCTGAATATCGGCATCCAAAAAAGCCTGGCCGTGCAGACTCAGGCGAATATTGCCGCCCGCAACTTGGGCGAAATCCAGTAATTGCAGCGCCTCGATCAGTGGCAACAGATCGTTTACCGCCAATTCCAGCGCATCGGCCAGCGCAGGCAGATCGGCGCGGCCCTGATGAGTCGGATGGTTGATCTCATCCAGTACGCCCAACAGCTGGGCGACGTGTGCTGACGGCAACCGGTGACTGATGCCGCTGGCCCGCGGTTCACCTGCCGTAGCGGTCATGATTTCGTAGATACGCTCCACCAGCCGTCGGAAACCTGGCGCGGTGTGATCGCGGGGGTGCTTCAGGGTAATCGGTAATTCCGCCTTCACCCGGCCCGGATTATTGTCTAGGATCACGACCCGGTCGGCGATCATCAGCACCTCTTCGATGCTATGCGACACCATCAGAATGGCGCGGGTCGGAATTTGTTGCTCCAGCCACA